>SDBS01001412.1_pt1 | contig 24334 bp, 27 predicted proteins | sample 2277091 | NCBI WGS metagenome assembly SDBS01 (sample SAMN10404972, study PRJNA504765) | marine sediment metagenome | isolation source: marine sediment core GS10_PC15, 163 cmbsf | place: Arctic Ocean: Southern Knipovich Ridge | collected 2010
CATAAAGAACTGGCTGCTTCGGCTTGTCTCCAGATGCTTTTCGGGATACGACATTGTGTACCAATGAGGAGCCACATAGAGCTTCAGCCTCGCTATGTCTGCGATATTGAACACTTCGCCAAGTGTAGCGATGAATGCCCACGAACAGGTTGTTAACATGACTTTCTCCTTTTACCTTTGGTGTGATATTGGATGGGGTTGGACCACAGATACACGTCTCCCTGAGTGTGAGGCCCTATCCGGGCAAGGATGAGAGACGTGATAGGTAAGACTGTGTTCTACAAGCGGCTATTTGCGATCAATAGGCCGTACATCAAACGGTTTCCCCGCTGTGGCTATCGCCCAATCTGGGATGCCTGTGATATCATTGTTTTGCCGAAGTGTATTCAACGACCTTTGGATCTGTGATACATCCTTGTCGTTGTAGCCATATGCTTCGGCAATCTGGTTAAAGTGTGCTTTGGGTTTTGGGTGTTTTATAGTAGCCATTACACTGCCTCCAGCAACCAATCTACCGAGTCGGTGATTAGATCACTGAGCGCATTCGCTATCTTGACAACAACGACAGCGACAACCATCACAACAAGCACTACCACTATGAACAGCCAGCTAAAAGCTGACCAGAATAAACGCCATGCCTCTGAGTCCATTCCTGTCATGACTTTGTAGACCGTCACTGCTCCTACTAGCCATGCCAGCAAGGCCATTCCTGCGATCAGTACTGTGTTCATTCTATTTCTCCTACTATGGGTATATCCCTCCTACCCTGGTATGGGTACGGGGGGTGGATATGGGGTACTAGGGGGTGGGCACCGGGGTATGTATCGGTTGTGCTTTCAAATATTTCTCCTTTGATTAATTGTTTGTTGTTATTTATCCCCCCATGTTCATTTTGAGTATTTATGTACTCACTAATACCCCGGCTCTAACCCGAAGGGTCCCCCAAAAATTCCCCATTGCAGGAAAAAGCAGAAATTTCTAGTCGCTTCTTTTCTAATATAGAAAATGCTCTTATTGTGGTTTTCTGGGTTTACACAAGGATAAAAGTCCCCATTTTCCCGATGAATCGTAGACAATAGACATAATAGACAGTAGACAAAGCCACAATTTGTCTACGATTATTGAATAATAGACAAAAACGAGGTATGTCTACTATGTCTACTGTCTATTATGTCTACGATTGGGCTATGTGCTTATATGCACCTTCTCAGGGGGTTTCCCTACCACATTGGTTGAGAAAAAACCGAAAATTCAGAAATCTCAAAAAATAGTGGACAGAATTTTTCAATAAAAGTATGTAAATGTTCATTTGTATTGCGGGGGAGTCTTGAGTTGCACAAAAACTACGCAAAAAAGGTTCAAAGTAGGAAAAAACCAGCATTTGGGCTGAAGGTAAATATTCTTTTTAAAAGCATTAGTACTTGATGTAAGAAAAATGGTGTATGGTGTATAACCCCCTAGAGTGGGGGGTTATACATACTCCAAATACACGAAAATATCCGCCTGAGCATGCTCCAACATATTCCATATACACCAAAGAGGAGGGTGTAGAAGGGATTGTTGGTTGGTTTATTCTATATTCAGGATTTCTCAGGGACGAGATGGTCCCGGAGGTATCGTTATGAGAGCATTGGAGATTTTTGAGAAAATCTGCTTACATAATTTTCAAGGAGCACAATTTCGTACTTGACTGCAAACCGTTGAGTAGGTTTGTAGTTCTGAGTAGATGGCTATTCGTATGATAGTCGCGGGTGTTCGGGTTATTTAACTAAACTTCGACTAGGTGCGCTTGGTTAAATGCTTTAATATCAAATATAATATAGATTATTTCGTACTCGAATGGAGAATATCTGTAGTTTATAATCTCTACTCCGATCAACAGAAGAGAGTAAAATAATCGAGCTTGGTCTAAAAATTCATTCACGAATAAGGTAGAAATATGAAACCTGTGATGGCATCCAGTAGTAATATGAACCCTCTGATAGTATTCAAAGGAAGTCCAAAAGCATTTGCCATGGTTTTGTGGAGTTATTACCAAAGCGATTTTCAATCCCCCACATGGGGTTTTTCTCATTCTTGGGGCTTTCGTGATCGATCTCACCCATCAGAGTTTGAAGCAGATGAAAGTCCTATTTGGATTTACTTTTATGATGGAATGGATGTAAGAATGCATATAGAGACAATTAGAATTCAAAAATGGGAACGAGGAAAATCATTAGTGTTTATAGATGACCGGGAGTCCAATTCACTGATACTAAGAAAACATTGGGAAGAATTATGTGACCACTTAAAAGGAATGGGTCTCATCGAACCTAAGCCAACTGGAACTGTGGATTTTTACCATACAATAAGCCCAGAAGAGACAGAGAAATGCAAAAAGTACGGTATTCCAAAAACAAAAAAATTTCGAGAGAAATGGATTCGGGCATACGGAATCATTAAACAGATGGAGGAAGAATACTCAATTTTGTATGTTGAAAAAGAAACGGGAACATCAAAACTTGATACTGATGGGATCCGTGTAAGACTTGTTACTGAAATGAAATATGAACCATGTGATAAAAACATAAGGAATATATTAAATGCAGGAAATGCAGGCTGCCTAGAGATGTAAGTTTGAACTGATATTGGAAATTTCCAAAATTTCCATTTTTTCCAAATCGATAGTTAAAATTGGTGTTGAAGATTGTTCCTTCAACACTATTTTTTTTGGAGGTAATAAATAAATGAAATACCAAAAACGATTTGGAGTGAGTATCAAAGATTTTCAAACCAGAAGGGAACAGCTAGATCGTTCAACACATTTACCTACATCCTATCTGATTATTCTCTTGAATGATCGGACAAGGATACTCAGTGGAATATTCAATGAATCTTTTCAATCAATAGAAAACGATTTTGTATCGCTTATCGACCACAGTCACATTGATCCCTCTAAATCCCCTAATGAATACGTGATCAGGGATACATTATTCGCCCTCGTTCCACGTCCACCATTTGAGCTGATATTGGAAATTTCCAAAATTTCCATTTTTTCCAAATCGGTTTATTACACTTATGTTGAAGGTAGTTTCCTTCAAAACTTTTTCTGGAGGCAATAAATAAATGAAATACCAAAAACTTTTTGTCCTCTGGTTCTTGGAGAGTATTTAGATGAGTGTGTATTTCCCATATATGGGAGTTGAGGCTAGCGTTTTCATTTTGGTGAAAAGCGAAAATCTCAGACGAATGGATGCCCTGAGCAGTTTCATTCGTTGGCTGATCACATCTCATTTTAATCCCATTAGTTATTACTGCTATGCAAGGTCAATGATCTGAAGTAAGCAAGCAGTCTTAGGAGGATATTTATTGTGGACATTCAAACACACCCGGATAATCAGGCAGCGTCCAACTGGCTGGAGAACTATGTAGATTTTAGTCGGCTCTGGTCTCCTCGAGCTTATGATGGCTTCCACGTTGCCGCTGGATTATTCGTGTTATCAACTGTCGCGGGTCGACGAGTTTCAGCCCATTTTGGGGGTCAGCGATTTACGAATTTGTATATAGCACTTGTTGCGAGAACCTCGTTCTATGCAAAGTCGACTACAACCGCTATTGCCCTCAGTACTATCAAAAAGGCAGGTTTATCCTGGATGTTAGCCCCTGACAATGCCTCTCCACAGAAATTTATAGAGAATTTGGCGAATTGTGATGTTGATAAATACGATGGCCTTGATGAAGATCAAAAAACCTGGACAAAGCTCCATTTGGCAACAGCGGCACAAAGGGGATGGTATTACGAGGAATTTGGTGAACACATACGAGCAATGATGAATTCTAGTGGTTTTATGGCTGATTTCAGGAGTATTCTTCGACGATTCGATGATACACCTGAAAGATACGAGTACTGCACAATATCTCGTGGAAATGACGTTGTTGAGAGAGTGTATTTGACACTTTTGGCTAATATGACCCCAGATGATTTAAAGGGTTATGCTCGAAAAGGATCAGCTTTATGGGGTGATGGTTTTCTGGCTCGCTATGCTCTTATTACGCCCCCAAACAATAACCTAAATCGGGGTCGTTTTCCAGAGGGCAAAAGGGTTATCCCTGAGCATATAGTTCAGCCTTTGATAAAGTGGCATGAAAGACTTGGAATGCCTGAAATAGAAGTGGTCGACGTGCCCGGGAAAAATGGAAAATCAAATGGGTTAAAGCGAATAAAGTCTCAGCCGGTTGATCCATCTGTTTTATTTGTACCGTCCGACATTCACGATGCTTACTATTCATATCATGATTATTTAGTGGATCTGATCAGGGATCAAGAGAACCATGATTTAGATGGAAACTATACCAGGCTGGCCGAGAAAGCATTACGTATTGCGATGATATTTGCAAGTCTTGAAGGATGCGAACAAATTGGCCACAATCATTGGAAAAAAGCACAGACAATTACTGATAGTTGGAGAGAAGATTTGCATGAGCTATATGAACAGATTAATCAGCCTCCTCCCTCAAAAGAGCGCGAAAATGAAGAAAATATAATTCGGATTGTTAAAAAGTTCTCGGGGTTGCCTACTGCCGCTCAAGTTGGACGCCTATCCCGAAACCTATCCAGTAAAGAGGCAGCTAAAATCCTTGATGGCTTAGTTGATGTTGGCATATTAGTTGTCAAGGGGATGACAAATAAAAGGACGAAACGTTATGGTTTCAACAATCCCGATGAATCGTAGACAAATAGACATAATAGAAAATAGACAAGATCAATATATGTCTACGATTGATGATTATTTGTGGAATAGTAGACGAAAATCAGACATGTCTACTATGTCTACTGTCTATTATGTCTACGATTTGAGGTCTTGAGCATTATATAGTTATGTTGCTTATTGTAATTCTTCTGGCGAACAAGTAAGTTTGTACTACTGAAGAGGCTGCTAACCTAAATCGTAATTCATGAATATCACAATAATAGAATGGAGGCTAATAAAATATGGTTAATACAAAGGAAAATCTGTCAACTGAGATCACACCAAGAGGTCTTCTAAAGGCATGTGAAGTAGCACGTCAACTTAACATAAGCCTATCACTTACTTACCGGCTGATGCAGAAAGGTGAAATACCAAATATCCGGATCGCTAATTGCGTAAGGGTCCACCTGAGTGACCTGGAAGAATATATCATGAAGAATAGAAGCAGTCAGGTCTATCGTTAATTCCAGCCTTTCAGTCATGGTTATATTGAACCTTCTAACTTTCTCTCAGATTTCATCCTGTCTATTATGTGCAAGGAATGCTAAAATATACATGATTCACTTGCACCTTAACAACTCAATAGGCAGAGAATTCAGAGTCGCCTTTCCTTGGAATCTTTAAAAGGAGAAAAGGAAATGGCGAGAAAAATCAGAGGAAGGAATGAAGGCTCAATATATCAGCGACCAAGCGGGAGCTGGCGAGCTCAGATCTCGTTGAACGGAAAACGCATCAGTTTTAGCGACAAAACCAAGGCTGAATGTCAGCAGTGGTTGCGTAAAATGCAGTTTCACCTTGATCGGGGTTATAACCACCATGGTGGAAAAATAATACTGGGTACATATCTCAACGAATGGCTTGAAACCAGTAAAGTATCACTCCGACCGAATACAGTTTACCAGTATGGATTGACCATCAAGAATCACATTATCCCATACATTGGCAACATCCAGTTAATGGATTTGAGACTTGACAGGATAGAGCAGCTTTACGCAGAACTCATCGCAGATGGGATTGGCACACGAACAGTCAGGCTTACACATTCTGTGCTTCACAGGGCGTTAGAAAAAGCAGTCAAGTATGGGCTAATCGTGCGTAATCCGTCTCAAGGTGCAGCTCTACCCCGAAAGCAACAACCAGAGATGCAAGTCCTGGACACGAGTCAGGCGACCCAATTGATAATCGCAGCTTCTGGTAGCCATTATGAGGCTCTCTATCATTTGGCAATTAAGACCGGAATGCGCCAGGGGGAATTATTTGGACTCAAGTGGTCTGATCTGAAATGGAATAGCGGAACTCTTTATGTCCAACGCCAGGTTCAAAGGGTGAAAGGCCAAGGATGGGGTTTTACTGAACCGAAGACCAAAGCTGGTCGCCGACCGATAGAGCTGGGAGAAGGTACCTTACAAGTTCTGCGTCTTCACAAGAAGCGTCAAGAACTTCAAAAAGCAGTCATTGGTGACCGCTGGCAAGAGCATGATCTTATCTTCACCTCATCAGTGGGCACTCCATGTGACGCGAGTAACTTGAGGGTTGATTTTCTCAAGTTATTGGAGAAAGCGGGGTTGCAAAATATACGTTTCCATGACCTTCGGCATACGGCAGCATCGATAATGCTTAACAATGGCATTCCTCTAATCGTTGTGTCAAAGATACTCGGGCACTCAAGACCAAGCATAACTTTGGATGTATATGGTCATCTATACCATGAGATGCAAACCGAAGCAGCTAAGAAAATGGATGAAATTATAACCCCCATCCCGGTAGATCTTTCTCAATTAGCAGAACAAACCACATAAACAATAGTTACGGGGGAAGAGTTACCTGCACCAAACTGCACCAAAAAAACAATACCCGATGTTTAGACGAGCATTTTCCCCTCACGGATGGGGATTTGTAGAGAGAAATCCCCCATTGTAAGATGACCCGTGAAGGACTCGAACCTTCAACCAATTGATTAAGAGTCAACTGCTCTGCCAAATTGAGCTAACGGGCTAATTGCGCGGCTATTATGCCCCAAAGAATAAGCCTGTCAATTTTTTTTATTTTCCGAAGGAGAAACCGAGTTTTTATCAAAGACGAATGTCAGTTAAGGTTCCTGGCAATCCCATGAATCTTGTAAATCATTGTGAACGGTTAAAAACTCGGTTTCTTTACAAAATTACATGCCCGCTCAGATCGAGAAGTCCTCGCCGTGCCAAACGCCTTTCTCGGGTACATGCAGAGCCGGAATGTGATTGGTGTGCCCGTTGAGGCGCTCCTCCAGGGAGTTTACGCGCTCGACCAAAGCCACCAGCGTCTCGCCGATCACATCGGGGAGCTCACCGTGGTTAAGATCGGGCTTGGAGCCGTTGGTTCGCTCTTTGCTGCGCACCACAACTTCACCCGGCACTCCCACAACCACCGAGTTGGGCGGTACTGGCTTGACCACAACGGCGTTGGCGCCGATACGGCTGTTTTTACCAACCGTTATGGCGCCCAAAATCTTGGCGCCCGCCCCAACCACCACATTGTCTTCGAGCGTAGGATGGCGCTTGCCCTTGTTAAGCGAAACACCACCCAGGGTGACACCATGGTAGAGAGTCACGCGATCACCGATCTCGGATGTTTCTCCGATCACTACGCCCATACCGTGATCGATGAACAAGCGCGATCCGATTTTCGCCCCAGGGTGGATCTCGATGCCGGTTAAGGCGCGCATGATCTGTGAAAAAACACGTCCCAGCAATTGCAACCGTCGCTGCCACAACCAATGCGTTACGCGGTGCCCCCATACAGCGTGCAACCCCGGATAGCTCAAGAGCACTTCCAACGAGCTGCGAGCCGCCGGGTCGCGTTCGAAAACAGAATGAAAATCATCTTGTATCGTCTGTATTATGCTCATCTCAACCTTCCAGGTGATCAAAAAGTGGTGTGCTCAGATAGCGCTCACCAAAAGATGGAATGATCACTACAATTAATTTGTCAGCGTTTTCCTGCCTGCGCGCCACCTGCAAAGCCGCCCAGGTAGCTGCTCCGGACGAGATGCCCACCAACAATCCTTCTTCACGAGCCATAGCCCGGGCAGTCTCGAAGGCGTCATCTGCTTTGACACGCACAATTTCATCAATAATATCCGTGTTGAGCACATCAGGGATGAACCCCGCTCCGATGCCTTGGATAGGATGGGGTCCTTTTTCCCCGCCAGAGAGCACGGGCGAAGCCTCCGGTTCAACAGCCACGCAGCGGAAGGAAGGCTTGCGATCTTTGAGCACTTCGCCCACTCCAGTGATGGTACCGCCAGTGCCTACACCCGAAACCAGAATATCCGCCTGTCCATCTGTGTCGCGCCAGATTTCCTCAGCGGTCGTCAGTCGGTGGATCTCCGGATTGGCAAGGTTCTGAAATTGCTGCGGGATAAAGACATTCGGATCGGAGGCTGCCATTTCCTCCGCAGTCTGGATAGCGCCAGCCATGCCTTGATTTCCAGGCGTCAGGACTAATTCAGCACCAAATGCGCGCAAAAGCGTACGCCGCTCTACGCTCATCGTCTCCGGCATTGTCAAAACTAACTTATATCCACGTACTGCACAGACAAATGCCAAGGAAATGCCGGTGTTTCCACTGGTTGGCTCAACAATGATCGATTGCGGGCCAATTAACCCAGCACGCTCAGCGGCGTCGATCATAGAGACACCAATGCGGTCTTTAACGCTGTGAGCTGGATTGAAGTATTCCAACTTGGCAAGGACATCGGCGTCGATTCCTTGTGTAAGCCGACGCAATCGCACCAACGGTGTATTTCCTATTAGTTCAGTAACGTCATTCGCGATTTTCATAACAACCTCCAATTTATATTAATAAGCAAAACGGCCAACTGTAATCCGGGTGATTATGCCCGGTTCAGACGAAGAAAAACCTCGCTCAAAGATTGGTTTATACGTGAAAGCTGTCCGTCGTCTGAAAAGTCAGCCGTTAATCTCGATTAGACTAGGTGTACTCTTGCTCAGGCGGCGGCTAGGCTCCCCGTCCTTGACAGGGGCATTTGAATATTGACATGATAAATTATCCAATCTTCATCGAATTTTATATATTTTAGATAAAAATAGAAATATTGTCAAGAGTCATTTCTGGTCAACTAACGATATTTATCGTGTAACGGCGGATTTTAAGTTTGGTAAGAGCATGTCCATCTAGATTTATGTTGTGTTATGGCGTCCATTTGTTCCACTAAAAGTTACAAAAGATATCCATGCAGTCCAAGATTTCCATGTATTGTTGCTCAATTTGCTCCGGAATTGCACCGGAAGTACCAAACATACAACAGACATGAAGCGAGGAAAGTTGGATGCATCCCTGTCCTTGAGGGGGAAATTTGTTTAGTAATCTCAGTTGGTTTGAGGGAGGTTATTCCCCTGTGAAAACATATTCGGTCTTAGTCAATCTCTTAATTACGGAAGGAGATTATTGACAGGAGATATTGTATGATTAGCTGATAGATCGCGAATGATATTATGATTTCAGATTTGCTTTTAGGCAATTCCTAATCACAACAAGTGACTATCACCTCGCCTTGATACACATCCTAGAATTGTCTCAACAAAGCTGCATCAACCAACAGGTGATGTTTCTTCCTCTCCAACACAGATACCCTGGCAATGTGCACTGCTTGTACAGGGCATGCCGCCAGCCATCAGACCAGGTGGCTAGAAGGGCGCATCAGAGACAGTGCGAAGGATTTGCTCGCAAAACTTGAGGATGAACTACCCCACGAGACCTATACGGCGGCCCTGGAACGGGGTCAGGAATTGGAGCTGGATGAGATTATTGCTGATTTGGTCCCCCCGAAAAGTTGAAAGTGAGTTGGCTTTCTTAATTGCACAATGACCCAAGGTTGGTCTCTATTTTGAGCCGACGATGGGAATGCGTTGACTTTTTTCAACAGACTGTAGGGTTTTGCGACTAACGATGCACAATATGGCAATTTCGCTGTCCAGACCGTCTTCACTAAGCGTTTCGAGGTCCAAGCGTTCCGTGTTGCTGAACCGGCGGCTGTAGAAACCGTGCTTGAGAGCGTTGGGCAGTGAAGACCACTGGGCATCCAAAGAACGGATGCTTATAAGGCCGGTTTCCGGGCTGGGCGCCGGGTTTACGAGGGGTCATTTGGGTTGTTACCTGGCTTGTTGCACAAGCTTCGTGATTGGCTTTTCCTGGGAGAGATCAAGAAGATGGCCAAGTTGGTTGACAGGGCGGGGAGAGTTGAACCGGTCATGGGAGTTCCTTAGAAAAACCAGGTTATAGTATGGAGCTTAATTAATAGCACATAAGTTCTAGGAATGCAAGGGTGAAATGGGGGGATTAAAGAAAAATACCACTTTTGGGGATAAGGTTTGATGTGGGGAGCATTTCATCAACCTTGTCTTTATCGTACTCCATAGCCTCTCTCTCTCTTTCACCCGCAAAGCATATAGCCTCTACCTACCCAATAGTGCCAATCGGCTATCGCTTCTTCCGTTCCGCTATCTACTTCTATTCCCTTCAACTGTGCCAATGGAACGCCGAAGATTCTGTCTGCCCACTCGATCTTGACGAACATCTCTGCCATACAATCATATTCACCAACCATTCCAATAACTTTTACAATTTCATCAATTCGTAGTGGTGAAACGCTTCTTTCGCGCATACATTTGGCGTCAAAGGGAAATTGAATCTTATCTTTCAGATAATAATACCACCCCAAGGCTTGTTCTTCAGGCCCATGCGCATCAATAATCGCCTCATTGGAGATGCGATATTCTCGTTCTTCGTCTCTCTCGATTTTCGACATTACTTATCCGATCTAGCTCTAAGTTATCTCTTTCGCACTAACAATTGCGTGAGCCGCCTGCATTTTTGCTCCGAAAGCTGCTCAACCGATGTCAGACTTGGTTTTTTACGCTGTGCCCTCCGCTGCGAGGCAGGTCGTGCTCTACGCAGTGTCAGGCGCTATCGCTCCCATATTTGAAACAAAGTGTTGAATTTCTTCTATTGTTTGGAAGTATCCAGCGTATCCTGAGTAATCATCGTCCGCATCTGTGTAATATCTCCAATCTTCTAGATTTGATGGGAGTAATTTCATAACAGCTGTTTGGTCTGCGTCAAAGTAATTCATGAAGCGGGATAAATACACATGAAAGTGTAATCCATCTTCTTGATTACTTTCCGTTGGTATGAGACTAAATATTGCCTTCTGACTATCTTCAATGTTTCCATAGAAAGACAACGAACTTCTGGTTGTGGTTTTTTGCAGATACTTATCAAGCGCTATAACCATTTGGTTATAAAAATCGCCTACTCCCCTTTCTTTGGCTATTTCTTCCAGCTCGTGTAAACTTAGGTTAGGCTTTCTTTTTGATATACTTCTTGCCTGTGTTTTGTACTCTACTTGGCTTGGCTCAATAAGAAATGTTCGGGCAAGATATTCCTCCCCATTACTTTTCTTAAAGTATTGGAATGTGACAGCATTTATATTCACTCCATAGTTGTCAGAGAGATATTTGATTATCCTTTCTGAAGCGGAATCAATGTGCGATGCAATAACTAACATGCTATGACTTTCGTTGAGTACTTCTGGGACTTCATTGCCAAACTTTTTTCGAAACGATTCTTCCAGGGAATCAAATCCATGCTTTCCCAAATACGCATCTGCTATTTGAGTACATTGCTCATTGGACAGGTCTTTTACCCAGGTTGCATAATCCAATATTTGAGCGGTTATCTCGCTTGACGTCTTCTCACGTTTCAGTTCTATGAGAACTACATCGCCATTTCCGTTCAAACCCATTAAATCAATAATCCCACCGAAATCTGTTGTGATTTGTCTACCAATGAGGAGTATGTCATCGGATAAAATGGTGACATCTTTCTCAAGCCAATCTTCAAGACGCTCTTCCAAATCTAAACCGGTACTCTCGATTTCATCAAGTTGATTGTTTGGTTGAATTTCCAAAGCCGTATTTCCACAGACATATCTAATCCCCAATGAATTTTCTTCGTACGCCTCATGTATTAATGCACGAAGCCGCCAATATCATTCAAGCAATGTTTTAAATTGCGATCTGAAATGCAATACTATGTCACATCTTTTTACAGTCTACCATGAAAGCTCACACCCACTAACAGAGTCTTTAAAAATCCCCATTCTTTAAACACGTGGTTATTTTTGATGTAGGAAAATATCAGAAGTGAACATGGGGAGGCTTTTCAATTGAATAGCCAATCCCTGATGCCGGTGCCCAGGGGGTACCGTGTAGTGGTCCCATAAAATTGGAAACTTCTAAAGTGTTTCTTAGGGTTATACCTGTAACTCGCGATTCAGCGGAGATTTATATCCACTATTGCCACTCAACGCTCTGCCCATTCTAACGGTTGGTATCTCCCTCTACTGCGTCAGATTGAACACATTATTCTTGTCATTTGAAAATCCAGTTTAATCAATGTGAATGTTTGAAATCTCATATCTGAGAATTTATTCAAACTACTAACCTGTCTGTTTGTTATTCACTCTCCCATCGAAATAATCTTTCAAATTAGTCTGTTAATGAAGGGTATCCGATTCCCATTTTTAATAAACTGTACAGTTCTGGAGGATTATCATGACAGGATTTCTTATCGAGGTTCCGCACGAGGCAAATAAACAATCGTGTGAGCGAGCAGTCCAAACCTTTTTGGACACGGGTTCCCATTTTATGACCCACGCGGACTGGGGATGTCCCGACGATGAGCATAAAGCCTGGTTTACCGTGGAAATGGACAGCAAAGAGGAAGCTATCTCCATTTTACCCCCCGCTTTACGGAGGAATGCAAAGGTTATTACGCTTCAAAGGTTCACAATGGATGATATTGATGAAACCTTGAAACAACATGAAAGGTAATGAAAGTGATTATGATGTAATTATCGTTGGATCCCGCGTAGCTGGTTCAATCACTGGTATCCTACTAGGCTAGAAAGGATATCGGGTTCTCGTCCTTGATCGGGTCCACTTCCCAAGCGACATGCTTTCAACGCACTTTTTCCGGGCACCAGCTCTGAAGGCTTTCAACGAAGTGGGGGTTTATGATGAAGTGCAAGCGCAGTCCCCCACGCTACGGTGAGCTTCAATGTAATCGATGGGATTGCCTTCGTGGAGCCAGTGGATCGTCCCGAGGATTATCCTTTCTTCATGTGCGTGAGACGCATCACCCTGGATGATATCATCGTTCGTCCGCTTACCAGGCACGGCTGGGAAGATCCCGAATTGGACCATGGGTTCTACGAGACACAACAAGGATTAAGGTTCACAATCTGCGAAGAAGCACGACGGGAAGAGCTGCATCGAATTTTGGAACTAAACCACCAGCGCTTTGAGGAGGAGATTGCACATGGGTCGCATGAGAAGAAAGTCAGGAAAAGAAGCGGGGAAATGACTTATACTAAGAAGCGATCAGAGAAAAAAGAACCAGGGCAGTTTGAGTTGTTTTAGCCTATAATATTCACACAAGCTTAAATATATTTCTGATATCCTGTAGTGAGCACTTTGGAAGGTGAGTGATGAGCAAAAGAACAACTGGAAATGATCGTTCTGTCCTAGCGATAAAAGTCCATCAGTGGTTGAAAGAATGGGACAATGTAATCTTCGATGAAAAACAACATCGTCGCAAACCAGAACCTCATTTCTATCTATTCTCACTTTCTGCAGTTGATTTGAAGGCTCTCTCAGGAATATATAGACGAACTACTGAAAAAAGATTATTGCAGCAAAGAGATCTAGGGATCCAACGTCGTCATCATGAACAACGATCTTTGGAGATTCGCAGATTTATCCAGGACGGTTATCCATTATCTGACATAAGTAAGGCTAGACGAAAAACTGGAAGATATGATGATTTACGCAAACCCGGATGGTTACCGACTGCAATAGTAATTAATATTCTAACGTCAGAGGATGTTAGACAAGGTAGTAATGTCCACTCAGAAGATTTGATAAAAATCATTGATGATAATGACACCTTGGTAAAAATAAAATTACCCAATGCTTTATCTGAGAAGAGATGGATGCCCAAACAGCGCCACCCTATAGAAATAATTGATGGTCAACATCGATTATGGGCATTTGAAGAAGGAAGTGTTGATCCAAATTTTGAACTCCCTGTTGTTGCCTTTCATGGTTTGGATATTAGCTGGCAAGCTTATCTATTCTGGGCAATAAATATTAAACCTAAACGAATAAATACAAGTTTAGCTTTTGACCTTTATCCGCTGCTACGCACTGAAGATTGGCTTGAAAGATACGAAGGCCTAAAAGTTTATCGTGAGGTTAGAGCACAAGAGATTACCGAAGCATTGTGGTCTCATCCAAAAAGTCCATGGCTAAATCGTATCGACATGCTTGGTGAGCATAGACAGACCATGGTCTCTCAAGCTGCATGGATTAATTCTTTAATGGCTACATTTATAAAACCATGGGGAGGTCGTGGTGTCCGAGGCATAGGAGGGTTGTTCGGTGCCCCTGTTGGGAAAGACGAGCTCGTTTTATCCTGGACACGCACCCAACAGGCAGCTTTTCTCATCTATATCTGGGAAATTTTCCAAAACATAATCAAACATACAACCGAGGAGTGGGCTTCTGCTTTACGTGGAAATGAACAAAAACAACTATTAAAAAAGAGCGATCCTGCTTTCTCTGGAACATCTAGCCTTCTCAACACTGACCAAGGTGTCAGGGGAGTGCTCTTCATCTTCAATGACATATGTTTTATAAAGAGTGGGTTAGACAAATTGCCTTTGCATGATTGGCAGTTTGAAAGCATGGATGATACTGACTCTGATATAAGCTCGATCGACGATAGACTTCTCACAAATGCACTTGCATCATTAAGAGATGAGAAAGAAATACAACAACTACTCCTGGAGATTTCGGAAAGCCTGTCTAGGTTTGATTGGAGATCTGCATCTGCCGAAAGCTTGACCGATGAGGAGAAAACGGCAAAATTAGCCTTCAGAGGAAGTGGAGGCTACCGCGAACTTCGTCGCCAGCTACTAAATTTCATTTTAAAAGAAGGAAAAGATTTGGGACGAATTGCCGAAAAGATTATGACAAAGCTAGGATATAAATAAAGATGCCGAGGCCTCACCTCACTACCAAACAAAAAAAAATATTACATTCTGCTTCCCCCGAAGCTGTAATGGATATTATAAATAGATTACGTCCTTTTTTTAGATCGAATAAATGGATTGGATCTGGTAATAGATACCGAATAAACACAATAAAGAAACTAAAATTTGATACTAAAGATGGGAATCCTCTACCGAAAAGTAAACAAAGGCATTTAGCGGATTACATTGCATCCTCAGGTATATTACATTGTATTGATGGTTGGATTTTCTTAGGGAGAGCGATAAATGCTCACTCAAATATTGATAAGCATTCAGCCCACCACTTGGCATATTACGCAGAACTACGAGCAGCAATGTCGCTTCTGGCGTGTGAAGGAATTGGGGTTTTTAATTATAGGCACTTTATCATTGATAGCGATCTTAAATGTATCAAAATACCTAAAGGGGGAGGAACTCACGAATTCACTTGGCTGGCATTAGAACACTGGTCAAATCTAGGTCGTTCAAGAGATCTCTTAATGCGGATAATTCGCCCGGCAGGAATACCAATACAAGATTGGTTAATCAGTTTTGGTGTGGGAGTAAGCTCCCAATTTCTAATTGGTAGTAGCTGGTTAAAATCTTGGGGACTTGACCTAAAGAGCATTAGCCAAGATCATGAGGGGCGCAATGAAGTAAGCTACCACCCAAATTCTCTAAATTATAACAACCCAGAAAATGTAGAAGAAACCTCAAAATTCTTACGATCACTTTGGGAAGTGTTCCAACCAACAGAATATTCAAGGTTCGAATTTCTTGATCGATATTTATTACGACAGAGTATTAGAGAAACATATCTTGCGATATATGGCTCAACACCTGAAGAGAATCCAATAGACTATGAAAATCGGATTAAAACGATGGTTATGAGTTTAGATCCTGGTGGTTTACCTCCTCAGCATTGGATAAACTTTTTAAAAAACAATGATACTCACCCCTTACTGAACGAGGTATCAATTGAAGATAATGTACGAAGCTCGAGACATCATTTGCAAGTCTTGGCTCGGTCAGCGATGTTACTACGAGTAGCAACTGGTGCAGCGTCTACTTTATTGGCAGAAGCAGGTTATGATTTTTCTGATCTCGAGTTTTGGTGGATTCAATTTGGTGGCGACGTCGGACTTTGGGATCCACCCTTTGATGGTAACTTTGTTGATCTTTGGGCAGATATAGATTCGGCTTTGGATAACATTGCATCCTGGGAGGATTTAAAAACACCGGATGCCTCTTATTATTCATGGAAGCGTGATTTGGCTCAAGATCTATCTGTTCTGGATAATTGTGAGCGGATAGCACTCTGGGGATTGGGTCTATGAAATATATGGGCTCTAAACGCTCAATGTTAGAAAACGGTCTTGGGGAACTAATCCTTGAGCGAGCGAAATATGCTTCTAGAATTATCGATTTATTTTGTGGTGCTGGATATGTCTCCTGGTTTGTTGCAGAACACATTAATAAGCCCGTTGTTGCAACAGATCTACAGGAGTATGCGACCATTCTAGCTAAGTCTGTTATAGGTAGAACCTATAGGCTTGAACCGAAAGATCTTGAGACCGATTGGCTCAAATCAGTGGAAGATGAACTCCAAAGCGATAATAAATATAATGATGCAGTAGCCATCGATAGGAGAAGTGCCGATCTCGAAATTTTGGATTACGTTCAAAGAGCCCGGAATCTTTGTAAACACTCATCCGAAGTCGGACCAGTATGGAATGCGTATGGTGGATATTACTTCAGTCCAATGCAGGCATTAAAGTTCGATTATTTAAGAAAAAACCTTCCAGATGATGAATTCAAAAGAGTTGTATGCTTAGCCTCTCTGATCAAAGCGGCTAGTAAATGTGCAGCTTCTCCCGGTCATACAGCCCAACCCTTTCGCCCCACTGATACTGCTGGACCACATATAAAGCACTCATGGAGCCATGATCCAATTGCAATCTGTAAGAATGAACTGAAAGAGATATGTCCAAGACATGCACAATCTGCCGGTGATGCATGGGTTGCAGATGCCCTTGAATTAGCCCCTAATCTAAAACAAGACGATCTTGTATTTGTAGATCCACCTTACTCCAACGTCCAATATAGCCGTTTCTATCACGTCTTAGAAACCATAGCAGTTGGTAAGGTTGAGAAAGTAAGCGGGGCAGGTCGATATCCTCCAATAGATGAACGACCACAATCAGGTTTCAGCAGAAAGACTGATTCTCTTCACTCTCTGAAAATTCTATTAAGTGGCTTGCACAGGTCGAGGGCTAACGTAATTTTTACTTTTCCAAAGGGGAAAAGTAGTAATGGCTTGTCTGGAGATATGATCAAGAGTCAAGCTGAACTACATTTTGAAGTTAAAGAAAGAATCGTTGGTGGAAAATTTAGCACTCTAGGAGGAAATAATACCCATCGTGCCTCCCGATTGAAATCAGAAGAAATGATGCTATTGATGAAACCCATATAAGAAAGCGGGATATAAGAATCTTCCTTGTCCCACATGACTTTTCCAATCCAATTACATTTATGTTGAAGATTGATCTTCCCCACTATCAAAGTTTGATTACCTTATTATAGTCACATTATTCAATTGCCTTGATGATTTCCGATGAAAATATACGGATTCGATCAAGATGACGCAGTATTTTTTGGGGAACATTGAATAGGGGGTTTAAGAAAAAGGGTCATTTGTCATACCGTGAAAAAGTATTTATTTCAGTATTCTGTATACTGTATTATAAGCTTGGCAAATAGGCAAAAATCATGTATACTGTCTCAGTGGATACGTATGAAGTTCGACTTGAAAAAATCGCAAATATACAGGTTGGATATCAGTCGCGTGGGCGAATTGAAGAAGACCTGGACGGCAATTATGCAATTATTCGTTCACAAGATTTTGATGGTGCAGGGATTTTGCTTCTGGGCGAAGCAATGCGTTTCTCCCCCAAAATCGATCCACAAAAGTATCTGGTAGATGCTGGCGATATTCTTATTCAGGCCAGGGGACAAAACCATTTTGCCTACCTGCTGGAAAATGAAACCAACAACACAGTAGCATCCAATTCCTTTTATATAGTACGGATCAAAGAGCACAACAAAGTAATACCCGCTTACCTGGCATGGTGGCTCAACCTAACGACGGTGCAAGCCTATTTCCAACAGGTGCGGGGGGTCAGCACGATCCCGTTCATCTCCAAAGCAGATTTACAAAACACCAGGATTCATGTTCCCCCTATGGAAACCCAGAAGAATATCAATCAATTGATGCAGCTATGGCAAAGGGAGCAGAAGCTTAATCGGCAACTAAAAGAGAAAAAAGAAATGATCGTTCAAGAAGTATGCCGAAAGGCTAGCATAACCTAATTGGAGGAATTTGAAGTGGCAGAAATAAAACTTACCCAGAGAGAGCTTGGCGATATAGTATGGGCAGCGTGTGATACATTCCGCGGCGCGGTCGATCCGGCTGAATACAAAAATTACATTTTGACGATGCTGTTCATCAAATACTTGAGCGACTTATACAAAGATCGCCGGGATGAATATGAGAAGCGCTACGATGGCAACCAAGAACGGGTCAAACGGGCTTTGGAGCGTGCACGTTTCCGCATGCCGGAGGGTGCCAGCTTCGATTACCTGTACAGCAAACGGGATGCACCTAACATTGGTGAAATCATCAATGTATCCCTGGAAAAGATCGAAGATGAAAACAAGAGCAAGTTAGAAGGTGTGTTCCGCAACATCGACTTCAACAGCGAGGCAGCTTTGGGGGAGACGAAAGACCGCAACCGTCGATTAAGAAACTTACTGGATGACTTTGCCGACCAGCGACTGGACCTGCGCCCATCTAAGGTGGGCAACCGGGACATCATCGGGGATGTGTACGAATATTTGATCGGTAAGTTTGCCGCTGACGCGGGCAAAAAGGCGGGTGAATTCTATACCCCACCCGAAGTGTCTATCTTACTGGCGAAGCTGGTGGACCCACAACCTGGTAATCGAATTTGTGATCCAGCTTGTGGTTCTGGATCGCTATTGATCCGGGTGGGCAATGAAGTTGGAGACAAGAATTTCTTCCTGGCTGGGCAGGAGAGCAACGGTTCAACCTGGTCTTTGTGCCGAATGAATATGTTCCTGCATGAAATGGATGCAGCCAGGATTGAGTGGTGCGACACAATTACAAACCCTAAATTGATCGAAGATGATGAACTGATGCGCTTTGATGTAGTTGTTGCTAATCCACCCTTTTCGCTTAAAAAATGGGGCTATGCTGTGGCTGCTGATGATGTCTACAACCGATTCCATCGTGGACTGCCTCCTAAGTCACGCGGGGATTATGGGTTTATCAGTCACATGGTCGAGATCGCAGTCGAAATGGGTGGCAAAGTGGGCGTGGTCGTGCCGCATGGGGTCTTGTTCCGGGGCGGGGCAGAAGGCAATATCCGTCAAAAGTTTATTGAGGATAATTTGTTGGAGGCAGTGATTGGCTTACCAGAGAAGGTTTTTTATGGCACTGGCATCCCTGTAGCGATCTTGATCTTCAATAAGGGACGCAAGCCATGGGATGAAGTAGAGAGTGAGCGGGATAAGCATGTTCTTTTCATAGATGCCAGCCGTGAGTATGAAGATAGGACTAAACAGAACCGGCTACGGGATGAAGATATTGAGAAGATTGTGACCACCTTTGAGAACTTTGTTGATGTAGAGAAGTATTCCCACCGGGCGACATTGGCAGAGATACAAGAGGCAGACTTCAACCTCAACATCCTGCGCTACGTGGATACTTATGAGGAGGAAGAAGAGATTGACATTCCTGCTGTGAAGCAGGAAATTGCCAATATTGAGGCTAAATTGGTTGAAGTGCAAGCACAAATGGCCGGATATTTGAAGGAATTGGGGCTTTCATAATAATGAAAGTTTTATTTCGGTTTTTGCCAACCGGATGGGAATGGGTTTCAATTGGAAATGTAGTTAAGGATTTGAAAAGTGGGCTATCTAGGATGCTTTCATCATCCGATATAGGCTTACCTGTTTTACGATCTACAAATATTACTCAAAATGGTATTGATATTTCTGATATTAAATATTGGTATGTGGAAGACCCACAAGGCGCTGTTACTTCCAATTATTTCCTGAAGAACAGGGATATTTTGGTTAATTTCATCAATAGTGTTGCTCAGATTGGCAAGACTGCTCTTTATAAAGGTGAGCTTAACAGAGATTCAATATATACAACAAACATAATGCGTTTACGCACAAATAATCGTATCATACCGGAATATTTGTTAGCCCTATCAAAAACCCAACATTACCAATATTATGTCCAAGCTATTACTAAGCCTGCTGTAAATCAAGCGAGTTTTACCACAAAAGAATATCGAAAATTTCGTTTCCCTCTCCCCCCCCTCCCCGAACAACGCAAAATTGCCGAAATTCTGAGCACTTGGGATAAAGCGATTGAACTGGTGGGCAAGCAAATTGAGGCTAAGCAGCGGTTGAAAAAGGGATTGGTGCAGCAATTGCTGACAGGGAAGATACGTTTTCCAGGGTTTATGGATGAGTGGAAACAAGTCAAATTGAAAAGTCTGGCGAAACTTCTGGTGAGCAATGTTGATAAAAAGACAATTAGGGGTGAAAGCTCTATTGTTTTATGTAATTACTTGGACGTATATGAGAATGAATACATTACAAGCAAAGTCGATTTTATGCCTGCAACAGCCACAGATACAGAAATAAAGAAGTTCTCATTGCGAGAAGGTGATGTATTACTCACCAAAGATTCTGAAACGAGAGAGGACATTGCCAGCACATCAGTTATCGCGGAAATCGTTGATAGCCTTGTTTGTGGATATCATATAGCAATTCTTAGGCCCGATCCTGAAAAACTAGACAGCATATTCCTAGCAAAGCACCTTTCTTATGGAAGAACACATCACCATTTTGTTGCATATGCCAACGGAGCAACGCGGTTTGGTTTGACTATTTCAGCAATCGAAAATGCAAAGTTTTTTGTACCGAAGATTGATGAACAAAAGCGTATAGCAGAAGTTTTTCTGGGACTCGATAAGGAAATTGATAGGCTTGAGAGAAAAATTGAAGTCTTGCGCCAACAGAAGCAAGGCTTAATGCAAAAGCTGCTCACCGGAGAGGTGAGAGTGAATATGTGAAAGAGGGCTATATGAATAGATCAAATGAATTGCTGTTTTCTCAGAAAAGATTAGGGGATGCTCGACGAGGTCAACTTGCAAGCATTCGCCAGGAAGTGGACTCCATCTCCAAAGTTAAATTTCAAGCGAATAACGATGAACAAGTAACAGAACACATATACTCCAAGATGGAGATTACCCCTATAACAATATACCGAGACCAGGCTTCTCTCAGTGAGCCCAAAGAAACGAGTTTCACTCGGCAAAGTATGCTCGATGAGACAATTCAAGATGCTGGTGTGGAAATAGTTTTATATATCCCTTACACAGGCGAGTCAGATTTATGGGGAATGCAGCCAAATACATATAACCATAGCCCTCCACGGGGGAGTGTTGAGTCCAAACGAGGAAATGATCAGGCAGGTATTCTGAAGATTTATCTTGAATACTATCAACAAGAATTTCAAGGCGATAAAGTAAATCAGGAAGTAGAAAAAGCTCTTTCTTCCATTGAGCAATATCTAGGGTGGATAAAAAGAGACATTGAAGCGCATAATAAACAGTTAAAAAATGAAATCTCCCGACTCGTCCGCCAACGCCGAGAAAGATTAGGCGCGATACAGGATGTAACTAGAACACTAAATATCCCAATTAAAAAGCGGGAGGGTGTACCTGATGCAACTCCACTCCATATTCATCGTAAGCAAATTAAACCGCTGGCTTCTAAAGTACAGCCAGAGCCAAGCCATGAGATTTCTGAAGAAGATTTCCAGGCGATTCTAAAAGTAGTACGTCATGAAGGAGCAACATATGAACGTACACCGAAAACATATGCAATGCATAATGAAGAAGAATTGCGTGACATATTACTCGCCCACTTGAATGGTCATTTCGAAGGGCAGGCTACAGGCGAAACATTTCGTAAAAAAGGAAAAACCGATGTTGCGATTGAGTTTGAGAACCGTGCTGCATTTATTGCGGAATGCAAAGTATGGCATGGTGAGAAGCAATTGCTTAAAGCTGTAAATCAACTTCTGGGCTATCTCACCTGGCGTGATGTTAAAACAGCCTTAGTGATTTACAACAAAGAAGTAACGGGTTTCAAAGGTATACAAGAAAAGTTGCCAGAGATTCTTAGAACTCATCCCAACTTCATTAGTATAGAACAATTAAGTGGTGGAGAGGAGTGGCGGTTGCGATTGCGATCTGAAGATGACCCCGAACGATTTATTACAGTTCAAGTTTTCATGTTCAACCTATATGTTAAGCAGTAATGTTTTTTTATTGAGATGTTTATTAAGGAGTTTTTCAATGCCTAAGAAAAAGAAGAAAACCACTCATGTTGTTCCTAATCCCGAGGGAGGTTGGTATGTGAAGAAGGGCGGGCAGAAGAAGCCCGTTCCGCATCACAAAACCAAAGATAACGCTATCACAAGCGGTCGTAAGACCAGCAGGAAAGAAAAGAGCGAACTTTACATTCACGGCAAGGATGGCAAAATCCAGCGTAAAGACAGCCACGGCAGCGATCCCTATCCGCCAGAAGGCTAAGGCTGAAAAGGAAAGAAATGCAAGAGCCGTTGGAATTTATAGGGTTTTGGTGGTTGCCTGATGATCCTGACAAGCAATTACCAGGAACTTTAACTTTCTCCCAAGAGGAAGGGGCTGTCCTGGAATTAGTTGGGGTTTTTGGTACAAAGGAAACAAAGCGAGTTGTACAGCCAACTGTTGTACAGCCAACTATAATATTAGGCGTCAATCAAAAAGGGAAAGCTGTTACGCTTTATGGATGTCAAAATAAAAGTTGGATATATCCATTGGTGGGTTTGGGTGGAGCAAAATACCGAGCAGATTTTGTTTATGAAGGGGTTCATTTTGAAAAAGAAGATGACATCAAATTTAATCAACTATGCGGTAACTACACAGATTTGGATGCCTGGGTAGATATTTTCGGATTTTCAATTGATAGATACCAAAAAGAAGGTCAACCTCTTAAAGCAACCATTGAATATGTTAAGCCTGATAACCAACTTATTCAAATAAATGATGATTTTGAAGTTGGAATTGGTTTTTCCAGTTTTGGCCCTAATTGGTCAATAATTCAAACAGAAGTCAAAATAACACAGAGAGCATATTTTGTGATAAAAAGTCTAAATGGGGATATTCCATTCCATGAATTGTTTTCATTATTAGATAAGTTCTCAGATTTGCTCCTAATTGCTGTACAGAGGATTACTTATCCTGTTACTATTTTTGGTTTCACAGAATTAAATGGTGAGCAAAGGGGAGAGGGAAAAGAGCCACATTATCCAGAGGTTAACATCTATTTTCACCCTATTGCATCGTTTGTGGAACGCAAGAGCAAATTACCTCAGGAAATGTTGTTTACATTCAAGGACTTAGAAGAGGAACAACTTAGACAGTGGTTTGAGTCTTTTGATACGCATAAAACGGAAATTAAACTTTATCGAACCTTGTTCTATAGCGGTAGATTATTCATTGAAACTCGATTCTTGAATATCGCTCAAGCTTTAGAGTCTTTGCATAGTATATTATTTGATAAATTTTATCTACCCAAAGACGAGTTTAAAGCAAAAAGAGACTTGGTAGTTAATTCTGTTCCTGCAAATCTCCAAGATTGGGTAAAAGGGGCATTATCAAATGCTAACTACAAAAGGTTTAAAGAAAAGATAGTAGAGTTACTTGAAAATAAGTCGTCATTGTTCGCACGTTGTATTGAGGATAATGATGCTTTTGCAAAAAGGGTCCGGGATACCCGAAATGAGTTTGTGCATCATAATGAAATGCGATGGACATTTCGAGACCGTGAGGAATTAATGTCGGCAATTTATTTACTGACATACCTCTTTGAAGCATACATGCTGGCAATAATTGGATTTCCAAAAGAACAGATCAATGAAATCTACAACAAACGAATTGATAGATATTTGTCTAGGTGGAAGAAGTTATGATTAATGTCAAACTGATTGAACAGACCATTTCCCAACTGCGATCGTTGCAGGTAATACAATTCTCCGGTAATATTTACTTGGCAAAACAAGAAGCTTCGCAGTACCATTATGGGTGGATGGCCAAGGAAAGTGTAGAAAATCCGGTAAATAGGATTGATATATTAGCAAAATCCTGCTATAATGAATTTACATTTCCCCCGATCTTTCGAGACGGGGTGCGAGGCGGCTATGCCGCCTCTGCGGTTTTAATAGGGGGGTGATATGAAAACCACCGTATATGTAGATGGGTTCAATCTTTATTACGGGGCTGTCAAAGATACCTCATTAAAATGGCTCAATATTCACCGGATGTGT
>SDBS01001413.1_pt1 | contig 24323 bp, 33 predicted proteins | sample 2277091 | NCBI WGS metagenome assembly SDBS01 (sample SAMN10404972, study PRJNA504765) | marine sediment metagenome | isolation source: marine sediment core GS10_PC15, 163 cmbsf | place: Arctic Ocean: Southern Knipovich Ridge | collected 2010
TCAAGGAAGCGATGGGGAAGGTGTTGATTGAAGCCAAGCCTAATGAATTGGAAAAGTTTGGGCAGGCAATCAACACAATAAACGAAACAAACAAGCGGGCAAGGTCAGCCAAGAGGTTGCGTTTCCTGCTTAGATGAAACATCGCGTTGCGGGTGGCCGTAACGGGGATTGTGAATGTTGTGATTTTTTCAGAGAGGTAAAAAATGAAAATCACATTAAAGCTGAAAGCGTGGTTGATCGAGAATTGCGATGTGAAAGCAGACGCAAGTGACGATGAGCTTCGTAAGGCCGCCAGTGTTGTGTTGATGGATGGCACATTGGGGTCTGAAAAGTTTGCTGAGTTGAATACCGAACCCGAAGATGAAGAGACTTTGGAATTTGGTAAAAAGATCGACAGCATGATAAGTGCTGTCAACAAGCTGGTCAAGGCTCTTACTCCTGCTGAGAAAAAGGAGGAAGTGGTTGACGAAAAGGCCAAGGCTGCCGAAGCTGAAAAGAAGGCTGCTGAGGAAAAGGCCAAGCCCATCGAAAAAGAGAAGGTTCCCACCGCTCTTGAAAAGATGGTCACCAATATTGGCATGGAAATTGAGAAGGATGAAACTCCCAACGTCCGCGTCAAGGACGCCGTCGAGATGTATGATTCGTCTACCAAGGCGATGATGTATCCGATGCAGACCAAAGATGGAAAGGCCCACCCTGCCGCCGGTCATGCGGTTCTGAATTATGGTGAAAAGGGACGTGTCATGAATGAGCCGAGTGAAAGAGACAAGGCCATGGCCGGTGCCTTTGCCAAGTTCCTTTGCTCGACGGCCAGTCATGGAAATTCCCGTACTTTTGGTTTTCAGGCGTTGCCGCAACATGACAAGGAATTGCTGCTCTACACCATGGAAAATGAAAAGTGGGGTGGCTGTGGTCCTGAAAACATGGACAGCCGATTTGCTGACATCATTGATCGAAAGCTGACTCCCTTTGAGCAAAAAGCTTTGATCGACGATTCCACGAGTGGTGGTATCGAGGCGGCTCCGATTGTCTTTGACGACCAAGTGATTCAAACTCCGTTGCTTCATGGGGAATTGTTCCCCTTGGTCAATGTGGTTCCGATTGACCGTGGTCGTCGAATCGAGGGTGTGAGCATCTCCACCGTGACGGATAGTTGGGGTGGTGTTGATGACACGGCGATTTCGCTATTCAACACGGCTTCCTATGTTTCGGCGTTTGACACCACGATTTTCCGTTGGGAAGGTGCAATCAAGATCGGTCTTGATTTCCTTTCTGACACACCTATTGACTTTGCCCAGATCATCACCCAGCAGTACGGTCAACGTCTGTTGGAAAGTTTGGATGCCGTCATCGCGGTTGGCAATGGAACCGACCGTCCCGAGGGCGTAATGAACAAGTCCGGGGCAACTTCGGTTTCGTTTAGTGGCTCAACCAGTATTGGGAATTATGAATCGCTTCGGTTTGCGATTCCCAAAAACGAGCTTGGCTCTGGGGTCAACAGTTCGGCTGTTTTCTGTGGTACTGAGACCAGTTACCAGCGAATGAAGGCGTTGAACCTTTCGGCAGCGGACGCTCGACGTTTGTTTGCCGGGAGTTCCACCAATGTCGGTACTTATGACGATTACGCCATGATGGGTCGTCCGTACAAGATCAATGAAACTCTGGCCAACACCCAGATTTTCTTCGCTGTCTTGGCACGATACCGCATGTATCGTCGGCGTGGTCTTGTTATGCGTAGTTCGACCGAGGGTGACACCTTGATTCGAGACAATTCGATGCTGCTTGTCGCGATGGCAAGGTATGGTGGCCAAATGGAGAGAGGTGCTCCGGCTGCCGTAACGACAACTGCACCTTCGTAAACAAAGTAAATTCAGTCGATGTAGATTGAATTTTTGATTCCCGTTGCAACGCCTCGTGGTTGGTTTTGTTCTTCGGCCAACCACGAGGTGAAAACAAACTTGAAGAACAAAAAGGAAAAAGAAGAATGCCAACCACAGCCACCAAAATCCAACCGTTCGGAATTGCAAATGAACATCCGCGAAACCAGGACATAAAACTTCAATGTGTTCCGGGTTGTCGTTTGCGTGGGCCAGTCAACGCAGGTGCCGTGACGGTAGATCCAAGAACAGGTGATGAAAAGATTCCGAGGGACCAAGCAATTCATTTGGGAAACCTTCCACCGATTCCTGGTATGGAGATTCACGTCAATCCTGACAAGCTTTCTTATCGGGTGATTGATCCGTTACACGACAACGAAGATTTGTGTGCTCGGATCAAAAAGGGCATCAATGCCATGGGTAAGTTTCAGACGGGAGGCAAGATTGAAGGCGTTCCTCCCCAGACTGGTAAGCTTGACGTGCATCGGATGAAAACCCTTTGCCGAGAGTTGCTTTATCTTGTCGATTCAGGTGAAGTCAAAATTGTGAAGGGAGCCAAGCCGGAACTGGAAGATATTAAAGGAATGCTTGGTAAATTCCTGCTAAATCCTGGTTGCACTATTCCCAATGGGCAACCAAAATTTGAAGAAGATTATGATGAATGGTGTTCAAGTTTGAGTCGATCTGGAGGTTGATTTAGATGGCTGTAGGCAAGGGGGTGTTGGCTGCTCGATCACGTCGTGGGGCTAGGGCAGGTAAGACAAAGGTTGAGACAAAATGGTTCATCGACGATGTGGTAAACAAAGTTTCAATGACTCTGCATCAAAGGGCCATTCTTACTAAGTCCTTTTTAGAATCCAAGGTAGTTCAAAATATAAGTCGTCCTGTAACTAAACGAAAAGGGAAAAGGACGGGACGAATAGTTGCATCCAATCGTTCTAAGGCTGGTGAATTTCCCAAAGCAGACACAACCCAATTGATGAAAACAATCTTCGGAGTCGTCTTGCCGGGTGGAAGAAACATTTGGGACATATTTATTGGAACTCCTTTGGATTATGGATTGATTTTGGAAACCAACAAACGATTGAACCGATCTTTTTTGGTCCGAACACTCAGAGAAGAATTGCCCGTGGTAACCAAGATACTCACTGGACCGATTAAATGAGCGTCAATACAGCAGACATTGCCAAGGCTGTGAATACCTTGTGGGATGCTCAGACCTTGGATGCCACGTTCAAGGTGTTGTGGGACAGTGATGTGACTGCGAGTGAGTGGGAGGTGCTGCATGATATGGAGGCATCTCCTGATCAGCCCAATCCATACACGGTGTTTGAGGTGGCTCTTCCAGTTATAGCAAGCAAGATGAGTGGTGCCGGCAATCAAATCAGAGAGATCAGGGATGTTCCGTTGTCTTTTGATGTTTATGCAAAAGAAGTAAGTGGAGACAGCAGAACGGCCAAAGAAATTGCAGCTTTTTTGGCAGAAGAGATAATGAAAGTGTTTGGTGGTCATCCCACAAATAATCCACAAGTGATGACACTCGACAACGGCAATTTTTTGATTGCCCAATACTTGAATGATTTTTCCGTTCGTGTCGGGGATGAAGAATTCCAATGGACAATAAATTACAACGTCAAAGTTGACGTTCCGGTAGCAGTGTAAAAGGGAGAGACAAATGGCAAGGACATTGGAAAACGCAAAACTGACCATCAAGTCTACTGGGAATCTGAAAAACACATTGTCAGATTCAAGTGGCACAACCACCATAAATCATCCAAGTCTGAATTATGAAGCATCCTTGACGAACGGAGTTGGCAGCAATCAAGCCAACAGATCTTGGCAGATTCTTTCTCAGACATTGAACAGTGGGGCTTCTCGGACATTTGATCTGTTTGATTTGGATACGGAAGATGTCGGAGCGGGAGCAGGAAGGGATGGTGTTGGTCAACTCGTGACACCGTATGAGGAGATTGTAGAGATAATCATTGTAAACAACAATCTTGTCACGGCGGATGGTCAGTTAGAGATCGAACCCGACGGAGAGGATGGTTGGACTCCTATTGGTTCCCATACGGCGGCGAATGGTGGGGCTCTATATGGTCAAGGTGTTTTGCTCAAGAATCAACCACATGCCAGTGGATTCAATGTAACGGATGGATCGAACAGCAGAATTAAGTTTACAGCAAGTGGTGGTGATGTTGTATTTTCGATGTATCTGAAAACACGCAATTCTGATGAGGAATCTAGTAGTAGCATATCTAGCAGCATCAGCAGTAGTTCTCAGTCATCTAGTTCCAGCCCGTCCAGTTCCAGTCAATCCAGTAGTGGGCAGTCTAGTAGTTCGTTCAGCCGGTCTACCTCATCGGAATCGAGTAGTTCGTTCAGTCGATCTACATCAAGCAGTTCGTTCAGTAAATCCACATCGTCGGAATCGAGTAGTAGTCAATCAAGCCTATCGAGCAGTTCGATTTCCAGTTCCAGTTCTAGTCAGTCTGTTTCTTCAAGCAGTTCCAGCAGTTCACAATAAGAGAGGTGAAAAATGACAACCGTAAACACAATAACAGGTCGACTGGGCAAGCACTTAATCGCGTCGGCCACGATAGCCCGAATAACACAATTTTCTGTCAATCCCACGTTAGCATCGACTAACGAATGGGGAGATTCGGATTCTGGTGGATTCACCAACCGATCTCCAGGTCGAAAAGACAGCACTTTTGACACCGAAGGCAAGTTTGATACGGCCACGGAAGTGTATGATATTTTTCAGCCCGGTGACGGAAGCATTGTTTCCAGCCTTTGGTTGAATGCTTCTTTGTACTGGGCGTTTCCTCTGTCGCTGAATATGGACTTCAATTTGACAGTTAATGTGGATTCAGAAGAAGTTTTGGGCTGGACGGCAGGTTGGGGAGCCGATGGTGAATACTTTTTCCCAGGTGAAGCCGGAGCCCCCGTATATACTTTGCCCTAACGAGATTTGATCCGATGGGTTGTGTCTACTTAGCAATGAAACGTACTGATGGCAAGCCTTATGTGGGTAAAACTATTGGTGCGTTGTCTAATCGTAGAAAACAACATAAAGCCGACGCAAGGAACGGTTGTACTCTTCGCTTCCACAACTCACTTCAGAAACACGGGGTCGATGCTTTCACTTGACATCCTTTGTGCAACAGCGAAGATGATTCAGTCTTGTGCAGAGTAGAGCAAGATATGATTTGTCTTTTCTCTTCGTTGTCACCTGAAGGATACAACTTGACAACTGGCGGAGAAAGTGGAATTCCAATTCAGGAAGTTAGGGACAAGATAAGTGAGACTCTGACAGGCCATGAAGTTTCGGAAGAGACTAGAGATAAGATCAGGGATTCTCTAATAGGAAGAAAGAATCCAGAGCACAGTGAAAGGATGCAAGGACGAATCCAGACCCCAGAATCCAATGCCAAAAGATCAGCTTCTCTGACAGGCAAACCAAAATCAGATGAAGCCTTATTGAATATTACTAAGGCTGCTCAAAATAGAAGCCTTGAAGCAAAAGAGAATTCGATGGTTGGATTCAAGGCTTGGAATAAATATTGCTCTGAGAATGGATTCACCGATGAGCATAAATTGAATTTGAGTATATCTCATACAGGAATAAAGCAGTCGGAAGAAACCAAAGCTAAGAAAAGTGCCAAGTTGATAGGCATTCCTAAGTCGGAAGAAACCAAAGCTAAGATGCGGGCGGCTTGGGTGTTGCGAAGACAAAACCTTGATAGAAAGCGACGGGAAAATGAACGATAAAATTCATGTTGTAACGAAGACAGAATATCATGCACTTCAAATTTGTCCGTGTCCTGAGTGCATAGCAGAACGCGAGCGGCGGGCCTCTTCAAATCAGTCCCTCCAACATCCTCTTCACAGCCTTTCAGTTACCGATGCCCGAATTTTGGGCTACATCGGTCCAGGTCTTCCTGCCGGTTCGCTCGCAAAACAGATGCAAAACGAGAATTAGGCCAAACGGGAGCCTAGTTCAAATTGATTCATGCAAGACCTTCTAAAGGAAGACTGATTATGTCACGTAAGAAGCGTGGCAGCGACCGCGAGGCCCGTGCCTTGGCCGCTGCCGATGTAATTGAAGTTGGGGGAAAGAAATATCGTCTGCGGCCTGTCGTGGCCCAACACCTCGTGGATCTCGAACGGGAAGCGTTGTCCCATTACAAGCGGCAGTTCCTTCAGACGTACAAGGACAATGCCGACCTGTTGGGGGATTCTGCCCAAGATGTATTGATTCAGAAGATGGGGGAGGTTGCGGCATGGGATTTGAGTGACCTGCCTCAGAAAGATGCTTACGACACGAGCCGACTCCCGGTCACGAACAAGGCGAAGAAATGGATCGAAGACAATTACGGAGAGGTTCCTGAATCCGACGTTGGCATTCGAGCGGTGTTGAACAATGCTCTGGATCAAGGCAAGTTGACCGTGATTCAGACAAAAGAACTGACGGGAGCCAATCCGATTCAAGGTCGAGTCCGATATGACCAATGGTGGGTGACGGCAGCAACGGCCGGGATGATCAGTTTCATCACGTCGTCGATTCGGGAAGACCATCCCGAGATCACTGAAAAGGACGTGGCCGGTTGGTCGTTTCCCAAGTTAGCAGAGGCATCCCGAACAGTCGAGAGCATCACCTCGGCTTCGATGGGAAATGGGTAGGTCTCGGCACCATACGCCGGGCTGAGGAAGAGGCCGGTGACGAGATCGTTGAGAGTGGCGGGTTGCTGGGAGGTGTCACGGCATGGCACCTACGGAAGCTGTGTGATCCAGGATGGGAAGGTGGAGGCGGATACACACCTGAGCAAGTAGGGAGAATGACATTGGATCAAATTTGGTTTCGGTTGTGTGACATCAAGTTACTGAAAGAAGAAACTGGCGAAAGAACGGAGAAAATGGGGTCAGACATGGCGGCAGGTTCGATCAAGGCCGACAAAGATGGATTCATCAAGGGACGGGCGGCAGACGGCACCCCAATCAAGGCCAAGATAGGCGGAAAGAGTTTGGCCAGACGGATGTTGGAAGAGCATCAAGAAAAAGAAAATAAGCGAAGAGCAAAGCAAAAAAAGAGTAAGTAAAAATGGGTCTTCAATTAGCAACCGCAGTCATAAAAGTGCGGGCTGATGGCAGTCGACTGAAGACTGACTTGAGGGGAGTCAAGCAAAATGTGACTTCCTCGATGAAAGGCATAGCTACTTCCATAAAAGGTATCATGGGTCCAATGCTGGCGTTTGCTGGTGTTGGTGCCGGTGTTGTGGCCTTTCAACAACTTGCTGTGGCAGGAGAAGACTTCAATCGCAAGATGCGTGGTTCGTTGGCCATCATGGGTGATGTTTCAGATACTATGCGTTCTAAGATGCGAGCGACTGCCTTTGCTGTAGCGAAAGATACGAAGTTTGGTGCCGGACAAGCTGCTGAATCTTATTTCTTCCTGGCTTCTGCTGGTTTGGATGCAGAACAATCTATTGCCGGCCTTCCACAAGTTGCCTTGTTCGCTCAAGCAGGCATGTTCGACATGGCACGAGCGACCGATTTGGCGACAGATGCTCAGAGTGCTCTTGGGATGACCGTTAAGGATTCTCAAAAGAACCTAGAAAACATGACGTTGATTACGGATACGTTGGTCAAGGCAAACACTATGGCCAATGCATCTGTTGAACAGTTTTCCGAGGCGTTGACTTCTGATGCTGCTACAGCATCCAGAATGATGAATATGGAACTGAAGACGACTGTAGCACTTTTGGCCTTATATGCTGAAAAGGGAAAGAAAGGCGCAGAAGCGGGTAATCTGCTTGGCCGAGCTACAAGGTTGATGTCAAAAGCTGTTAGAGATAATGCCAATGTATTCAAGCGTTTGAACATCAGAGCTATAGATGATGCCACTGGTGAGTATCGTAATTTCATTGATATTATCGAAGACATGAATCAAGCATTTGCGGGAATGTCGAAACCAGAGATTGGAAAAGCCTTGAGTGACTTGGGATTCGAGGCATTGGCCCAAAAGTCGATACTCCCGTTGCTGAACGCCACAGCCACATTGAAGGGATATGAAAAAGGTTTGGATGATGTGGGAGGAACTACAAAAGAAATCGCCGGCAAGCAATTGACCCCATTTCAAAAGGTGATGGCTTTGTTGGGGGCAACGTTTACGCAAGTATCAGCATCGATCAACAAAAACCTGGAACCAGTGTTCAGTACCCTGCTCGTTAGATTGAAGTCCGGATTTTCCATTGCTGAGAAGTTGTCTGGAATATTTCCCAATATGATACAAAGTATCATGAGAATGTCTATCGCTGTTGTTGTATTGACGACGGCACTGGTGGCGGCTCGTCTAGCGACCAGATTGTTGGGGATTTCAATGAAGGCAGCTTTGATTGGCACAGGCATCGGAATCATTTTGGTGGCTATCGGTGCGGCAGTTGAGTTGTTGGTAAACAAGTTTGATCTATTCAAAAAAGCGGGTCCCATTTTGGATAGCATTGTGAAGAAATTCAAGGGATGGGAGACTGCCATTCAGACCGTTGTCAGATTGGCTGGAATGCTTTTCTCCAGCCTGTTTACGAAGATAGCAGCAAAATGGGCCATACTCATTTGGGGATTGAACTTTGGGATAAAGGCATGGACGGAAACAGTCGGCGAACGATTGAAACCAGTGGTAGAGTTTTTCCAGAATGCTTTCAAGTTCATCGTAGGTGATTTGGATGTGTTGCTCGGCAGTTGGGAGGGATTTTTTGACACGATTGATAGGTGGACTGTTCAAATAGCCAACGCATTTCAGGCTGCATGGAGAACGGCTACAGATGCTGTTGCCAGGATGTTGTTGTCGATCAAATTTGCTCCACAAGAGTTGTTGCTAACGCAAGTAATATTGAGCAAAAAGGAAGCATTGAAACCCAAGGGTGAAGGTGGGGGATTGGGACTCACTGGAGAATTACGTGAAGATGCGTTGAAGGAAATAGAGAAGTTGGAAAAGAAGAGGAAGAAGTTGAGAGCAAATTCCAATAAGGCTTTCAAGATATTGGAGCAAGACCTTCAGAACGACTTGGCAGTGATTGGCAGGCAAAGTTTGGAAAGGGACGAAGAATCCAAAAAGAAGTCGTTCAGAAAACTGTCTGATTTGTTTGCAACCGTTTTTCAAGACATAGAACAGGAAAAAACTGAGCAGATCATAGGAGAATCCATCCGCAACGCTCTGAAATCAGCATTTCAATCTGCTGTGGGTTTCTTTTCACCAAGGGCCAAAGCAGCACTGGAAGGAAAGCAAGATGGTGCAGCAGGAAAAGGTGGCAAAGCTGAGAGGGTTGGATTCACTGAGTTTGGGAACAAGATACAAGATGCTTTACTCCAAAGGGACGATCCCGCAAAAGAGACGGCCAAAAACACGAAGGAAACTAATACTTTGATAAAAGACATGGCAACCGATGTGGTCAAAGGATTAAATGTGGTGGCTGCCAAAATCGGTAGTTTCCTTACTTGACAGAAAATAAATAATCATGCAAGACCCCAGCACATGGAGATTGGTAACCGCCACCGGAAACATCCCGGTCAAGCATGTCAGTCGCAGCGGTTCATTTGGATCAGAGGATTCCACTGCCACCGACGAGATAATCATCCGGGCTAGTGATCTTGCAGCGTTCGCCAGACTGGCCTTCCCACTCACCACCACCTTGTTTGGCACGGTGTTCTATCCACGCCGCTTGTCCCTCCCTGGGTTCCCTGCCCTGATCGTCAAGAGTTTAGATTGGAAAGAGTTCAACGATGATATTCCCGTCGATCCGTTTGGTGGTGATCCTGGAGCCCCAGAAGGCACCTACAATCAATTCGTTACGGTAACGATACAATACGGAACCAATCCAGGAAACGATGAAGAGCCTGACTCTGACAACCCCTTCACCTTCCTGGAAGTCAGTTCGGAATCGGGTGGTGAATTCCTTTCCTCCACCGTCGACGGGGAAAACGCCACTTGGGATACTGCTATTGGGGATTTGGTTATAGACGTAGACATTCCCAAAACTGTGATTGAAACTACCACTTTGTGGACGATCCGTTGGCCTCAAATTCCATGGCAGTTTTTCAACGATACCGTGGTCACCAGGATGCGGGGACTTCGAGGACTGGTGAACAGTTCCCCGATGGCCATGCTGAACAATGCTCCGGCCGAAACCATCCTGTTTCTGTCATTTGGGATGTCAGAGAATTTCACTTGGCAGGAAGGGCAGGCCGGCAAGTCTCCGATTACAGTTGGCATGAAATTCCTGGAAAAGAATTTTTTGCACAAAGGGGCAGAGGATGTACAAGTGACTCACAACCATTTCTACGACAAGGAAACCCACAAATATCGAGAACTTTTCATCAACGGAAAAGAGATGTTTGGTACTGGTGACTTGGAATCTATTTGGAAGCCATCGTAATGCCAGATAAGTTTCCACGAAAAGAGAAGGGTGACGGCCTCAGTCATCAGCATGTAAATGCTCTGAGTGATGTAGCTAGGATGATCGTGGATCAGGTTGATTCAACCAATCCTTCACCTTGGCAGCAACATACTTTCAAGATAATAGACAGTAGTAATGTTAGTGGTATTTTTCTAGGCAAGATCAGATATTATTCACACAGCGATTCTGAATGGTTGGAACGAAGCAGAGAATGGGATATAGATACGAATGGATTGGACCTTACAGTCGTGGTTGGTGATTTTTTGACAGCCTGGTGGGATGGGCAGCGGGCAATGTATATACCAATTTGCTGAGAAGAACATGCCAGACAAGTTTCCTGAGAAAAACAAGGGTGACAGCCTCAGTCATCAGCATGTGAATGCTTTGGGTGAAGCTTTTCGTCTTATCAATCTACCCGGTTCTGGGTTTCCCCCTTGGCAACAGTTTGCCTTCACCGTGACCAGCGATGAGGGCAGCGGTATCTACAAGGGAACAGTCCGATATTTTAATCATGGCAGCGCTGTTTGGTTGGATAAAAATCGAGAGTGGGATTTGGATGCAAATATCTCTGAATCTACATTAACAGTTGGGGACAAAGTGCCTGCTTATTGGGACGGTCAACGAGGAATGTTTGTTCCAGTTGTGTGTCCCGATGTTCGCAGTGGTGGTTGTTGTTTTGTTGAAGATACATTTTGTCGAGACGATACAGGACAAGCTGAGGTACAAGCTGGTGGTCCTGCTGGTTGTGTTGCTGAAGTTGCAAAACAAGGACGCTTGGGAAGTCTCTGGGAAGTTGAGAGTGGTGTTTGGTTTATTAATGGAGGGAAGTGTGGGAATGTTGGTTACAATTTTTCATGTCCTCCCATATTTGGTGATCTTGATTATTTTTGTGAACATTGCGAAAACGACAACCCGGCCTGCACCTTGCGGATGAGGCTCAGTGGCATCGTCAATGATTCGTGCGAAGATTGTTCCGACTTAAATACCAATCATGATTTAACCTACCAAGGTAATTGTTTTTGGCAAAAGACCTTGGATGAAATAATTTGTGGTGTATCGACGATTGATTTGACCCTTTCTAAATCTGGTAGCAACTATATACTTACTGCTCAAGCAGGTAATTCTGTATGGACGACTGATTTGGGCTCTAATCCTCCCTCGTGTGTAGAATTCAACAACGAAGCACTTGCCCCGACTATTTCTGACTCGTCGTGCGACAATGCCAATTCGACTTGCTCTGTTTCGGTTGTGGTTACAGACGACTTGGATTGTTCGGGACCAGACGGCCCTCATATCGGCAGTAATTTGGGTGTGGATGGTATCGAGAAGGTTCTGAAACTGACTGAACCGTCGCCTGGCTCAGAACTTGCTGCTGGTGACGGAGATGTGGCTGCCACAATCACAATGACTCTCAGCGGTATTGTGAGTGGTGATGATTCATGTGATGATTGTGGTATTCTGAATGACACTTTTGATTTGCACTACCAAAGCGGTAACCTTTGGAGACATGAATTTGATGATGATGTTTGCAATGTCTCTAAAATTGATCTGCGTTTATCCAAGCTCAGTAACAATTACATACTCACAGCCAATGTAGGTAGTTCAACTTGGACGGTTGATCTTGGTACAAGCAAACCAACAATGGTGAATTTCAATGATATCTTATTGTCACCAGACTCATCTGATGATGTTTGTGACAACTCTTCCTCAACTTGTACAATATCTGGTGGTGGCTTCGGGGTGTTTCTCAAAGTCGATAGTTGCTCGCTTATCGGACAAACCAGACGAATAATCGTTGACTACGTTGATCTGAACAATTATTGGATCATCGAAATAAAAGCTGGTAATTGGTTCAGTGATCCGGCTGCGGGAGCTTTCCGAATCATTGAACGTTCTGGTGGGGTTGAAACAATAAGGCGAGACATTGATCCTGCTCCAATCAGCAATTTCGATTCTGGCAATCAAGAACACAACGAACCCAATTTGATCTTCGTTTGCCTCAATAACGACATAATATCGGCGAGAATTTTCTATCCAGAGCAGGGTGATCCGTCCGGTGATCCGGGAGCAACCCTTGAAACAGAGCATTTGGATATCTCGTTCGCCATGGGTTCGCCGGCGGTCAGTCGATTTATGGCTCTTGGATCGGGTGACTTTGAAAATCGTGGATCAAGGTTTAGAAATTTCTGTCTTCTGAAGAGTTCTCCTGATTGTGTTTTATGTGTGACTTCATGCTCCAATTGTGAAGATGGTTCGATACCGGGATGTTGGGAGGTAACTCTTTCCAATATGACCACCAGCTCTCCTAGTTGTACACATATAGATAGATACAACGACACATTCAATCTTAGTCCTGTGTCACTTACTCCTTGTATCAGCGACATAAAGGACGCTTGCAGTTATTTAGAGTGCGGTTCGTTAAGACTCGATGTGATTTTTTCTGAAGACACAAACACATACAAGATAATAGTATCGTTTCAGCATCCAGTGTTTCGTACCTCAATATGGGAAAAAGATTATGGAATAAATCCTCCAGATTGTCTTGCGATTTCAGGGGATTCGCTGACACTCATAGATGATGTAGACGTTACGGGAGATTGTTCCATAACTGCTACCAGCCCGGCCAGCGGTTGTCCTACTGATTTGGATTTGTGGAGATTTAACTGCTTCACGGATTTTCCAATTACAACACCGGAAGAGGTCTTGGTGACTTTCACTGGTCTTACCGGAAGCACGGCTCAATACAATGGATCATGGGTTTTGGATATAGCTCCGGAAGGGCACTCTCAAGAGTGTTTTTCTTTTTGGGGGCAGACTTTTGGAATAAATGTAGAAGTATTTCTACTTGGCAGTGGTAAAATAGCTTTTCATGCCTCTGTTTTTGCGTTTAGTGGGGGTAGTGTTTTTGCAGGTCCTACGCCAACTCAGTTTGTTTGCAATGATTGGGACGAAACAGATATTCCTGTGTTTGGCAATCCCCCAGGGGCCACATGCAAAGTGACTTCATTATGACAGAGTGTGCCCTAGAACAACTCGACAACAGTAAGTGGTGGTGCCCAACATGCGATTCAAAAAAGAAACGATTGCTTCCAGTTGAAGCTCATCGCAAATGTCCTGGAAAAGAATGGAAGTCTTCTCGAAAGCCGAAACAACAAACCAATAACGGAGTCGGTGATCATCTTCACGACTTGATCATAAAATTCACAAAGGAATTACCCAAAGGTGGATGTGGATGCGAGCAACTGATAGCTCAAATGAACCAGTGGGGACCAAATGGATGCAGAAAGCGGATGGAAGAAATTGCAGACCACATGATGGATGAGGCAGACAAGAGGAAGTGGAAACTTGCTAAATGGCCCGGTACGAGAACGGGAGCCAAGTTGCTTGTCAGGTGGGCAATCAAGAAAACGGAAAAAGAAGTAGAGAAGAGGGCTATAATATAGGTGGATTGGGTTTTTGCGAAATAAACCATAGGAGAATGCTATGAAAAACCGCAATGGTGTTAGTCTGATGGAGGTGCTGATCTCCATCTTTGTCCTCTCGATAGGTCTAATGGGCGTAGCGGCCTTGCTGCCAGCCGGCGGGTTCAACATCGCCAAAACCAACGAGGCCGACCGGTCCGCCTCTTGCGGCCGGGCTGCCTTGCGAGACATCAAAATTCGCAATCTGTTGGATCAAACCAAATGGACGGCACCAGGATCGTCCGGCAAACCCACCTTGATTGATCCGTTGGGACCGAACACGAATTTTCCATATTGTAGCTACGCAACTTTCCCTTCTGGCAGTCCAGTGATATCAATCTCACGAGTGGGTTTGACAAGCACACCAAATCGAATATTTATTGCAGAGGATGATCTTGTTTTTGTCAAGCCAGAAAATGATGATGAGCGGCCAGTCTTGTTGAACGACGGCACGGGAACACAACCGACAAAAGGGGATTACTCCTGGATGTTTATGGTATCTCCAGACAACAGGGTGTCTGTCGTCGTGTTCCACAGACGGAATTTTAGTCCTCCCTTGAATCTCTCCGATGTTGGTCCGAACAATCCCAAGCCGAGTGAAAGAGTAGTTGTGGCTGAGTTCGGTGGACAGCAACCAATTGATGTTGAGTTGTCCATGCCACAAAACCCAAGCATAACTCAACTCGGCATCGGGCTGGATGAATATCTCGATGTTCGTAAAAACAGTTGGGTTTTGTTGACAAACGGAATTCAATTTGTTTGGTATCGAGTGGTGGCCGTGGCAAACGAATTGGAGAATGGAAAACGCCTGGTTAGTTTTGCTGGAGCCGATTGGGCGGGAACAAAACTCGACTTGGACGGAGATGGGATTGCAAACGAACTCCAAGCCGTGGTTTGTGACGGGGTTGTTGGGGTGTATTCACAACCACTGTATTGTGAGAAGTAGAAAGACCAACGGAGAAGAACAATGAAGCCATGCGTCTACAGGACGGATGACACGGGGAAGAAAAACGAAGACCGGCCGATATTCAACTGTCACATCCACGAGCAATGCTTGGCAGAAGGCAAGAGCAGCACCTACGCCGTCTGTCATCGGTGCAAGCAACGGTTGGAAAAGGACGATCCAAAGTTCAAGGACAAGTGGATTGATCCTCTGAAAGTCTACACCCGGAAAAAGGTGCAGACAAAAGTTCTCCACGATCTCTTGGCAGGTCGATCTGCATTTCTCGTCGGTGGTGGTCCCTCGGCCAACGAAGAGAACTTGGAAAGGCTGAATCAACGGGGCACCTTTTCTCTCTGCGTCAACAACGTGGCCGGTCATTCCCGATTCCGTCCCCAAGCCTTCGTTTGTTCAGACCCACCGAAGAAATTCTCATCTTCTATTTGGTTAGACCCCCAAATAATGAAGTTTGTTCCCCATCCCAAACTGTCGGGGGGTCGATCCAAGCTCCGTCGCAAGATGCCCGATGGATCGTTTGAACAAATTAAAACCAGGACGAATCAATGTCCCAACACCTGGGGATTCCACCGCAATTCTTTTCTGACCCCTGATGATGACTTTTTTATGACTAATGGGGCTATGTGGGGCAATCACCGATCTGGGGTGCAAAGGACCGGCCAGCCCAAAACCGTTTGCACGATGTTGCTGGGATTGAGACTGTTGTACTATTTGGGTGCCAGACGGGTATATATGGTCGGTGTGGACTTCCGCATGGCCGAGGGCTGGGGATATTCTTTTGCCCAGGGACGCACACAGGGGGCTTGTAAGAGCAACAACGGGCAATTTGCAATTGTGAACGATTGGTTGTGCCAAATGGCGAAAAACGGGACTTTTAAGAGATTTGGGCTGAAAATCTATAATACCTACGATAGATCGGGGCTGAGGGCTTTTCCTCACGTTCCGTTTGATGATGCAGTGGGTGATGTGGTGGGAATTGTGGAAGAAACTTGTGATTTGCGGAACTGGTATGAAAAGTGAGGGTTATGATAGGTGTAGAAAGGGAGAACGAAACATGAAATCAAAATGGGAATATAAATGCTGGGGAAAAGTCTGCCACATATTTGCATCGAATGTGGCGGCGGTTAGTTATCTTAAAGTGAACGCTGGATTCCAATGCTCGAAGCACAGACACAAATCCCGAGCAAATCAGTTCACGGTGATAAATGGATCGATCAAAGTTGATGCATGGGGAACAGGACTCAATGGGAAAATACTTTCAATTCCCATCGTGAGATTCCTCATGCCGGGTGACACTTTTACAGTTCAGAGTGGTGTTTGGCATCGGTTCAGAGTGATTCATTCAGGCGAAGTTGTCGAGGTTTATTGGTCCGATGTCCCTGATGGAAAAGTCAGCATCGACGACATAGAAAGACTGGATATGGGAGGTCTGATTGATGGATAACTTAGATCGAATCTGCGAGATGATCAAAAAGGCGAAAAACGAGCATGATGTTGATCGACTGGAAGAGATTATCAATAAGTTGGATGAAATCTGTGACTCTTGTGATTGTACGGGTGAATCGATCAAATTGAGGAAACAGGCAAAAACAACTATCGATCAAGTGGAATTCGAGGAAAATCAAATGCTAGATGATGAGCTTCAGGCTTGGGATAATTGCAGCAATTACGATGTTTTTGAGGATTATCCATTATGATTCCTGACTTCACGACCGTGGTAGGAGTGGATGCCAAGCACTTAGATCAATTCCGAATCACTTGGCCTACCTGGAAAAAACACAAATCTTCCTTGCTAAGCAAACCTATGTGGATTTTCTACGATCAAGAGCAGATCGATCCAGAGCACATCAGATTGATCGTTGACCATCCTTTCCTGACTCTGTTTCCTTGGCCACCAGACGGAACAGAATATGAAGGAACATCGGGAGATAAATGGGGATGTCCGCAACGCCACAAAATGCTTGCGGGATTTGTTCATGTTCCATATTTCATTGAGACACTTTATTGGTTGAAATTGGACACAGACACAATAGCTTCGGGAATGGATAATTGGATCGATGAAAGTTGGTTCGAGGACGATCCTGCCATTGTTGCCCATCGATGGAGTTTCACAAAACCGGCAGACCAGATAGAAAAATTGGACAAATGGGTTGAAGACAATCCAGGGGAATTGAAAGAATTGGCAGCAAAACCCCCGTTGGATATGCACCCAAAACCAGGCAGCAACAGGATAGGACACAAGAGAATCATTTCGTGGTGTGGCTTTTTCAACACGGCATTCACGAGGCAGTGTTCCGTGTTGGCCTATAATAGCTGTGGGCGAAATCAAATCCCGGTGCCAAGCCAAGACGGGTATTTGTGGTATTGTGCAACACGATTGGGATTGCCGATCAAACGAATCAACGCAAAAAACAGGGGGTGGGTTCACAGATCGAGTGCCAAAGGAATCAAGGAAGCCGTATCGGAGGCGATGAAAAATGGTAAGTAGACTTGCAAGACGATCAGGATTTGCAGTTTTCACGATGCTGGAATTGTTGGATTGGAAACCTGATACGGTGATACAGGTGGGTGTGGGCCATCACCATGAAGAGGTTGATTTGATGCACGAAGAGTGGCCCGAATGCGAGATAATCGGATTTGAGGCACACCCTGGTATCGTCAAGGCCGAGAAGGAAAATTATCCCGGCAAGTTGATTCATATGGCAATCACCGATCACGATGGAGAGATCAATTTTCACCTGAAACGAAACCATGGAGACGGATCGTCGATACACCCAATCATGGGAAAATCTCATTCCAAAGTTCAGGAAGTCCCTTGTGCCAAATTGGATACAATTTTGGATGATAGCTATCTGTTTAATCGCATTTTGCTTTGGTTGGATTGTGAGGGTGCGGAACTGAAAGCATTGGAAGGTGGCAAAGCTTTTCTGGAAGGGGTAGAGGTAATCAACATTGAAATGACTTCCAATCCCCCGTCCCCGGAATGGTGTGATATGATGACTGTTCATCGATGGCTGGTGGATGCTGGTTACAAGCGGCAGACAGCCCACAGCAACCGATCTTACGCTGGGCAAATTGATGCCATATATGTGAGACCAGAGTTGTGGCAGGCCAAATATTGTCCGTGTCCTTGCAGTTTTGAATAGGAGAACTGAAAATGGATAAAAATGAGTTGATGGAGGAAGAGTGGCGATTTGTTGAACCAAGTCCATGGTCTGATGAAGCCAAACAGGAAATGCGTGAATACGTAAAAGATTGTCCACGGGATTCCAAGGGCCGATTTACGAAAGAATAATAAATGAAAATCAAAACTACAGTGCGATGCTTTCGGCGATTGAAGGATAAGCCGCATACAACTCGTTGTGGCATTTGGTTGATGACTGGGCCTAGACGTGGGGCTTTCTTTCATGGCGACAGAGAGGAAGTCCAGACACCGCAATATTCGATCAAACAGTTGGAAACGAATAAAGGACTTTTCCAAATTCAGGAAATTTCTCCAGAAGAGGCCATCAACGAATTAGAATCGTGGCCGAGAGCACAAGAGGAAGCAATAGTTATTTTCAAGAGACATTCCAGACAAGGGAAAGAACAATAAATGAAACGGAAAGTCATTTACCTTCTCAGCGGACCCTCGTATGCTCCTTATTTAGCCTGTTCATTGTACACGCTCAAAAAATGGTGGCACGGTGCCGTTGAAGTCCACGCTTGGGAAGAGTCATACGATTTGGTGCTCAAAATGTCTCGTGATTCTCGAATCGATTTTCAACCAATCTTGCGTGATCCGGGGGTGGAAGGCCGAAGGAAAAAGTGGCAATTTTTGGACAAGCTCTTTCTGATGCAAACGATAGATGCCGATTCTGCTTTGTACCTCGACGCTGATACAACTTGTCATGGCCCGATAGATCGATATTTCAGCACGGCAGAATCAACAGGATTTATCGCCACTCAATTCAACGATTGGACGGCAAACAAACGAACGATAGGAAAACGAGTCGCAAGATTGAAGGCTTTCCCCAACGTGATTCCCGAGGAAGAAGTTGACGGTTACATCGAATCTAATTTGCCAAGCCCCAACGGTGGAATCTTCGCTTGTCGTCCCGGATCGAAAGTGCTGAAAGAATGGCAGGAAAAAACAGAACAGGTGATGGAGATTTTCATTCCAGATGAAACTGTTTTGCATTGGCTGGTCTGGAAATATCTGGGCAACGGGTTGGGAATCTTGACCGGAAGAGGCAAATACAATTGCAGTCCTAAATATCAATCCAAGATGCTGCCCGATGACGATGTGATTGTCAGACATTATCATGGCCATTGCAATGTCAGACCAAACAAGTCAAAAAAGGGAGTGGGTTTATGGTATCCCATTTTTCAGGAATGCTTGGGGGAGAATATTGGAGGAATGGATGAGTGGATTGACGGAGTAGAGAACAAATATTTAACTCGATTAACAAAGGAAAAGAACGATGAGTTTAAGTGAATCCCTTGTACGACTTGCCAAGCAAGGATGTTATCCATCAATTATCCGACGTGGTGAGCATGTTTGGCGTGCCCACGTCAATGCGGCTGGAAATTTTTGGGCCGATGCAAATACACCATCCAAGGCATTGACTGAGGTGGTGCAATTATGGAGGAAGGCAGGAAAACCAGTGGATGGGATGGCCTGTGCAACAAATCATGGCTAAAAAGAAACCAAAACCAATGATTGAGCCGGAAAAAACAGAAGAATACAGGGAAGGCAGACTTGCTCGTCACAAAGGAAACCCAACGAAACAAACCCATACGAATCAGGTCGTGGCTTGAACAATCTACGAGTCTGGTGATTCATTGGTTGGTACGATGAAAAGAATAAGCACATACTTGGCTTGGCTGATTGATAAAGGAAAAACAAATGTCTTTTGGTTCAGTCACATTTCGTCATAGAATCGAGGTTTGGAAATTTCCAGAAGATCGTTTCGTGGAATATAGTTCTAATGATGAAAAATGGGCAAGGACATTGGGATTTGGAAAAGAGGTTTCTGTTTGTTAGGAAGTTCATTATCCACAAGTAGTTGTTGATGGAATTGCGCTTGTCCGAGTAGTGGGAGACAAGATCAAGTATAGTGTAAAATATCGAGTAGTGGGAACGAAACAAATTATTCAGATAGCAGGAGAAAATTGATGACTAGAGAAATGGACATTGATAAAACACAGCACGATTTTTTGTTTACAAGAAATTGGTTCCGTCTGCGAAATCTCAGCACATTTCGTAAATTTGTGCATCCTCAATTTGCAGGTAAGCCGATCAACTATTTGGAAATTGGAGTTTTTGAGGGAATGAGTATGGTTTGGATGATGCAAAAGATTCTCATCCATCCGAACAGCAGGGCAGTTGGGGTTGATCCTTGGTTGATGACCCGCAAGATGGATTCCAAGAAAATGGAGATCGTCCAATGGAGGGCAAACAACAACATCGTTCCTTGGAAGGATCGATGCACGTTGATTCAAGGGAACAGTGCCGAAGTGATTCGATTGATGGGTGGCAGAAAAGGCTTTGCTGGCATCACGAAAAACTCAGTAGATTTAGCCATGATAGATGGCGATCACAATGCCCCTGCCGTGGTCGATGATGCCAGAATAGTCTACAAAGTAATGAAAAATGGTGGGGTAATCCTCTTCGACGATGTGGAGAACGATCACACAAAACCACTGCACGTCAAGCAAGGACGTGATCAATGGCTGGAAGAAATCGGAGATGGGGCCAAGCACTTGTGGAGTCATAAATATATGGCCGCGTATGAAGTGATAAAATAATGCACAACAAATTGTTCCAATCTGATGGAAGCTTTCCTCAATATCTTGCCATTGAGCGAAGAGACAGAAACAACCAGAAAATAAACAAAGACCTTGTCCGGGCAATCACATCAGTCATCCCGAAAGACGAGACTATAATAGACATAGGGGCAGGATCGGGTAGATTCGTTTATGCTCTACTGGAACAAGGCTACAAAACTGTCGGCATAGATGGAACGGAAGGAATCGAAGAACTATCACGTGGATTGATCCACTATGCCAATTTGACCGAAGATTGTTCCAAGTTTCATAAGTGTGCTGATTGGGGATTGTTTTTGGAGGTCGGTGAGCATGTGTCAGAAGAACATGAGATGACTGTTTTGAATCAGGTTGCTCAGATCCCCAAGTCACACTTGATCGTGTCGTGGGCCATTCCTGGACAGCAAGGAAGGCACCACGTCAACTGCTTGTGGCCGGATGATGTGACTGACAAGTTTGCTCAATTTGGATGGTTTGTTGATCCAGTGTTGACTCAGAAAATACGAATAGAAGCCGATTGCTATTACGACAGGAGGTTACTTGCATTATGCCATTGAGAAAAATGCATCACACATTGATAAACTTGCTCAAAAGGGAATTAGATGATTTTGTGGAAATTAAGTTTATTTTTGGTTGCGAAGTTGGTGTATGGAAAGGGGAAACTAGCAAAGTACTTTTAGAAGCTTTTCCAGAATTACAATTGTTGATGGTTGATCGATACGAATTATATTCTCCTGGTGGCAAGGGAGAACTATCTCGGATCGATTCTCAAGTGGGCATGTGGGAAGGGATGAAAGTTGCGGCTGAGTTAACAATGTTTGCAAAAGATCGGAGAGTATTGGCTGTTGGGGATTTGAGTGTTGTTTCTGAATTTATAAAAAAAGGTTCTCTTGATTTCGTTTTTTATGATCCTGAACATGGATATGAAGCAATGAAAAAAGGTTTGCCTGTTTGGCATTCTAAAATTCAACAACGTGGTTTGTTTTGTGGTCACGATTACAATGGTAGGAGTGACAAGTCAGGACGATTCGGAGTGAAGCGGGCTGTGGATGAATTTGCAAAGGAAATGGGTTGTAAAGTACACGAAGAACCCAATTTGATTTGGTGGATGAAAATATGACCAAAATGCGATTCCAAATCGTCTTCACCTATGATTGCAATTTGGCTTGTAAATACTGCGATCGATTCCTTGATGTGCTTCCATGGCCCGATACGAACATAACTCAAAATGAATTGATCCTCGGCCATGAAATGATGAAACGGGCGGGAGTCGAATGTTCAATGTCTCGTGTAGGTGGTGGTGAGCCTTTATGTCATCCTGATTTTGAGCAGTTGGTGAAGATTGTCACAGAAAAATGGAGTCAAGGGGAAACAGTCAGAACCACGGTGGCAACAAACAATGTCTTGCCCAAGATCAGGGGAATCAAAGCGAAGTATCGGCGGTCCCCTCTTGAAAGCAAGCAACACAATCCAGTCATGATCTCGCCGGCCGACCTGGGAATCAATCCCAAGTATGGTATCTATAATGCTTGTCGAGTGGCCAAGGTATGTGGTCGTGGATTCGACTGCCATGGCTTCACAAGCTGTCCCTATGCCGGCCCAATAGGCCGAGTGCTGGGGATTGATCCATACCACCTCATGCCGGTGATGCACGGACAACCTGAGATTTGTTGTCATTGCATACACAGCCTGGCTCCGAAAAAACAAGTGAAGATTTGGGAGCAAGCAAAAGCTGGAGAAATTGAATTTCCAACAAAGACATTTAATTATGGCATTTCAATACCAAAATATATTAGGGAAAAAGAAAAATTTATTCGATTGGAAGAACGAGTACACAATGCAGGATTGTCATGATCCGCAACGAATACATGGGCCGACCATTCACCACCAGAGCCAAGGAATGGGCTCTGAAAATGATGGGACACAAACACAACAAACACCGTCGCACCATTTGCAATGTGTTGAAAGACCTCCACGCAAAAACAGGTGAAAATGAGTTGTGTGCTGAAGCCCTTTGGATGGCGAAGCGGATGAACAAAAAACTTACCAGATACAAGTGGTTGGACAAGCAACGAAAGAAGAACACGGATGATCCAATATGATGCATTTGATTTTGCGTGTCCCCCGAGGACTGGGACCAGTTGGTGGTTGCGTGCCAGTCAACTGGCCGGCCTTGGTCCCGGCTTTCGTGAGCACGCCCAATCTCTTTTCAGTACAAGGCGAGAAGGAAAGCTTCGGATATCATTGGTTCGTCATCCTTGCGAATGGCTTCAATCATGCTATGCCTCGATCTTGAGAAAAGAACCGGACATCAACAGGTTGAATTGGTTTTGTGCGTTGCCGAGGGAATCTTTTGATGAGTGGATTATGGCTTATCTGGACGAGCCCAAAACATCGGTCGTCGAAAACTTCAATCGATACAAAGCAGACACCGTGTTGCGAATCGAGGATATGCCATGGGCCTTCACCGAGTTGATGGAATCGACTGGGATTGATCCTGCCTTGTTGGATACGATTAAAAAGCTTCCACCGCAAAACACATCGAATGATCTGCCTGTTTGGAACACCAGATTGAAAAACGAAACGATGGAAAAGGAAAGAAAATTGATGGAGCAATACGATTATGTCTAAACGAGTGGAAATTGTTTCACATTGCTATGCCGTCAAACTACCTTTGTATGCATCAAGTTTGTGCTACCAAATGTCTTCGTTGCTTCGTCTGCCTGCCCAAGTTGGGAAAAATGTAACGTTAACTCTCTGCGTTAGCTTGAAGGATGAATCGACTTATCAGGTGTTAGAATACTTTGCCTCGATTCCCAAGCATTTCAAGACGAATATAGTCAACCTTGACATCAACAGCTTGGGACGCAGAGCTATTGGAAGAAACTTGGCAGCGTTGCAAACCGATGCCGACATTGTTTGGTTTTCGGATGTAGATCAAGTTTTCCATGATGGAATTTTGCAACGATTGATGGAATTGGAATGGCCGGAAGGTGCCGCGATGATCTTTCCAAGACATATAATGATACAGAGAGATCACGAGTTGGGTGATACAGCATTGAAAAAAGTACAAGACGATTCAAAATTGATTGACATAGATCCTACTGAATTCGTGTCGAAACGTTATGGCCGGGCGATAGGTGGAGTTCAGATTGTTCAGGGTGATTATGCTCGGAAATATGGTTACCTGAACAAAACGAAATGGGTGAAGCCGATCACGAGCGGAAAATTCTTGGCGTGTTGGTGTGACAGAATCTACAGGGAGCAATTGCATTCGCGGGGAGACAAGATCGTCGCGGTTGACTTGCCAGGATTGTATCGACTTAGACACAGCAAGGCGGGGCATGGCAGAAAGCCGAAGGTGCGAAAATGAATCAAGACAGATTGGCAAGGCGGATCAAGTCGCGACGATTGCAATTGAAATGGTCACAAGATGAGTTTGCTTCTCGAATGGGGATGCACCAGCCGGACATATCTCTGTTGGAATCGGGTGCTTCCGACCCCAAGCTGAGCACCCTCCAGAAACTAGTCTTGGTTTTGGGGCTCAAAATGGACGATTTGTTGATCTGAATTGATGGAAAACTTCGAGAAAATCAAGGCGTTCTGACTCATAATAGCCATAACTCTATATTCTGCAAAGGCTTAGACACCCCGGAATTATTTTGGATTTCGGGGTTTTGCTATAGACAAGCCTATAGGGAAAAGCCTATATTACTTAATAGAGGTTAAAGGAAATGAAGAACACAAACACCACCCGCGAAAC
>SDBS01001414.1_pt1 | contig 24320 bp, 30 predicted proteins | sample 2277091 | NCBI WGS metagenome assembly SDBS01 (sample SAMN10404972, study PRJNA504765) | marine sediment metagenome | isolation source: marine sediment core GS10_PC15, 163 cmbsf | place: Arctic Ocean: Southern Knipovich Ridge | collected 2010
CAACAGCATCGACTCGCAAGTCCACACCGTCCACCTCGTAAAGAACAAAGTTGAGTATCGTCTGTACGCCATATTTTCTCAGGTATTGTTGCATCACATCCTCCTTCGTCTTAATACTACTATTCCACCAGCAGCAACAAACTCATCGGCGCCGACATCCCATGTGCTTGTTCTGCTATCACCATTCATGTCTGTGCTTCCCTGGCCAGAACCTCCCGGGTCATCGGTTCCTGCGCCGATTAAACTAGACCCAGTGGTAATATTCACATCCTCCGAACCACCACCGCTATTCGTGAAATTGCAATTAGCAACACTTGTTGTTGTATCTGCTGTCCCGTCAGCAGCATGACTCGTAGTGGTATTCAAAGTACCGTTTGTATTTTCTTGGAAGTCTGCGGTTGTGTTACCGCCGCCATAACAATTATAGCAATTCATTGTTCTGAACGCAGTTACTAGAAACCCATACCCTCCGTTGTTTAGCGCAACGCATTGAAAGAAATTACCTATTACCCCACCAGCACCTTCCTGTATTTTGAAACCTATGCCGCCATTATTAGCCGCGACACAGTTTATAAAATCTGCGGCGGCTGAAGGCACATTTACCCAAACACCATCCACTGTTGAATCAATAAACATACACGCCGTGAATACTTGACCCACAGCATTAACAGCAGCAGCAGTCCCGCTTGTTCCATCATTCGATATTTGTAAACCGTTTACTCTTGTATATGGTTCCTGTACAATAAAACCTCTAGCAAAATTCGCAGTAAGATCCAATCTGTATATCGTAGCATCACGTACAGCTACGCCGCCTACTGCTGTTATTGTAATGAAAAAACTTGAATCAACACCCCAGCCGTCAATCGTACAAGCCGTTGTATCAGCTGCATTGCTACTAGAGATACAAGTCGCTAAATAAGAATCCCCACCACCATCAGTTAAATCCTGCTGTCTAGCAGAATTTAACGCATTGAGAGTGAGAAAATCACCTGTCCCGTCCGGATCAACGGTATCGCCAAGAGCTGCCATTACTTCTTCATCTTCAGCCGTGAATTAAAAGCGCTTTCTGTTAAGCTTACATTTTTATGTGAATCAGGAATCAATCCAGATATATCTATGAAATATTTTCTCCTACGTATGGGGCGATCTACAATGATGGGATTTACAAGCGGAACACAATATTCTTTTGCATCTTTCAAGCTAATACTCAGAACCTGTAAGAAGATAAAACATTCTTCTTCCTTTTTTCCCCTCGGCCCACCATTTCGCCTTGCTTCTACAATATCCCCTAATTGTTCCCGCGCACTATATTCACGGTTTAGCTCTTCTTTTCTTTCAATCTTTTGCCCAAAAGAAAGCGTATAGTCTGAATCAATTATAGCATTATTTCGCTCATATCCTGTCATGCCTGGGTTAGATTTAGAAGGCCGATCCATCCAATGAGTTGCTATATTGTGGATCACAAATTCTGCCATACTATTGTAATCTCAAGTTTTCTGGAACATCCGGGGCCGCGTACCACCGAATAAAAAAGGGGATTGGCGTAAATATCCCATTTTCATCTGACCAGTTTATGCCACTCAATAGACGTTCTCCATTCAAATTGACTGTCCTAACTGTCCTTACACCCACAAGCCAATCACCCTCAGACACAACAACAATCGTAGAAGTTATAAGCACCGTCTCTTCAAATATATTGTAGTTGCTCTTGTCCCCAACAGGAGCAAGAACAATCTCGTAGGTGATCGCCGAATCAAACATGGGTGCATGAGCATCCCAGGCAATGTCAATTGAACTCTGCCTGATAACCACCTGCCCTAGCAACAAGGGCAGCATAACCAACAAAAGAACAATTAGCTTTTTCATATCAACTCCTATTAAAATACTACACTCAAACCCAGGCCCGCAGCAACACCGAGAACCCCGACTATTATAGACCAGATCACCGTTTTAACCCTCTGCACCCGTATCTGCCTCTCAGCTATCACCAGCGCCTCCTTCAAGGGCTGCACGGTACTCTCGAAGCTCTTGGAGAGCTGCTTCAGTCTCGTCTCCAATTCGCTGATTATACCCAGCAGCCCGGCGATCCGCTGTCCGTATTGTTCTGTCCAGGTCTCTGAGGCTTCGAGCCTCAATCTCTGCTGCTTCAGCTCTTCTCTCAGCCCGCCAAGCTCGCGCAACATCTTCTCGGCGCGCTGCTCTTTCTCTATTGAGATCCGCTCTGAGATCGCCGATTGTTCCTCTAGCTTCTCCGAGTAAGCGCTTATAGTCATCAATCTCTGCTCGATACTGTTCAGCCGCCCGTTCTGAGTAAGTCCGTAGAGTGGAGATAGCAGAGTCATCAGAAATAAACAGACCATACACTGCTTTAACACCGAACCATCCCCCTATAGCCAACATAATGATAATGCCGACTACAACTACAATATTCCACTTCACTTCAGGTTGTAAGCCAGCACCGCGCCACTCGTTAGGGTAATTATCGTATACGCGCCCGATATAATGGCACCCTTGGGAAACGTTGCACTTGCCAGTGTACCGCTAAGGGTTTGTGACGCATCAGTCAACGACAGAAATACCGTATCTGCTAGAATTAGAATATGACTCCAAGTACCGGTATGTTGAGTGGCGTCCGTGATAATGTGATTCCCATGACTGCCTATTGTCGGCATTGAAACTCGTTGATTTCCGCTCATTTTTTACTCCTTACGTAATATTATTACCATTTTGCTTTCTTTTCAAGGCACTGCCACCAAAGGCCACGCCGGCCATCAGCGTTATAAGCGCAGTCAGAAAAGGCACCGCCTGCATGAGCCGCCCCATAGTTTTTTCAAGAAAATACACCGACACTATCACCATCAGAAACAGCAGGCACAGCAATACTATCCACACCCACCGCAGGAATTTCATGTTTTTACTTTTTGTCATATTCTATCCTTTACTTCCTGCCGGAAGTCAAACAACGTTTGGGGGTGGTCAACAAACCACCGGGGACATCTTTTCCTCGTTATCGCCGAATGAGTAGTAATATAAACCGGTTCTATCCCCCGGTTGAAGCAGATGTAGGCACAGAGGTCTACAGCCGCTTCCCAGGTAGCCTTGGTCATCTCACCCTGACTATCTATGTGACAAAGCTCAATTCCCAGAAGGTGAGAATTGGGGTAGTCACCAAAGTTGCGTTTGGCATATTCGGTGTACCTGTCTGCTCCAACATGGTAAGCCATCTCTCTTTCAGGGATGCACCAGATAATCTCACCCGACATATCAATAATATAGTGAGCCGAACCATACCCTTTGCCACCGTTCTTCCGTTCCTCGAAGTACCGCCTGTTAGCTATAGCCGATGTCTTGGGATTTTCCACCCAATGCAGAGCTATGCCCGTAGGGAAGATAGGCTTAAGGGGCCGCGAGAACTCGTTAACGGTAAGCAGGGCCGGGGTTATCTTCACTTCTTCTTCCTCATCGCAGCCGTTCCCTTGCGTGGACCCGGTGGGCGCCGGTCCCGCTTCTTCATGCTGAACCACTTGCTCTTGATATCCTTCCGCACGATCAGCGCGCCCAGGGATAGGATGCCGACTATCATCGTCGCCTTGAACCACACGGGCTGAACATCAAGGAACTGCCAGATATTCTCTATTTCCATTACCACCACCCCGCCACATGACCGATAACGTTGGAAATCATCACAAGTCCCACGGCTACAGTAATCTGACCCACATAAATAGCCATCTGTTTCCTAGGTTTGCCCTCAAGGTCGTCAAGCCTAGGTAGCACACCTTTTCCCCCGTTGCCTAAAAGCATAGTTTCAACACGAGTCACTTTGCGGTCTATGTCTATCAATAACTCTTCGGTGTTCATTCAATCTCCATTATAACTTTAATTAAAATGCAGGATACATCTTGCCAACCCTGCACCTGTCCTTGTTTCTATGCAGTGTCCTATTTCCTGAAAGTGAGTCGCGACAGCCCCCCCCACATTCCATACATCTGCACTCCCTGCGGTTACAGAAGATATTATTCTATCACCTCTTGCACTCCCTCCTGTATCCATAAGAACATCTGCAATTCCATTAACCACAACCCATGCCTCACTTGCATCGGCGACACCAGCTTCTAAAACAATTCCAATAATATTTTCATCATTTGCACTTATCGTTTTAAAAGCATCATTTATTGCAGTTGCTGTATAGACATTTACCAGCTGTCCCTTAACTGTACTACCCCCTGTCTTATTTGTGAGTTTAACACAAAATCCCCCGAGAGCAGAGTGTCCTGATTTTCCCTTGACATCCAAGGAGAGAGTTGGGATTGCTACTCCTATACCAACATGTCCGCCTTGCTCTTGCATAACGATAGGAGAGGCTGCATGGGTAGCATTCCCTTCTCCCATTGTAATATAATTATGCCATGTCGTATCATCTACCAATAGTGCTCTGAAAATATCAGTCCCTACTGAGGCATCTCTGAAAATCTGCCAGGCTAAAGTTCCATTTGCTCTTGACATAGAAAAAGATTGGTTCTTGTCACTCGCTAAATGAAGTCTACTAATTGGAACTAATGTCCCAATACCAACCCTGCCTAATTCGTCAATAATCACTCTTACAGTTCCGAACTTCACATAACCCTGGAATTCCACACGGCCTGTGAAAAGATGTTCGTCGGGTGAGACTACCTTTTTCATTCGAATGTTGTCCTTACACCCAACCCAAGTGAGTTGGTAAACGCATCAAAAGCTTCCATCTCGCCGGCCGCCCAAGCCAGAATATTTTGTATCTGCACAGGCTGGAAACCTTTCAATTGAGACAACACATAGGAAGGGAATTGTTCCCACGAAATCGCTCCACCCTGCCCGAATTTAACAGTCTCTCCCGTCTCTATCAGTTCGCCAAGCGTAGTAAACTTTCTACCGGCCCAATCAACACCGGAAAGTGCCTCTTGCCCCACACCAGAAATCACGCTTCCTTTGTGATGAAGCGACCTGATAGGATCTGTAACAAATTTAAGCGGATCTTTGAAGTGACCGAAAACAGATAAAAATTTTCTCCTTTCTGTTTCCCCTCCCAGAAGTTTATATACCGGCGTTATGTCCACATCCAACCATTTCAGGTTACCAGCTTTCCAGGCTGTTTTGTAGTTCTCTACCATTTCTTCTACATCACCACCAGCCAGAGCAAAGTTCGCCAACGCTGTGACCGCAGCTCCTTTGACCATAATACGTCCCCAGAACCGACGATACATCTGCGTTTCTTCTTTACTACCGGAATGGATAGCTTTTGCCATCGAACGAATATTACTTTCAGTCCAGTCGGGCGCGAGCATCGTTAATCTAAAAATATGTTGTAAGGTAGGATCACGCCCTATTCGTTCTAAATGCAACCCCCCAAAGTCATCGTTTATAAGATTGGCAGCATTTTTAGCCATCGCCCGGGGGTCTCCATTCGGATTTCTTCTCATTTCTTTCCTGAATTCAATTAAATAAGTTGTCGCCTTTAACCCGGGTGCAAATTCACCAAAAAGGAAGTCAACATGCCGACGCCTTAAATCTAATATTGCATCCTTGGTGGCCTTGGTAACTTTGTTTTTATCCAGTATTTTCTCGATAAATGTACCTTCTTCCACAAGAGATTCTTGCCAGTCCTGGTTTAGCCCGAGCGTAAGTCCTTCCTGTATACCCAGCCTTATGTCAGGGTCTCTATTCTCTATGGCCTTCACCCCCTCTTTGAAAGCATTAACGATATTCAGATCCTTTAATTTCGTGAGGTCGCCACCGAGATAATAGGATCGGCCCATGGCCAGGTGGTGAAAAAAGCTAGAAGCTAGTATCCATGCTTTCGTAACCGCATTATATTTGGTAACTACTTGCGCTGCCTTATAATCGTTTAGCTTGGATACTCCGAATATATTATTTAGATTATTCGCTATCTTTGCCGGTGCGTATAACCGCCTTTTCTCCAATAGCGTACCGTCGTCCATCGCAAAAAAGTCTTTTCCGTATATTTCGCTTGGGTCAGCTTTCCCGGCAAAACTCCATTGTCTCCAATTTGGATGTGTGACTTCTTTGTATCCTTGCTCTTTGAGGTTTTTTGTCGTCATCAACGGCGACCCATCGATAGTTTTTGTCGCTATCAATGCATTCATAAATTTCTTGTTCTCTATGGTCTTAATCATTTCGTCTTTGTATATTGCCAGGTTATTCGTTGCACCCCTGACTTTTAGTTTATACCCCTTTGCCAACCCTTCGAGAATAGTATCAAAAACACGTTGCTTCGCATGTCGTGTGGTTGTCCCAAATTTCCTATAGATAGCCGCAGCTTCGTCCCCGCCCCGATCCCAGATCCTGTTTGTGAAGTTCTCTCGAAGGTTAGCTATCACATCAACTTCTAATGCCTCTTCTCCAAGATTTTTGTATTCCTTATTAATTTTCGTTACTATCTTTTTTTCTTCTTTGGTCAGCTTTTGGGATAAATCATAGATAGCCTGGTCTTCTTTGCTAACCTGGTCATAATATATATTCGCTGCATTCGGGTCGGTTTTGGAGTCCGTATACATATCCATCGCGGCATCCGTGTCTTTCGCCTGTTGCGTATATCTCTTCAGCCCGAGTTCTACTTTGAGTTCCTTTTGTAACGCCCTGTTTTCAACTTTCACTGCGTCTAATCGATCATCCCGCCGACGGAAAAATACTTCCTTCTGTCCCTCATAAGCGGTTTGGAACTCAGCCTCTTTTTCTTTCGGTGAAACAGGCGTAACTTCTGTTTGTTCCGGATGCACAAGAATATCGGGTGTCTCTTCAGGAACCACCACGTCGATAGGCTGATGTTCGCCCTTTTCTATATCTGGATGTACCCCTGATTCTATTACTTCCCCTTTCACCACATCTATTTCTTTAAGCGCCTGTTGCACCCTTGCTTCCCGAGCTAATCTATCTGCTTCGAATCTCTCCTGTTGCATTACTTTCACATCAGCGGCAAAGGTCAATGTTCCACCGGGGGTGGCTATCAAAAAACTAGCCAGCCCCATATTAATTATGGTCGCTACCTGTTCTTTGACAAAATCCCGCCACTCTTGGTGATTCATTAATTCGGGTGGTTTTCTATCTTGCCGCGCTTCAATATCCGGGTGTTCGCTTTCTCTTGGTTTAGTCGTCATGTCAGTAACAAATGCAAAAAAATTAGGTAGTTCCGGGAACATACTTGTGTCTGGATCTTTTCTATATTTGTTTTCCAGTTCTACCGCTACATAGTCGGCTATACCATCTATTACGTTTTGAAATAATTCTATCGTTACTTCCTCTGCCCCTACCAGCCCTATCTTCCCTAATTTATCGGCTGCGTTCGCTGCAAGAGTCTTGAACGTCCGATTTTTAATCATAGTTGTTACAGCGTTTTCTCCTGCTTTCATTAAAACCTTATCAAAACCTGGAATAGTTTTGACAAACGTTACTTGCTGCATGAGTTCTGCCGCTGCCTGAAACGCACCACTGGCTAAAGCAATCGGTCGAGCCCATCTCTTGTCTACACCGTCGTTAATCATTTCTCGCCAAGACGTACCCGACATCTGCCTGAAGTTGTACGAAGTCATGCCGGCAGCTAGACCAAAAGTAAAACCTCCTGCTGTTCCCGCAAGCGTTCCTCCTGGCCCTGCTAACGACGCCGCCAAGGCGCCTGCTCCCGCAGTTGCAATACTGTAAACAAAACCTTCTTGCATAGCAGCCAGCATTTGTCTAGTGATTTGACCAGCAGTGTAAGCGACTTCAGGCTTCCAAAACCGAGCATCTTCCGGGGTAAGTTCTCCCATTCTAGTTTCTAACTCTTCCATCCGGACGGCAACATCGTTAGCCTGTTTCAGCTTCGATTCCAGTTTCTCTAATTTACCTTCGTCTGGTTCATCTTTCGCCTTTTCCTCATCTATTTGTGCTTGATAAATCTCTGGGAAATTCAGTTCGCCTACTAACTGTTTGAAAGATAATTCGTTCGCTTCCTCCGCTAGTTGCCAGTGCTTAATCCCGGCAAGAAATTTCTGGGGGATAGTCTTAGGGTCTCCATTTGGGTCAACTATGTTTAATAAGCTATCGATATTATTAAACGCTTCTTCTTCGCTAATCTCCAACTGTTCTGCAAAAATCTTTGCCGCGATTAATTTCTCACCTGTAGCATTTTGGTCCCACACTTCTTGTAACCGTGCATCGTCTGCCTGAGGAATTACTATCTCTGGTTCTGGTCGATTGTACATGGGAGAGATTGGAGGTTCCACCCTCTCGGTAGGGTCAAATATTTCCGTTTCTTCTACTTGTTTTTCAATAAGTGTTGGGTCAAATATCTCTACTTTTTGGGGGACTTTCTTTTTTTTGAGTTGAGTAGGGTCAAAAATATCTACATCACTCATTCTTCAAACTTCCTCACCGTTCGATACCAGGACCAATGTATCTGTTCCCATTTATCGTCTTCGCCTAACCTATAAAACTCAAAAGCCGTACCAAGTGTTTTCTCCACAACGACTACTTTGTACGTGTTATACCCCCCTCTTTGAAACTGCGTGGCATCAACTGTCCCATCTCTTTTACGGGGCAAGGGGCGGTCATAATAAAGCCACTCTTGGTCAGGGGCTTGTGTAAACTCAACTATATTAACACCATGGTCTTTAAAAGTAGCCCGCCAAGACTTCAATTCTATTTCCCGAATAACACCCAATCTTTCCGCAACAACTTCGTCAGTCCCAGGGATAGGCGTTCTCTTCCCTTCTGCCCCCTCAACAGATATCGCTTCCATAACTGCTACTTCTCTTGGGGACAAGTCTTCAGCAGGCCGAGTGAACACACCCTGATCTTCAAAAGCTTCTTTGGTAGCTCCATCAAGCATATTGAGTACAATTTTCCTCACATCTTCTACTTCTTCTCCATTACGGAAGAGTGTGAACATGTGTTCAAAAGCACGAGACCCCGATAGCGCAACTTTCGTAACGTTCGAGCTGCTTGCTTTGTCTATTAATGCTCTAATCCCAACATCCAAAGCAGTATACACAGTTTTTTGTTCAGGCGTTAAAGTATATGTTTTAACGTCTTTTCTCCATTTCCCCCCATCATCAGCCGTAAGCGTTCTCTCTTCTAATACCAAGGTATCTATAGCGGCCTGCTTTTCGTTAACCGGCAAATCGCTAGCCCATATTCTATATGCCTCAAGTTCCGCTTCAGGAGTGCTTTTGCCCACTTTAGACGCAGCCGCATCTCTCAACGCCTTGCGCCTTATATCTATCTTTCCTCTATAAGTATTAGTATCAAGTAAAGGATAATCACCTCTGTCTAAATTTCTTTCAGCTATGTCCAACGCTTCAACCGTATCCTGTTGTATAATATCCCAAATCGCACTCGACTGAATATTTTTTTGCCGTTGTTCGGTATCAGGTTCTCCCCTGAGCTCTTTCTGCTTCATCTGAAGGTCGCCAAGTATATTGTCTATTTCTGTACGGTCGAAAGAACCCGCAAACACTTCGGCCTCTAATCTTTCTGTTTCTTCTAATGTTATATTAGGATTCTCAAGTGCCGTATCAATTCTAAATTTAGTCTCATTTACTAATACTCTGTGTTCCTCTGCTTTTACTGCCGCTACTCGCCGTTCTTCTGTCTTTACTAAATCTTTTCTGTTTTGCGTATCGTAACTTTCTAATTTATTCCTTAAACTAAAAGCTATGGAATACTTTGGATCGTCTAATCCTTCAGCAACCGAGATTTTCCCTTCCCTTATATCTCTCAGTATATTCGCACCACCTTCTTCTTGCAGCCGTTGCTTTTCAATATTTATCTGTTTTCTTTGAGTTACAACCCTGCTTTCCACATTCTTTATTAAGTCATTATAATGGTCAGTGTCTAATTGAGACAGGAAATTATGTTTACTCTTATTCTCTGGATTGTTTATATAAGCAAGCGCATTTTCCGGACTTGTCGCTACGGCCATTCGTTCGGCAAACTGCATCCCCTGATTTATATAAGCCTCCTGAAGTGCTTCGTCACGCGCCTGCCCAATAGGCTTGTTACGTATTTTCTCGACACCAGCGTCAACCAACATCTGGAAATTCTGATTTATCGCGCTTATATTTCCATCTCTTATTTCTTTGTCTAATCTAGAGTTTGCATCACTAAGAGCAGTCTGGGTAATCTGCGCCTCTGCCATCGTGCCTAAATTAACTATTTGCTGTTGCCCCGCGACTTCCGAAAACAACTCAAACTTATTTCTTGCCACCCCAGTCTGCATGTTCTCGTTAATCTGTTGCTTTAACGAACCGCTAGCTTCCTCCCACTGGCTACCCCATTCCGCAGGATTCCCCGATAGAGTGTTATTAAACTCATTAACACCTTTGGTCCAAGCAGTCTGAGCGTTTAGAAAGTCATTCTGTTCCCACAACTGTTTGAATTGACCTAGCACCTTGGGTATTTGCAATAGAGTCTGACCTAGCTGTTGCAGCCCTTGACCTGGTATAGTAGGCATCCTATCTCCTATTTGACCCCGGACCGAACATACTGAAATTAAACCCTTGGCTAACATTAGTGCTTATAGTTGGCGAAAAACTGGGCAAAGCCACGTTTTGTTGAGTGTTCCCGAAATTAGGCTGAACAAGCCCCGATGTTGCAAAAGAGATACCAAAATTAGTTACATCTCCAATAATCCCAAAAACTAAATTGCTAGTAATCGCATCTTCCTGTGTTTGCAAAAGGTCTAGTTGTCTTCCCGCAGATTCTATTCCTGCTTCAACCGCTTCTTGCTGTAGTTCTAAACCCTGTATGTTTAAAGCTCCTTGTGCTGTTACAAGTTGAGCCCGAATATCTAATTGTTCAGCTTGTAATTCCTGTCCTGTAACAGCTAATTCACCCCTTTGAACTGCTATGTCCCCTCTCAAAGTTGCACTAGCTAATGCTGTTTCTACACCTCTTTCAAACCTTGCTCTTACAGCTTCAAAAGAAGCACCGGGTGCTAAACCACCGGAAGCACCAACAGCAGCTTGCGTACCGAAAGAAGCAGTCGCTTGTTCGCCTATCCCGGCTAAACCTCTAGCAGTCTCCACTCTAGTAGCCGCAACCTGTTCTCTCCCAAACGCAGCTTGGTCCAAAGCAAAAACAGCTTGGTCTTTAAGCATCTCTGTTTCGGCAGCAGCTTGCTCTGCTGTGAATTCTGCTTGGTCTGCTAGCAACTCTGCTGTTGCTGCATCTATTGTTTGTTGAGCTTCTAAATCTGCTTGAGCTGCATCTATCTGGTCTTGTTCAAAAGATGCTTGTTGAACTCTGCCTATTGCTTTAACAACTATACCGACTCCCAGAGAAAGAAGAAATAGTGCAGTAAATGGGTCCATTACCTATCTCCTACCATAACTTCAGGCGATAAACCTAGAAGCGTCATCGGTAAGGGGTCGTCCTGTATAACCCAGATATAACCATCATCACCGTACTTAGTGGGTAGGTTGACCTCAACTAAATCTGTCTCTAAATCACTTAAACTATCGTATGTGCGAGACTCTGTATTGGTCTCTTCCGGGCCAATCTTCCCGCCTATCGTATTGTATATCCAAGTCCAAAGTTTGGGTATCATCTTCTTCAACCCGACATCAGAACCCCAAGGTGAACCTGTTCTCAATCGTGTGGTCTGAAGTTTAGAGTCACAAGGCAAACCCACATGAACAACTTTAACTCCCACTGAGGTATCGAGAGTAATATCTCCATCTGAGACTACATGAGATTCAACAACATTTCCATCAACTAGAACATCAACCGTTTCGTTATTCAAATGGTCCAGATTGCTTACTGTTGTTCCGGTAATTGTTTGTTCTTTTCCGGCATCGACAAAATGAGCATCTTCTTTATTACCGAAATTCCTAACGTCCATATATTCGAGATATCTATAAATAGATGTAGTCATAACCTGAACCTCAACTGCGCCATCATCGGCAACGGCACAAAACAGGGTGAGTTCAGGAGACCAGCAGATGGAACACCACCCCTGTGCGCTCGCACTAGTTCTACTAGTCCAGGTAATGCCATCAGGCGAAGTCATCACTTGAACGCCAGCCGCACCATTAACAGCCACGGCACAAAACAGGTTAAGCTTAGGAGACCAACAGACAGAATACCACTCCCGTGCGCTAGCACTAGTTCGGCTAGTCCAGGTAATGCCGTCAGGAGAGGTCATAACCTGAACTCCGACTGCACCATTAGTAGCTACTGCACAAAATAGGCTAAGCTCAGGAGACCAGCAGATGGAACGCCAATGTCGTGTGTTTGCACTAGTTCTACTAGTCCAAGTAGTTCCATCGGGAGAGGTCATTACTTGAACCCCTGCTGCACCATCAATAGCTACAGCACAAAACAGGTTAAGCTTAGGAGACCAGCAGATGGAATGCCACGCCTGGGCACTCGCACTAGTTCTACTAGTCCAAGTAGTTCCGTCGGGAGAAGTCATAACCTGAACCCCAGCCGCACCATCAATAGCTACAGCACAGAACAAAGTGAGTTCAGGAGACCAACAAACAGAATACCAACCTTGTGCACTCGCACTAGTTCGGCTGGTCCAGGTAATGCCGTCAGGTGAGGTCATAACCTGGACTCCTGCTGCACCATTGTAAGCAACGGCACAGAACAAAGTGAGTTCAGGAGACCAACAAACAGAATACCAACCTTGTGCACTTGCACTAGTTCTACTAGTCCAGTTAGTACCGTCGGGAGAAGTCATCACCTGGACTCCTGTTATACCATTGTAAGCAACGGCGCAGAATAGGCTAAGTTCAGGAGACCAACAGATAGACTGCCACTCCTGTGCGCTCGCACTAGTCCGACTGGCCCAAACTTTGCTATAACGTTTTACAATAACCCATATTTCGTCCTCTGTTGCTCCACCTACAACAGCAACACTCTCAAAATCAGCAGTCTCACTCGTATGTCTCGCCCAGGCCACTATCTGTAAAGCAGGGTCAAAACTAAGAGAGAGAAGAGTGCCGTCATTCCTTATAGCCCAGATAATACTCTCAGGGGTGCTTTGGTAGTCCCATTCCAGGATCCCCCCCTCAGCTATGTGGTCGGCAAAAAAGGTAAGGTCCGGGGGGTCATAAGCCTGTCTCTCGTTGTTATACTGATAGGCTCTGACTATCGTAGCGTTCCTTTGTAAGAACAACACAACAGAGCCTATCAGTATCCCTTGTACATCAGCACTCCCTTTAGAAGAATGCCACTGTAAAAATCTCGTACTAGCCGTGATTCCGGCAGGACCACCAGCAATAATCCCTTCTTGATTATCTGTAGCGATGATAAGATTACTAGCCCCAACAGCCCAAAGTATCCTAGTTTGTTTCTGTCCGCCTATCGCTATCTCCCAAGCATCATTGTCAAACGCGCCCAAATGGAAAACAGTAGGTTCGTCTGACTTACTTCCAAATGCTTTATTTGTATCACTATTGGGCGCAAGAAGAATTAACCTGCCTTCATGAAAAGCACAGGCTCTAGGATAATGGTCTGTTTCATTAAATCTTTCAGCAGGATAATCAGTATTATAATCCGTACCAATTGATAGTAAATCTGAATTATAATCCGCATTAACAGTATTTGATGTCCAAGTGATTCCATCAGTACTTGTAATAACAATTCCACTATCACAACATACAAGTAGACGACTTCCATCCCATGCTATCTGATATAAATTGTTATCTGTCCCTGCTGTTCTGCTTACCCAAGTAATACCATTTGCACTTGTGAGAAGAGTACCGTCACCACCAGTCTTAAATCCTACACAAACAAATAAACTTAATTCAGTAATCCATTTAACATTCTGTAAACTAGTAGATACCCCGCTTGTTCTTGCAGCCCAAGTTATTCCATCAGCACTTGTCGATATTTTACCGTTCTCTCCTACAATAACAAAAAGACTATTACCCCAAGTCGCTCCTAGAGGTACATCAGCGCCAAAGCCGGGGTCATTGCCATCCGACCAGGAATGACCATTAGAACTACGATGAACTTTATCAATACCTCCTGCACCACCCGCACTGATATATAAATTTAGTGTCGGACTATAAGCCAATCCCTTCCCACTTGAAGCAGACATTGTTTTCTTTGACCAGCTAATCGCATCAGTACTTACCCAGACACTAGCACTTGCACAACATAAAAATAAATTACCACCGAATATAGCGTCTTGTATGCTTGTTATTGGGTAATCAGGTATTTCCACAGGTGTCCAAAAAGAACCATCATAGCTAATAGCACCTCTGCCCAAAGAACCCATTATTAACCATAATCCATTACCCCATACAACACCGGCTCCGCTCTGTGTGGAACCTTGATCTTGGTCATAAATTATCGTATTTAATTTTTCCCAAGTTTCTGCAAGTTCTCCCGGTTTAGATTCCCAAGAAATGAGACCTCTCCCACCAGTGATAACTTTACTATTTACTGTCAAGGGTGTTTGGTCCCATGCCCAGGAAGTTGAGGAAGTATAGGTTAATCTTTGAACAGGATGAGAGGGATGAGTAAAGTAAATCTCGTCTTTGATTACTACGTATTTGATAGCTCTTAACTCAGCGGTTAGATAGGGGGTGACAACTTCCGTCTCAGTACCCACACCACCTGATACTGCGTGAGTCGAGACTATCCAGAATCTAGCGTAAGTATTCCCTAACTCGATAACATACCAAGCACCGTCTGTTGCCTGAAATGGGATGACGCGAGTGTACAATCCCGCAGTTTTGACAGCACCTGCGTAGAAAGTACCCGGCCGGCGGTCCACCCCTCCCTGTTTACGAACAATAAAGTTCTCTAGTGTCCGGCAGCCCTGAGCAGGCGAGTCCAGTAACCCGTCTAGTTGAGGAGCAATTTCTCCCGCAAGAAAGTTCTTAATGACCGTTTTATCGCGCATTTATCCAAAGAGCCTCCCCCCGGTCTTGAGATTCACCACCCTCTGCACTATCTCCTCGCATCTTCTTGATGATAAAGTCATAGCGCCTTTCCAGCCAAGCTCGCATCTCTGTGCTTCCGGTTATCCCTACACAGGTCAACCAGGCCAACCTGTAAGCAATAGCGTCAACTAGGTCGGAAGTGTAGTTAGCAGGAGCGGTTTCTTTCTTGATATACTTTAAAGCAGCATCCTCTACCGAAGCGTAGATGATAGAACCTTCTCGTAACCACGTATAAGCAGTGTTCCCGGTAAAGTTTACATCTAGAATCGCCAGAGGTTTGAGAGCATCACTTGGTAGGTCGTAAACAAACTCCCAAACTCCCGTGGCATACAGATAAATTGACCCACCTGACACCCAGGCGCTATACCCGGAAGTATCGACATCGTCTCCGTCGGGGTCTTCAAGCTCAATATCGTCCGTATCCGCTCCACTGACCTTGAATATCCCACCGTTCAGTTCCGTCATACCCACGATGTCTTTGAACGTCACTAACTGCCCGTCGGTAAAGGCATGACCCGTAAGGTCTACAACCCCGGGACTGGCCTGGGAGATCCCCTCTACTGCGTCCAGCCCGGCAAGTACAAGATGAAACCGTTTGATAAGACAGGGCCAGGGGAATGCCTCCATGACAAAATCCCTGTTCTGGTCGTAAACTTCCGCCAGTTTGGTAGCAGTCGAACCAGACCCGTCTAAATCAGCTATCTCGCCTTCACCCAAAAGAGACAGGGCTATATTGGCTAGCTGAGTCTCTGTAGTGACAGACACTTAGTCTGTACTACCGGTCGCCCGCCGCATAGATGCACCCAGAATGAACAGAAAGGAATTGACATCTCTGGGTCGCCATTGGGACCGGGCATCGATTCGAGTCAACTCGGCCTGCTCCCCGGCGGTAAGATTTGCGTCATTTTTCAGCGCCGTGACGAGCGTATTCACTTCCGACCATATCTCATGATTATTGTTGAATGAGGTAAGCATTTTTACTCCTTCAAATAGGGGGGATTTTCACCCCCCTATTGTTATTTCGCTCTCGGTGCAGCCAGAGTCAGAAAGGCGTCAACCTTTCCCGCCGTAAGGCTAGTACCCGCAGTTATGTAGGTCAGCTTCAGCCATCTCCGCAAAAAGGCCGGCAGAGGTGAATAAAGGAGAGGATCGCCCTTATCCAGAACCCCGGTACTTCCCTGGAAGAGAGGTGACCGGTGTATAACCGCATACGTTGACCCGTCCGAAGCATCCTTGACCTCCACGTAAAGATTAACCGCAGTCGATGGAGAGAATCCGGCCGTTATTCTGCAAATCAACCAAATCGGGGTACCGGCCCCGATGTTGGGGTCGGCGTTCTGCAAGTCCAGAACGTTGGTGGAGTCGTTGCTACCAACAGTACCCGGAAGTTCCTGATTCGATGAGAATTCCAGTTTCGTATCTAATTTCATGTCATTCTCCTTAGGTTACCGCACTCTGGGCGATACCGATTGATTCCAGTTGCCTGAGTGGAGTATTACGGAACCGTGTTACCTGTTCGCCCCAGAGATCACCGATGCTGTACAGGACGTTTCCTTTGTCCATCGCCAGGATGTCAAGCTGAGTAAGTACAATCTGGTGACAATAGGCCATCGCACCTTTACCCCGGAACAACATCTCGTTTAATACCTGAACAAACAGATCCGGTTCGATGATGTTCGCACCGCTGGCGTCGTCCTCAATGTTAGCCATTCTCGCCATGGCTCGGTCGTCGTGAGAAGCCAACCCTACGGTAAACGCAAACTTCGTGCGGTAAGCATCGTACAGCCCCTCATTGGAACCTGTGACCGTCTGCAATCCGCGGTCGTTGATTTTAACCGGTGAAGCGTCTGTCCCTGGTCTGGTTACATCCGGTAAATAAATACCGTGAACCATGTCCTCGCCCCACTGCACGAGATACAGACTCGTGAGGTCGGAACCCCCACCACCATTACTCTTCACCATCGTACCTGTCGACGCCATACGCACGTTGAGACCGTCGAATTTCTCCGGGGTCGCATTCGTATCGCCCGTAATCAGGGTTTCGACAAAAGTAAGGCCCAACCCCATGACAAACGCCATGTCTTCGGTCGAACGGAACTTCATCTTATCCCCTAACACGGAATCGACAATGGTTTCATCGATTTGAGACCAGCTTTCCAGCAAGCCCACGTTCTCCACGATCTGTTTGGTCGCTGAAGATTCAATCGCGGCGCCATCGTTCGCTTTTCTCCACGTACCGCTGGGGAGGCTGAGGCGTCTGGTATGTACATGTGCGTTGAGTTGGTTGGCAACAACCCACTGCATATCCTGAAGTACTTCGTTGCTTTTGGACAGTACTTCACTGACAGTGAGGACATTGCCGTTATTTGTTCTTTTGGCTACTTCGACCAGTGACAGTCGATTAACCTCTATTTCTGACACAATGTTACTCCTTCGATCGGGTAATTGGCCCTCAAGGAGTACCGGCAACTTAGGTCTTTAAAAAGAGTGTCTAAAAAACCGATCCTTATTGTACGGTTCTAACTCGATTATCCCCCATTAGCTGTGGGCTTTTATCGTAAGTAAGCACACCCTTTTCCCGTTTCTCTATAGTATCGAGATTTCCTGGATGCTTGCCTTCCAATGTTTCCTCGCTCATACTCTTGCCTACGGCGGCTAAGAATCTAACCTGGCGGGGATCATTACCCGAACCTTCGTTCAAGAACTGCTTAAAATTACCGTCCTTATCATCGAACCGGGCAACGCCACGGTTCATCAAGACGACATTGGTATCGTAGTCGGCACCCCAATCTTGTCGGAGTTGTGTTGATGCCGTCTTAATCCTCTCTGCCATCTTATCCTTTTGCTTCTGGATACCCTTTGATGTTTCGCCAAGAAGGTAATTCCATATCTCTCTAGCCTGTTTCTTGGTGTAACCCATTTGAAACATCTTCTCAGACATGACCTTCTCTGTCTCGGCATCTCTAGTGATACCATCAGCTTGAACGGTAGACAGTTCGTATCCGTCCGATGTGTCGGGACGGCCGACCCTTGTATAGAACTTGTCAAGCTCTTCCTGGGTGGCGTTTTCGCCTGGTACTACAACGGATTTTCCTAATTTGCTTTCAAGCTCCGTATAAGCTTTCGCCACATCTTCGGCGGTCTTATACCTGGACATCTTGTCTTTCAGCTCGGTAGAAAAAGTTTCCGTCCAATCCCCGGTCTGAGTTTCCGGTGAAGTCTCAGTGCTAGTCTCCGGCGTGCCGCCGGTAGCAAGAGTTTCATTCCCTGGGTCAGACATTTATTTCCCTTTCAAAAGCCATCTTTAAACCTTCTTTAATAATAATCGCCCTATCTTCTTTATTTGTCAATACCTCCATTTTCTGTAGAATGAGGGTGACAAAATTTTTAATCTGCTGCTGTCCCTCGTTTTCAATCGGTTCAAAATAAAACCCTAGTTCCAGTAATCTTAACAGAGCAGCCTGTCCGGGGATAGTACCGAAAGCCGCTCTAAATATCTTACCGTCCTGCTGCGCCGGCCGCTTCACCTATATTCCTCAACATACTATCTTCTTTCACGGGTTCGTTTAACCCCGGAGCGGCTTTTCCCAAAGTTTCCAACTGTTCCTGCTGCTGCTGTTGCTGCTGCATCTGTTGTCGCAACTGTCTGACTTCGGCAACAACTCTATCGGAATGGATTCCCTCTTCAGCCCAACCGTTGGCTCTTGCCACTTCCTTGGCTACAAAATCCCAATTGAAATTATCCGTTACGGTCGGGCTGAATTGGGCGACCCCGGCAAGATCGACAAGGCTCGCACGGTACGGTTCTGATTGGAAGTGCCGTCTTTGAGCTTGAGATAATGGACCCATGTAGTCAATTTCGAGTTCTCCCCCAGCTTGTAAAAGAATAGGCGGTGCGGGTGGAAGCCATCCGGCTCTGTAAGCAATACCGAAGATTCTATCAAATAAGGGATCAAGTAAGTCATGGTTTAATCCTGTTATCATCGGGCCGAGCACTATGGCCTTTTCTTCCAACCGGTTCCGGATCTCGGTAGCCGTCATTTCCTTTTCAGCATTCGCCATCATCAGGAAGAAGGGCACCATATAGGCTCTTTCAATAGCCGTTCGCTTCTGGTCTTCTCTGTCCATCGCAATATGATACCCGGGGGTTGTGGGTAGCAACCGAACCTGTCTATCAGTCTCCTCGTAATAGCTTCTTCCGCCCGGGCGGTACATTACCAAACCTCTGCGCTCATCCGGAATATCAAGGGCCGGATTAGCAAACATTTCGGCTCCAGTTATATTTGTCTTGGTAAACTGGTGTAGACTCTTGCAGTCGGCGAGCGCATCCCAGCCCGGTCCTCTGCCATAATATTCGTCGGAGTTCTTCGCCATCCTCCACACGCCGTATGGATTCTCATGGAATCCGCCTTTCCTGATAACCACGTCATTGGCATAGTCCACATACCAGCTTGAGAATTTCTTCCCTGCGGCATCCGCCTTATCCGGGTCAAACTTCTCATTGGGTTTTACAACATGCAACACCAGTGAAGTCTCATACTTCTCGCTACCCTCGGCTCGTTTCCTGATATCTTTATGAAGGTCGTCTCCGCCGAAAGAGGTAATCATGTTCCTGTAAGACATCTCGAAAAGTCTGAAAATCGTATCGATAATCCCGTCGTCGTTCTCAGCAATATAAATCTCTCGGGGATGTCTTACCGAGAACCAAAGGCGCCTGCCGGCTATATCTTCATAAATATACATGGTAGCGGTCCCGAAAGAACCGCCGTCCAACAAGTATTCGTGCATCTCTTTGTAGAAATTAGACCGGCCTAAAAGGGAGAAGATTATAGCATCACTTCGCTGTGACCACAGCCTCACGTCCCTGTTGCGCTTAATCAAATCCTCGTATACCGGGCGAATCTGCGCCCACTTAAAGGAGGGTGAGAGAAGATAGCCTTGAGTACCCTGTGCCCAAAGGTTCAGAGCGCTGGTAGGTGTACCGTCGTAAATCTTGTCATCGTGCCGCTTCCCCTTGTCAGGAACATCAACCTCGAACCCCGTGCGCCTGGGGATAAGGTTCTGCTGTATCTCCGTCCACACTTCCTCGAAGTTTCGTCTGTAATCAACGAGTTGAGCAAACTCTTCCTTTAGGTCGTCAGCTACTTTATCATTACCCATAATTTACCTACCAATCTTCAGGGTCTATATCATCCCCTAGATAAGGATCTTCATAAAAATAATGATCTATTTTGCGTTTCGCTTTTGCTATTATTACAAGTGATTCTGCAAGATCACGTAGTTCCCCATTTTGGTCACTACCTTTAGCTAATTCAATTAGGGTCAATTCGGCCATAACATAACCTCACCGCATATAGTAATTCTCTTTCTGCTTGACGTTCCATTCGTTTAGTTTTCACTTTGCCGGCTTTATGCTTTCCTACCTCATTCGCCCCACACTCATTACCAAGCCGTTTCCCCCAATAACCAAGACCTCTGTGATGTTCAAGCCAAGAAGCACGATAACCATTAGCCATTTATCTCTGTCTCCATAAGCTGTCTGCATGCGGCCGCCTCACCGATAGTCTCGGGGCTGCGGTCCTGGAACCTGGATTTTTGGATAGCGAATCTGCGGATAGCGGCAATCTTGCGGGGGTGCATCCCCCTGTATTTCTCCTTTGTCTCGTTGAAACTCTTTCTATACTCAGGATTGTCTTGAGTGTATTGGAGTAATACGCCGTGTTTATCGTGTGTCACTAAACCTTCACCTTCTCCGGCTCAACTTCAAACTTACCCTTCACCTCGCCGCCCAAATAATCACACTCCCGAAGCGTCAACGCGACAATCTCGCACTTGGGGGGTACCTCGGTAGCAGTCCGGTAGGGACGCATGATAAACTTGATTTTGGTGTACGTCTTGCGAATCTGCCGGGGGTTACCGATAGTCGGGTCCGGCCGGCTGATAGTCTTTTCTATCTCATCAGTGAAGTGGTTGGCGATAGCCCGGGTTGTCACCAGAAAATCCGGTCCCAGGCCCTTGGGAATATCACCGGTTTTGAAACGCCTCGAATGTTCCATCAGCTCATTGGCATAGCGGTTGACTTTCTGGTCGTCGCGATGGACCGGGCCTTCGTAAATCACATCGCATTGCAGCACGCATTCGTAATAATAGAATTTTTGTTTTGGCATAATATGGAGAAGTTTATACGTATTTGGGGAAATGTCAAGGGAGTTATTTCTTAAAAGGTACGTAGGTCTCCGCCACGTCCGGCCGCTTCGTAGCCACTCCGCCCTTGTGAATCTTCTCGCCCGCGAATAACGCCAGGCTCACCGCGATTACCAAGTCGTCATGGATTACGCTCGACTGGCTCTCGTAGCTCGTATGCCCCGTCTCCCTGTTTATTTGATATCCGAAATTTTGCATCTGTTTCGTAAACTCATCCTTTATCTTCAAGTCCGGCAGCAGGTGAAGTATGCCGGTTTGAACTGCCGCCACAAGCAGAGTCACTAAAATACTCTTCGGCACATTATAGGTGTTGTCGTTGGGCCTCGTAACCTCCGACCCACCCGTAATATTCACACCCGTTATCCGCATGCCCTTGTGTCTCAAGTGGTCACATACCGGGCTGCCCACGCCGGTCTGGTCGACCATACATATCACCCGGGACGGCAGCAGTTTCAGCTTATCCCACACCTGCTTCACGCCTTCCTCGACGTACACATATTCCAAGCCTATGGGAAACTGGCCTAGTTGGGTCACGGTGTACTGTCGCTGCACCTCGTCACCCACCTTCCTGTACCACCGAGCCAGCACACAGAGGGCGGAGAAGTCGGTAACCTTACCCACGTCAAGGCCCATGAAGTAGCTGTCTATTTTAGGGAGCATTTGATTATTTGGACAGTCATGTACTGGGAGAGAATTTCTGCACATTCAAAACAGATGTCCTTAAAGTCCACATCAGGAAGATTTACCCGATAGTTGTCTGGTTTGCCATTCCAGTAGCCGTTATCCCATGATGATTCTTTTTTACACACGTCACATATCATCGTTACTACTGTTTTAACCATCGGTTTTCACTTTAGGCATACTTCCGAATGTACACCTATCCTCTAGTGAGCAGCGGCTACATTTTTGTTTTTGGGTACAGTACTGCTCAAAACTATCAGGTTCCCAGACTATACCTGTGCGACTGCAAGCGGCACAAGGGAATGTATGGACAACTACAGCGGTGCCGTCAGAACAGTCTATAGAACATTCACACTTACCATCACACACAGGACATTTATGTGGTTTCATTTTTTTGGCTCCCATTTATATCTGCAATCACGGCACCGTAGCAAGATTCTATTAGCCAGCATTAAATCGTCAATTTGGGAAGAACCACATTTGGGACATTTATAGCGTTTCAATATATTCCTTTGCTTCTAGAAAATTACTCTGGGCAGTTGCATATGATCGTGCATATTTGTTGGATAGTCTCGTTATCCGCTTTATCTTAGTCTCTAGTTGGCCCTGTTCTATTGTCCAATCGGCAAACATTTCTTTTATTGTCATAGACCACCAACCACCAACTTCCTTTTCTACTTCCACCCATTCAGCGTGTGTCATCACACCTCCCCTATAACCCCGCCGGCGGCCGAAGCTGGTCCAGCGGGGAGAAATACTTCGGCGTCTTTTCGCAGTCGGCAGACTTCGGCCTCGGCTTCCTTTGCCTTTTTCATCCACATTTCTATCATTTTACGTGCGTCTGTATGACACTGTTCCCAAAGGTAGTTAAGATTGTCTATCCGTATTTTCAACCGTTCTATCCCAGCTTCAGCTTGTACTGCTAACTTGCGCTCCCGTAGTGCGTGTTTTTGCTCACCCTCAAGCGCTTCTTTTAGCCGATCTACCTCCGCTTGCAGTTCCACCATATCTATTTCCTAAGCATCTTTATCAAAAGCAAAATCTCTAGTTTGGGTCTCAAAGGCATAACCTCTACCCCATTCCTCAAACCCAAGACTTTTTGCAAATACTTCAATCTTGTGGTCAAGGTCTAGATCACGTCCTCCTGAATAAACAATACGCAGTTCCTTTTTCATGTTACCTCCCTGAGTGCGTTGCTGACTATTTCGCGAACGTTATATTTCCAAATAGCTCTCCTGATAGTTCTGGGTGTTGTTTTAGCTTCGCGGACACCCTTTCCAGCGCCGTTATCAGCCTGGCCTTGTCTACCTCTATTCCTTTTACCATAATTCGTAATTGTTCTAGTTCTTCTGCACATTCAGTACTTGTCATGCCTTTGCCCCTTTTGTAACAACTCTGTTTATTCCTATCGCCTCTTCTATCAACCCAAGCAGCAGGTCATTCATGGTTATCCCCTGTTGAGCAGCCATAATCTTTAGTTTCCGGTGGGAAGCATCAGGGACCATTCTAACCATTATTTGTTTCATATGTGAATTATAGCATAAATATAACATCTATGCAAGGGTGAAGTCTCTTATTGTACAAAATATGTTCATTGCTCACCACCGGGAGACCCCGTATCTCCCACTACATCCCCTACCACCCCTAAACCACCTTCCCTGCTATTATGCTATATGCCCACCGCAGAAAGCCCGGGGTACCCATGTGTGGGCAATACAGGGAGGGCAGGGAGAAATGACCCCTGTGCCTATCCGCCAGGAAGTACCCTGGGGTACTTATCAGCACAGAGGGACGTTTAGAGAAGCGAGACTCCCATGACAATAGGTATTATACCACATATACCAGGGAAGAGCAATGGGAGGGAGGGGAATAAAGACGGCCGGGGATGTACCCACCCGAGAAAAGCTCAGGAGTCCCGACCGCCTAATACTGAAAGGAGCGACCATTTTCCGATATTTACCGACACCATTAAAGCGCTAACCTCTGATGCCGGACGGTTTAGGGGCCTATACGGTAGCTGTGTTCTTCCCGGTTTACCCTCGACGGTCTTTTGCCTCAGCGGACTAGACCAAAGCTCAGGTCGCTTTACCACCCCTGAAGGTTATTTGACCTTTCAGCATGGGTATTATATCATAAATATTGGGATTACTCAAGACCCCCTAAACTGGTAGTACAGCCCGTATTATGCTCATTGCTCACCGACCGGAGACTCCTGTATTCTCGCCATACCCCCTACTACCCCTAAACGTATCATAGACCCAATATGTCCTATAGCCACCGCAGGAAGCCCGAGGTGGTAGAATGCGGGCGCTAGAGGAGAATGGAGGTGCTGGGGGAGTAAAGGGAAGGAAGGCGGTGGAGGCCATTGGTGCACTCTGGGAATATCCCCCACCGCCCACGGGTCAGCAACCACAGGGAGTATACCACAAACAGCATAGGGGGAGCAAGGGGACATACCAGGTATGTATCAGTGTGATAGCATGGGGGTGGAACCGCGCCAGGTGTGGG
>SDBS01001415.1_pt1 | contig 24318 bp, 18 predicted proteins | sample 2277091 | NCBI WGS metagenome assembly SDBS01 (sample SAMN10404972, study PRJNA504765) | marine sediment metagenome | isolation source: marine sediment core GS10_PC15, 163 cmbsf | place: Arctic Ocean: Southern Knipovich Ridge | collected 2010
TCAAATTCCTTTGGCTCAACGCTTCCGTTTTATGATGTTTTCGATGTTATTTTAATTTTTATTGCAAGTTATCTAATGGGTGTTATTGTCGTTACACTTCCATCTGGGATGGGTGTTGTTGAGCTTGGTTTGTTGTATGGATTTTCTGTTTTATATAATCCAAAACAAGCTATATTTGCAGCATTGGCATTTCGTTTGACGGCCATATTTACAGTGCTTGTTTCGTATTTGATCTTTGTTGGATTAAGAAAGAAATTTAATCCATCGAAGTCGTTAGAGTAATATAATTTGAGAGTGATATGGATATAGTTGTTGCTTATTGTGAACATTGGGATACGCCATTAAGAACCTCAAAGCACCATTTTATTGATAGGATGGCTAAAGACGGTCATCGAATTTTATATATTGATACTCCGCCATCAATCTTAACGTTTCTGAGAAGGCCTTTATTTTTTATTCAATCTGTATGTCCTCGTATTTTCAAAGCGCCTAAAGAAGTTGATAAAAATATCTGGACTATGACTGGCTTTTCCCCTTTTCCGTATCATAAGGCTTGTTTTGGGATTTTTGATCATCTTTTTCTTAATATGTTAAATCAGAAATTTTTTCTACATAAGTTAAAAAAAGCAATGAAGAATTTGCGTTTTGAAAGCCCACATCTGATTGTCTATTTGCCATTTATAATACCGGTTTTAGATCAAATCAAATGGCAACGCATTCTTTTTCATATAATTGATGAATGGCAAGAATTGCCCGGTATTCCGAGAACAATGACGCAGCTTACAAAAGAAATGCTGCAAAAAGCTGGTGTAACTATTGTTACATCACAAAGGTTATATGACCGATATGCTTCATTTTCAAAGAATATCCATTTGCTTCGTCATGGTACTGATGTTGAGCTTTTTCGTCCAGTAGTTGATTTTGAGGTTGAAGAAGACGATAGGTTTAAGAAAATTCAGTGCCCTCGAATAGGATATTATGGTGCGTTACACAAGCTTGATTTTGAATTAATTGGATCGGTTGCTCGGACGAGGACGGATTGGTCGTTTATTTTTATGGGTCCAATAAAGGGGCAGCAGGGGTTTAAGATACCTCATAATTTTCCAAAGAATGTTTATTTTTTTGATCCAGTTGAAAGAATTAAACTTCCAAATTTTTTAGCCGGCATTGGTGTTTTCTGGATGCCATATTTAATTAATGAGCTTACTCACAGTATGTGTTCGATAAAAATATTTGAAGTGTTAAGTGCTGGGTTGCCTATTGTTATTTCCGACCTAGTTGAGAGCAGAGAAGTACTTCAGAAAATAGGCTGCTTTGCTTGTTCCACGAAGGAACATTTGGTTCAAATTGATCGAGCATTGGGAATGAATCAGCCTGCAGTTAGAATGAAAAGGGCAGAATTTGTTAAGGATTGTGATTGGAAGCAAAAAAAACGGCGCTTTCTGGAGTATTTGGAGTCCTAAAATGTTAAGTGTTATGACGAGCAAATTCATTGTTGATAGATTTAAAAAGCCTGTGTATGTAGATGATTTTCTTGGTTTTGCGCGTTCAAATTGGGCTTGCCTTTTGATACTTGTTGTTGCGTTCTTTGTTGCGAATTATCTTTACTGTTATTTCAATCATGTTTCTGCGGTATTTCATTTGTCTGGTGATGCAATCGATTACAATTATTATGCAACATCGGTTGCGAAGCACTTTGTTATTAACTATAACGTTGATCGTTTACCTGGTTATGTTACTTGGCTTGCTGTGATTTATAAAATATTTGGCGCGGGTAATTTTTTTGTTGCAAGACTGGGAAATGTTTTGTTGTCATGCATTATATGCGTTTTTTTATATGCGTTTTCAATACATTTTGTTAAAAATAAAGCCATTTCAATCATTGCATTTCTGCTTTATGCTTTTAATCCAATAGTGCTTTATTATAATACTCAGATTTTATCAGAGCCTTTCACTGCTTTTGTTGTTTTGCTAGCTTTTGCGTTTTTATATTTAACGGTTCGGTATAATTCATTGTTTTTTTTGCTTGTTACGGCGGCATTTTATATTGTAGGATTTTATTCAAAACTATTTTTATTTTATGTTTTTCCTGTGATTATTGTCATCCTGCTTCCTATGTTGGTTAAAAAAAGACGCATTCTGTTAATTCTGGGTTTTTCAATTATACTTTTACTTGGTTATAAGGCATATCAAAGCAGAGTAAAGTTCGTCGACAATGTTATGCATTATAGGAATTTTTCAACCTTATCTGAAGTAAGTTTAAATCGTGATTGGCTTTCGGTGGTTTTATATTATGAAGGAGATGGTTATAAAAAAGTTGATAATTATAATAACCATACTGTAGTACAACAACTTTTTCAGAAAAATTATTGGAAACTTCGGCTAAAAAAGCACGACCCTCATGCAGCAAAGTTATACAGATTAAATTTTGCTTTGTCTCGTTTTAAAGGCGTTGTTTTGGGTGCAACCAATGGTATTTTAGCAGCAATGTTTGTTCCTACAATTAGTTTGTATGGATACGTTACCCCGGAAAAACTTCTTCCCTACGAATCTGAACAAACTAAAGATGTTTTTTTTATTATTAATCGATTGATCGTTCATGACGCCAACTTTCAAAAAGTGTTAATTTATTTCTTAGGATGGGTCGTAAATATGCTTTTCTTTTTAGTGGCATATTGCGTGTGTTTTTATACCTTACATAAGAAGTTTAAATTGTCGATATGGACTTTTTTGATAATATCGATCTTTGTTTATCTCATAAATCCGGTGCAAGGTTTTTTTACAAGTTTAGCAGGGGGTGCATATCGATATAGGTATATGATTGTACCTTTTCTCTCTTTTATGTATAGTGTTGCAATCTTCTCGCTGTTAAAGCCTTTATCATTGAAGTTGTTTTTTTGGAGGAAGTAGGATGCAAAGTGAAGGATTATCGTTGATTGTTCCTGTTTATAACGAAAAGGATGAAATTCAAAATACAATTTATGCGCTCGAGAAAATCAAATTTGACGCGAAGTTTCCGTTACAAATTATTTTGGTAAACGATGGTTCTGTCGATGGGACCGGTGAAATTATGAAAAATTTTTCTGATCAGTTTGTAGTTTTACATCATGAGTTCAACATGGGTTATGGCGCTTCTTTAAAGACGGGCATTAAGGCATCACAGTTTGATTATGTCTCTATTACTGATGCCGACGCCACATACCCAAACGAACGTTTTCCTGAGTTTTTTCACCTTATGTTAGAGGGTGATCTCGATATGGTCGTTGGTGCAAGAACTGGTAATAATGTCAATATTCCTCTTATTCGAAGGCCTGCAAAATATTTTTTAAATAAGTTGGCCAATTATTTGGCTAAAAAGAAAATTCCTGATTTGAATTCGGGCATGCGGATTATGCGAAAGTCAACAGTCATAAGCTTTATTAATATTTTGCCGGATGGTTTTTCGTTTACAACAACTATAACGTTGGCAATGCTTACTAATAATTATAAAGTGAAATATATTCCGATCGATTATAATCACAGGGTTGGAAATTCTAAAATCAGACCTATTTATGATACTTTTAATTTTATTCAGTTGATTATACGAACAGTTTTATATTTTGATCCACTCAAAGTATTTCTTCCCATAAGCTTGGTGTTTTTTTTGATTAGTTTATTGTTGTTACTATATCGTATTTTTATTGAAAGAGATTTTGGCGTGACTTCAGTGTTATTTTTTATTGGCGCCTTTCAATTGTTGGCAATGGGTATGTTGGCAGACTTGATTGATAAAAGGATAGCTAACACTAGCGTTAAATAACGTTTTTGAGGTTATGAGGAATAATATGAAAGTTCTTTTAATTAACCCGCCTCGTCTAAATGAGATCATAGGCAATAATCCTTCTATCATTGAAGAAGAGAGGGGCTTTAACCCTCCTTTAGGGTTGCTCTATATTGCTGGTTATTTGGAAAAGTTTGGTTCATTTGATCTTAATGTCATAGATGCTCAAGTTGAGAGTTTAGATTATCGTTTGCTTAAACGGAGAATATCTGAATTTAATCCAGAGGTTGTTGGCTTGACAGTTATGACTATGACACTGCTCGATGTTATTAAGACGGTTGCCATCGTGAAAGAGCTGAACAGCTCTACGAAAGTTGTTTTGGGTGGACCGCATGTCAATTTGTTTCCAGAAGAGACAATTGCATTGCCAGGCGTCGACTTTTTGGTACTAGGTGAGGGTGAGAAAATTTTCCTCGAATTGCTTGAGAATTTGTACGATGTGTCAAAATTAAAATTAATTTCTGGGTTGGTGTTTAAAAATGGTGATGAAGTTGTAAATACCGGTATTCCTCTGCAATTGGGAGAGCTTGATGCTATCCCTTTTCCTGCTCGCCATCTTGTTCCCTATAAAAAATATAACTCTCTGTTGTCAGCCGGGCAGATTGTTACCACGATTTTTACAAGCCGCGGATGTCCATTTCAGTGTGCGTTTTGTGATCGTCCTCACTTGGGGAAAAAGTTTAGAGCAAGGTCAGCTACTAACGTTGTTAATGAGCTTGAGGCGTGTGTCAGAATGGGTATTTCCGATTTTCTTTTTTATGATGATACTTTTACGGTGGATAGAGAGCGTGTCATTGAAATTTGTGAAGAAATACTTCGGAGAAAGCTAAATATTGGTTGGGATATTCGAGCAAGAGTTGACACAATCGATGAGGAGATGCTTGTCTGGCTAAAAAAAGCAGGATGTCGCGGGATACACTATGGTGTTGAAGCCGGGACTGAAAAAATTTTGAAAAGATTGAATAAGGGTATTTCGCTCGATCAGGTGAGTCGCACCTTTGATTTGACAAAAAAGCACAAAATTCCAATTTTGGCCTATTTTATGATAGGTTGCCCTGATGAAGAATTAAACGATATTTTAACGTCATTTAAAGTTATGAAGCTACTCGCGCCAGATTATGTTCATATTACTATCTTTACGCCATTTCCTGGGACAAAGCTTTATTTTGATGGTATGAAAAATGGAGTGATCAAAAAAGATTATTGGAAAGAATTCTCATCTTCCCCTAGTCCAAAATTTATTCCGCCTCATTGGGGTGAGAATTTTACAAGAGAAGAGCTCCAGGCATTGTTGTCAAAAGGTTATCGAATGTTTTATATGAGACCATTTTATCTCTTAAAACGATTGTTCAAAATTCGGTCAGCAAATGAATTATTTAATAAAGTTAAAGCGGGCGCCAAGGTGTTGAAAATGTCTCTGTCTTAGTTTGCTGTTTGCTTTGGAATTACTAGAAATAATATTTATAGGCGCATATTAATTATGTTACGATTTTTAAAAGATAAACGGTTAATTTCTTTCGTGCTTGGATTGGTCATTCTATTTGTGTTATTTATAAAAATCGATTGGCATGCCGAAGTAGAAAATATCCTTCAAGCCAATTTATCTTTAATGCTGATGGCTGTGTTGTTAACCGTTTTATACCCAATTTTTAATTCAATGCGCTGGCTGTATGCGTTGCGTTCAGTTGAGTTGAATGTTTCATTTTTCTCATGTCTTTATTCTGTTTTAATGGCATTTTCAATTAATGTTGTTGCTCCAGCGAAAATAGGAGACTTCATAAAAGGTTATGCGCTTAGAAATATTGTTTCGATCAAGAAATCTACGCCTGTTGTAATAGCTGAGCGCCTTGGAGATTTGTTGGTTATTGATCTTTTGGCGCTTCTTGCTTCTATTGTTTTAGATAAAAAAAACATTATTCTTCTGGCTATTGTATTTTTGATTGTATGGCTGTTGGCGGTTTTTCTTTCAGAATTTCTTTGTAAAAAAAACATCAGGTTTGGCAAAGTTGGAAAGTATATCCAGCTTATTTTTGAAGGTATGGCAATATGGAAGAGGGTGCCAGTAGGTATGTTGAAATCAGCGTTTTGGTCGTTAATAGGTTGGATTGTTGCTGTTTTACAAGTATTTGTTTTTTATCATGCGTTTGGTGTGCCAATTAATTTTTTTGTTGTTTTAGCGCTTTTCCCGGTTGCAGTTTTTATCACATTGATCCCGATAACTTTTGCTGGAATTGGAGTGCGTGAAACTGCGTTTGTACTTCTTTTTGCTCCATATGCGTTATTGCATGATAGTGTTTCGGTTAGTTTGAGTTATTTTATTTGTAGTTATGGTCTAACCGGACTTATGGGCATGTCATACATTGCTATTGTTTCTTGTCTTAAGGAATCAATAGTAAAGTCTAATGTTTCTTTTCCGCCTCAGTAAGTAATAAAAATCCCAAATGTTTAAATAGCCATGAATATAATCTATCAGGAATTAACTTTTCAAATTTTCGTCGATATTTTTCTGGAACCCAGAATGAAACAGCTTTCTTTTGTTCAAAAGCAATTTGTCGGGTGATTTTTAACTCAGGAAATAAAGTGCGTTTAATCTGTTTTTTTGAATAATATTTTGCAAGTGGTGCACCGCCAATATATTTTCCATCTGTGTAGCGATTATGTAACTCTGCGATAGACATTTTTAGAAGTTTGCCTCGCAAAATACCATATCTGAAAATGACATTGATCCAATTGTATAATGAATGATCGTGATAAAGCATTATGCCTAATCGTCCACCTGGCTTTAACACGCGAGCAATTTCATTAGCACAGGCGATCGTATTAGGACTATGATGAATGACTCCCCAGCTCCAAATATAGTCGAATGAAGCATCATCAAAAGGAAGTTGCTCGGCATCGGCAACTATAATATCGGCTGAAAGTCCTTTTAGAGCTAAGCGTCGTAGGGTCATATCAACGGAGGTTTGGGAAATATCAATTGTGGTTAATATGGCGCCAGCTTTGGAGAGGGCTTCAGCATGCGATCCCAGGCCGCAACCGATCTCCAATACCTTTTTATTTTTGATAAAATCAATAGGAATAAGTTCGGAAAACAAAGGAGCGCCTCTTTTTTGTGCAAAATAGGCTTGTTCATAAAAATTCTTATCAATTTCGTTAAGATAGTTTAAAAAGTCACCATCATTTAATTCTTGTTTTGCACCAATATGCGACGATTTTCCTTCGGGAACATAATCTTGTGAGTGCTCAGACCACCATCTTTTAGAGTTTGATTTTAACGCTTCGTCGTTTTTTTCTTTAAGTGTCGTCCTATCCATAATACAATCTTGTCTTAATAATTTAGAGTGGCATTCTAACATTAGAGAGAAAGAGAAGGCAAAATATTCATTGGATACAAAAGTTCCATTTACAGTGACTCAAGACATTATTTTTTTAACGGCATCTGAGTGGCAGGATAATCCTGTTTCGACGATGCATATTGCTGCTGTGTTAAGTCGAGACCATAAAGTGATATTTGTAGAGACGCCGGGGAGGCGCTTTCCTCGACTTTCAGAACTGGGTCGTGTATGGGCTCGTTTGAAGCGGCTTTTTATGGGTTCTTCATCTCAGCAAACTGTTCGAGGGCTTGATCCGGAGAATGTTCAAATTTATTCGCCAATAGCTATTCCCATTCATAATAATCGATTTTTCGATGGGTTAAATAGGCGAATTCTAACTTTCCAAATCAAAAGATTACAAAAAAAACATCAAATAAAAAATCCGTTGTTTTGGGTGTTTTCTCCGCATTGGGTTAATGTTGTAAAAAATATCCAAAATCAAGGCGTTATTTTTCATTGTGTTGATGCGCTGAGTACTTATGATTCAAGTCAGAAATTTCAGCGAAAGTTTAAAAAAATGGCGAAAATGGCGAATGTAGTATTTACACCCAATAAGTTGTTGCATGAAAAGTTACTTCAATTAAACCCAAAAACTTTCCATATTGGCCATGGTTGCAGTGAATTACACCTTAATTTTGTGTTGGAAGGTGAGCCAAGGGAGTTTGAAAAGATTCCTTCGCCTCGTATTGTTTATGCGGGCTGTTTGGCGAATTGGGTTGATTATGGTTTATTGATTGATGTGGCAACACGTTTGCCCGAGTGTTCTTTTGTTTTAATTGGCTATATTCATGCCTTATCACCAAAAGAGAAGATTGAAAAATTATTATCTTTAAAAAATGTTTTTCATGTTGGTTATATTAATTTTCGACGGTTACCCGAATTTTACCATGCTTGCGATATTGGTATTATACCTTATCAGTCAAACAACGAGCATATAAAGTATTGTACGCCGACTAAAATTTTAGATTATTTTTCAGCAAAACTTCCTTGTGTTAGTACTAGAATTCCGGCGGTTGAATTGTTGGGGAATAAAATTACTATTGCCGATTCTTCAGTTGAATTTGCTCATGCTATTAGACAAATAGCGCAAAATAAAGAAACAGTTTTATTAGAGGCGCGATACCAGTATGCAAGGAAATACACTTGGAATAATCAAGTCAATAAAATGTTAGCGGCGTTTCATGGTGCGAAGTAATTTAAGAATTCTGGGTAATTATTAATATGTCAGAAAGAAGTAAAGTACAGCTTGGTTTAGGGTTGGGGCGAATAAATTTTCAATTGATTCGACATCTATTTTTTTATGGCCTTTCTGTCGGCATGACTTCTTTGGTTGGTTTTGTTCTTATACTGATTTTTGTCAGAATTATGACGCCAGCTGATTACGCTAAAATTGTTTTGGTAAAAAATACATTGTTACTTATTGTCGGTATAGGTGGATTAGGTCTTTCGCAGTCAGTGATTCGTTGGATGTGTGATGTTTCAAAAGAAAAAGTATTTACACATGATCTTTATGGAATTTTAATTCTGTTTATTCCTGTAAGCCTTATCATGCTTGCTGTTATTTATGGTTTGGGAAGGCGAATTGGAATATCAATTACTTGGCATAGCTCGCTGATTATTGCGCTTGTCGTGCTTGTTGAGCTTTTATGCTACGAAATTATTAATTGGAGTAGAGCCGAACATAAGAGCCATATATTTGCAATTCAAAATCTCGCGCGCGGCATATTACAGATTGTTTTTGTTGTTTCAACGGTTTATTTTTTTAGAAAGCCAATCTCGTATTTGATTGGCTTTTTGCTAGCGGATATTTGTTTTCTTTTGTTTGTGATTAGAGGAAATATCAAGAAGAAATACATTGTTTTTGAGAAAATTGACTTCCAAATGGTTTTTAAAATGATCAGTTATGGTTGGCCTAATTCGATGGTTGTTGGTGGTTGGGTCTTATTAAATGCAGTTGATCGTTATATGCTTTCTTTTTTGTCCGCGAAACAGTCTTTGGTTGCCTATTATGATTCAGCGTATGTGCTTTCAACGGCGTTTATTTTTTTATTGTCGAGAGCATTCAATCTGTATCTCTTTCCAACATACATGCAAAATCACAATAAATTTGGCGATGAATTCTGTGCTGAATTTATTAATAGAATAATGAGGATTTACCTTTATATAGGTTTCTCTGTTGTTGCCTTACTTGTTCTTTTTAAATTATTTTTGTTTCATTTGTTATTTCCACTTCAGTATACTGTTGCTTCTTCAGTAATGATGCCAGTTTCTTTAGGGGTGCTATATGCTGGATTAATGCAAAGTGTTGCTTCAGGGCTATATATCAACAACAAAACTTATTTAATTGGGGTTGTTACTCTTATAGCTCTTGCTATTAACGTGGTTGCAAACTTATTTTTAATTCCAAGGTTTGGTATGGATGGCGCCGCATATAGCACTTTAATTGCTTTTTCTATTCAGATTGTTCTAACTTACATTATTTCCTCTCGTTATCTTTTTGTTCGTTTGCCTTGGCTTATTTTATTATTTGGGACAGCATTGATTGTTGTTGTAAATTACTATATTAAAATATAGTTTTGTGTGCTTAATTGTTGCTGAGAAAATCAGTTTCATCAAAGGTAGTTTCAAGCTGATGTCCATATTGAAATCTCTCAGGGTATTGTAAGGCTTCGGTTAATTCTACAATATGTGCACTAAAATTTTCAGAAAGTTTACAGGGGCGGCCCTCAAGAATTGCTTGCGCTAACTCAGCAAGGCCTCGACAAAAATCAACCGGTTTATATTTTGCGGAATATCGTTTTTTAGGTTTTTTTATAAATGGATAGCGTGTACTAAAGCGCAAATAATTCCCCCAAAATAATGGCAACCAATTTAGCCATCTTTCTAGACGGTTTTGCCAACATGAAAATCTAAATTGAATGGCGTTTTTTAATTGTCCGTTAGTTAAGTGGCGTAGGTAAACTGGTGATGCATCATCTCTGATATCTCTTACATAAATTACCCCATTATCTCCAATAATTGTTAGAGAACGATCAGGTGGCCCAGCCAAGCTGCAAGTAATTCTAGCAATTATATTGTTTTTATATTCGATGCATCCAACAGAAAAATCTGGTGCGGCTTGTTCCAATGGGATTCCTTTGTCAGGCGCTAGGCAGGATGCAAATGAAGTGATCTTTTTAGCTGGGCCAAAAAATGCGGCTAACCAAGTAAGAATATAACCGGCATGTTCATAAGTGCAACCAACTTCAAATTCATCTTTTGCCGGCCATGCTGCGCCAGATGAAGAGCGCCATAACCACGGCTTGGATTTTGCGCTCATGCCGGCATCAAAATTAGCATATATTAAACGTACGACGCCAATCGCATTGTTTTTTAAGGCGTCTAAAACGGTTTGAGCCGTTTCGCCTAATATGCTGCATGGTGCTGAACTTAAATAGCAATTATTTTTTTTAGCAAGAGATGCTAATGTAACAGCCGATTTATAATCCATAGCCAGAGGTTTTTCAGAATAGACATGTTTGTATGATTCAAGGCAGAGTTTATTAATTGCATAATGGTCTCTAGGATTAGAAAGATTTAAAACTAAATCAACTGATGGATCGTCGATCAGTTCCTTTAGAGAATCAAATTTCTTTAAGTCATAAAGTAAACAGAAAGTCTGAAGACGTTTTTGAATTTTGTCAAATGCTCCGATAAATTTTAATTCAGGATGATATTTAGCAGAAGTTATATAAAAATCTGCTACGTATCCACATCCAATAAGTGCGATATTCAATTTATTGCTCTCCAATTTGAGTGGCTATAATTTTATCAATTCTAAAGGCTAATTCACATATATGAAGGCCATCATTTAAAGTTGGTGTTTTTAGTGAAGATATAAGTGGTGTAGTTTCCTGGAAATGGTTCATTGCATTTAGCCAACCTTTTGCATTTTTCCAAAAAGTTTGTTTTTTGTTGTTAATATGAGCTTCTTTAAAATCATTGATGATAATGTTGAGTCCGTCTCCTGATATTATAACTTTTTCTTTAATGCCTGTAGGTTGTTGGCTAGATCGTACAAAAATCAGTGTTGATATGGAGCCATTTTTCATCGTACAGATACAAGCAAAGGTTGAGCCATCAACCAGCTCATAATTTGAGTCTTTAAATGCTTTTACTTCAAAGGTGGAAATTCGACTTTGTGCCAGATATTCTATTAAATCAAGATAGTGGCAACATGAGCCAACAGTTGTACCGCCGCCAATTTCTTTAGTTGCCATAGCGATACTAAACTCTCCAAGATGTACAATATAAGTAATCATTTTATGGCCAGGATAATTTTTATATTCAGGGGAGCCAGTAACAAAGTTAATTGCAGGAGCAAATCTGCGATTAAACCCTATCATACAGTTTTCATAATTCTTATAGGGCTCCAGTATTTCAAGTCCGCCCTCATCTACAGCAACAGGCTTTTCAGAGTAAATTTTATATTCTGCTTCAATAGCAAGTTTCAAATGATATGGATGAAGAAAAGGAGGGGTGGCTATTAAAAGATTTGAGGCCACTTGTTTGGCTGAAATCATTTCTTCAAAGGTTTGATATAGATTTGGAATTTTATAAATGTTTGCAAGTATTTCAGCGCTAGCCCCCATATTTGAACAAATTCCAAGAATCTTGCCGCCAGCATTAGAAATAGCGGGTATTAGCATAGAAGCACAGAAATTTCCTGCTCCAGCAATAATCCAGGTGTTATTGCTTGATTTGTTAGTTCTCATAAAAACGATGGTTTTTTCCTTGTTTTGTCGTCCTAAAGAAAGTGTTTGAGCATTTTGATTGAGGTTGTTTATTTGAAAAGTATTGGTTATATTCTCCAGTGTTCCAATATATTCTTTGCACGAGGCATCCTGTAGGTCTTTTATTGTATATTGCGTTGTTAGTGGTAACCCAAAATTACTTTTAAGCAGAGAGGTTTTTTTTGTTTTAATGTTAATGACTTTAACGCAATCAACGTATAGGACTTTTGGTTGTGCGGCATATCGAAGAAATCTTAAAGTGTTTTTTATGCCAATCTGTCTAATAAGATGGAAAACCTCATAAAGATGATCAATAAACCATTTCATTTTTGATGTTGTGGGTCTTACCGAAAAGCGAGCTCTTGTTTTTAAACGATATCCTTCTATGAGTTGAAAGACTTTATCAGCGTCATTTTCATTTTGATTTGAAAAAGCCGTTCGTTTATAAATTTTTCCTCGTTTGGCTAAAAAGACTTCAGAAATAATTGAATTCTTCTTCACGTTAATTTTCTCCCGATTTCATGTGGTAATTAAAAGCTTCAAATATACCATCGTTTAATTTCCTTCCTTAAAAATTTGATTACAACGTTCTTCCAGATCGTCTTGTATAAGCCTTAAATCATGAGGAATTGTTGAATGAGTTACTTCAGATGAGGTAAACATAAAATCTAATTTAAAAGGCAGCTCAACTACAGCAAAGAATGTAATTACGGTAGTCGTTTCTTTTTTACCATATGATGCTGAATACCAGCCCTTTTCTAAAACACATCTTATATTATTGTGATTTGCATATAGCATATTGATTTCACTATTATCAGATAACTTAATTCTGACATTCCCAGATGAGGTTATTTTAGGCCGGGCCTCAGGATGACAGTGGAAGCGCCAGGTTAGTGTATGCTTTCCTTTGCCTTGTAGTTCATCACGTAAAAAAAGACTTTCTGATGCGGAGAGGAAGAATTTTCGACAATAGTTTACCTTTTCATGTAAGCCATAACTTCTTACGTGAGATGTGTGAAATCTTGCTCCTTCTTGGGTGATATGCCAAAGAACAATAGCAGGCGGGGTGCATTGACCTAGCTGAAATAAACCTGGCCCAAGAGAGGCTAGTTCTTTATTATCTATCTGTACCAGATTGTGACTGCCAATTCCTCTAAATTTATCTCTCCAGGCGCGAGATGAAAAATAGGTGTATGTGCCGGGATCGATAAAAAGAGGGGTTTCTCCTTTCCATAATACAAAACTTAATATGTCATTGTGTCCATGGCCTCCTAAGCCTTCTAAGCCGAGTGGTCCGCAATCAACAACTAACTTAAGACTATTGGTATCTAGGCGATTGTTTAATACAGCAAAACCTCCATGCGTAAATATCTGGGATAAATCATCAGGTTGTTGCTTTTTTATCTTATAAAAAGTATCAAGAGCCTTTGGCCCTTTTAACCAATAAAGAAGCTCGCAAGCGTTGCGAGATGCCCAAGCGAGCTTAGGATTTTCTAAAAACGCCGCGCCGGCCCCCAATAATGTTTTTATATCTAAAATGTTTTCTTCTGAAGATAGCCATATTGCTCGTTCTAGGCTGATATCACCAAATTGTGGGATGTCGCCTGCAAGGCCCGCAATATGCATCAGAGATAAAAGCATTTTTTCTAATGTTCTTTCAATCTTTATTTGATTTGTTGGTGTGGTATAAGGGTCCATTAAGCAAATCAATAGAAGTAATTCTGCTACAAATCGTTGGTAGCCTAGGGATTGTTCAAAGCTCATACCGTCGGACAAAATTTGTTTTGGTAGTTCTTGATTCAGTAAATTGATGGCTTTTTTGTTCCAGATTTGAGCGTTGGGTAGTTCAGGAAAGAAGCGTGAAACCATTATTAAGGCGACGCATTCAGCTAGTAAGAAATTATTAGTTATGTTGATATTGGATAAGTTTTGATAAATAAGCTGTGTTTGAAGATAGATTGAATGCAGTAGCCTTGGAAGAAGTTTTTCTAAAAAAAGGGGGCACGACTTTATCAGAGAAAAAATCGTACACCATGAAATTAAGCGTTGTGCAACATTCAGAGTAATCATATATGGATAGCCAAACCCAATTGGGAATTGGTCAATCCATGATTCTATTTGACTTATTAATACATTAATGTATTTTTCTTCGCTCGTTAAAAAATAGGCTTGTGCTAGTCGACAGAGATGTTGGTGCGTATGTAGTTTAAACAAAAGGATGGGATCTTCTGAATCATCGGGAAAAGCACTCAAGGTATTGAAGCGATAATATCTTGCATATTTAATAGGAATTTTTTTGCCTAGTCTTGGATCTGTGTGCCAGCGAATAAGGCCGTCTTTTCCATATTGAAATTCATGCAATTCTACATTTCCTTGTGAGATGTCATTTGCTTGAGCTATAATTTTTTTAGCTTGATTGGGGAATTGCGCCTGAAAAGAATTTGCTGCTGACTTCTTTTCATTACAAGCGAAACCTAGCACAGGCATTTCATTTCTTTGCTGGAAATGTAGTGTCAGCTCTGGTAAAGAATTAAATGAGAGCGCTCTAAGAGCCCACTTTGAATCGGGACGTTGTGGAAAACAGGTGTTTATAATTGCTTTCAGTTCTTTCTTGGTAACTCTGGCAATTTTTTTTCTCAATTTGTTTATGTTAAATATCAGTTTCATAAGAAGAGTTGCTCATTTCAAGCTGTTTGCATGCATATTTTACACACATCTAGTGCGCGAATAAAAGAAGTTCATTATTATTGCCTAAAGTATTCACAGGGTAGCTAGTTCAAATTTAAGTTGGGTAAACCATAGAATAGCAGAAACCCAAGTTTTTGATAAGTAAATGTCAACGTGTATTTATCAGCATCGTTGCAGTACTAGCCAATCATGTTGCCATTCATAGCAGGGACCTTTGAAGTGCTTTAATATTTTTATTTCAGGAGCTAATTCAGACAGTTTTTGCTGGAAATAGTCAACAGAGAAAAATGTGTCGCCAAGTTCTTTATCCCTGTAATGTTCGTAAGGATAAAAGCAAACTCCTTTTGTTTTTATTTCTTCTTCAGTGTAACTTTTATCTAAATATTTGTTAATTTGCTTTGAATAATCTAAAGAAGCTTCGCCGTGTAAGCTAAAAATGATGATTGCATTGGGTTTGGCAATTTGATTTAAGAGTTCAATATATTTATCTATTCTTGCTGGAGAGAGGTGCGTTAAAACAGAGCAAGAAAAGATCACATCGTATTTCTGAAAATTCTCAGCTGACAATTCACCATCTGTTAAAGCTGTTTTGACAGCAAATTCTTTTGCGCAAAATTTAATAGCTGCAGGAATTACATCGGAAGCCGTGATGTTCTTCGGAGGAAGTTTGGTAGTAGCCCAGCGCAAAATTCGCCCATATCCACAACCAAGATCAAGAAACTGACACTCTGAAGACCAGTTTTTGCTAGCCAGCTTCAGAGATTCTTCAATGATGCCAAATTGAATTTTTGATTGTTTGGTATACTCCGACAAGCCATTTTCGGAATAATTTATTAGCATGAAATCGTTCGGGTGTACTCGACCAGGTAGCCCTTCATAAGAGAGTCGTGGCAAAAAAGAGCGTAAAAAAATAACACTACTTTTTAGTGTGACATATAACCAAAGGTGTTTTTTTAAGTGATTTAATACACTATCGGGGAGAATTTTTGTGGTAATCATATGTGTTGTATATACATCTATGTTTAGTACTCTCCTGAATTCTATTACGTGTTTTTTTTCAAATCAAGAAGTTGTTTGATTATTTGGATAATCTATTCTCGGTATTGCAATCTTCAAGGAATAATTCTTGAATATGGTTTTTTTATTAAGCCAGTATTGTAATTTTCCAATTTATTGTTAGTATATGGGCGCGATAGTGTATAGGTGATTTAGAAATATGTTCCGAAACATGGTTCAAGTTTGGTCAACGCTGTTATTAAAGCTAAATTCTGACTTATTGGGACGCTTTTTTCGCTGCCAATTTTTTTTAAAACTTTGCTTGATTGTTTTAGGTGCTGTTATTTTAGGTTTGCCTATCGTTCACCTTTGGGCAGCTACTGTATTTTTAATATTTATTTTTTTTGTTGTTTGCCTAAAACAATTACGCCCAAAATTTAATAAAACGCATCTCATTGTTTTTTTTATTTTACTTATTCTTGCGTCGGTTTTTCGATGGGGGCTGCCAAGTCTTAATATTCAAGAGGGAAATAATGTGTTTTTCTACCCTGATGGGGTAAACACTACCAATTATTCTGCATTACCGACACCAGTTCTTCAAATTTTTAAAACTGAATTTCTAAAACGATTTCCAAAATCAAGTTGGTGTAACCCAAATACGAAAGAGAGTTGTTGGCGAAGAAGAAAACGACCAGATAGAACGTATGCCTTTTCATCTAACAGCTTTTGGCAGCACTCAAAATATTCGCGTGTTGTTCAAGCTATCAATTTTTATTCCTTAAATTCACTTGGAGCGGGAGTTGCTAATTCCAATGCGGCTTGCGCGCGTGTTTTGCCTAGTGATATGACACAATTTACACAGTTCACAATTCCCTTTTTTGCTATGTATGAAATACCCGCTTCTCTAATCCATTCAAAATTGTGTTGGAATGGTTTGGTGGTATGGGAGACAAAAAATGGTCATACCACTGTTGTCTCTTCAAAGGTACAAACCTGTAAAACAATCACTAAAGACATGATTGGTCAGAAGATTTACGGTATCAGCTTTCCCCAGTCGAAACCATTGATGATGAAATTAACTGTAACAACTGTCTGGAAAATTATTAATGTGCTGAAAATTATTTCTTCGGTTTTATTATTAGTGTTGTTGCTTTCTTGTTTTCAGTTTTTTTGGAAGACTGTGTTTTGGCTTAATTTTTGGTTTGTTTTAAGCCTGTATATTATTCTGCATGTTCCCGCTGCGTGGTTTCATCGACTCATCTCATTTAAAATATATGAGTGTGGGGCCGATGGTTTAACTTATCAGAATTGGGCTTCATTAATTGTACAGCATATGAAGTTGCATGAGTTTGCAAAAGCGCTTCGAGGGTCAGCATCAGTATTTTGGTATACGCCGGGTATGCGGTATTTTCAAGGCTTCATACAGCTAATGTATGGAGATTATTCTTATCTTGGAATGAGTTCAATTTTCCTTATTTGTATGATTTTAATCGCTCGTTTGTTTCAGCGATTGATTCCAACCATTCTTGTAATCTTCTTGTTTGTCACGTATTTCAATCCGTTTTTCTCACACAAGCTTGGTATGTATTTTCCTTACTCAATGTTTGATACGGCTATTTCGAATTATGGTGAAGTTGTTTCAGCTGTTTTTATGTTTGGAGGAATTCTGTTACTCATAAAATCCCACCAATCAAATAAAAATAGTTCTCATAATAATTGGCTAGCATCTGCTTTTCTAGCCTTATCAGTGATTGTGCGCCCAAATTACACAATCGCAGCAGTCCTTGGTTTGTTATTTTTTGCTTGGCCACTAATCAAAGAAAGAAAAATCATTCGCGCCTTTCTCATTAATTCTGGATTTTTGCTTGCGACACTTCCCTTAATTCACAACTTAGTATTTGGCCATAAGTTTGTTATTTTTTCGACCAATAGTAATATTAATATCCTATATAAAGTTCCAGTCAGTACTTATTGGCACGCATTAGTTAATCTTTTTTACAGCGCGCCTAACTCAGCACTCCATCTGATCTCAACACATTGGAATATCTGGTTTCATGGGCATATTATTTTCGGTATTTTAATGTGGTGTGCATTAATAATACTTGCTGTTTTTTCAAAGAAAACCGAGATTCGTTTGTTATCATGGATGGCGATTGGTTTTCAGTTTCCAAATTTTTTCTGGTCTCTGGATCAACGATATGTTGTTTTTGGGTGGTTTATGGTCAAAGCAATCATGTTTATATTGGCTATTAATTTTATTTTAAAATATTCAGGATTAGATAAGTTTCAAATTTTTAAGCTAAAATGAAATTCTCTGTTAAGATGTTTTTTGAGTTTTCTAAGCTGGCAACATTAATATGCGATACTTTCAACAATTTAAAGCTTTTAATAATCACTGGATTAGCAGAATGTTGATAGGGGTTATTATTGGTGTTCTCTTTTTCTTTTTGGCTTTTAATCATGTTGATTTTTCACAAATTCAACATCAGTTGCGTGATATCTCAGGATTTTGGATTATTGCAGCATTGATGTGCTATTCATGTGCAATTATTTTTAGAATTTCAAGGTGGCAATTTTTAATATCCCCTATTATGAAAATTAATTATCCGCGTGTTGGCGTTGCTTTAATTATTGGATATGCTGTTAATAATGTTATTCCAGCAAGATTGGGTGAATTATATCGTGCTGATTTTTGTAAAAGACAGTTTAATTTATCGAGATTGCAGGCTTTGGGGACGATTGCTCTTGAGAGGCTTGCCGATGGCATGATGGTTGTTATGTTATTTTTATTTGGCATGCTCTTTTCTCATATTTCAAGTTCCCATAACCAACATGTGTTAATGATGTTTGGTTTTTCGAGTGTAGCTTTATTTGGCGGGGTTGGTATCATACTCTATTTCTTAAGTCACTCTCGCTATCATTTTCTATTATCACGATGGCCAAAATTTCTCACTCGTTTAGAAATGATTCAGCATAGTATTGCAATGATCAGGTCTAGAAAAATGTTTCTGGTGATGTTTCTCAGCATTATAATTTGGTCATTTGATCTTGGGAGTTTATGGGCTATTGTTCAAATGGTCGGCATTACATTGCCTTTTTCTTCAATAATGCTTTTAGTTGGCATTGTTAGTATGAGTACATTATTACCTTCCCCTCCAGGTTACTTAGGCACATTGCAGTTTGCTTTCGTTTTGGTATTCTCATTTTTTCATTATTCAGCATCTGCAGGTATTGTTGCTGCTACAGCGCAACAGGTAGTCTTAATGGGATATATCACAATCATTGGTGGGATATTGTTGCTCCTGACTCATTTTTCAAAAAGATTTAGAGGTTTTCTTGCCGATGATGGGTTGGTTGCTAATTAATTTCGTACTCATACATTTCTTTTGACTGTTTTAGGTCCTAATCTTAGGTAGGTTGTTGCAAAGCCATAGAGATACCAGCGTAGATAAGATGGCAGCCATTTTAGTATTTTAAAATTGCTCGTTCCATTGGTTCTTTCGATCCAGATTGATGGGACTTCGCCGATTTTATAGTTTAGACGTTTGCATTTTACCAGTAGCTCAAGGGAATAAGTAAAGCCTATGGTTGACTCGATTTTAATGGTATCTAAAGCTTTTCTCGAGAATAAGCGAAAACCATTGCTAGCATCTTTTATTGGAATGCTTGCAAACCAGTAAAGCGTAAATGACGCAGTCCTGACTAAAAAAGATTTAAGCAGAGGGCATCCATCCATTCTGCCGCCTTTCATAAAGCGACTGGCAGCAACAATTTCACAATAATTTAAAGAAAATTTATCATACATTTTATCAATGATTCCGGCATTATAAAAATCATCTGCTGGGAAGACGATAACTGCAGGAGCACTACTCTCCTTAAAGCCAGTCGTAATTGCACCGTGTGCGCCAAGAGCAGTATTTTTCACTAGCGTAATATCTACTCCCTGATAATTTTTTATAACAGGTAAAGTATTATCTTTTTCATCGTCATAGCAAATTAAAATTCGAAAAGGCGTTTTTACTTTGTTTTTTAATGAGTCCAAGACAGGAAGAATGTTGTCTTTTTCGTTAAAAACGGGAATGATAATATCCAAGCTATTTTTTTTGAGGTTTTTCATAAGATCCATCTTTCTTAATTTGTTTCCAAAGGCTCAGGTCAAGCGATGCATCTTTTGCTAATGGAAATGATATGTTAGCCGTAATGTCGTTCAGCTTACATGGTTTTATATCAGGTTTGTAGTGGCGATAGCGGTCGTAATCGGATTTTTTAGTATCGCCAATATTTAATGTGCCGTTAAATTTGCTTTCTAACACACAAGCAATAAAATGCACGAGCTCTTTAATGGGCAATTTCGATGAAAATGCGTCATCAGCTGATTCGGTAAATGAAATATTTTCAGGATCAAAAAAACTTGTCCGAATAATGCAAAAATTACTTAATAAGTTTACAGCACATTCAGCCCCGAGTTTTGTCCAGCCGTATTTGTTATAAGGGATGGTAGCATCATTTTCTGAGTATGATCCAGAATCACCAGCATAAACGCCATCCGTGGAGATATGAATAAATCGAATATTTTTTCCACTACTTTTTTCTTTATTTATGACTGCGTTAATTAAATTACAAGTACCAATAATATTTGTATTAACGGCTTGTATAGGTTCTTTTTCACATTTGGACATGCGGGCCATAGCAGCGCAATGGATAACTGCCTCAATATTATGTTTTTTGAAAACGTCTGCTATTAATGAGGGATTTGTTATATCTAAGGTTTCTTTTGAAAATGCGAGCAAAGGAGGCAGCTTATTCGAAGAGAGAATTGCTTTTCCCAGTGTTCCAGTTGATCCTGTTAACAAAATAGAGTTGGGTTTCATCAGGTTTCATCATTGTTTATGAAAATATTAATCAATTATTCTAACGGTTTTTAAAGGGAGAATAAATTTTCCTTTGTAACCTTTTTTACGTAAAATTGCGATCAATTCATCTGCAATATGCCATGATAACAGTAAAGCATATTCTGGTTGATCTTCATATAATTTTACCTCATCCAATACAGGAATATGCGTGCCAGGCATATATTTGTTGAGTTTGTGAGATGTGCTAATTTCCATCACACAGTCCATTAAGTTGCTATCTAATCCTGTATAGTTAATGAGGGTGCTGGCGCGTGAGGGAGCACCAATACCATAAATTCGAGCTCCTTTGTTTTTTAACTCGCCTAAAAGTGCCATCAGCTCTGTTTTTGATTGTGAAACGTTTTTACGAAAGGTATTAAAAACCGAGCCATCTTGAAAGCCGCTATTAACTTCATGTGTTATCATTTCATTGACGGATGGTTTGATGGGGTATTTCCCTTTTTTTGCCGCATAGACGCGAATAGAGCCGCCATGAGATGGAATTGGCCTTGCATGAAAGATTTCTAAGCCATGTTGATCAAACAGCGCTTTTAAGCTTAGCAAAGAATAATAACGTAAATGTTCATGGTAAATGGTGTCGTATTGTAATGTTTCAACTAAGTTCACAAGATAATGATTCTCAGAAATAAAAACGCCGTCTTCATCAAGAAGCGAAACGATGCCATCTACAATAAAGTGAACATCTGCAATATGCGCAAAAACATTGGCAGCAGTAATTAATCGAGCCTTGCCTTTTTCTTTTGCAATTGTCTGTGCGACTTCTTGTGAGAAGAAACTCATTTTAGTTTCAATGCCATTTGCATTTGCTGTTTTTGATGCATTTGTTGGCTCGATGCCTAAAACGTTATACCCGGCATTTTTGAAATTTGATAATAGCGTCCCATCGTTAGAGCCAATATCAACAACAAAATCTCCTTTTTTTAGATTGAGAATTTCAGTTGATTCTTCACAAAGATTAGTGAAATTGTCTCTTAATGTTTTTGTGCTAGCGCTTAAATAAGGGTAGTCAGGTGCAAATAAGATGTTTTGATCCACTTCAAGTCCAATTTGTGCAAGCGTGCATTTTGAGCAACGTTTGAATTCAAGTGGAAATGCAGGTTGTTCTTCTGAAGGTTGATTAATTAGCGGCATCGTGTTGACTGGAGTAACATAGCCAATAAAAAGTAAAGAGTTTAACTGATCATTTCCACAAACTTGGCAGCTTGTAATGGGCGTTGAATGTTTAAGATAATTTGCCATCAATTAATTTCCTTGTTTGTCTGTGGGTTTCTCATTGGCATGTTTAACATACCAATCCACGGTTGACTTTATTCCTTGTAATAAAGTCACTTTTGGTTGAAATCCTAATAATTTTAGTTTTGAAATATCGGGGCATCGTGTGTTAGTGCCACCTTTTGCTTCTTTTCCGGTAATAATCTTTGCTTTTCGATCGAAACATTTAACAATTTCTTCAGCGACTTGACGAATTTTAACAATATCATCAGTTCCAATATTATAAATGTTTAAGTGTTTTCCTTTTTCTAAAACCTTCTGCAATCCATCGGTAAAATCATCAATATAAATAAAAGAACGTGTTTGCTCGCCATCACCTTGTATTTGGAAGGGAATTTCATTTTCATTTGAATTTGTAATTAGCTCTTGAGCGCGAAGTGCAAATTGCGGAATAACATGCTCCCATCCCATATTTGGCCCATATACATTATGAGGGCGGAAAATAATTGCTTTATCAAGATATTTGCGTGCATGATTAATTAATAATAATTCACTGATAATTTTCCCTCCACCATAAGAATATCTGGGGTTCATTACATCAGGAACGACAAGTCGAACATTTTCATCGGTGGGTACAGTCGGAGGTGTTTGATAAACTTCTGAACTTGAAGCTAGTATGAGTTCTCCGATATTATTTTCTTTGCAGGCGTCAATCACTGATAACATGCCTCTGACGCCAACATCGAGTATGACTTCAGGAATTTTATAGAAAAACTCCGTGCCATTAATATAGGCTAAATGAAGAATAGCGTCAGCATTTTTTGCGGCTTTTTTTACTGCATCTGCATCTCTTATATCTGCTTCGACAAACTCAATTTCGTTGAAAAAGCAGCCAAGCTTTGATGATGCACCACGAGAGTTATTATCTAAACCGATAACGTTATAACCATTTTGAACCAATTTTTTAACAATGTTGGATCCAATGAATCCTGTTGCGCCGGTTACTAAATATGTTTTTTTCATAATTAAATTTCTATATAAAAATTTTGACAAAATTAAGGTAAAACTGCTCGACCATGACTACCCAGCGCTATGTAACCAATTTTCTCGGGTAAATGCAACTTTTCTGCAACATAAGTATTCCAGAAGTCATATATTAATCCAGGCCTTGCCATAGTTGCTGCTAAATCGTCAAAAGGCATCGTAGAAAATCCATGGTGATTATTTAATATCATAATCAAATTTGAATTTTTAAAAGCATCGTTTAAAGTTGGGCAATATTCGAGGCCAAAATTTTCAACATGATGTTTTTCGACCATCGCATCGTAGCCTCGAAAAACGGCGCTAGGAAAATGTTTTTTTAATGCTTCAAATATGGGCTTTGCCATTGTGCCTCGTAAGTCATTTGTTGAAGGTCTTCCTTTAAAAGCCAAGCCCATCAGTGAAATGATTGGATTCTTGGGAAAATTATTGATTTTCGAATAACACAATTTATTTAGAAATGAAATTATTTCTTCCGGCTGGTTTTCGTTAATTTTTCTCGCTGTTAATGTCATTGCAGGTTGAATGCCTGTAGGTAATAATCCTTCTGCTAAAATATAGGGGTCTTTTTCAAGGCAGGGTCCTCCAACGGGTCCAGGCATTGGCAAATTAGTTCTTGGATAACCAAACTTTCCTGCTTCAATGACTTCTTTTGCACTCACACCAATAGCATCTGAAATTCGAGCAACCTCATTAGCATAGGCAAAGTGTACATCTCTTTGAGCATTATCGACCATTTTAATCATTTCAGCTGTTTCAACGTCGCTTACTCTTACAATCGTTGGCGTTAAGTGTTGAAAAATTTGAGCGGCTCGAATCATTGCTCTATGAGAGATGGCGCCAATAATTTGAGGTAAAATTCGTAATTCACTTAATGCTTTTCCTTCGATTGTGCGCTCAGGACAAAAAGCAAGATCAAAATTTTTACCTTGTTTTTCTAAAATGGGTAATACAAGATTTTTTGTCGTACCAAGTTTTACAGTAGATCGCATGATGATTAAATCATCTTCTTTAAGATGGCTGGATATTTCTTTAGTGACATTGCTAATCATATCTAATCGAACTTTTTTATTTTCATCTAATGGTGTTCCAACGGTGACAATAAAAACAGAGCCTTGCCAGTCAGATGGAATATGTTTTGAAAATTGAATATCGTTACGATTGATTAAATGTTGCAATTTTTCTTTAAGACCCGGTTCGTAAAAAGGGGGGATGCCTTTGTGCAGATTCGATAATACATCATCTTGAATTTCAAGACCCAATACTTTAAATCCAACATCTGCCATTGCGACAGCAAGTGTTAAACCCACATAGCCTTGGCCTAGGATACAAATTGACTTGTCTTGAAAGCTTGTAGAAACGTCTAGCATATCGTCAGTCCTTGAGTGTGTTAATAAATTTTTTATTAAATGGGGGGGGGGGGGGGCCTTTTGGAGAAACAACAAAAAAGCCCCCCAAACCCAAGATAAAAAAATGAGATTAATAAAAAACCATACTAAAAA
>SDBS01001416.1_pt1 | contig 24306 bp, 21 predicted proteins | sample 2277091 | NCBI WGS metagenome assembly SDBS01 (sample SAMN10404972, study PRJNA504765) | marine sediment metagenome | isolation source: marine sediment core GS10_PC15, 163 cmbsf | place: Arctic Ocean: Southern Knipovich Ridge | collected 2010
TCACATATTGGAAAATTAATTCGTTTTGATTTTGCTAAAAAATGGATTTTTATAATTTTTTTTTTTAAAAAAATTTATCATAAATGGTTTAATATGATAAAATAAAAAATATTCTTAAGAATACTTAATTTTTACTTTTAATATTTAAATTTATAACTTTAAGATATTAATATTTGATTTGAAATTCACATTGAAGTGTTTTTATGCCTCAAAAAATTAAGTTAGCCATTGTTGGATTAGGTAATGCTGCATCCGCATTAATACAAGGTATCGAATATTACCGTGATGGTTTGAATAACGGGGGTTTACTTCGGCCAACATTAGCAGGATATCATATTTCTGATATTCAAATCGTAGCTGCTGTTGATATTTCCGAGAAAAAAATTGGGAAGAAAGTTTATGAAGCAATTCCTGAAAATGAATTGAATGTTTTGGTCGAGTTCCGTAAAAATTATGATATTACCGTTGTTATGGGCAATATATTAGATGGTGTTATTAAAGAAACTGAAGAGAGTATTAAACCTGCGAAACAATCTTCTGTAAATATATCTGAATATTTTAAATCAGCTGAGACGGAGATTGTATTATGCTTATTACCTTCTGGAGCTGATAACGCTGTAAAGTTTTATGCAAACGAGACAATTAAAGCAGGTTGTGCATTTATTAATGCTACACCTACAAGTATCGCAACAGACAAAGAAATTGCCAAAAATTTCTATGATGCAAAATTGCCCCTAATTGGAGATGATTTACAAGACCAGTTTGGTGTGACAATATTACATAAAATGATTCTTCAAGAAATGTTAGACAGGGGTATAGATATTAAAGAAAGTTATGCTCTTGATGTAGGAGGAGGTGCGGAGAGTTTAAATACTATTTATCGTGCACGAGAGATAAAAAGGGAAATAAAGAGTAAGTCTGTGGCGAGAGCGCTAAATATAGATGCTCCAATTGTTGCAGGCACTTCAGATTGGGTTGGATTTCTTAATAATAAAAGAAATTCTATGCTCTGGATTGTTGGCAATGGTTTTTTAGGGTCTAAAATAATAATGGATATTAAGATTCAAACTGAAGATGGCCCTAATGGTGGTTCTATTTTAGCAGACGTGATCCGTGCAACAAAAGTCGCATTAAATCAGTGTGCAGCAGGATCGATTGATGAAATCTCTGCATATGGATTTAAAAATCCACCGAAATTTCCGAAAAATCCGGCTGACGCTAGCCGAAATTTAGCTAATTTTATTTTAGGAGAAAAGCAAGAAGGATAAAATTATGGGAAATAATCCTAAAGAGATTCGAATCGCAATTGCTGGGCTTGGAAATTGTGCTTCTGCATTAATACAAGGTATTGAATTTTATAAGAATATTAAAGAAGAAGATATGTATATTAAGGGTTTAATGAACCCTAGTATAGGGGGATATTTACCTCGCCATATTAAAATAGTTGCTGCTTTCGATGTAGCAGTAACAAAAATTAATAAAGATATCGCCGATGCAATTTATGCTGAACCTAATTGTTGTCAATCAATTTTAAATTCTGGTGATATGCCAAAAACGGGTGCATTTTGTTATCCTGGTCCAATTTCAGATGGATGTTATAGAACTGAAGATGGACGCATATCAACAATTGATTATTTTAAGGCATATGATGAAAGTGAAATAAAACCTGTTAATATTGCTCAAACACTAAGAGATAATAGGGCAGAAATACTAGTTAATCTTTTACCAGTCGGAAGTTATGAGGCTTCAAGGATATACGCTCAAGCAGCTATTGATGCGGAGTGTGGATTTATAAATGGGATTCCAGAATTCATTATTTCTGAACATCTTAAAGGCGATAAAGATTGGGTTTCTGAATTTGAAGGAAAGGGACTACCATGCGCGGGTGATGATATTAAATCTCAAGTAGGAGCTACTATTACACATCGAGTTCTGGCTAAGATGTTTCTGGATAGAGGCGTAATTGTAAATAATACATATCAATTAAATATTGGAGGGAATGGTGATTTCTATAACATGAAATTGGAAAGTCGCTTAAAAACGAAGCGAGAGTCGAAAACATCCTCAGTAACTTCTGTAATTCCATATCCTATTAATTGTAGAATTGGTCCAAGTGATTTTGTACCTTTTCTTGAAGATAAAAAGATTTGTTATATTAGAATAGATGGTACTACTTATGGGGGCTTACCTTTAGTTATGGATGTAAAACTCCGGGTTGAAGATTCCCCGAATTCTGCGGGAGTTTTATTAGATTTAATTAGAATTATGAAACTTGCCTTAGATAGAGGAATTTCAGGACGCTTAGAAAGTATTAGTTCTTTTAGTTTTAAACATCCACATATTCAACCCCCCTCAGATGTCATTGCTAAGCATTGGGTTAAAGAATTCATTGAAGGCAAACGTGAGAGATAAAAAACAATATAATATATTAAATAACTTAACATAATAATTAAATATAAATTTCTTGGCAATTATAGATTTATTTTGAGTAACAATTTATTCTTGAATATATATTTTATAAATTAAAACCCTATGAATAGGTTAATAATAGTTCTATGACTAAAATCATATTTATGTCTGCTTTTCCGCCGATGATACATGGAATAGGATCTTATACCAAGTATTTAGCCGATTCTTTGTATGATAAGGGTTGTGACTGTGGAATAATAAGTTTTGATCCTTTTACTTGTGAGATTCCCATAATGAAGGAGAAAAAAGCAGAATGTGAATATCCAGTCTAATATACAATCCCTAGTTGTTATGATTATAATTTCAAACTGATTATTGACAATTTAACCAATTTATATGAACATGGGGAAAATTATAGTTTTTGGATACAGCAAGGTGGTAGTCTTTGGAGAAATCGTTTAAAATTTGTTAAAATGTTGAAATTTTTAAAGAAAAAGAAAGTTAAGAACATAATCGTTACACATCACACTCTCAATTTTCAAAGTCCCGAAGCTAAATTTGGTTTTAAAAAGTGGCAATATTAATTACTTAAAAATGAATTACCTTATATAGATGTGAATTGAATATTATAAAAATGAAAATGCTGAAAATTGTATTGGATTACTGCATTGGGATATAGGTGGATATAAGCCATGGAAAGTATAATTCTAGCTGCGGGATATTCTAGTAGATTCAATTTTGACGATACTTCATATAAAAAATATTTATTGCCTTTTGAAAGGTCAATAATTCTCAATTATATAATTGTTGGAATGATTAATGCGGGAATTTCAAAAATCAATTTAATTGTTGATGAAAATGCTGATATCTCTGTGATAAATGAATCTTATATTCAGTTTCTTAAAAAAATTTCTTACAATTCAGTGAATATACAATTAAACTTCATTAAAAATAATAGTATAGAAAGGAAAAATGGCTATAGCCTTTTTTTAGGGGCTAATGAAGTAAGAACGGACTTTTTTATGTTATCAATGGCAGATCATATATTTTCAATCAATGTTTATGAAGAATTGATCAATAATTATAATAACCAGGATATTGTTTTAGCTACTGATCCAATGAAAATTGAAGGATTTTATGATTTGGATGATTGTACGAAAGTAATTGGTTCAAATTCTCAAATCCAAAAAATTGGTAAAAAAATAGATAATTACAATCGCATTGATATGGGCGCCTTCATTATGAAAACTAGTATTATCCAAGAGATTTCTCAGAATGTTGAAATGAATAAATATAAGTTCGGCGTATCTGACATACTTCTTTCGGCTATTGATTTAAATTTAAAAGTTTCATATTTGGATTTTTCTAATACAGTTTGGTTAGACGTTGATAATCATAACGAATATGAAAAATTAAAAAGGATATTTAATAAAACATCCAAATATCGTCCTTTTAAGACAAATAAATTGTCTTAAGTTCACAGTGTCATTCACTCCTCTAAATAAACCCCCATGTAGACCTTTCATATACTCTAACTGAAATATTGTAAAAATCTTTGTATTTGGAGATATTAATTTTATTGCATCATATGTCTCGTTAAATGTTTTTGATTTGTTTACAATGAATTGTTTGATCAAGTTCTATTTTATTTATTCTCTCTGATTCCTAATTGCTGTAGACACATTCTCAGAAAAAGCTATTCCATATATTAGGATTATTATCATGATAACCTATATTATGGGGCAATTTTTTATAATACAAGGAGTATTAATGACAAACTTTTAATTTAAAATTAGTAATAAAAATACATTTTAATCAGTCGGTATAAAATATCCTTAAAAAACGGTTTTAACCGTCAACATTGCCTTGGTAAGGTAAAAGTCGCGGATTCAAGGGATTTTTGCTTTTTTTGAATTTTATGGTGCAGTAGATGGAGGGGGATACATTCTTGAACCTTTTTACCAGAAAAATGTTCCTGTCGGTTCAATGGGAAAACCTTTAGGAAGCAGTATTGCAGACATTATGGATGACGATGGAAATTTACTCGGAGCTGATGAAGTCGGGGAAATTGTCTTTCAAGTAAAAGAAGAAAAATTTGAACAGAGGAAGGTTGTTTACTATAAAGACGAAAAATCAACTCAGAATAAAATCTGAAGAGCAAACGACGGTTATTTATGGTTGCACACTGGTGATTTAGCTACAAAAGATTCTGGGGGTTGGTTTTACTTTGTAGACAGAAAAAAGGATTCTATCAGGCGTAGAGGGGAAAATATTTCACCGTGGTCAGTAGAACGTGTAATTAATCAGAATGACAAGGTGCTAGAATCCGTGGCTTATGCGGTCCAGCCTTCGGGAATAGTGGAAGATGAGGTGATGGTTTCAATTGTATTAAAACCTGGTGAATCTATGACTCCAGAAGAATTGCTTGATTATTGTCAGGGGAAAATGGCTTATTTTATGGTGCCTCGATTTGTAGATTTTATCGATGAGTTGCCAAAGAGTAGAGTTCACAGAACTTTGAAACAAGTACTTAGAGATCGTGGGGTAACTGATACAACTTACGATAGAGAAAAAGCTGGTTATGAAGTTAAAAGATAAATTTGATTTTTTTTCAAATTGAAAATGTATATAATATTCCCCATACACCAGATTAAAGCAAGGATTTTTACATATATTTAAAAATACTGGCTTTATTAAAAAATTAAATTTGAAAATTCTGAGTTCAAAGTGATTAAAATGTCAGAGGAAGAAACGCCAAGACCTAGAGGAATAAATATCAATACTAAAGCACCAATGATAAACACTGTAGATATATATGGCAAAAATATAGATTTAACTACTCTTTTAAAAACTTATAATGGTGTCCTAATTGACTTTTTTAGAGGAAATTGGTGAAATCATTGAAAACAACATTTAAAGGTATTAACAGAGAATATTAATGAGTTTAAAGAACGAAAAATTAAACTAATTTCAATATCAAGCGATAGTGACAGACTTTTGAGGAATTTCAAAGAGGCTAACAATTTTGCTGTTGATATGATATCTGATCGTGGTGCTAAAATAGCTAAAGAATATGACGTTTATTGGTTTGCGGAAGGTGCTAGTGATATTAAAGTGAAACAAGCAGTACCCAGTAAGTTTCTAATAAATAAAAATGGCAATATTGTTTGGAAATACGTGGGGAAAGACAAAACAGACAGACCATCAGTACAAATGATGAAAATTCTTATGGATAAATGTATTAATAATCCCAAATAAGAATGACTCTTGTGTAAAAAAATGAGATACATGAGGACGACCTTGTGAGGGTTTTGGGATTAAGTTTTTTTACTAAGTGCATATAATTACACAACTTATAATTTGTCTTTTTTAAACTATGTTTTAACGTCATTAATTGTTGATGACACATTCTCAGAAACTTGACTAATTCCATATCATAAAACTTTCTTCTATTTTTGTTATTGAAATTTGTAGTTAAGTTTTAAATATTGTAAAATTAAATGATGAATTATGAATGAAATTCAGAATGTTTATGAGGAATTAGAAAATATCGTAGGAACTAAATATGTCAGTGATTCAGAGCCAATTTGCTATTCCTATTCGATGAATTGTGACTTCACCTTACAAGGCATTCCAGACATCGTTGTGAAACCAAGTAATCCCGAGGAAGTTTCTGAAATCTTAAAAACTGCAAATAAGCATGGCACAAAAATTATTCCTAGAGGTAATGGAGCAGATTTAACAGGAGGCGCAAAACCTATTGGGGACGGTGGTATTGTTTTAGATGTTACACGTATGAACAAGATCTTGGATATAGATGAGGAAAACCGAATTGTTACAGTAGAGGCTGGGATCTCGTGGAGCGAGTTATGTGAGCAATTAAGCAACGTAGGAATTGGGTATTATACAGGATCGACAGGTCCGGCCTCCGGGTTTTCTGCCACAATTGGTGGTGGTCTTTCAAATAATAGTGTTGGCGGGGGAGGTGCTGCCATGTATGGCGCTGTAACAGAGCAATGTGTTGGGTTGGAAGTTGTTTTACCTACAGGAGAGATAATTGATACGGGAGCAAAGGCTAATTCTTTTCGAGATAAAGCTTTTACTAGGTTTGGATTAGGAGCGGATTATTCTGGCTTATTTTTAGGGGATGTTGGAATTCATGGAGTAAAAACAAAAGCTTCTTTTAATATATATCCGCTTCCAGAATATAGAGGATATGCGACATATGTGATTAAAAAAACTAAGGAGAAATCTTCAATAGAGCGCGCAACAGAAGTAATGACCAAGTGGCAACATCAAAGATTACCATTGCACGATTTCTTTTATTATACACCAAATGGTGTTAGTTCATTAAAAAACCAAAAGATTGCTAAGGGATTAATCAATGCAAGAGTTAGAGGAGGTATATTATATTATACTACTGTTGCAGATTCTCAAAGACAATTAGACTATAATATAGAAAGAATCGAAAAAATTGCTGAAGAAGCCAATTTTCAAAAATTAGGGCCTACTGTAGAAGAAGGTAACGTTGGAAAGTGGTTTTATGAAGAAGATGGAAAATGGCAATGGGCTAATAATAGTTGGCTGGGAGGTTATATATTTTCTATGAGTTGTTGCTTAAAAGCTCCTACAGGTTTATTACCTGAGTATGGCAAAATGTTTGATGAATGGACAAAAAGAAATTTTTCAAAAATGACTGAAATTGGACCGGGAGGTACTGCTTCTTTTGTTGCGTTTGGTGTTAATCCAACCTACATTGATGTTGCGGGTGGTACGGGGCTCATTAGTACAATAGAACACAGAGAAAAGCAAGAAGAAATATGGAAAGATCTCATAATTACTCAGATAAAAACTTTAGGGAGTGTACACTACTGGATGGGTGAAATTATTGGAAGAGCCTTAGTTGATTCAGGGGCATTAACAGAAGAATATTACAATTTCATGATCACATTAAAGAAGGCTCTAGATCCTAATAGAATACTTAGCCCGGGAAAATTCTATCTAACTGATAATTATTAAGAGGTGGCAATCATGAATGAGATAAAAGAACATTTAAAAAATTTAAGCAAATTTGAAGAAGCTGCTTTAGCGTGTGCACAATGCGGACAGTGTAGAACTGCTAATTGGCCCTCCAAAGGAATATTTGGTAGTTGTCCTGTATATAAGACAGATGTAGTACCGAAATTTGATCCATACATTGCCCGGGGTAAGAATATTATCATGAAAGGACTTCTTTGGGGTCATTTAAAATTAAGTCAAGATATCAGTGATGTAATATTTCAATGTACGCTCTGCGGTCTTTGTGAAGAAGTTTGTTTTAATTCTCAAAGCGAAAGTTTTGATTTTCCTTTACATCATATTATGGATCATGTCAATGTTTATGAAGCCCTCAGAGCAGATTTAGTTGAAGCAGGATTTCCAATAGAATCTCAAGTTCCTATGAATAAGGCGATGGCCGAATTATTAAATCCTTATGAACGGGATAACAAAGAAAAACTCAATTGGACTAAAGAATTAGATTTTAAAATTAAAAATGCTTCTACTGAAGATGCTGACACATTGTACTTTGTTGGATGTACATCGGCATTAACTCCTCAAATCAAACGTGTAGCCATAGCTACTGCGAAAATATTCAATAAATTAGGTATAGATTTTTCGGTATTTGGAGAACACGAAATTTGTTGTGGTAGTGTAGGAATGAGAACAGGAGATAAGAGATCTTTTGAAAAGGTTGCAGGAGAGAACACTAAGTTATTTATGGAAAGGGGAATAAAGAGGATTGTTTCGAGTTGTGCGGGTTGTTATAGAACGTTTAAAAAGGATTATAAGGAATTGGAGGGTATTGAAATTCTCCATTCAGTTGAATTTTTAAATGATATCATTAACACCAGGGATATCAAGTTAAAGAACTTAAATATTAAAACAACTTACCATGATCCTTGTCATATTGGACGCCACATGGGCTTATATGAGGCACCACGAGATTTACTTGGTAAGATATCAAATATAACTGAAATGAAAACTAACCGTGTAGGTGCAATGTGCTGTGGTGCTGGAGGTGGTGTTAGAAAAGGATTTCCAGAATTATCTATGGAAATGGCCAAAAACAGAATAAATGAGGCCGTTGAGACAGGTGCAGAATATTTAGTAAGTACCTGCCCATTCTGTTGGAGAAACCTTAGTGATGCTATAGAATCATCTGGTTCAAATATTAAAATGGTAGATCTAGTAGAACTACTATTAAAATCTATGTCTTAAGGAGTAGATTAATAAAAACTAAATTTTAATTTTTAAATTTTTTACTTTTAAATTTTCTACTTTTAAATTTTCTATTAAGATTTATAATCGTAAATTACCGTTGTTTATGTTCTTGTAAACATCAAGAGTCAATTTTTCAAAATATTTAGATTTAGAGTCCCAGATATACAGGGGGTCCGAGATTTTATTTGGGTTATAACCCTCTTCCTTGAGGGTAATCTTCCTCAGTTTAAACGTACCCGTGACCTCTAGATTTTGGCGAATCCTAACAAATACGGGGATTGCATATCCGGGAAGAGATGAGTTTAAAAAATCTGAAAACTGCTTTAATTCAAAATTCTTGTGATTGTGCAATATTATAGAGGTCATCCCTGCCTTACCCTCCGTTAGGGGCACATCCACACCATATACCACAGAAGATTGAACATTTGGGAACGATGTAATTATGGATTCGACTTCAGAAGTAGACACATTCTCGCTTTTCCACCTAAAGGTATCCCCTGATCTTTCGACAAAAGAAACCCAACTATCTTCATGAAGCTTCAATAAGTCACCCGTGTTGAAAAATATATCACCTTCTACGATGACATCATAAACAAATTTTTTCTCTGTAGCTTCCTTGCTTTTATACCCCGTAAAATCACTCTTTGGTGTTACCTGAACAAGAACCATGCCAATTTCACCTGCATTACATAATATGCAACGACTTTGTTTGTCCCTAATTATCTCTTTGGTATCAACCTTTACAATGTGAACTCCTGGAAATACATTCCTACCCACCATACCTGGCTTACATGAAACATTGACAAAACCACCAATCTCAGTTGACCCGAAGTACTCAACTATATGACGTACGTTAAAGCGAGAACTGAAACTTTTCCAGACTTCTTTTTTTAAACCAAGACCAACCATTTTTCTAAGAGGTGAATCATTTACGAATTCAGATTCGGGACGATTGAGGAGATACCTTGGAATCTCCCCAATGTATAATGTGCATGTGGCATTGTATTTCTTAATATCCTTCCAATATTCTGAAGCAGAAAAACGTTTACGAAGTGCTACAGAAGCCCCCTTCCACATTGCTGCGCCCCACCCGACATTTAATCCTAACCCATGATATAAAGGTAATGGGATATAAATTGTGTCATTTATATCTAGTTTGAGAGCAGTGGTTCCAAATATTCCTACGCGCAGGAATTTGAAATTGCTTAGGGTGACGGCTTTAGGTAAACCAGTTGTTCCACTGGTGAAAATATTAAAAGCTATTTCTCTTGATGTTGATTTTGAAGTTGAGTTTGGATTTTTAATAGAAATGTTTTCAAGATCTTTGTCTAATTCCCTAAAATTATGATTTTTGCTAACTCCAGTACCACACACAAAAATTCTATCATCTTCTACTTGTAGTTCTTTTTTGATTTCTAATAAATAAGGTAGACATTCCCCATCGACGATTATCCATTTAGGATTGCTAATATTAAAGGCGTGAGTTAAAGTTCGTTTTCTTTGGTGAATATTTATCAAGGCATTGACACCTTGAACCTTATTAATTCCACCAGTTAAAAATAGATATTCTGGGCTATTTTCCATCATTATTGAGACGGTATCACCGTTTTTAAGATTTAAATTCTGAAATAAATTGGCAACCCTATTGCACTCTTCATTTACAGAGTTCCAAGTCCAAGAATTATTACGAAAAAAAAGAGCATTTTTATTAGGATGATCCAACGCTTGTTTTTCAATTTGAATGCCTAGATTTTGATTAGGATTTTTTTTTAATTTACTTTCTTCCTTACTGGTACGATTTAGGAAATCTTTTTCCTCAGGTGTAAGTTCAAATTCCTTAGCGTTCATAAAAATATCACCTAATATCACAATAATTAGGTATTAAAAAGATAAATTTTTATTCTTTCTTATTTAATACTATAAATCATAAAAAGAGGATATTATAATCATAAGAGGGTAAGATATTGTCTGATTTTAAAATAACAGCCAAAACAACTTTTAATGATGTTATGAAAAATAAAGCTGAGACTGTAGGAGACAAGGTTTTCTTAACTTATATAAGAGATTTTGACAAAGGACTCGATGAGAAATATACATATCGAGATATACATCTTTATTCAAATCGGGTTGCAAATGGGCTTTCAAAATTGGGATTGAAAGTAGGTACAGGGCTTTCATTAATGGAAATTAATTCTCCTGAGTTCCTATTTACGCTTTTTGCAACATGGAAACTCGGAGGTTATGCGGTGTTAATAAATACTGCTTTAAAAGGAGTAACGTTGCAATATATTATTGATCATAGCGATTCTGAGATTTTAGTGATAAATTGGAGTATGATTGATGCCTATTTAGACATTAAAGAGGAATTACCCAAAATCAAGCATGTAATAGTAGATATTAATGAAGCCTCTACAGATTTTAAACTTCCTGATGGCATGTTATCACTTCAAGAAATATTGAAATCACCTGATGATGATTTTGAAGTTGATATAGATATTGAAGGAAAAAGTTACCTAATGTATACGTCAGGAACTACTGGCCCGCCTAAAGCGACAACATTTTTATATAAAAAATCTGTTGCAGGAATTTCTTTACAATATTTACCAGGTTTTATTATGCTAATTGGAGCTAATGAAAATGATGTTTTGTTCACTTGTTTACCTTTGTTTCACGGAAACGCAATGCAAACAACAGTACTTCCTGGTTATATGTCAGGAATCCCTGTGGTTCTTTCTAAAAGGTTTAGTGCAAGCCGTCATTGGGATATATGTAGAAAATATAATGTTACCTCATTTAACCTATTAGGTGTTATGCCACAATTTATGTTAAAACAACCAAGACGCCCTAATGATGGAGATAATAAGGTTCGCTTGATTATTTCCGCAGCTTGCCCCAAAGAGTTGGTAATACCTTTTGAAAAACGCTTCAATGTAGAGATTAAAGAATTTTATGGAGCTGTTGACGGGGGCGGTTTCTTACTCGGTCCTTTTTTCCAGAAAAATGTTCCTGTCGGTTCAATGGGAAAACCTTTGGGAAAAAGTGTTGCAGACATTATGGATGACGATGGAAATATACTCGGAGCTGATGAAGTCGGGGAGCTTGTTTTTCAAGTAAAAGAAGAAGAATTTGAACGGAGGAAGGTGGTTTACTATAAAGACGAAAGCTCAACTCAGAATAAAATACGAAGAGCAAACGATGGCAATTTATGGCTGCACACAGGTGATTTAGCTACAAAAGATGCTGAGGGTTGGTTTTACTTTGTCGACAGAAAAAAGGATTCTATCAGGCGTAGGGGTGAAAATATTTCACCGTGGTCAGTAGAACGTGTAATTAATCAGAATGACAAGGTTCTAGAATCCGCTGCTTATGCAGTCCAGCCTTTAGGAATAGTGGAAGATGAGGTGATGGTTTCAGTTGTGTTAAAAACTGGAGAATCTATGACACCAGAAGAATTGCTTGATTATTGTCAAGGGAAAATGGCTTATTTTATGGTACCTCGATTTGTAGATTTTATCGACGAGTTGCCAAAGAGTAGGGTTCACAGAACCTTGAAGCAAGTACTTAGAGATCGTGGTGTAACTGATACAACTTACGATAGAGAAAAAGCTGGTTATGAAGTTAAAAGATAAATTTTACATGTTGGATGCTATATTTTACCTTAAGTTAATCTAGGTTTGAAAAAACCAATAATCTTTTTTTAAAAAAGATAACAATAATTATAGATAAGTGAAATTACACATTTGGTAATCATCGATGAAATTGGAAAAATGGAGCTTTTTTCCAAGAAATTCCAAGAATTTATTAAAGATATTTTTTACTCTGATATCCCTATTATCGCCACCATTGGTCAGAGATTACACCATCCAATCAAAGATTACATTTTGAATATTCCTGGAATAAAACGTTTTACTTTAACTCGTGAAAACCAGTTAGAAATATTTCAAGAAATAATTCAAATTATCCACTCATTTAAAAAATAAAAAATAAATTAAACTCACCTGTAATAATAATAATTGACATTAAAAAAAAATAATTAAAGATTAATGAGAGAGAATTATTATGTCAGACGAGAATATCAAAATCATGCAAAAAATTTTAGAGTTTTCTGATGAAGAAATGAAAATATTATTAGATAATCCTAAAAATGTTCAAATTCTTAAGAAAGCTCCTGAGTTAATGAAAAAAACAATTATTGTGGAAGTAATTAAATCTCATGGCTGTGCAAGTGAGCATAAAGTAGGAGACAAACTTTATTTTACAGGGGATGGAAACTTGCTTACAAAACTTTGCCCTAAAAGAGTCTGCATGTCAGCTCTAAATACGGCAGGGGGATTAGTTAGTAATGCCACTACTTTTATGTGGGCAGGACAAGATCCTAATGAAATGCCCTTTAAAGTAGGAGGATGCTCTGATGTAGGTTTAGAATGTGGTGGCTGGGGAAATATTGTAATGGAAGTGAGAGTTGAAGATCGTAAATAGCTCTAATAGAAAATCCAATAATTTAAAATTTAATTTAAAATTTAATTTAAAATTCTTTTTTTAAAATTAAACACCGCGAGAAAATAAGATTCCCCCGATCAAGAATTTTTTTTCCTAACAGACACTTGTGATTTTGTAGATACATTCTCAGAAAAAACTATTCCATATATAAAAATGGTAACCTACATATTGGGGCAATTTTTTATTATACAAGGAGTTTTAATGACAAGTTCTTAAAATAGAACTAAATTAAAAAAAAAAAGAGATTACAGTTTATTTTAACTTTTTATATTCTTTATTTATAATGATTAAAGAAACGATTGATATTAATCCAATTAAGATCATTAAATTTAATCCTAGAATAGTTTGTTTAGAATCTCCATCATCGTCATCATCATCGGCACTAATTAATGCAACTTTTCCCGCTCTAATCCAAGCTAACCACGCTGGAGAGGTAGTTTCATTAGTATGTAATAACCCCATTTTATCAAAGGGAATTTGAACCGTTTGATCATACAAAAAAGGCCAAATTGCTAATTTTAGGTTAATATTTGCTGTTAATTCAAAGAATTTATCTATGTAGCTCGCTTGCTCGGATTTGTTACTTTCCCAACCTGCAAAACCTTCCCAAAACCAACCTATTTCTGTAAAGCCTATTGGCTTTGATGTGTATTTTGTTATATTAGTATAATAATCTGAAGGTATGTCAGATGGGTTTTTATATATCATGCACGGATAGGTTGTGAAAGCGAAGAAATCGGCTTTTGATGCATTACTTAGTAAGGACCATTGGCTTAAGTTCACAGTGTCATTTACTCCTCCAAATAAACCCCCCTGTAGACCTTTCATATACTCTAATTGGAATATTGTAAAAATCTTTGTGTTTGGAGATACTAATTTTATTGCGTCATATGTCTCGTTAAATAATTCTATAAAGTCATTGAATTCATCTGCTCCCTCAGAATTATTGTACATATTTTCTCCATTAATTTCATTTCCAAATCCCATATATTCAGGTTGAAAATAGGCAGCATATTCAACTGCCCAATTTTTTTCCGTATCATTTAACAATACATCACTAGAATTACTTGGATGTATTATAATCACTGGATTGAAGTTAAAGGCTTGTAAAGTTAAAGTTACAATGTAACCTTGCCCATAATCCTCAAATACGCCTGTAATATTTGTGAGAGCGTCCCAGTCACCACCCCACGTAAGAATAGAACCAGCATCCTCCGCTTTATCAAAAAAAGCGGTATAATTCCCAGCATAATCTATAGGAGATAAAGCTACACCCTTATGTGAGTGTTCTACCGAAGCTATCATTAATTTATTAACATGACTACTTAGATTTTCGACAGAAGATTTATCTGGTGATACTGTACAAGAAGAAACTACTAATGAAAAAGATAAAATAGAGAAAATAAATGCTAGTATTAATATATTCGATATTTTTCTTTTCAAGATTAATTCCTTTGCTTCTTTTTTTTAAAATATTTCCTAATTAAAATTAAAGCTTAAAATAATAATTCAACTTCAAATTTTTAAGAATTTGATTTCTTTTCAAGTTTGTAATTTATTAATTCTAAAATTTTTTCGAACAAAATACATTTTAATCATCAAACACTATTCTATTAAGAATTTAGAAAAAAAAAAAAAAAAAATTGCCTCTATGGCTCAGCAGGTAGAGCGTTGCCTTGGTATAAACAAGAATTAGTCTTGTTATAATGAAAAGGCAAAGGTCGGGGGATCATAACCCCCTAGAGGCTCCATTTTTAAATTGTGCCGGTGTTGCTTAGTCGGTATAAAATATCCTTAAAAAACGATTTTAACCGTCAACATCGCCTTAGTAAGGCAAAAGTCGTGGATTCAAGTGATTTTTACATTAAACATAGTCGTGAAAATCCCGCCAGGGGCTTTAATTTTTTCGAAAAGAATCCTTTCTTTTATATTTACTTTTTAGAGCTTCTTTAATTGAAGTACCTAGAGATTTTAATATATTATCAATTTCACTCTTTTTATATTCCCATTTCATTGGTTTAATTACATAAAGAAACTCTTTTACGTGGCTTTTAGCTCGGATTAGAACTTGATAAGCTAAATAAATCCTTCCAGATATATTAGATTTATAAGGAGATTCTGTAATTTTTCCTGTACGAATACAGAGAGATTCACACATTGATTTAAAATCTTTTACTAAACGTAATGAAGCATTTTTAAATCCAATTCCAATTATTTTATTGAAATGATCAACATATACAGAGCCATCAGTATCGGTTAATCCTCTTAAGCAGGCAATTACAAAAGGTTTGATGTTTGAAGTCCATTCTAATTGATTACGTTCAATCCAAACTTTATCTTTTTTTATCCATTCTGGAACGTTTACTTGATTTTTTACTTTATCTCCTGTTTTTAATCCTATAGAAATTAAAAAATCAATAATATCACTATTATAAAGTTTTAAATCAATAGATTTACTATCACTACGAGGTTGCTCAACAGGAATAATTCCAAATAGATTAAATATTAAATTATTTTCTGCCAAAAATTGTGCTATATTTGCCCTCCCATTTTTTATTTACATGTAAAATAGAATATGATTTCACACATCTCGAATAGGGTCACCATAATTAATCTTCCACCTTGTTAAATCTCTCATTTGATGTGCTAACCTATTTATCTCGGATGGTGGTAATTCTGGATTACATTTTACATCAGTGTGAGCGGAGTTCTCTGGTGTTGGTGTATAAACAATGGTGACATTCAATGTTATTACGCGTCCATATACAAAAAAGAGAACCCCGTATTTTTCAGGCCTTCCCTTTCTTGCTCTTGTTTGGTGAGGGTTTCTTGGCGGGACTGTTTTTTTATCCCAGTCTGTAGATAACTCGTAATGACTTCGTAATCTATTTTTGATAAATGACCTTGAGATATGACCGGGTGGTTTATTTCCTCCAAATCTATTTTCTATCCAAAAATAAAGCTCGTCAGTGTCCTCAAAATCGTTATCATTCATAATAATTGATTCAGCCAATTTAATAATTTTTCGTCTACTTCAAACAACTTGCAATCGATTAGAAGTTCTTCATCTTTCCCACGATAACCATAAATACCAAGCAATTTGTTAGGATCTGTAGGAATTGAAATTTGTAATTCAATTTTATCCGACCATTCAAGTTCTATCTCACCTAAGCCCCCAGGTAAAATAAATGGTTGCGGTAATTTTTTGTTGAATTTTTGCCATAAAATTAAACTTAATTTTGATAAGTACAATAGCCCAAGTATGATCGTTTCTTCTTCATAACCTTTAGAATCGGGAAGGTCCCATCCATCTTTTAAATCAAGAATCTCATCAATCTCCAACTTATGCATTTTTGTATGTTTATTGTACTCTTCGTATATTAATTTTAGAGCCTCTTTTGGAAGATCTAAATCATCTTTGTATAACTTTATTATAAATGAAATATCTTCTAATCTGGAAATTGCTTTACCTGACATAACTCTATAAATACCCTTTAAAACAATTATATCCTTAGTGACTCTCAAATCAGAAATTTTTAGATCTGAAGAAAAACTTTTTTCAATATAAAAGCAATTGATAACTTTCTCCTCATCATCAATTATCGCAGATATGGAAATGTAGGGATTTTCTGTATTTGTATTAATTCCAGAGACTAAACCGTAGATTATAGTTTCAGCTTCGAACTCTTTTTGAAGGAATCTATTCCAAACTTCTAAGTTTAAACGATAATCTCTATCAATATTCTTGTAGATTAGTGGCTCTGTTCTTTTTGATGAGTATTCTATATCTAAAGAGTCTTCCGTATCAACGGGACAGAGCTTTTGAGTATCTTCTATAATCCTTTTTCTAAGCTCTCTTACAGGGACCAATTCTTTTAATTGTTTATAAGACTCCTCTGTATTTGTTTCTTTAGCGAGTTTCAGAGTTGTAATCATATCCTCTATAGGTTGTAAGTATAAATCTTTCTGGGGAACAACAGATTGAAAAACTCCTTTAGGGGTGAGTTCAATAACAGCTTCAGTAAAGTGGATTTTATTAAATAATAGTTCAAAGTCACTTTTGTTTCTTTTATGCTCGGAAATTCGATTAATTGCCAAATCTACATAGAGGCTACTAAATCCATTAAGGAACTTTGTAAGTTTTTTCACAGGGATTGAATTTTGAAAAATTTTATTCCTTATAGTTAGCTTAATAGTCATTTTATCTGAAATTATGTAGATATTTGGTTATTAATATATTAATAAATAATAGTTTTTAAAATTATTTCATTGATTATTTATGAAAAGATTCAAACAATTATTAAGGTATTTGTACCCAACCCAATGACCTTGAAATTTTGGAACGTCTGAAAATAAAAAAGAGATATGAAATGAGACTTGTTTATCCTTTAACGCTAATTCTAATATTATATCACTAAACATACCAATACGAATACAAACTTATTTTGAAAGTAAGAAATTGACTCAGAGAATTTAACAACTAGAGTTATTTATTCGATTGTTTGTAACGATCAAAGATAAATCAATACCTTTTGAGCATGAAGAGATTTATTTTGCAGATATGTATTATGGAGTAGCTGATTATAATATTATAATTAATCAAGAGTTTTATAAGGCTCTTATATTATATGATTATAGATATTAAGATTTTTATTGAGAAAATAGAAATGTTAAATGATTTTAGTAAATTAGATAAAGTTGAACATAATTATTTAAGAGAGATTATCGATCTGGGTGGAAAAATCGAATTTTATAGTACAATTAATGTGAAAGGCGTTGAATATTTAAGAGATTTAATAATTAACTTGAATGGCTATATTCTTCCAGATTTAAAATTCCAATATCTACAAGATTTATTAGTAGAAAACGCTGTTATAAATGAAGAGGGTTTTTTCTTCCCTGAGCTTAACGTATGTGGTATTGCTCATTCAACGTTTACAAATAATCCAAAGTTTATTAATTTTCATAAAAAAATTCTTGAGTTAAATATCAGATTCTGTGATTTAACCACAGTTCCTATACTTAATAACATGAAATATTTACAGCATCTTAATCTCTCAAATAATAACATAAATTCCATCAAAATTTTACATAAAAATATTTATTGTGATAATATTCAAGAAATAGATTTATCACATAATAAAATCTCAAATTTATATGATTTTAAACCTTTTTCACGTTGTTCTAAAATTAGAGATATAATTTTATCTTTTAATAGGATTAAATCTGTCAATATTTCTTATAATATCCCTAAGTTAACTAATTTAAATCTTTCAAATAACAATATTTTCAAAATAGATGTTATTAAAAATCTGCCATCTCTTAAGAAAATAGATTTGTCAAATTCAAATAATGGTGAATTTAATAAAAATAATATTTCTCGCCTTGAAAATTTATCTAATCTTCCTAATTTAGAAATTATAGAAATTACCGGGAATTCAATTTCTCATATATCTGGGATTGAATATATACATAAAATAAAAGAAATTAGTTCAATAAATTTAAAATCTTGTTCTAAAGAACAAATTGACAATATAATTAATTACATCCAAAGAATTGGTTTAAGATTTATTAATAATGAAGATATATTGAATGATTTATATCAAAATTATGATTCTATTACCATTCTTGGACCATTTCCAAAATATTCTTTTAAAATTAATGAGCATATAAAACTAATACTAATTAAAAATCTTAATAACAACAAGTATGAGACGAAATTGCTTATTAATAATGAAAATTTCATTCAATGTAGACATTTATTTATTATTCCCACGCTCGATAAAATCGAAAATAATCTGAAAAGTTCCATAGATGAATTTTCGGATGAATTAAGTTATTCAACAGAATCTATAAAACCAGAAGAGATAGGCTTATTACCTGAAGAAGAGTTCTGGGGGCATTGTTCTAATCTACAAGCTTGGAGTGAACATAATTATGACACTAGATTACTTCATAGAGGCCTAGCATTCCCCCTTCTTAATAAACTTACTGAAGTTGGTGATCTTATTGCTAAAAAAGTTTTTAAGGAAGAGATTGCGAAAAGATACACATCAGGGAATAAAAATGTTCAAGAATTCTTGAAAAAAGAAGGTTACCTTAGTTATCTAACCAAAGAAGAATTCGAATCTTTGACTTAATATTTATTCCAACTCTGTATTATGATTCTAACATGGTTAAGTTCCAAATAGTACGGAATCGTACTATTATATGCCGGTGGCGGGATTTGAGCCCGCGAACCTCCAGAGTGCATCCAGTCTGACCCATTTTTTCAGTAGGATTATGAGTCTGGCGCCTATTAAATATCTGAAAAATTTAGATATTTTATAACCAGCTAAGCCACACCGGCACAATTTTTTATTTTTTTTTTTTTTTTTAATTCTTATTAGAGTAGTGTTTGATGATTAAAATGTATTTTTATTACTATTTTATTACAAATTTTAAATTAAAATTTTATTATTAGTAATCTCTAAATGAAGCAAATTTGGAAATTTCACAGAATTAGAGACTTCGCCAAAAGTGTCAATGGTCAAAGATTCTATATCTCCTTCGTCATTATAAAAGCAACAGCTTCCATTTATTATTAAATCTTTTAAATCGTGTTTTTGGTCTTTGGCTAATCCTATTGGATAATCTAAATCAACAATACTTAAACATGGAATTGATCCTTTATCAATATTTGATTGGTTATGTCTTTTTATATAATTTAATTTTCTTAAAAGGAATGGATGTAGCATGACTGAGAATTTTTATGATTATTTATATAATTATAATATATAGAGTACTAAAATATAACGAATATATGAAAGTCGGAAGAGTTTCCACCAAATTTTTGAAATTAAATTAATTCATTTAAATAAAAAATAGGAGATCAAATGTCAAAAAAATGGATTGTTTTAGATGCAATGGGCGTTATATTCGTAGTCGGTGATGATGTAAATACATTGCTCATTCCATTTCTTCGCAAGAAAAACTGTGTAACTCCTATTAGTGAAATCATTAAACTATATTTCAGTGCTAGTTTAGGAGATATTACTTCTTACCAATTTTGGAAAGAATTGGGGTTCAAAGATGGATACCTAAAAATCGAGAAAGAATTTCTTGATGCATGTTTTAATATAGATTCTGAGTTTAAAGAAATTGCAAAAAATCTAAAAAAAAATTATAAATTGGCTTATTTTTCAAATGATTTAAGAGATTGGTCTAACTTCCTGCGCAGCAAATTTAATTTAAACGATATTTTTGATGTTATTATTATTAGTGGTGAGGTTGGATATCGTAAACCAGATGATAAAATTTTTCAAATTTTGTTAGAAAGAACTCAATCACTCCCCGAAGATTGTATATTTGTAGATGATAAATTAAAAAACCTTCGTGTCGCAGCAAATTTAGGAATTAAAACAATTAGATTTGTACGAAAAGAATTAAAGGTTGCCTTCTGTTCAGAATTTGAAGCTAATAGTTTTAAAGAACTATATGGAATTATAAAAAATTTCTATTAGAAAATATGTATAAAGGTATAAACGTGAAACTAGCAATATTTTAAATTAATGGTTATTGAAATGATAAGAAATATCATATTTGATCTTGGGAATGTGCTTATAAATTTTAAGCCCATTAAATTTATGGAACGCTTTACAAATGATTCAGAACATATTAGAAATTTTGCTAAAAAAGTTTTTTGGAGTGATACATGGTTGAACATGGACCGTGGCGTTCTCTCTTGGGATGATTCTAAAAATATTTTTCAAACTCAACACCCCGAGGAAGCACCGTTGCTCGAATTATTATTTAGCAACTGGAAGGAGATTTTGACGCCAATTGAAAATAACATTCAAATTTTAAAGGACTTGAAACAAAAAGGTTATAACATATTTGTTTTATCAAATTACATAGAAAAACCCTTTGAATACACAAAAAATCAAAATGATTTTTTTTCTTTGCTTGATGGAATGGTTATTTCCTATCAAGAAAATTATGTTAAACCCGAGAGACAAATTTACCAAATTCTACTTGATAGATATAATTTAATCCCAAATGAAAGCATATTTTTAGATGACCACCAAAATTTTTTAGAACCTGCAAAAGAATTGGGTATGTATACTATGTTAATTCAACCAAAGACTAACATTAAGGCAGAATTTCGAGAATTAGGCATTTTGATATGATTATAAACTATTAATTTTATAAATAATTATAAAAAATTCAAGGTGAAGGAAATTTTTTATATTTATGTTATCAATTATAATTTGATTGATGTCTATTTTTTATTGTTTTTAGATGAATACTATTAATTTTATAAATAATTATAAATAATTATAAAAATAATAAAAATTATAAAAAATTCAAGGTGAAGAAAGTTTTTTATATTTTTGTTATTAATTATAATTTGAATGATTATTTTTTATTGTTTTTGAACGAGTTTAGGTATTGACTATGAATGATTCGAAAAAAAAGACAGAAGTAATGGAAAAATACGAGATAGAAACTGGGAAAAAGGCGATATGGCAAGGAAAAATAACAGACGGATTTAAAAGATATCAAAAAGGTGAAAAGATATATGAGAAAGATAAGGAAAGGATAACTATTTTAATTCCTGAAGGAACGAAATCAGTGTGGCAAGAATTTATTAATAAAAACAAAATATCAACAATTTCAAAACTAATGAGGGAAGCTGTGAAATCTTACATGAAAACAAAACCTAAGTTGGATTTTTTAGACAATTTTTCAAAATTTTCTCATGATTTAAAAGAACCTTTAACTACTATAAGAGGATTTTCCCAAATTTTAATTGAAAATTATTCAGATAGAATAGACATAAATATATCATTAAAATTAAAAGAAATTTATGCTCAAAGTATATTGTTGGAGAAAATAATAAATGAGGCTTTTACACAAATACAAGCAGAAAGAGAGCAAGAAATTTATGACGTTTTAGTTGTTGATGATGATCCTCTAACAATAACTGTTTTAGAAGAATATTTTGAAAGAAAGGGTTTTAAATGTAAAGGAATAATAAGAGGAAATAAATTAGTAGATGAATTAAATATTCAATTACCAAAATTAATTCTATTGGACATACTTTTACCTGATATTACTGGATATGAACTTTGTAAAAAGATTAAGTCTGATAAGAAATATAAGCATATACCAATTTATTATATTACAGCACTTCCGGAATCGGAAGTTAAACAAAAAATGGAAGGAACTGGTGTTGATGGGCTTTTTATAAAACCATTTAATCTGTCTGAGTTTGAAATAATATATAATCATTTATTATAATTATTTATAACAAATTTTTATTTTTTTTTAGAAATATTATTCTTTATTTCTTGGTAATCTGATTGTAACTTTTGTGCCTTTATTTCTTCCTTCAGACTCAACCCAGATCTCTCCTCCATGTAATTCCACAATTTCTCTCGAAATATAAAGCCCAAGACCTGTTCCTTCTGTATTAATATCCATTCCCATACCGCTTCTTTCAATTTTTCCAAATTTTTTAAAAATTTTTCCCATTTCTTCTTCGGTGAACCCTATACCATTATCATTTATTTTAATATCTACGAAATTATCTTTTAAATCTAAGAGAACTGATATTTTCCCCATTGGAGGAGTATTATTAATAGCATTTGTTAAAATATTTATAATTACTTGCTCTATTCTGTTTTTATCTACTAAAACCATTATATTTTCGTTGGTATTAGAATTTATTGTTAAGTTCCGTTCTAATAATAAACTTCCTAAATCATTAAAAATGGATTTGATCAACTTTATAACATTAATTTCTTCTTTTTTCAAATCCAAAACATTAGACTCTAATTTCAAAGCGTCAAGCAAATCTTGAGCTAATTTTTCTAATCTTTTTCCACCTTTATTAATAACCTCAAGCAATTTAATATCATTTCTTTCTAAATAGTCCTTGCATGTATCTAATAAAATTGTTGATGCACTCATTATTGAATTCAACGGTGTTTTTAATTCGTGTGATGCTCTATAAATAAATTTGCTTTTAATTCGATCTAGCTCTGACAATTTTTTAATTTCTTCTTTTATCAAATTTTCTGCTTGTTTGCGTTCACTGATATCTTGTACTTGATTTAAATAATATATAACGCTTCCATCTTCCTTCTTTATGGGTGTAATTGATGCATCACAAAAAAGAGTGCCATATCTATTAGCTTTTAATGAATCTTCAACCTCATCAAAATCATATTGAATTTCAAATCTTACAGATTGGTTATTTTTTAATTGATCTTTTGCATAATTAGGCAAATTGGGATCTTGAAAAAGGTCAAAACCTTTTATTTTTTCAACATCTGTTACATTAATTAAATCTAAGCATGCTTTATTAGCATCAATAAGTTTTGCGTCAGAATCATACAGCGTAATAGCAATTGGTGATCCTGTAAACATTTTTCTGAATTTTTCTTCGGATTCTTTTAATTTTTGTTCTGCTAGCTTGAGCTCATTGATATCCCTTCCGTAAATATTTACGTACCCTCCCTCTTGTATTGGTGTAATATCAAATAAATAAATTTTATCATTTAATCTAGTTTCTAAATTTAAGGTTTTATTTTTCATGAAGGCTTCATCAACGATATCTTTCAATTCAGAAGGAATCATCTCGCCTTTATTTATGTTAAACACTCTTAGTCCAGCGTTATTGATGTAAATTACATTTTCTTTGTTAACTCTTAGCACGGGATTTGGATTCTCGGAAGGAAACCTTGATAAATCAATAATTTCTTTTTTAATCTTCTTGCGCTCTGTGATGTCTGTATTGATTGAAGCTATAACCGTACCATACTCTGGATGATCGAAGGTTGAGACATTAGAATAGCACCAAAATTGAGTACCATCTTTCTTGATGTTAAGGATTTCCCCATGCCAATGTCCCTTTTCTTCTAAGATCCCCAAGATTTCTTCTGCTTTATCCTCAGGATCTTTGTCGGCTGGAGCATTGACAATTGAGACGTGCTTACCTATAATTTCACCTGGATTATATCCGAACATCTCTTCAAGTCTGGGATTTGTATAAACAATTGTACCATCAACGATTCGGATTAGAAAGACCCCTTCAGACATGTTTGTCATGATTTGACTATGTAAATGCGCTTCTTTCTCTCTCTTCTTGCG
>SDBS01001417.1_pt1 | contig 24303 bp, 25 predicted proteins | sample 2277091 | NCBI WGS metagenome assembly SDBS01 (sample SAMN10404972, study PRJNA504765) | marine sediment metagenome | isolation source: marine sediment core GS10_PC15, 163 cmbsf | place: Arctic Ocean: Southern Knipovich Ridge | collected 2010
ACTGGGCATTATCATTTCACTTATTATCTTACTGTATCTTTTTTCCTTGTTAAGTCTTTTTATTAGTGGTTTTGGAAAGAGGAAATAAATATGGCATTTGAAGGAAATATAGAGGATTTTGGAGTAGCTGATGTTTTACAGTTGGTAAATTCCCAGGCTAAAACTGGAGTTTTAGCCTTTCATAACAGGAGAGAGACAATATCACTTGGTTTTGAAAATGGAATGATCTCCTCAGCATTCCATAATAAGAAAGGGGTATTGAAACCCATTGGTGATTATTTGGTTCTCACGGAAAAAATTTCGAAGGAGGATTTGAAGAAATTTGAGAGGATATCAAGAAGTAAAGGAGTAGCAATAGTTGATATACTTGTGGAGAATGGTGTTCTTACGAAGGAGGATTTGGAACAAATAATTGAATTCAAGATACAGGAAATAGTTGACGAGCTCTTCACGTGGAAAAAAGGTGAGTACAAATTTGAGCTGGGAGAGAGACTATACTTAAAGAGCAGGTACAGTGCTCTTGTTAATCCACAGTTCTTGATTCTTGAGGGGATGAGAAGGATTGATGAGTGGCCAAGGATCAAAGAGTCAATCCCTAATTCCAAGATTGTCTTTCGGAAAAAAAAGCGACCGACCCTTTCAGTAGAAATCGGAGAGCAGGAGAATGTAGTACTCGAGTTAATAGATGGCAAGTCAAGCGTTGAGGAAATTGTGGAATCATCCGGATTTGGCAGATTTCGGACATACCACATTCTTTTCATTCTACTCGAGGGTGGGATTATTGAGAGAACTGCAGTAATTGCAAAACCAAAATATAGGAAGCGAATAGCCATACAAATCACTGTAAGGGATGTTCGTGGTGTAGCCCTGTGGATAGGTGTTACTCTTGTCTTGATAGCAAATATCACATTTGGAATATTATTAAAGCCCCTTTATAGGAAAAACATCTCTAGTTATACCAGTGAATCAAAACATATCGAGAATTATAAAGACCAAGAAATCGAAAAGCTCAAAGAGGTGTACAGGATTATCAAAGGTAAGAAACCTACTAGTATAAATGATCTTAAAAAAGAAGGTTGGTATAAGGAATAGGTGAAAAGTCCTGAAGAAAAGGAACACGGTAGGGATAAAAGATGCTGAAGATAGGTCTAGCGCTTAGTGGTGGAGCAAGCAAAGGACTGTCCCATATTGGTGTACTGAAGGCACTTACCGAAGATAATATCCCCATAGATTGTATTTCTGGAACAAGTATGGGTGCCATTGTTGGAGCGATCTACTCCTACTCTCCAGACGTTGGAAAACTTGAGGAGACGACAAGGAAGTTTACAACATCAAGTGCTTTTAAGAATCTTGGTCTTTCTGTTTTTAAGAAAGAGGAAGAAAGTGGTCTGCAAAAGATAGTACAGATGATAAGAGAAAAAATTCTCTTTGCAGAAGCTCTTTTCAAGTCCCATTTCATAGAGGAGCAGGAGCTTACAGAGAGTTTAAATCAGATAATTCCTGATATCAAGATAGGAGATACGACAATTCCTTTTTCTACGGTTTCTCTTGACCTTATTTCAGGTTTGGATATAATTAGGACAGGGGGCTCACTTAGAGATGCGGTGATGACAAGCATGGCTGTTCCAGGTCTTTTCCCTTATATAGAGAAAGATGATATGCTTCTTGTAGATGGTGGACCAACGACCAGTGTTCCTGTATATGCAGTGCGAGGAATGGGAGCGGATATTGTGATTGCTGCCTCCATGAGAGGGAAACTTGAGAAAGAAAAAAAACCAAAGACAGGTTTAGAAATTCATCTTCGTATAGATGAGATCGTGGTGACACGACTCATAGAAATTCAGACTTTGAAAGCTGATGTGATAATTAGACCCGGTGTTGAAGATGTACATTGGGCAGATTTTAGCAGACTTGATTACTGTATTGAAAAAGGGTATGAAGCAACGAAAAGAGCGATACCTGAGATAAGAAAAGTAATACGAGAAAGGTTAAATGCAAAAAACAGAATCAGAAGGTTTTTTTCAAAAAAGAAAGGAAAAAAAGAGATACTTTTTCAGAAAGAGATAAGTTAAGGATTACATCCAGGAAATACTTCCCAATTGTGTTAGCTGGGTAAGTTTGTAGGATAAAAAAGGAAGGTAGTTTGAGTAAAGTATTCTTTGCTTCTTTAAAAGTAACAAAGACAGGTTTCCTTGAGAAAATAGATAAACTGCTTGAGTCCTCAGGTATAACGAATAGTTTTGAAAAGAATAATCTTGTTGGGTTGAAGTTACACTTTGGTGAAAAAGGAAATACTGCTTTTATAAGACCTTTATTCATAAAAAGAATAGCAAAGTTTATTGAGAGAGAGGGGGGAAAACCTTTTCTCTTTGACACGACCGCACTGTACAGGGGTGCACGGGCAAATGCAGTAGATTATATAAAAACAGCAGTTGATAATGGTTTTTCCATTGGTTATCCAATAATTATTGGTGGTGGGCTTTATGGTAATGTAAAAAGGAATATTAAGATAGATAAAAAGCATATTGAGTATGCAAGTATTGCTGAGCTTGTGTTTTCTTGTGATGCAATTGTGAGTATTGCACATTTCAAATGCCATTTACTTTCTGCTTTCGGGGGTGCTATCAAGAATATTGCAATGGGATGTTCATCAAAAGAGGGGAAACTAAAAATGCACTCTACTGTTTCTCCATATGTTGATAAAAAAAAATGTAATTCCTGTGGTTTCTGTATAAAACACTGTCCTGTTGAAGCAATCAGTCTTGATGATTCTGCAACCATAGAAGAAGAAAAATGTATAGGTTGTGGTTCTTGCATTGCAGTATGTCAGGAGGGGGCAATAGAGATCAGGTGGGATATTCAACTCCATACATTCCAGGAGAAATTAGCTGAATATTGTTATGCAGTAGACAAATTAAAGAAGGAAAGAATATTCTATATAAATTTTCTAATGAATATCACACCTGATTGTGATTGTTTCGCAAAATCCGATACACCAATTGTTCCTGATATTGGTGTACTTGTTTCCAAAGATCCTGTTGCAATAGACCAGGCAAGTTGTGATCTTGTGAATAATTCCATCGGGATTGAAAGTAGTAAACTGAAAAAAGCTTTTGAAAAGGGACAGGACAAATTTAAGGACCTCTTTTCTGAAGTCGATTGGGAATATGGTTTAGAATATTCTGAAAGTATTGGTCTTGGAAGTAGAAAGTATACTCTGGAGGAGATTTCATAGGAGAGAGCATGAAGAAGGAAAATAAAGAGTTAATAAGAAAAGAGGCGGAGTTAAACAACTTGCGATTGAGGTTAAAGGTACTCGAAAGGGTTACTGAGGTTGCCTCAAATATTAAGGATTTCAGAAAAGTACTTTCACAGCTCCTTGATCTTGCAGTAGAAATTACAAGTTCAGAAGCAGGTTCTATCCTCCTCCGTGAGGATGACTATATCGTAATTAAGGCTGCCAAGGGACCCAAGGCAGGTCTTTTGAAAGACCTGAAACTCCCAATAAATAGAGGAATATCAGGATGGGTAGCAAAAACTGGTGTTACTCTTCTGTCGAATGATGCTAAGCATGATGAACGGTGGGATAGTCGTATATCGGAAGCAATTAACTATGATACAAAAAATATTCTCTGTCTTCCAATAAAATCAGGAACCGACATAATTGGTGTTCTCGAATTGATAAACAAAAGGAATGGAAAGGATTTCGACCAGGATGACCATGATATATCTCTCCTCTTTACATCATTTCTTGCCAAGACTATAGAAAACTCAAAGCTCTTGTTGGAGATGAATGACAGAATAAAAAGCCTTTCGATACTAACCGAGACGAGTACTCTAATCAGTTCTACACTTGATCTTGAAGAACTGTTGCAGATAATAATGGAAAAACTAAAAGAGGTGATGTATGCTGAGGCGAGCTCAATTTTTCAGATTGATGAGGAAACAAATGAATTATATTTTCTTATTGCAACAGGAGAAAAGGGAGAGGAGGCAAAGGAGATCAGGGTTCCCTGGGGGAGAGGGATTGTAGGATGGACGGCAAAGGAGGGAACAGTGTTGAATGTCCCCGATGTAACAAAAGATAAGAGACATTTCAAAGATGTGGATAAGAAAACGAAGTGGGAAACACGTTCTATACTTGCTATTCCGCTAAAAATAAAAGGGAAGGTTATCGGTGTTGCGGAGGTGCTTAATAAAATAGGCGAAGAGCCTTTTAATGATAGGGACGAGAAACTTTTTGAGGCAATTGCAAAACAGGCAGCTGTTGCCATTGATAATGCACGGCTCTATACAGATCTTTCTGAACTTTTTAAAAGTTCAATACGAGCTGTAGTTAACACTGTAGAAGCAAAGGATAAATATACAAGAGGTCATACAGAGCGGGTCACAGAATACAGTGTTATGATTGCAAAGCAATTAAATCTTCCACCAACAGAGATACAGAGAATAGAGCTCTCTGGACTTCTTCATGATGTTGGAAAGATAGGTATCCCGGATAAGATACTCCTAAAACCCGGGAAACTCACAGATGAAGAATATGAAGTTGTGAAAGAACACCCTGTTCGTGGAGTAAAAATTATGCAACCAATAAAACAGCTAAGAACTGTCCTTGATGGAATAAAATATCACCACGAATGGATGAATGGCAATGGCTATCCAGAGGGACTTAAAGGCAAAAAAATCCCTCTTGTTGCAAGGATAATAACAATTGGTGATGCTTATGATGCAATGACCTCGGACAGACCTTATAGAAAAGCACTCCCCGAGAAGGAAGCAATTAGAAGATTGAAGAAGGATTCAAAAACTCAGTTTTTTCCTGAACTCGTAGAAGCATTAATTGAGTGTCAAAAGAAAAAAACAGCATAAGTCGCCGAGATATTCAACTCTATTTACGCGCTACTTTCTACTTACTGTCTTCTTAGAAGGTTTTGACAATTGCGCGAGCAAGGCAGAGGTCTTCTCTATCGGTAATCTTTATATTTCTTTTTTCTCCCTCTATAAAAACAGTTTTTGTTCCACAAGAAAGTAAGAGTGTTGTATCGTCTGGGAAATCCAGTCTATTCTTTTTCCTTGCACGAGTATGTGCATCCATAATTAATTTGTATTTGAATGCTTGTGGCGTTTGTATGCTGATTATATTTTTTCTATCAAGTGTAATCTTTCTCCTTCTATCAAACAGTGTATTGGTGGGTTTTATAGAGGAGCTAACTGCATTATATTTCTTTACACCTTCACAACAGGCTTTTATCAATTCTTTTGTTACCAAAGGTCTTGCCCCGTCATGGATAAGGACTATATCAGGATTGTATTTTTTAAGTGCGATCAGCCCATTGTAAACAGATGCCTGTCTTGTTCTCCCAGCAGTCACTATTTTCATAACTTTCCTGATACTATATTTATTGATAAGATATTTTCCTTTCTTCTTCCATTTATTAGGGAGCACAAGAACAATGTTATCTATTTCATCTGATTCCTCAAAGTGCAGAAGTGTTCTAACAATAATCGGAATCTCATCAATTTTTAGGAATTGTTTTGGAGTGAATTTCCCCACTCTTCTTCCTTTTCCACCTGCTACAATAACTGCTGAGATATTCTTTTTACGCATTTAAGGATTCCTTTCTTTCTTCTGTCCACGCAGGCTAAAGCCTGCGCCTACCTAAAAGTAGTATTTTGGCACAGTCGTTAAAGCTTGGTCTACCACCAACTGTTCACTTTAACTTATCTTTCTTTTTCTATTCTTATATCTTACTTTATCCATCTTCTATCATTTAGCTTCATATTTTTCTAATTTCAGTGCACTTGAAAGAATAATTTCACCAATTATCTGGTCATAGAAAATACCTTTCTCTTTTCTAACATACGGAATTCCTATAACCTTCTTTTGCTTAAGGTTAAAGGAGAGGTCAAGAGCAAGTAGATTAGGAACTACAGATGATTGTAGGGATATGTATTCATCCTCTGCAATGGCAAGTGCGTCGGTTGAATTATAGATGCAGGATTCCATGGTTCTGTTTTCCTCGTAATATGTTAGATGGGGTTGTGCTTTGGTAAATCTGTTCCCAATATTTGAAGAATATTCGAAGGTACCTGTTGTGGGGAAAGAGGGAACATATATACTAAAATCTAAATCTTCTTTTTTGTCTTTCTGTTTACGTTTTCTTAGTATTTCTTCTATTAGAGTCTCATCTGTGAATAGACCCTCTTCAGGTCTTATGAAGTCTGCTGTAAAAAGAAGAGGTAGATAAGCCTCTTTTCCTTTTATGCGGATATCAAGGTGAAAATACCAGAATGGTAGAAAAAGCTCGGGCTCCTTTTCTTTATCAAAAAGTGGTTTGGCAAAAACGGTTTCAATAATTTCAAGATTCGTTCCGTTAAACTCCAATCCTGCTCCACAGTTCATACAGAAATATACCATATCAGACCGACCAGAGGTAATGGGTGCACCACATCTTTTGCATTGTAATGGAAGCAAATGAAAGAGCTTCATCTTTTTATCCAGGTATAGAGCAGTGTAATGACTATGATTACTATTGCAACTTGTCTGCCTATAAGACTATTAGTAAGCATTAAAGATGCCGACAGAAAAGATGCAAGAAAAGTTATCATGATATCGGTGAAAAGAAACCTCTTATTCTTCTGGATTGGTTTCTCTTTTAGTATTGCATTTGAAGTTACTTTGCCAGAAAGACCGTTTACTGTAAGTGAGACGAGTTGATTCTCTAGCCTTACTTTGATAAGTGAAACAGGGAAATAGTAGAGAAATATTCGCTGTCCTATTACTTTTAACCTGTGTCGAAGTGGTTCGTAATCTGAATAAAATGACAGTGAGGATTTGATGAACCTTTTCTTTATCTCTTTCTTTTCAAGTTGAGGAGACACATCAGCTGTAAGAATTTTCCCCCATCCCATCATTTTTGATTCGTTGTAGACTCTGAGAAAGGGGATATATTCGTCCTTTTTAACCTCCTCGTTTCTCCACCTTATGTCAGGAAACCTCACAGCATTAAGCAGAATTTCCTTGTCAATTCGCATTAATTTCTTCAGTGGAATTCCACCTTCTACTCTCTTTCTTCGAACCGTAATCTGATTCGCGTTTGCGGTTGTAATTGTTTCTGTATAAAACACTGTTTTCCTTGGTGATAATCCAGCTAACCAGCCTGTGACCTGTCCGTATCCCCTCCAAACAGGAATAAAGAAATTATCAATATCCACAATTCTGTAGTCAGCCTTCGTATAATCCTTTTCTTTCAGAAAGGTTTTTGCTTTTGCTTGAGGATTTTTTGTCTTAGGTTCAAAGTAGTACCTTTCAATTCCTTCGGAATGAATGGGTAAAAAATTCATACCACAGTGCCGGCACCTAATAACCCTATCTTCCTCACAAAACCGTACACCTGCTCCACATTTAGGACAGAGAATTGAAATTGCTCTAATCTTCATTGTAAAATTTGCTTTTAATGAAATAGAAGAATCCTAATGCAGTGGCACCCTGAAGTAGAAACCTTAGGATATAGGAGGGTACAATAATACCTTCGACTAACAAAAGGATAAAGAAACCTGTAAAAATGGACTTTAATAATTTTCCTGTTCTTTTCTGTATTTTGAAAATAGTATGTGTTAGTACTTTCCCCTGTACTGCATCTATCCATATTGTCTCGCCGGATGAGATTGTTACTTTCCAAAAAGGAAGGTATAAAAGTAACATTTCCTCTAAGGATTTTGTTTTCTCTTTTTTCAAATTTTCAAGGACTACTGAAAGGTTTTTTTCAGGTTCTACAAGAAACTCTTTGTCGTCCTTTTTTATCTGAACCATTGAGCCAGATGGGATGGTGAAGAGTGGGAAGGGTGTGGATTTTGAAGCAGATAAGACCTTCTCGACCATTTTTCCACTTCTTTCGTATAGAAATCTGTAAAACGGTAAATAGAGCAGGTCCTTTTTTAGTATTTCTTCAAACCTATTTTTTTCTGCGAGAAATACTTTTGCCAATGAGATTGCTGGACCTTCCTCTAATGTAGGTTCAATCACATAGGACTCGAGGGATGGTTCCTTATCAAAGACAAGCGGTGTATTGCAGAAAGTGCATATGAGTTGAAGGCTCCTTGGTTGTATGGCGATTTCTGCTCCACATTGCGGACAGGTTATTTTCATCTTCCAATCTCAAGTCTTTGTGCAAGGAAAGGAGGTAAACATGCATTAAGGATTTTTGTCTGTGTCTTCTTAATATCATACTCTATCCTTGAAAAAGCAATACTTTGTTCATCAGCATCATAGACAAGAAAGCATGCTTTTGGATTGTTGTCTCTTGGTTGCCCGACACTTCCAGCATTTACTATGTATCTCTCCTGTTTGTTGGAAACAAGAAGATCATTCATAAAGATACTAACTTGTTTATCAGGCTTGATTAGAAAAACATCTGGTTGATGGGAGTGACCTACGAAACAGAAATGGTTTTCGAAAAAACCAAACTCTTTCATTGCATCATAAACGGTCAAAATATAATTCCACCTATCAGGAGAAGAAGGGGTTGCATGAACAAAGAATGCGTTCCCACTCTCCATTACCAATGGAAGTGTTCTTAGAAAATCCATATGTTCTTTCTTTATAACTTTCCTTGTCCATTCAATTGCTTTCCTTGCAACATCATTGAAGTAACTGATGTCTGTAAGATCACAGACACCAAAGTCATGGTTACCTGCAACAATCTTACTCGTGAGCCCCTTTACAATATCGATACATTTATTGGGATCTGCACCATAGCCAACAATATCCCCAATGCATACGTACTGATCAATATCCTGTGTTTTTGCAAACTCCAGGACAGATTCTAATGCTTCCAGATTACTGTGGATATCAGACAGTATACCGATTCTCATCTTAGGTCCTTTAACTACATAGAAAAAAATATTTGTATTATACTTATAATATCTTCTCTGTGTGCTCTGTAGTTTGAATCCTTTTTATTCATCAAGAAGGTTCTCACTTCTTGCTATTTCATCGAGTATGCCATTAACGAAGCGACCAGAGTTTTCTGTTGAATACGTTTTTGCAATCTCTACTGCCTCATCAATAGATACTTTAACAGGAATATCAGGAGAGAAAAGTATCTCTGCTGTTGCAAATCTTAATATGCTCTTATCTATGATAGCAACCCTGTTTAGGTCCCAGTTCTTTATAATTTTCTTCAGTTTCTTATCAATGGTATCAAGATTTTTCATAGTTTCTTCCAGAAGTCTTTTTGCATAGTCTTTTATTGCTTTATTCACATTTTTTTTGTTTGTAATCTTCTGAATAATGGTGACTGTATCGTTCCCTGTCATCTCATAATAGTAGAGAGCATTGAGGACGATCTCTCTTGCTTTTCTTCGATTAGTCATTACTGTTGCTTTTCAGTTTTTTTGTTTTCACAAACCTATTTTATTTTTTTTAAGAGATTTGCCAGCTCAATTGCCGACAGAGCAGCGTCCCAGCCTTTATTACCTGCTTTTAGACCGGCTCTTTCTACTGCTTGGTCAGTGCTGTCTGCAATAATAATACCAAAACCTGTAGGAACATTTGTTTCAAAGGATACCCTTGCAATGCCTTTTGATGTTTCCTGAGCTACAAAATCAAAATGTGGTGTTTCTCCTCTCACAATTGCTCCAATACATATCAGTGCATCAAACTTTCCAGAAAGAGCAATTTTTTTTGCGACAATTGGTAGTTCAAAAGAGCCAGGTGTCCAGAATACACTGATATTGTTTTTATCTCCATTATGCCTATCTATGCAATCTATTGCACCTTCAAGAAGTCTTTCGGAGATAAATCTGTTAAAACGGGAGACAACGATTCCGAATTTTAAACCTTTTGCATCAAGTTTCCCCTCCACAATATTTTTCATAATAACTCCTTTGTTGAGATTAAACACTTTTAAGAAGGTGTCCAAGTTTGTCTTTTTTTGTTTTGAGATATTCTCTGTTCAATTTATTTGGACAAATTTCTATGGGAATACGTTCAGTTATGTAAAGGTTGTAGCCTTCTAAACCAACGACTTTTTTAGGATTATTTGTTAAAAGACGGATACTCGAGAGTCCAAGATCAACGAGTATCTGTGCTCCTATTCCGTAATCTCTCAGATCAGGTGGAAAACCCAGTTCTTCGTTTGCTTCCACTGTGTCAAAACCCTTTTCCTGCAATCTGTACGCTTTAATTTTATTGAGAAGACCGATACCTCTTCCTTCTTGTTTCATATAGAGGAAAACACCCTCTTCTTCCTCTTCTATCATTTTGAGTGCTGAGTTCACCTGATCACCGCAATCACATCTTTTTGAACCAAAGACGTCTCCTGTAAGACACTCGGAATGAACCCTTACAAGGACATTTTTTTTACCATTCACCTTACCTTTTACAAGTGCAATATGAACAATGTCAGAAATTAAATCCTTGTAAGCAATGATTTTGAAATCTCCGTACTTTGTAGGTAAATTTGTTTCCACTTCTCGTGTAATAAATTTCTCATTCCTTTTCCTATACTCTATCAACGAAGCGATAGTAATTAACTTTAAATTAAACCTTTTAGCAATTTTTTTTAACCTCGATAATCTTGCCATTGAGCCATCATCATCCATAATTTCGCACAGTACACCTGCTGGATAAAGTCCAGCAAAGTGAGTGAGGTCAATAACAGCTTCAGTATGTCCAGCCCTTTTGAGAACTCCACCAGTTTTTGCCCGCAGAGGAAAAATGTGACCAGGTCTTGCAAGGTCTTCGGGATTTGTATTTTTATTTAAAACTGTAAGGATGGTTTGTGCCCTATCTTGTGCACTTATGCCTGTGGTTGTTCCATGAATAGCATCAATTGAGACAGAAAAGGCGGTTTCCATTTTTGCAGTATTTCTTTCCACCATACTGGGAATCTGGAGCTCGTCCAATCTTTTTCCTTCTAGTGCAAGACAGACAAGTCCGCGACCGTGTTTTGTCATAAAGTTTATTGCTTCAGGGGTTACCTTATCTGCTGCCATAATGAAATCACCTTCATTCTCTCTTTCCTCGTCATCCACAATAATGACAATGTTGCCTTTTTGTATCTCTTTTATTGCTTTTTCTATTGTATTCATTCTATTCTCCTGCTATTACACTTGATTACATTAGATGTTTTTTTTAAGGTGTTTTTCTATATACCTGGCCATTCTGTCAACTTCAATATTTACTTTATCTCCAGGCTTTCTATTACTTAGATTTGTTTGTTCAATTGTAAAGGGAATCAGTGATACTGTAGTTACTGCCCCTTTTATGTCTTTAACTGTGAGACTTATGCCATCTATCGCTATAGAACCATTTTCAATTACATATTTATTGAGATTACTGGGTAATTTTACTTTTAGAATAGTCTGAGTTCCGCTTCTTCTTATGGAAACGATTCTTCCAATACCATCAACATGTCCTTCCAAGAAGTGTCCCTCCACTGTATCACCAAGTTTCAAGGGGAACTCAATGTTTACAACATCATTTTTCCTTAACATCGAAAGATTTGTTCTTATGAGAGTATCTCTCACAACATCAACAATAAAGGTATCATCACAGAAGTTAGTTATTGTCAGGCAGGTTCCATTCACAGCGACGCTTCCTCCAATCCTAAATGTAGTCGGTTTTCCTATTGTTTGGATAGAAAGGTTTACACCATTTAGTTCGCTCTTTATGTTCTTAATTCTACCTTTGTTCTCAATGATTCCTGTGAACATATCCTTTTATTAATAAATTCTCTTTAAAGCGTTCAAAAGCAATGTCCTCAATTAATAGCGTTTCCTCTAATCTTTTTAGACCTAACTTTTCAAAGGCCGAAATACCTGTTCCGAGTATCTTGTTAGAAATAAAGATGTATACTTTGTCCACGAGACACTCTTTTAATAATGACGATGTGACGCCTTGACCTGCCTCAACGAGGATGCTCATTATTTTCTCTTGATATGCCTTTTTTAGCATCTCGTAGATATTAACTCTATTCTTCTTATCCTTTTGAATTTCCCAAATTCTAACACTTTTTGCTTTAAGGAGTTTTATCTTTCTCTCATGTTTATTGGATAGTGTAGCCACAATAGTACCTTCTCTTGTTACCTTTGCATCTACAGGGATTTTCAGGTTAGAATCAAGAACTATTCGTAAAGGATCTTTAATTTTCTTTGTAAATCTTGGAGTAAATTCTGGGTTATCTTTTTTTATAGTTCCGATTCCTGTGAGGATTGCATCAACTTCATTTCTTAATGAATGGACTTTCTTTCTTGCTGATTCGTTTGTTATCCACTTACTGTTCCCATAATTATCTGCTATTTTGCCATCAATAGTCTGTGCTATTTTGAGTATTATAAAAGGTCTTCTCTTTTCCATATATGTGAAATAAAATTCGTTCAATCTCCTGGCTTCGTTTTCGAGAATGCCACAACAGACCGTTATGCCGTTCCTCTTTAATCTCTTAATTCCTTTTCCTGAAACAAGTGGATTCGGATCTTTTGTTCCGATGAAGACTTTCTTGATCCCTGCTTTAATAATTATATCAGTACATGGAGGGGTTTTACCGAAATGACAGCAGGGTTCAAGGTTGACATACATGATTGATCCATTTGTTCTTTTACCAGCTTTCTTTATTGCTGCGACTTCTGCATGTTCCTCTCCGGCCTTTCTGTGATAGCCTTCACCAATAATATTCCCGTTCTTTAGAATAATTGCACCAACCAGAGGATTGGGGCTGACTCGTCCTCTACCTTTCCTTGCTAATCGTAGTGTTCTTCTCATTAAAACTTCATTATTTTTCATAAATTCATCCGTGAGTATGCGTAGATAATTTATCTCAAATGTTTCTTCGGGGATTGAGTTTACTTTCTTCTTCCATCCAGACTATTACTGTCGGCTCTGGAGTTTCACCAGATCAGTCCTTTTCAGGATTCGCGGGCTTTATTACCGCCGGTGGGGACTTTCACCCCGCCCCGAAGAAAGTACTAACTTATACTATAACATAATATTTTTGTCAAGGATTTTCTTTACGGTCTCTAAAAAACTGCTCAGAGACCATACAGATTGAGCAATCTAACGTTGAATTGCTGTAGTTCTGTACATCTTGACAAGAACAATGAAATATGGTATAAATCTGTAATGACAAAAATCTTCGTGATTACAGGTGAAGCTTCTGGAGATTTGCACGGATCTTTCCTTGTAAAGGAAATAAAGAAAAGAATCCCTGATACTAAATTTTTCGGTATAGGTGGAAAAAGAATGGAAGATGAGGGAGTGAAACTCTTTTTTCGTATCGAACATTTATCAGTAATTGGATTCTGGGAAGTACTTAGAAAGATAAAGAAGATTAAGAATATACTCCGTTCTCTCGTGAAAAAGATGCGAAATCTTAAGCCCGATGCGCTGATTCTTATTGATTCTCCTGGTTTCAATCTCCGGCTTGCACCATTTGCAAGAAATCTTGGTATAAAGGTTATTTACTACATTACGCCGCAGGTTTGGGCATGGGGAAAATGGAGACTGCGCAGTATGTGCAAAAATCTTGATCATGCTCTTGTTATTTTCCCTTTTGAGGAAAGAATATTTACCTCTTATGGAATTAAGACATCATTTGTCGGGCATCCAATTCTTGATGAAATGAGATTAAAGAAGAGTAAAAAGGATTTTTGCCTGGAATATAGATTGAATCCCGAAAAACCTATCATTGCACTTCTTCCAGGGAGTAGAGAGGGTGAGATAAGAAGAATTCTCCCTGTAATGCTGGCGATCTCAAACGAGATTAATAAAAGGAGAAATGATGTTCAGTTTATTCTTCCAACCATTTCTCATGAGATAGAAAGACTGTTACCCGAACAGAGAAATATAGCTATTGTTTATGATGAGACCTCTGATGGCATAAATGTTGCAGATGTAGCAATTGCCGCTTCTGGAACAGTAACACTTGAAACAGCCTTATTGGGTACTCCAAGTGTTATCATATATAAAGTATCAATTTTAACTTATCTTATTGTGAAATGGCTAATAAAACTTCCGTACATAGGACTTGTTAATATTGTAAGTGGGAAGAGAATTGTCCCTGAATATATTCAGTTCTCTATAAGGATTAATCAGATTTCTGATGAAATTCTCAGGATGCTCGAAGATGGTCGTTATGCTGCAAAAATAAAAACAGAACTGGATGAGGTAAAGAAGATACTAAATAAAAAAGGAGCATCAAAAAATGCATCAGAAATTATTGTTAAAGAGATTATAGAAAGATGAAAATAAAAACCACGCTGAAAAAGCTGACCGAGAACCTGGCTCTTCTTTTTTTACCCTTCCTGATGGTCTTTTATGTTCGATTAATAGGTGTAACACTACGTTACAATTTCGTAAATACCTTATCATACAGGAAGGCGAAGACGGGGGGGAACTGTATATTTGTGTTCTGGCATCAGAAGCTCTTTGCCCCTCTTTATTCTCACAGAAATAGCAAGATGAATATAATGGTTTCTCAGCACAGGGATGGAGAGTTGGCTGCCCGTACATTGAGATTTCTCGGGTACACTGTTACAAGGGGTTCTACAACAAGGGGAGGAATGAAAGCATGTCTTTTGATGAGGAAAGAAATAGAAAGACACGATCTTGTAATTACTCCGGATGGTCCCAGAGGACCAAGATACCATTTTTCAGGAGGGCCAGTTACAATCGCTAAATTCTCAGGAAGACCTATCCTCCCTGTAGGAATTGGAGCAAGGTTTGCAAAATACCTCTCAAGCTGGGATCGTTTTATGCTTCCTCTTCCAACGAGCAGGATTAATATAGTATTTGGAAGAGTCCACTATATTAAACAAAAAGTGGAAGAGGATGCCATCAAGGATTACCTTGCAAAAGAACTTAACGAATTAAATAGGGTAGCTGAGGTTTTTTGATGAAAATAATATTGATACTTCTTTACAATTTGTTATGGTTAATTGTATACATTCTAATATTTCCATACATCCTCATTAAAAGGAAAACAATACCTGGTGAGTGGGAAGAGAGACTTGGAATTTACAATTTTGACTATTCAGGAAACGACAAGTGTGTCTGGATCCACGGTGCCTCACTTGGTGAAATAACAGCGGCGAGTCAACTTGCAATAAGGATAAAGGAGAAATTTCCACAAAGAAGAATTGTAATTTCTTCTATGACAGTTACAGGAAAAGAGAGGGCGATGGAAATAATGAAAGGAATGGATAATTTTGTGCTTCTTCCTTTCGATTTCTTTCCATTTGTCAGGAAGTGTGTAAAGAAGATAAACCCTGAAGTATTAATTCTTATAGAGACTGAAATCTGGCCTTCTTTGATATTTTGCTGCCGAAAAAGAGGGATAAAGATCATTCTGGCAAATGGAAGACTGTCAGATAGAATTTTCAGAAGATATCTTAAATTGAGATACATTAGTCAACGACTATTTAATCAGATTGACATCTTTTTTCCACAGAGCAAAGAAGAGGAGCAAAAATTTCTAAAACTTGGCATTAAGAAATTCAAGATTAAAGGAATAGGATCTCTAAAGTCGGATAACTCGTCTCCAATATCTCTTGAAAGAAGTAGCTTTTCAATTCCAACTCACAAATCTGTTATTGTTGCTGGGAGTGTGAGGAAAGGAGAAGAAGAGATTATCATAAAGGGTTTTAAGGCTTTAATTGGGGATTTTAATGAGACCTACCTTATTATTGCACCAAGACACCTTAGTAGAGTGGGAGATATTGAGAATCTTTTAAGAAAGGAGAATCTTGGATACAAAAAAAGAACAGATGGACTTTCATATAATGGAGAAAGCGTTCTCATACTGGATACTATTGGAGAACTGAGAAATGTATATTCTATAGGAGATATTGCTTTTATTGGAGGGACGCTGCTTCCATATGGAGGACATAATCTTGTAGAACCAGCATTTTTTGGTCTTCCTATTCTCTTTGGTCCATATATTAACAACACAAAGGAGAGCGCAATTGAGCTTGTTAAATCTGGGAGTGCAATAATAGTGGCAAATGAGACTGAATTTAAGAAAACCATTTCTAACCTATTAGATAATCCAGGCAAAAGGAAAAAAATGGGAGAGAATTCCAAACAGTACATCAAGCAGAAAAGTGGAGTCGCAGAAGGCTATATTAAAGCACTTGAGGAAAATTCAATCCTGTAATAATATATGAAGGGATATCAGTTATGTGAGATTTTTCGTTTTCTTTTCCTTCCTTTTTCATATCTTTACCTATTTCTACTTTCTATCTATAAACTGGCATGTAGTCACAGAGTCATTCCTGTGCAAAAATTTAAAAAGAAGCTGGTGAGTATCGGCAACTTAACTGTTGGAGGTACCGGTAAGACACCTTTTGTAATTTTCCTTGTGCAATTATTTAAGAGTAGCGATAAGAAGGTCGCTGTTGTTAGCAGGGGATACAAACGCAGAGATAAAAATAGACTAATAGATATGATGTCTGATAGTAATGCAGATGCTGGAGATGAACCTTGGTTGATTGCCAAGAGAGGAGATGTCCCTGTTGTAGTTTCTCGGAACAAGAGGGAGGGGTGTGATTATGCCATAGACAAGTATGAGCCAGATGTAATCATTCTCGATGATGGATTTCAGTCGTTTTCATTAGAGAAAGATCTGGATATACTTCTGCTTGATTCAACGGATAACCTGTTAGATGAATTTCTTCTACCTGCAGGAAGACTAAGAGAACCATTGGGAGCGATAAAAAGAGCTGATGTTGTAATTATTACAAGGTCTGATCAGGCAGAAAAGAATCAGATTCAAAGGATCTTAAAACGAGTCAGGAGATACAATCTTAATACACCTATTTTTTTGTCCGTTCATCACCCACTGTCACTCATAAAGTTACCTGAAAATAATGTGTTGAAACTCTCTTCTCTAAAGGGAGAAAGGATGCTCTCCCTATCAGGAATTGGTAATCACCAATCTTTTCTATCAACACTTAAATCTATTGATTTAAATGTTGTTCACTCAGTAAACTATATAGATCACCACACATATTCAAAAGAAAACATTAAAAGGATAAACAGACTCGTTGAATTACATAGAATTAACGCAATTGTTACAACAGAGAAAGATATTTACTCTTTAAGGCACTATATTAATGATTTGAGAGTACCGGTATATTTGCTTCAAATTGAACTTCGTTTACAGGAATTAGATGAATTTAAAACATTACTTCAAGGAAAGGGATTAATTTGACTCTGAGAAGAAGGGTTAATATCGGTTTGAGGGTCTTTCTCATAATAACCGTTTTGACAATTATCGTTATTGGTGTCTTAACTCTTGATAAGCGTACATGGAGCGCGTTGAAACAGTTTCATATTGGTTACCTGCTTATCTGTTTTGTTCTCTGGGGATTATATATCTATATGGATGGACTTAGAGTCCAGATACTGAGTTTTGCGCTGGGGAAAAGGGTTAGTATACTGACTGCACTTTCAGTTATCACTTCTGGACTTTTTCTTGCCGCGGTTACTCCTTTCCAGACAGGAGGATTGCCTGTTCAGCTTTACATACTTAAAAAGGAAGGCATTTCCATTGGCAAAGGGAGTGTGATTCTCCTGTTCAGAGGGATACTCGAGCTCTTTATTTTTATTTTTGTTGTACCTTTGATATTCTTTTATTATAAAGGATTAATGACAAGTAATGTCACTCAGGCACTAATGAGGTATCTCTTCATTATCTATGGTTTCGGTCTTCTCCTGCTTGCTGTAGTTGTTATTAATCCGAGATTTCTAAAGAGGATTTTATACAGGTTCCATTTTTTCCTAAAAAGAAGAAAAATTATACGTACAAAAAGATTGCTTCGACTAATAAAACGATTATTTCTTGAGGTTGAGGATTTCCGAAAAAGTTTACGACTCTATTTTAGAAAACAAAAATTCATGCTTTTTCTTGCTTTTATTGTGACCATCATTTCGTACATCTGCCTCTTTCTTATTTTACCGGTAATGATGCTCGGATTGGGGGATAGGCCACCTTTACTTGAAACAATCTATCTTCAGCTCATACTTAAATTTCTGTTGTTTTTTGTTCCAACACCAGGTGCAAGTGGAGTGTCTGAGGCTGCTTTTGTCTCATTACTGAAGCGTGTTAGTCCGATTCATCTCTTGGGTATAGCAGTGGTCCTATGGAGGTTGTTCACATTTTATTTTGGTGCTGCAATTGGTGGATTTGTAATCATCAGAATGCTGCAGAGAGGAGAGGAAGAGGAGATAGAAAAGCAACGAAAGAAAGGCATACGTTCAAGAGATTAGCGATTCAAAAAACAGAATGGAAAAAAGGGATATCATAAAAGGTTTGAGGGTTTTTGCCATAATTACAATACTTGCAGTAGTTGTTATTCTGATTTTTACTGTAAATAAGGAAACTTACACTGCATTAAACCGGATGGTTCCTCTATTCCTTCTGCTAACTCTGTTCTTTGCTCTCCTTCATCTCTATCTTGATTTCCTCAGGCTCCAGCTTCTTACATGGGCTCTTGGAAAATTCATATCTCTAAGAAGCAGCATAGAATTCACCATGGGTGGCTTGTTTCTTGGTGCAGTTACTCCCTTTCAGTCAGGTGGAATTCCTCTGCAGGTTTATGTACTTAAACGAGAAGGATTCTCAATTGGCGAGGGAACTGCTGTAATCCTTTTCAGGGCAATTCTTGCTATTGGAGTTATAATCGTTGCACTCCCCGGGATTATTTCTTACTACAATGTTATGTCAACAGCCCAGATAGTAAAGTCGATTCTTAATTACCTCTTTTTCTTTTACTTGACAGCAATTGTACTATTCATGCTAATATTATTCAGGACGGAGAATATGAGAAGGGGACTTCACAGATTCGGCGATTTTCTTAGAAAATGGAGGATAATCAAGAGTGATAGACCTCGTCGATTTATTGACAGAACACTTAATGAAGTTGTTAATTTCAAGATGAGTATAGGTCTTTTTTTTAAGGTCGGTAAATGGAAAACTCTGCTTTCGTTTCTCGTTACGCTGATTTCGATGGGGATATATTTCCTAATAGCACCAACATTGCTTTATGGTCTTGGTATTCAAGTTCCGGTGATGAAGGCTATAATACTGCAGCTTGTCCTGACGTATCTTCTTGTATTTGTTCCTACACCAGGAGCAAGTGGAGTAGCTGAACTAGGAGGATTTTCGCTTTTTGCCTTAATCTGCCCGAAGGAACTTCTTGGAGTATATGTGCTTCTCTGGAGATTCTTTGCCTTCTACATTTCAGTAATCATTGGTGGTTTTGTGTTGATTAGAATGGTAGGTTTTGAGAAACTCAAGAAAATCACAGATAAGAGGGAGGGAGAGTTAGTGGGAGAGCAAAAGAAAAGAGGAGGGAATTCTCCCCCTTGATGGGGGAGAACAGAAGAGGGGGTGTAAAAAGCAAGTGAAGACAAAAAAAGTCATAAAATTGGCAAGAGAACTTAGAAAAAATATGACTGATGCTGAAAGATTGTTATGGAGAAAAATAAGATATAAGCAATTGGGTGTCAAGTTCAGAAGACAGCAACCTCTGGGAAAGTATATAGTCGATTTTATCTGTTTTGAAAAGAAATCAATCATAGAAGTAGATGGTGGGCAACATTCAGAGAATGCGGAAGATGAAATTAGAGACAAATAGTTGGAAATGAACGGATTTCACATATTAAGATTCTGGAATAATGGTGTTCTGAAAAATATAAATGGTGTTTTGGGGATAATAAATAAATATGTTTCACCCTCACCTCAGTCCTCTCCCATCAAGGGAGAGGACTGAGGAAATTCTCCCCCTTGATGGGGGAGAATAGAAGAGGGGGTGAGAGAAAAGGAATAATTATGTTCTGGTATGATATTTTTCTGATTGTGATTATTGCTGCGGGTTTTCTTTATGGGTTTTTTAAGGGTATCATAAGTGAAATATTTGCATTAGCAGCTTTTGTTGTTGGTTTCATTGTCGCGATGAAATTTTCATTCGTTATTCAACCTTATATCCTACCTTTAGCTAAAAGGGAGCCTTTTGCATTGATTGTTACTTTTATTCTTCTTTTCATCCTTTCAGCTGCTGTCATAATTCTACTTGGGATTTTCTTTAAAAGAACAACAAGATTCATTCGTCTCACCTGGCTTGATAAGCTTATCGGAAGTGCTTTTGGCATTGTAAAGGGAGTAATCATTGCTGGACTCATTTCTTTACTTGTATTCATATTTTTGCCAGGAGGTAGAACATTCATAAGGAAGTCTACATTAGGGAGATATACTGTCACGGTTGTCAGAATAGCCATCTACCTTCTTCCTGATGAACTCCAGGAGAGATTCAGAGCGGGTCAGGAATAGAGTCAGAGATTTCTGGATTTCTAAGATCTTACAGAAAGTGTTTGACAAATTTATGAAACTGGTATATAAATTTTTCAGGCTTTGTTACATATAGAAAGGAGATTTTATGGGAAATGTTTTCAAGAAAATCTTCAAGAGAGCTAGACCACTTAAGGAAGCTGTTTACCATTACAGGAGTGGAGGAACACTTGAGGGTCACAGGGTTCACCTGAGAATCGAGTCGAATGGCTCAGGTCTTCTTATTATTGACGCAGATAAGATCCTTTATCTTAACCAGACAGCAGCAGAGATAATAAAAGGATTTCTGGATGGGAAGAATGATGAAGTAATAATTACGGAAACAGTAGAACGGTATAGAGTGAAAAAAGAGACTGTTTTTGAGGATTTGGACATGTTAAAACATACGATAAAACGGTTTGCTGAAGCAACTGATGTGGATCCGGTTACTTATCTCACAGATGAGGACTTTTCTAAATTTACCAGTGGGTTCTCATCCCCTCATAGAATGGACCTCTTATTGACTTATGACAACAGTAGTATTTTTCGGAATTTTTGCTTTGAGCATCCTGAGGATGTTAAACCCACTAATTTCGGACAATGGGAGAGGGTGATAGAAATACTGTGGAATATTGGGATTCCTCATATTTTGTTTGCTGGTGGTGAACCAACATTATTTGAGAATTTTGTAGAGCTTGTTCATTTTGCTGAAGAGATAGGCATTGTTACAGGTTTACTGACTAATGGTGAAAAGTTAGAGAATATGAAGTATACTGAATCACTTGTGGAAGCAGGTCTTGACCATCTTCAGGTTACTATTGAATCTCACAAAAGGGAGGTACACGACCAGCTTGCAGGAGAAGGTACCTGGGTAAAGAGTGTGAAAGGTTTAGAAAATGCACTCGCAACACCACTTTATTGTGTTGCGCATACTACGTTTACAAAAAAGAACATACATGAAATTCCTGAGTTCATTTCATTTCTTAAAGGAAAGGGTGTTTATGCTTTTGCTGGTGATGTACTAAAAAAAGGAAGAACGGTTAAAGAGACAGGACTGTCCCTTACAGATGAAGAAACAAAGGGTGTGGTTGACAAACTCGTTGAAGTGACCGAGAAGAATGAAATTGCATTTGTGTGGTATGGTGAGGAGAAGGTAGAGGGTGATGCTAAGATAAGTGGTATATGGGAGTACAGCATGTGCATTGAACCAAATGGTGATGTAACACCCTGCGAATTCAAATATAGAAGTTTTGGAAACATCCTGAAAGATGATTGGAAAAACATCTGGAAAAAAGCAGTGAGATACAGTTCTCGTTAAAATGTCAATGAGAGATTAATAAAGAACTCGTTATCCTGTTCTTTCTTGTCTTGAACATTATGTAGGTTCTCTGTTCTGTAAGTTCTCCAACCGGGAACGAATTCAAAGAAAGAGAAAGGTTTTAGGAAAAGAGAAACATCAAGGAACACTGTTGATTCTACAACTCCAGAAGGGAACGGGGGGTGGGGTTCAGTGCCTGTCTCCCAGGGTTCGTCGATTCTTCCCTCTCCCTTTCTTCTGTACCCCAAGTGCACCTGAGGAATTATATTCCACCTGACGAATTCTCTAAGAGTAATATCAAGACCATCCCCGTCAGGACCGAATGGATGTCCTATGCAGACTGAGTAGTTGGAATAAGTGTTTTCTGGATATTTGTGTGTATAGGTCCATTTTGATATCATTGTATATTCCATTGAGAGATCAAATCTTGGCAAGCTGAATGGTTCTGTTATATGTATACCTATGATAGAACCAATCTTGTTTGGTGCTGGGGGGGTGGATTCGTATTGAAAATCGTCTATTAGAAATTCACTGTAAAATCGGTATTTTTTGAGGATAGAAACAGAAAGGTCGAAACTCCACATAATATTGTCCCTGTCGCCTCTATTATACTGTTCGCTGTACAGAATAAAAAGTGGGTTGAGGTAACCAGGTTCTATCCTATCTGAGTAGATTACGAACTCGTTGAAGCCAAATGTAAATCCACAGATATTGCTAATTTCGATTCTATGCCCGGATAGAAACTTTAGTGAATCAATATTGACAACAATGAAGAAAGCTGAAAGTCTTAGTTTATCTAATTTAATAACTGCATTTATGCCATCGTAGTATGGATAGTTGTTTGATAAAAGGAGTGTTCCGTATCTACCAGGCCCAAGCCAGTTAAAGGATCTACCTGCACTGATTTCAAGATATGGGAGGGAAAAATTGATGAGAGCAATGGGTGCTGTGAATCTAAATCCTTTCCATTTCCTTGTGCCGAGGATGTCTATGGAACCATTATTCTTTTCTCGAAGAATATTTATCTGCTCTGAAAAGAAGATGTTTTCGCCAAGATTGCCCCATAGGAATGTTTTCAAGTTAGCTTTGTATTCCAAATCTTCTTCTTGATATGCTAAATCAGTTCCTATACAGCTCTCTTCCTTTAGTAGTCCATATTTACCTGAATAGATTGTATTTGGGGTATTTCTAAGGTTTTGTCTTGAAACTGGGAAAAATTCTTCATAGAGTGATGACAGGAGGTCATCTTCAACATTATCTATCGCTAGCTCTCTGTTAACGTATCGTTCCTTTATCTCTTCAAGTGCAAGCCTGACTTCTTCTCGTGTGACAGGTTTTGTTTCAAGGTTTATCTTTAGAATTCCTCCAGTTGCGAAGTATTCAAGGATTGGATAAGACCAGTGGTCCAAGGGAACTGGAATGCTCTCAGCAGCATTAAGGTTGGGGGCAGAGATGAGGAGAAAAAAGACAATAGGTAGGTGCCCAGATGCAATAGACAGCAGACCAATGACCGCAGACCGAAATTTGCAGTTTGAGGTTTGATTATATTCCATCAGTGTTCATCCGTGGCTAACTTCCTCGATAAACCACTTATGTGTTCTTATTAATCCGTTTTCCAGTGAGACTTCTGGTTCCCATTGCAGTTCCGCTTTTGCTTTATCAATATTCAAAACGTTCCTTTCAATTTCACCAGGTCTTTTTGGTGCAAGTTCTTTTTCATTCTCCTTTTTAGCAATTGCAGAAATCATTCTATAGATATCATTAACGCTCGTAGCAATAGATGTGCCTATATTATATGTTGATCTTGAACCTTTTTCAAGACTGGCTATATTTGCCTGAACCACATCGTCAACAAAAACATAATCCCTTTCGAGTTTACCAAATCCATATAGAAATGATTTTTCTCCTCTCATTATCTGTTCAATAAAGATAGAAATAACTCCTGCTTCACCTTTAGGATCCTGTCTGGGTCCATAAACATTTGCATATCTTAGTATAATGTAATCGATATCTTCCCATTCACTAGAACATTTTACATAACCCTCGCCAGCTAACTTGGCAACTCCATACGGGGAGATGGGTTTTGGCGGGTCTTCTTCTACAGCTGGGTTTTCTGTATCACCATATATGACTCCACCAGAAGAAGAGAAGATGAATCTCTTCACTCTTAGATTTTTGCATATTGAGAGGAGATTGATAGTTCCCATTATATTTGCCCTTGCGTCATAAAAGGGATCTTCTACAGATTTTCTTACATCAATCTGGGCTGCTAAATGGAAAACATATTCAGGTTTTTGTTTTTCAAATATTGCATTTAATTTCTCATCATTAATATCCATTTCATAGAATTGAGCTTTGGGATTTATGTTTGTTTTTTTACCTGTTGTAAGGTTATCTATAACCATCACCCTATGTCCGAGTTCAATCAGTTTGTCAACAAGGTGTGAACCGATAAAGCCAGCTCCCCCAGTTACAAGTATTTTCATAACTTTTGCACTATATCATAATAGAAAGCAATGGTCAATAAAAATATAAGATGGGAATAGGAATAGAGATGGTGACCCACCTTTGAGTTTGGTTAATCTTAAAGTAATGGGTAGAAGTAAGAGAAAGGAGTTATCGATAATGGTCAAGCAGTAAGAACAAAGAAATTGGACA
>SDBS01001418.1_pt1 | contig 24297 bp, 20 predicted proteins | sample 2277091 | NCBI WGS metagenome assembly SDBS01 (sample SAMN10404972, study PRJNA504765) | marine sediment metagenome | isolation source: marine sediment core GS10_PC15, 163 cmbsf | place: Arctic Ocean: Southern Knipovich Ridge | collected 2010
TTGTTATCCCTTCAAATTGTCGGGTTATGTCGAAACGGTTTTGTCCAAGTTGACTCAACGACGGTCCCGAAAATATGCCTAAAATAGGTGAACTATCTTCAAAGGCTTGTGCTACTGCACCTTGGGCTATCTCAGCACCAACTGGATAGGCCCCGCCTTGAATGTTGAATACTCCAATTTTTTTCCCATTTGAAGCTCGTGAGTAACCATCTGCAAGACCAACAGCAAATCTTTCATTTCGCATCATAATGATACGAAGTTTTGCTTTACTAGCTGAAGGGGTTATATTACCTACGGGCATTACACTAAGGAACTCTGTTCCTTCTTGTTTAAGAATTCGTACTATTCCATCTTCTGGTTTCAAGATAAATCACTAAAAATTATTAGGAAGAGGACACTTATTTGGTTTTTTTAAAAAAAGTTTCTCATTTCCAAGTTTATCCTCACAAACAACTCAATCTGATTTGAAATAAGAATAAATGAGGAAATGTAATTAGATTTAGCTATAAGTTCAACTTATGAATCCATTCGTCATTATTTTGTCAATATTAACATTCAAATCTTTTGCAGACTTTATAATGTTCTCCCATAATGGATCATCAACAAGTATACCTAGTTTTCTCCGTTTCTCCTCTTCTAACCATTCAGGTTCACCAGGATAGAGAATTTCTTGAAAACCCGGCCTCTTACGGGATGACTTTATATGATCAATCATTGAGTCTATCCTTTCAGTGAACTCGTCTAGGGAACAGTAGCCAGTTGGATCTATTGCCATGAATGTGTGTCCGAATCCTTTCGCATCAAGGCTGCATCCTGAACCAATTGCCCCAGCTAATGCTTCAATAATTACACTCAACCCATAGCCCTTATATTCACTGTACGGATGGCCAAATGCAACAGGTCTCGACTCACGCTTAAAGAGAGATTTCGGATCCGTAGACCAGGTTCCATCAGGTTTAATAAGCCAACCTTCTGGTGCTTTCTCCCCTCTGATATCCATAATAAGAAGATGCCCCATTGCAACACCTGTCGTAGCCATGTCAAGAATGATCGGTTTGTATTTTTTACCTGTCGGAATTGCATAACTTAATGGATTGACGCCTAACCGACCCTCGACACCACCATACGGAACAACAGAATGGCCACCACCTCTACAAAGAGTTATGCCAATCATGTTGTTCTTTGCTGCGTGGAGAGAATACCAATATAAAGCACCTATATGCCCACGACCCATGATTCCAACACTGCCCATCTTGTACTTCTTCGCTTTTTCGATTGCTACATCCATCGCTTTCAATCCAGCAACGAATCCAAAACCTAAACCTGCATCCCACATCGCCGTAGTCTCAGTATCTCTAAGGATCCTAATCGGAGATCCTGGAACAAGGGTATGTTTTTTAATTCCATTAATGTATCCTGGTATTGCACGTACTCCATGAGAATCTACTCCGTGAATGCTTGTATCTACAAGAATATCGGTTACAATTTTTGCTTCGTCCTCAGGAGCCCCAGCAGCAATGAACATAGCTAAACTAAGTTCTCGAAGAGGTTTTTCTTTCAATCTTACCATTATTCATCACAAAATTTATGTGACTATATGTGCTATTTCTTACTTTTGGTAACTTTTTGATATTGCACAATATGAAAATGATTCTAAAGATAATTAATAATTAAGCTTAATAAACCTCCAAGAAAAAAAAGGAAATGTTAAGTATCTTTTCTGTTGTAATAAAAAAATCCAACTACAACGATTATTATGCCACCAATAATAAAGAGAAGTCCCATAAACAGGTTTGGAAGAGCTACAAAAATATAATTCCACTCAAGAGAACCCGCTTGTATCTCTGCTAGATAAAAGGAGAGATCTCTTTGCGTAATAAATGAAAAAATTAAACCAAATATTATTTGTATTATTCCAATAAAAATAGTTGATTTTTTATTACCCAATAATAACCACCCGCAGTTATCCTATATTATCATAAAATTTATTATTTTAAATGCTTGTTATTTATATTATCTTTTTTATTAGGATTTGAGAATAATTTGTATATAAAGATTATAAAAAGAAGAACCATAAGAAAATATAAACAGATAGATGTCCCCAAAGAAATCTTAGTAAAATGTGTTGATGCGGCAAGACTGTCACCTTCTGGAGCTAATCTTCAACCATTAAAATATAATATTATTGACGAGAGGGAGCTGTTAAAAAAAGTATTTAAAACTTTAAGGTGGGCAGGATATCTTCCGGATTTTCAACCAAGTGTTGAAGAGATGCCAAGGGCATATATTGTGATACTCTTGGATCAAAAAGTAGCAAATAGTTGTGGTCACGACGCAGGTATAGCAGCAATGAGCGTTTCTATGGTAGCCTACGATGAAGGTTTAGGTTCATGCATTCTAGGCGCTATTGACAGAGAACAACTTAGGAAAATCCTAAACATAGATGATGATTGCAATATAGTTTTAGTAATTGCTCTTGGATATCCTGCTGAGAAGCCAGTACTCGATAAGATGAAAGATGGAGATCAAAAATATTGGCTTGATGAAAAGAAAGTTTTACACGTACCAAAGAAGAATTTTGAAAACATTGTAAACTGGAATGTTTCCTCACCCTAACAATTCCATTTTTTTATCCTACAGGTCATATTTTGACTCAATTCACATATTTAAAAAAAACATGAACATATCTAAATTTTCTTATTGATTATTATTGTAGTACAAAAAAAAGTGTCATTGATATGCAGATATAGAAAAGAAAAATTTGAGAAAGAGAGAAGTGATAGATAAAATGAGGCGAAATCATGAAAGATGGGAAAAGGTATAGAGAGAAGAATGGATGTATGGAAAAAATAAAATAAATACATCTTTCATGTATGGAAATAAAATAAAAATGTAATTGTGGGTTATTCTAAAATAGTTCTTAACTAATTTTACAAAATGATGGACATAAATCTCTTAACAGACATATTAAACATTTAGGTTTTTTTGCTTTGCAAATTTTTCGTCCATGATCTATCAACAAAGAGTTAATGGCGTGCCATTCTTCTCTGGGAATGATCTTCATTAAGTCACGCTCAATTTTTTCTGGGTTTTTATTCGGAGTTAAGTTTAGTCTTTGGGTTAATCGCTTGACATGGGTATCAACGGCAATTCCTTGCACTATACCATAAGCGTTAGATAGAACTATGTTTGCGGTTTTTCTGGCGACTCCAGGAAGTTTAAGAAGATCATTCATAGTATTTGGTACCTTTGAATTAAAAGTATCAATAAGCATCTTACAACTTTGTTTCAAGTACTTTGTTTTTTTCTTATAAAAACCGGTAGATTTTATGTCTGATTCAAGCTCTTTATTATCAACATTTGCATAATCTTGTACTTGGCGATATTTTGCAAATAATTTCTTCGTGACTTCATTGACCTTTTTATCGGTACATTGCGCAGATAATAGAGTTGCAACGAGTAATTCTAAAGGATTAGAATAAATTAATGATGTTTTTGAATTGGGATATTCATCTTTTAATAATTTGATTATTTGTAAGATATTTTCACTTGTCACTTTTATTCACGGCCATAGATTATAGAAAATGTTTATGATAAGTGTAGATATTTAATCGATTCTTTGGAATATTTCGCATTTATTCTTTTTGTTTAAAAAAGTAAATTAAAAAAATATTTTAGTTTTTTAACTATAAAAATTTTCTGATATCATATATTTCTCTAGATTAAAGCAAGTGAACAACAAAGATAGGAATAGGTGAAGAGAGTTAGAATAATTGTTCACTGTTAAAAAAAAGGGGGTTTACGGGAGATGTCTCCAATAGGAGTGGTTCGGTGGTACCCCCCACCTTAGGATGAACCCCCCCCCCCTATGTTTTCTTCTTAAAGAGTATTAGGTTGATATTTGCATTCTCACTAGCAAGTTCCGATTACACTGATTTCTGATAAAAAGGATAGAAGGGAAGGTTTTTCAACTGTTTGTTAAGCATGTTAGGAAAATTTTTACATTACTTTCAACGAGAATACTTTCTTTCAGTGAAGATCTAACTCTATTATCAAAATATGAAAATTATGAATATTGTTCAGATGTTAGCAATTTGTGGAGATCATCATAAGATTCTTTATTATATAATGTGGGAAAGAGATTTTATTCATGAAGATTATTATTTCTTAATAAGAAAAAAGGAGATAATTAATATGTTTAAACTTGATCATCAAAAAACTGTTGAAGAAATCTCTGAGTTCATAAGACGAGTTGTCAAGGAAGCTAAAGCTTTAGGAATAGTCATTGGGTTAAGCGGAGGTGTTGATAGCAGTCTTACAGCTGCGTTGTGTGTTCAAGCTTTGGGTAAAAGTAAAGTTCTCGGAATCACGATACCAGTAAATTTTACTCCGCAAGATGATAGGGATGATGCTCAAGATCTTGCTGATAAACTGGGGATCGAAACGAAGAATGTTAATATTAGTCCTATTTTTAAAAGCTTCTTTCAAACTCTGAAAGTGAATGATAAGAATCAAGGAAAGAAAATAGCTATGGGAAATGTTTTAGCTAGAATTCGAATGATCATTCTTTATTATTATGCAAATAGTAAAAATTATTTAGTAGTTGGTCCTAGCGATCGAAGTGAAGCTCTTATAGGTTTCTTCACCAAGTATGGTGATGGTGGGGCTGATTTTTATCCATGTATTCACCTATATAAGACCCAAATGCGGGAATTAGCTATTTATTTGAATGTTCCGAGGAGAATCGCTTATAAACCAAGCAGTCCTCAACTCTATCCAGGACATAAAGCTACTGATGAAATACCTCTTGATTACAACGAACTTGACACAATATTATTTGGCTTGTTTGATCAGAACCTATCACCTAAGGAAGTTAGTCGAAAAACAGGGACATCTATTACAATTTTAGAGGATATTTTACATCGTTTTAATAGATCAAAACATAAACGAACTTTCCCTCCAACAATCAATGAAAATGTGAATTAGTTCTCAGAGCATTATTCTTTAAAACGAATAAAATAAATATGAAATAGTGATACTAAATAAATTCAAGGAATAATTTATGAAAAAACTAAATTTTACAAAATCTGATGAGCTTTTTGAACTTGCTGAGAAAGTCATACCGGGTGGATCTAATAAATATGTACGAAAAAAAACAATCAGTGGTGGAATCGAAATTCGAGGACCTAAATTTATTGATCATGCCAAAGGATCACGTATATGGGATGTAGATGGAAATGAATTCATAGATTATGGAGGTATGGGACCTACTATTCTTGGTCATGGAGATTCGAAGGTAACAGAAGCTGTTAGAGAACAGTTAAAAAAAGGTGTAGTTCATTTTGGTTTGAATTATGAACTTGATATCAAACTCAGTGAAAAGATGGTAAAAGCTATTCCATGTGCAGAACAGGTTCATATGTTAAACACAGGGTCAGAAGCAACCACAGCTGCATTAAGAATAGCAAGGGCTTATACAGAAAAAGCTAAAGTAGTGAAATTTGATGGACATTATCATGGTATTCACGATTGGACAATTCTTAATCTGTTTGGTGGAAATATTTCGCCCAGATTAATATCACATGGACTCACAAAAGGTGCAGTAGAAGATACGATAATTCTTCAATGGCAAGATTTAGATGCGGTAGAAAGAGTTTTATCAAATCAAGGAAATGAAATAGCTGCAGTTATCACTGAACCATACCAATTTAATGGGCCTTGCATAATACCAGAGAAGGGATATCTTGAAGGTTTGCGTAAAATCACTAAAGAACACAATGTATTGTTGATTTTTGATGAAATTATTAGCGGATTTAGAGTAGCTTTAGGGGGTGTACAGGAGTTAGAAGGTGTCATCCCAGATATTGCAACATATGGTAAAGCTATGGCGAATGGATACCCGATTTCAGCTGTTGCAAGTAACAAAAAAATTATGGAAACTGTAACTTCTGGACGTGTTTTTATTAAAGGTACGTACCACTCAAATCCAATATCAACATCTGCAGCATACGCCACTATTACTGAACTTGAAAGAAAAGAGAGTTATAAACACTTGAATCAAATAGGGGATAGTATCATTAAAGGATTAAAAGATGCTATTGATGATACTGGTATCGACGCGATTGTTCAAGGTGTGGGACCCTGTTTTACAATTATTTTCACAGAACAAGAAAAAATTATGAGAACTAGTGATTTAAGAGCAACGATTGGTGTAAAAACCACATCGATGATGTATCCTCATTCCAAAAGATCTGCTGTTTTTACCCAAGAGATGATTAATCAAGGAATTTTATTTCACCCAACCTGGCGAAATCACTTATTTTTATCCCATAACATAGAAGAGGCATTTATCACGATTGAAGCAGCCCAGAAAGCCTTAAAACAAACAAAGCTGATTGAATAAGTTTTTTTTCATTCTATCATAAGATAGATACAGAGTTGAATGGAGGTAATAATATCTAGAATTTAAGTGAGCTTTAAAAATTTGAGATTTAAAAAAATGATCACATCAAAAGAAAATGTAGTAAACTTTCTCCTTTTTTTATTAAACTCGAAACATTTCACGTTCTTAAAAGTGAAACAATATTCCTAACGCTCTTTTATCATTGGTTTACCGCTACTTTCCATTAGAGATAAAGAGTTCATTAAATAGAACATTAACTAAAAAAAAAGGTTCAATCAACGAAAAAATTCTAATGATTTTTATAAAAAAATAAATAAAAACTTTTCTAGTAAGATAATTATTACTAAAACATAAATGACAGAATATTTCCAGAGGTATCTATTTTGAAGGTGGGAATTATAACTAGTGGAGGAGATGCTCCAGGTATGAATGCGGCAATAAGAGCTGTAGTACGTTATGCCATACCTAGAGGTATTGAAACAATTGGAATTGAAAGAGGTTGGGGAGGATTATTGGATAATTCGATTATTCCCCTAACCAAGAAGTCAGTAGAAGGAATAATCCATCTAGGTGGAACAATCTTAAAAACATCAAGATGTCCAAAATTTTTTACTCCAAGAGGCTATTATAAAGCTATGAAAATTATCAAGGAGAATAAAATAGACGCTCTGATTGTTATTGGCGGAGACGGATCCATGTGGGGATCTGTACAACTTAATGAAGTGAGTGGAATCCCAATAATAGGAATACCAGCAACTATCGATAATGATGTAGCTTTCACAGATGAAACGATTGGATTTGACACAGCGGTCAATACATGCATTGAAGCGATTGATAAGATCCGTACAACAGCAAGATCACTTGAGCGAATCTTTTTGATCGAAACTATGGGACGGGAAAGAGGATTCTTAGCACTTCAAGTAGGATACACCGCAGGAGTAGGGATCATTTTAGTTCCAGAGATAAAGTATAATATAACTGAAGTATGCGAAAGACTGAGTGATTTTAAACGCATAGGAAAAAGAACTTCTCTCATTGTTGCGGCAGAAGGAATAGGTGACACTTCAGTAATAGCTAAAAAAATTGAAGACAGCACAAGTTTTGAAATTAGAATTAGTAAACTAGGCTATATTCAGAGAGGAGGATCACCCACAGGAAGAAGTAGATTATTAGCTAATTTATTTGGAACATATTCTGTTGATCTTCTACTAAAAGGCGTATATAATAAGATGGTAGGGATTAAAGATGGAAAAATTATCTCAACAGATCTACATAAAGTAATTAATACGCGAAAAAAGTTGGATATAAAATTATTTAATATGGCTAAAGAATTAGCAATATAAAGACAATTATATCTGTTGAACTATAAAACAGCCCCAAATTCAAAAGGATAGTATTATGAATTCTTCAACGATTTTTTGTTAAATTGGTGCGGAGAATGGGACTTGAATCTAAAGTTACTAGTAAAATATACAATAGGGATTAAGATTTCTGCATGAAAAGTAAGACTATACACTCTTCAATCCTTATGTCAATGTAAAGTCATCTAATGTTTTATTTGTTATACTAACATAAGATATGAAAAAATGTACAATAGATGAAACATGGGAAAATAGTAGAGAAGAATTCAACAATTGAATTAGGAATCTTCAGAAAAAGTTTGATCGAATCTCTAATCTTCGTGGTTGGGAAGTATCGAAGAAACTGGCTAGCTCAATAACTACGATGTGAAAAGGAGGAATTTGGTGATATTATGGACGTTAAATTCATATTGTTTTTAAGGATTATGAAATCAAAAGTCAATTAATGAGTATTGTAGAAACCATTTTCAAAAGAATATCTTCCGTAAATAAGGACACCCTTCTAGAGTTATTGAAGAAACATGGAACAAGGGATTTGGACACTTTAGATGATAATGTATCCGTCGAGTCTCTTATTTTTATACTAAAACAAAAAAAGTTCAATATAAAAGAAGGATTTTTCGTTGATTTAGCTGATCTGTTGGGAATTCCTTACATAAAAAATGATAGTCTCGCAGAGGAAAAAGGGTTTGTCTCTGTTTTACCTTATGGCTTTTTGAAGGACAATCTTATAGTGCCTTTAGAAATTGATAACAAATCAGCAAAGTTTGCTACTGCAAACCCATTTAACAGAGTGGGATTAACTATTCTTAAAGAAATAATTGAGAAGAAGTGGGACCTCAAAGTATATGTTGCATCACTAGAGGCTATAGAAAAAGCCATCGAACACGTCTATAACGAACTTCATAAGGATAGTGCTCTTTTAGACCTCCACTATCTGCATCCTGACGAGTCTGCATATAAGGTTCTCGTTCCATGGCAAAAACGCCTCATTATGTTAATGGTAACGGTATTTTTGATACTCTCAATAATAAGTTATCCTATTTCTCTAACCCTATTCTTTACGATAATCAATGTCTCATACTTCGTAATCAATCCCTTCAGATGGTATGTAGCATCCAAGGGTGTAAGAAACAGACATAGAACGACCTTTGTATCGGATAGCGATGTAGAAAAGTTGAAAGATGAATCACTACCTACATATACGATTCTTGTACCGCTCTACAAGGAATCGAAAGTTTTATCACAAATTATGGGAAACATCTACAAGATAGATTATCCAAAAGATAAGTTGGATGTCAAGATTTTATTTGAAGAGAACGACGAAGAAACACTTATCGAGGCAAGAAGACTGGGGCTTTTTGGAAATCCACAAGCAAGACTCGCACACATAGCTCCTAAGTTGTACAGGAATTATTTAAAAATATTTGACCCCATCATAGTCCCTGAGGAGCAGATAAAAACTAAACCCCGGGCCTGTAACTATGGGCTCATAAGAGCTAAAGGAGACTACGTAACCATATATGATGCTGAAGACGAACCAGAACCAGATCAACTAAAAAAAGCAATCATATCTTTTGAAAGAATGGGACCGAAGTGTATATGCCTTCAGTCACATTTGAACTTCTACAATTCCAGAGAAAATCTTTTGACAAAATGGTTCTCACTCGAATATTTGTACTGGTTTGACTACTATCTTGAAGGGTTAGACGCCATCGATGCACCTGTTCCCTTAGGCGGCACTAGTAATCACTTCAAGACTAAACAGTTGCAAAAACTTGGAAGCTGGGACCCGTACAATGTTACTGAAGACGCTGACGTAGGCATAAGAATATACAGAAGTGGATTAAAAACAGGCATGCTTAACTCGTATACATACGAAGAAGCGAACAAGAAAGTATGGAACTGGATACGTCAGAGATCCCGATGGCAAAAGGGACATATGCAAACCTTTTTAGTTCACATGAGGCATCCACGAAAAATGATACAGAATGTTGGATGGAAAAAGTTCATCTTATTTCAATTGACCTTTGGGGGTAACATTCTCCTACCTTTGGTTAACCCATTACTCTGGACAATAACAATACTGACACTTCTAGTACCAGGAATATTCAGTTTCTTATCCCCAGTATCATGGATTGCTTTTATCAGCACGTTTAACCTAATAGTAGGCAACTTAATTCACATCTCTCTCTATTTGAGGACAGTTATCATAGAAAAACAGTTTTCTCTTATACCCGCAGTCTTATCCATGCCCTTTTACTGGATTCTCGGTAGCATCGGAGCTTGGAAAGGCATGATACAATTAATCACTAAACCGCACTACTGGGAGAAGACAATCCACGGAATATCAAACACGAATAATCTTGCCACGATGTAATACGTTATCTACATAATTAAGACTATATAAAAGAGAATTAGGACTAAAATTTAATCTTAAACCCTAGCATTATGTTGACTGTTTAAAAAGCGTTCGTTTGCTGTTATTGTAGATTTCCACAAAAGACTATACTCACTTATTGAAACTAAACAACGCTCTGTTCAAACAGATCTATTTAGCGAAAAATTACTACATAGAGTTCAATGGATCTTTATAGAAGTTTTTTCTACGTCAAAGTTAGGGATAGACCGTAAGCAGTGATGGAAAGTGATTGTTAATAAAGAAATATTGAATGAAATCTAAATTGTTAGCTATTAACTAAAAGAAGTGAATTAGAAAATATTTAAAAAAAGTGTATACTTCTACCCTGTTTTTGATTTATCGTTTAGCCTAATAGTTCCGATCATTATCTTACTATCAGAAAATCACAAGCATAGATTACTTCAAATGATTTCTTTGTGTTTCTCTAAATTTGTATGTTTAGCAAGTCTTTTTAGTTTCCTGATGTTCTCGATAACGGTTGATTCTGCTTTTCCAGATTTAAATCTCCAAAGCCCATATTCCAGAAAAATGGGGTTGTTAACAGTTGTGTGGTTGACATCACTCTTGAGAACAGTTCGAGAATGGGACGTTTGGTGCGGGGAGTGGGACTCGAACCCACGAAGGCCTTCGCCACAGGAACCTCAATCCTGCTCCTTAGACCAATCTCGGATATCCCCGCATACATAGACATGAATAAAACATGTTTTAATAAAGATGTTGATTACTTTTTTCCTAAATGAACTGAATAAGATTTTGAACAAGTTATCTTATGAACTGTTTGATTGATGTATTTGTTTCTTTTACCAAGATCAGATATAAACTGGTTATTGGGTAATAGTTTTTTTAGTAGGGAAGACTTCCATTGCATTAATATCACCCTGCATTAGCCTTTTAATAATTATCGAGTAGAGATAATTAATCGTTCGAGATATAGCGATCTCTACGTTTCCACTTATAACTTTCTCTTGATTCTTCACTTTTTGAGGGTTACTACCATAAATGATTACAGTTGAAATCTTACTGTGTTCTGCAATATCTCTTACTGAGAATGAATCTTGCACATTTAATCTTGATGTCAAGGTTTTCATAAATAAACCCCAAAGATTATAGATATTTTTAGTAAGTCTCTTTACATAATATGGTGATTGAAAAATTGTTTAAAGGAAACAATTAATGTTTTAAATTCCATCATAATTCTTATTTAACGTAAACATATTTTGTCTCCTGATTATGAAATTTTAAGTCAGATCGTCTCCAGTTTCACTTCATTCTTTTCAAAGACGATACGGCCTAACCAATGTGAATCGTTTCTACGTGGATAATCAAGCAAATAATGTGTACCTCTACTTTCTTTTCGTATTAAAGCGGCTCTTATGATAATCTTTGATAAAGCTAGCATATTATTAAATTCTACTTGTGAACTGTTTAAAGTATTATTAAATTTTGATTTAGCTCGAGTATCTAACAATTCAATTTCCTTTAAGGCATATTCCAATTCTTTCTCACGTCTCACTATGCCGACATACTTCCACATAATATTTTGTAGTTCTTTTCTCAAGTCAGGTACTGTATTGATCTCAGAAATAACTTCAAGTTTAGATTTTAAAAATATTTTTGTAAAGGGAATATCATGTTTCAAGTATTTAGGAACCACTTTTATAGCTAATGAACTAAAGACTGCAGATTCAAGAAGAGAATTACTCGCTAATCTATTAGCACCATGAACACCGGTACATGAACTCTCACCAAAGGAAAATAACCCAGGTATACTTGATTCCCCGAAAAAATCTACTTTAACACCGCCACATATATAATGAGCGGCAGGTACAATAGGGATAATATCTTTTGATAAATCAAAACCATGCTTTAGACATTCTTCATAAATCATTGGGAATCTCTTCTTAAGAAATACTTTTTTTTTATGTGTAATGTCAAGAAAAACAGGTCCTTTTTTTAGTTCTTCATAAACAGATCTAGAAACAATATCTCTTGGAGCGAGATCACCCAGGTCATCATATTGTTTCATGAATGATATACCATTTACATTTCTCAGTAGACCGCCTTCTCCACGAAGAGTTTCAGATAATAAAAAATTTGGTGTGTCAACCCGGTTCATTGTAGTTGGATGGAATTGAATGAATTCCATATCTGCTATCTTTGCTCCAGCTCGAAGAGCCATAGCTATTCCATCGCCAGTTGCAATTTCTGGATTTGAAGTATTTTTATAGAGCTGTCCAATACCACCTGTAGCCAAAATCGTAGCTTTCGAGAATATATAACTTATTTCCCCAGTAATAATATTCAAAACTTTTGCGCCATAACATCGATTATTCTTAACAAGAAGATCAAGAGCAAAATAGTTTTCATGAATTTCTATACCCAAATCTTTAATACTTGAAACTAAAGCTCGTTCTATCTCTCTTCCAGTATAATCTCCATAGTGAATGATTCTGTTCGCACTGTGACCACCTTCTCTACTTAAAGAGAGTGAACCATGTTCCTGATCAAATTTAACACCTTCAGAGATCAACCAATTAATCACTTGAGGTCCATTCTCAACTAAGAGTTCTACTGCTTTTTTATCACATAATCCACATCCAGTTCTCAATGTATCATCAATATGAGATTGATAGCTATCTTCTGGATCTATGACAGATGCAATTCCACCCTGAGCTAGATTAGTATTCGAGGTTATAATCTGTTTCTTTGTTACAACAATTACTTTACCAAGTTTTGCAGCTTCAATAGCAAAGCTTAATCCAGCTATTCCACTACCTAAAACCAAAAGGTCAGACGTTTCATTTTCAACCATTGTTTTAGTCAACTCATCAAAAATGTTTAATTATTAAAAATTTATGTTCTCTAGACCAATACCTTGCGGGTTATATTATTTTACTATTTCAAGTTGTAAATCAGATAATAATTAGAGATTTATCGTATGTTACATAACATGAAATAAAAGTTTACCCTACAAAAGATGATTCGGCTTATTTATCTACTCCTTTTATGAGATTGAAAATACTACTTTATTGTAATAGTTAAGAAAGTTAAAAATAATTATCAACTGGAAAAATCACCTAAGATAAAAATACAATAGTTGGTAGAGGTACAGTATTATATTAAAAAATGTGAGATTCAATAAGTATTTAAGAACTCCGATTCCCAATATTCAAATTCACAAAAAGAGAGGGATAGAAGTTATCCAATAATAAGCCTACCAAGAGAAGAGACTACTACGAAATACTAGAGTTATCTAGAAGTGTCACAAAGAAAGAGCTAAAGAATGCTTATCGTAAACTTGCATTAAAATATCATCCAGATCGAAATAAAACACCAGAAGCTGAAGAAACTTTCAAAGAAATATCAGAAGCTTATGCAGTTTTATCAGATGATGAAAAACGTAGACAATATGACACGTATGGACATGCAGGAATAGGTTCTAGATATTCCTCAGAAGACATCTTCAGAGGGGTAAACTTCAATGAAATTTTTAGAGATGCGGGATTTGGAGGTTTTGATATCTTTAACACTTTCTTTGGCAATCGAAGAGCTCAAAGATATGGAGTTCAAAGAGGAGCTGACCTCAGATATGATATGGAGATAACTTTAGAAGACGTCTCTTCAGGATTGGAAAAAGAGATTAAGATATCTCGAAGAGAGAACTGCGAAGTATGTAATGGTAGTGGAGCAGAGCCTGGAACTCAACCTAAACAATGTCCGCAATGTAAAGGAACAGGCCAAATACAGCACGTACGGTCTACAGGTTTTGCCAGATTTGTCCAAATCACAACATGTAATGCATGTAGAGGGAAAGGAAGGATTGTTGAAACTGAATGTCAAAGTTGTCGCGGGAGCGGCCTTGTACATAAAACTCGAAAGATAAATGTGAAGATCCCAAAAGGAATTGAAAATGGTTCAAGGTTAAGATTAAGCAGGCAAGGAGAAGCAGGAAAACAAGGTGGACCTTCAGGCGATTTATACGTAGTGATTTATGTAAAACAACATAAAATCTTTCAAAGAAGTGATAATAACATTCTCTGCGAGATCCCTATTGGATTTACGCAAGCTACTCTTGGAACTGAAATTAATGTACCAACATTAAACGGAAAAATTAAACTCAGAATTCCAAAAGGTACACAGACCCATACTATTTTTCGATTAAAAGGTAAAGGTTTACCGCGTTTACATGGTTATGGTCGAGGCAACGAACTTATCAAAGTTATTGTACGCACGCCTAAAAAGTTGACATCTAAACAAAAGCAACTGATAACTGAATTAGCAAAAGAACTAGGTGAAACGGTACTTGAAAAGAAGGGATTTTGGAAGTAGAATAATTGATTATCATTCAAATTGTATTAAAAATTGAAAACTAACAGAATTAGAATTTATTGGATAAATAAGAGATAATATTAATTATTAACAAAACGCGAGATTTCTTATTTTTCAATAAACCGTCAATAACAATGATTGAAAAATAAATGAAATTGTTGAATTACAGAGTCGAATAAAACAAAATAGAAGATTTTTGGAACAGTATATAATAACAAAGTGAGATACCGAGATACAATATTAATAGAAATCAAGTTGGAACAATCTTTTTATTTAAGACGGATACTAGTAAAAAGGAATTGGGGTTAAATTTCTCAATATTAAAATGATGAGAAAGAAAAAGAGAATGAGTATCTTGAACATAAATGATGGTACAGATTATTTTGAATACAAATAATATCACGGAGGAAATAAATTGACAATTAAACAAGGTGACTTTATCCGTATAGAGTACACAACCACAATCAAAGAAACTGGAGAACTTTTTGATACAACAGTAGAAGAAGAAGCAAAGAATGAAAAAATATTCAAGGAAAATGGAATCTATGAACCGATGCTTGTTGTTGTGGGTGAAGGTTGGGTTCTAAAGGGGCTTGATAATTCTCTTCTAGATCTAGAAGTAGGTAAAGAAGCGATAATTGAAATTTCTCCAGAACAGGGATTTGGGCTTAGAGATCCAGCTAAAATTCGTTTGATCCCTGTGCGAAGACTTAGAAAGAAAAAAATTGTACCATATATAGGTGCTCAAGTGGAAATAGATGGTAAACTGGGAATTGTTAGGTCAGTTGGAGCTGGACGGGTTCAAATTGATTTTAATCCACCATTAGCAGGGAAAACTCTAATTTATAAATTGACTGTTAAAGAACAGATTAAGAATCGAAAAGAGAAAGCTAAGGCGTTAATCCATAGGAGAATTCCTTCCGTTAATATTGAAAAGTTTAAGATAAAAATATCAGCTAAAAATTTTACAGTTGACTTTCCTGAAGATGCATTTTATCTAGAAGGTATACAATTTATTAAGCGAGGCATTTTATCTGATCAACAAAAATTTTTTCCAAATATTGAGAAAACAATGTTTACAGAGACCTTCATAAAAGAAAAAATTATTCCACAAACCGTTGAAGCTTTACAAGGACAAGAGAACGATTCAAAGGACACTTGACGGGATCGTTAACACTAAGAATCTTACATTTGTCACCATTTACAATACCTAAAGGTACGCATTTTGTGTAACTTCGACATGAAACATCCTGACATTCCTGAGGCTTGAATGTAATTATTCCAGAGGGAAAAACAAGTCTGGTTTCAATATTAATATCTAGATCTAGTTCTGAAACCTCAACAACTTGAACACCATCTTCATGGATTCTACAAGGAAAAAATTTATTCCTTTTTTTCATTACTTTATAAATTCTACCGGGTTCTAAATTAGTCATACAAATCTTGTAAAATTCACATTCTTTACATTCCTCGAGTGATCCTTCGTGTATGAATGAGAAGCCTACTTTAGCTTGTTTTAAACCTACAAAAGTTATTTTGAATTTAGAAGCATTATTTATGAGTAGTCACCTTCTTAATCTATAATTCCAGCTGCTTTAGCAAGATTTTCAGCGACATCTTTTGTTAAACCGTCACCAAGAATTGTATATCTATCAGGTCTAAGAGTGGAAGCTAAAGTGATAGCTTCAATAATATACTTAGGTTCAATTCCTAATTCTTCAGCTGTTGTTGGTGCTCCGATTATTCGAAGATTTTTCTCAATCATACGCCAACCTTTTCTCTGTAAATAAGCCATTAGAATTGATCCAACACCACATTGCTCTCCATGTAATGCTGAGTTAGGAGATACAATGTCTAGAGCATGACTGAAAAGATGTTCAGAACCACTACAGGGTCTACTACTTCCAGCAATACTCATAGCCACACCACAACTTATTAAAGCTTCAAGAACGATTCTTATACCGCTTTCCTTCTTTTTTCGTATAGCTTTAGCATTTTGTAAAACAAGTTTAGCACTCATTAGTGCTAGATTTGCAGCGTATTCACCATAATATTCTTTCTTCAATTTATGAGCTAATTCCCAGTCTCTTACAGCAGTATATTTTGAGATAATGTCCCCACAGCCACTAGCAGTCAACCTATATGGAGATTCTGAAATAACATCCAAATCAGCTACTATCGCTAAAGGAGCTTGAGTGTCTACAGATGTGGATTTTCCTAAATCTTTTATATTAGCTCTTGGGCTAGAAATTCCATCGTGAGAAGCTGCTGTAGGAATGCTTATAAAGGGAAGATGTGAATTAGAAGCAGCTAGTTTCGCGACATCTATTACTTTCCCGCCACCAACACCCAAAAGAACCTCAGGCTTGGTTTCGTCTATTAATTTCATAGTTTCTTTAACATATCGAAACCTTGATTCTTTTACGATGTAACAAAGTAAGTCATAGCCAACACTTTTTAATGATTGAATAAGATTATGCGTTATAAGTTCATACACATGAGGACCAGTAAGAATCAAGATTGATGATTTAAACCCTAAACCTCGACATAAATCATCGATGTTATTTAAAACTCCATGACCTATTAAAACCTCTCGAGGAAGTTGCATATGATGTACAGGCTCTACGAAGTCCATGAAATATTGTATAATTAGTACTATAATATTTCTATTTCCACTTCAAAAACTCGAAATATTTTTAAGGTAGAGTTATTCATGATTAGAACGTATTCTTTGAGGCTTCTAGTTATATTCAGACTTTCGGGTCTTCTTTAATCGATGTTTAGGAGGAAGAATAGAAATGAGTTTAAAATTTGGCAATGATGAAATAAAAGACAAAATGTTACACGGCACGACAACTATTGGTATCGTCTGTAAAAATAGCGTAGTCTTTGCAACAGATACTCGAGCAGTAATGGGATACTATGTAGCACATAAAAATGTAAAAAAAGTATATCCAATTGAGAAACATTTAGCAATAACCATTGCAGGCGGTGTAGCGGATGCCCAAAATGTTGTTGAAATCCTTCAAGTAAACGCACGATTATATCGTTTAGATAAAAAAAGAATTATATCCGTTAGTGCAATCTCAAGAATAGCGGCAAATATCCTCTTCCAATCCAGGGCAGCACCGTTATATATGCAAGCTATAATTGGCGGAGTTGATGATACAGGTCCCCACATCTACACAATAGACCCTTACGGGAGTAAGATAGAGGATAATTGTGTTTCTACCGGATCTGGTTCACCTATCGCTTATGGTGTTCTAGAAGATAATTATCGTAAAGATATGAGTGTCAAAGAAGGTGTAGATTTAGTAATTCGAGCAGTTAAATCTGCAATGAAACGAGACATAGCGAGCGGTAACAGTTTTGATGTAGTTGTTATTGAAAAAGAAAAAGGGTATCGAGAGTTAACTGATGAAGAGAAGGAAGATAGCAAAAGATTAGAAATTACTGCTTCTGAATAAGAAGGTTAAAGTTGACAAGGTATAAGAATTGACATCACCTAATAATGAGCTTTTTAGTCAAATTATAGAGACAGTGTTAAAGCAAGTACCGAAGGAAGCAGAGATTAGTAGAATCAAATTTGAAGGCCCAAGGGTAGCCATTTATACAATGAAACCTGAAGTACTTATTGATCAAAGTTATATAATCACATATATCGTGGGTTTGATAAAGAAGAGAATAGTTATACGATCTGACCCCTCAGTTCGAATACCAGAAAGTGAAACTAAGAAATATATTTTAGAATTGATTTCAAAAGATGCTGAAATAACAAAAATAGATTTTGATCCCGCTTTAGGTGAAGTGATAATAGAAGCTAAGAAGCCAGGATTAGTTATGGGTCAAGATGATGCATTAGTAAATGAAATCATCAAAGCAACGAAATGGAGACCAATAGTTTTAAGAAGTCCACCTATACAGTCAAAGATAATTGCTAATATTCGTCACTATCTTCATTCTGAGTATCAAGAAAGGGAAGGAATCCTTCGTAGAATAGGTGAGAGGATCTTTAGACAACAAATCCTAAAAACAGATAGTGTACGGCTCACTACATTAGGAGGATTTCAAGAAGTAGGAAGATCTGCTATTTTAATCCAGACAAAAGAGAGTAAAATTCTATTAGATTGTGGTATTAATCCAGGTTCCAATAAGTCCAATAATAGATATCCGGTTTTTAGTATTGATAGCTTTGATCTAGAACTTCTAGATGCAGTGATTATCTCCCATACGCATCTTGATCACTGTGGTTTTCTACCTTTTCTATATAAATATGGCTATGATGGACCAGTCTACTGTTCTGAACCAACAGCTAGTTTAATGACATTGCTACAACTTGATTATCTTGATGTCACACGAAAAGAGGGGCGTAGGTTGCCATATACTCAAAAGGATGTCAGAGATGTTGTTCTTCACACTATCCCAATTGGTAAAGGAATTGTTACAGATATTTCTCCAGATGTACGATTAACGTTTCATAATGCGGGACATATTCTAGGTTCAGTAGTTACTCACTTACATATTGGAGATGGTTTACATAATCTAGTATATACTTCGGATTTTAAATTTGGCCGTACAATGCTCCTTGAACCGGCTACTACGACTTTTCCAAGAGTAGAAACACTTATTGTAGAAAGCACATATGGTTCGGCTAAAGATATAATGCCCGCCAGAGTGATGAGTGAAAGAAGACTTGTCACAATAATTAATACAACTATTGAAGATGGAGGAAAAGTCCTCATCCCAGTCCCAGCCGTTGGTAGAGCTCAGGAAATAATGTTAGTTTTAGATAGTTATATAAGACAAAAATCGCTCAAGGAAGTACCAATATTTATCGAAGGAATGGTCAAAGAAGCTACAGCGATTCATACGGCTTATCCTGAATACCTCGCTAAGAATATTAGAGATTTAATATTTAATCAAGGTATAAATCCCTTCCAATCTGACCACTTCATACATATAAAAGATCACGCAGCTCGACAAGAGGTTTTACAAGGTGGACCTTGTATAATCTTAGCAACATCAGGAATGTTAGAGGGTGGACCAGCAATAGCGTATTTCAAGGAAATGTCTTCTGATGAAAGAAACATGATCGTTTTTGTAAGTTATCAAATAGAAGGAACGCTCGGTAGAAAATTGCAGAAAGGTTCAGTCAACATTCGTTTAATAAACGACAAAGGGAAGATCGAAATCGTGAAAAATAAATTACAAGTTAATAAAGTGGAAGGATTCTCAGGACACTCTGATAGGAACCAAATCATAGGATATGCAAGAAAAATTTATCCGAAACCTGAGCGAATAATTGTCGGTCACGGTGAAAAGTCTAAATGTATAGGTCTATCAAAAGCATTCCAAGAATATTTACGAATAGATTCAATTGCACCAAAAGTTTTAGAAACAATTAGATTAAAATAATATATTTCACTTACCCATTATATTTTAGTCTTCTATCATTGCACCTTTATTTCCGATCATATTACAAAATATTGGTGATGACCTTATATTAAACCTTGTAAAGTCAGAAAATATGTAAAATTTCTCTCTAAAGATGAACCTTAAAAGGTTCTAACTTGTAATGGTTAAAGGAGAACCCCTGCTATTAGAACAGCTTGGATGATAAGACCTAAGGGGGCTATCTTCTTATACATCGTCTTATCGACAAAAGATGGGTCATTCCACTGTCGCAAAAGAGGATACAGTGCATAAATCCATCCCGCGAATCCGCATGAAGCAAGTATTATGAAGGCTATGTTTAACCCTAACTGAAAGAAGATGATCATTATTGTGATTCCCATCAAACCGATTAAGGCCATTGCGATTCTAATCGTAACGATTGGACTCCAGACAAGTGCAGGGTTCTTAATTCCATCCATCTTATCTCCCTCCATATCACGAAGATCGATCCACATACTCGTGCTTAAACCTCCCACGAAACCGTACGCTGCTATTAGAAAGACAGGGATCGGTATCGCCCCAGCAACGGTCCCACCCATAAAGTACGTCAGGGCAACGCCTGTCGCTACCGTTAATTTATTGATGAGAAATATGCGCTTCAAACGAACCGGAGGAAAGGAATACATAAAGAACAGGACAAAGTATGCCAATGCAAAGAGAAAAAATCTTAAGTCGATGACGAAAGCGATTGCAATTCCAGAGATCCCGAGAAGTCTGACAAAACGAATTGCCTCCTTCCTTGAGAGAACGCCTTTAGCTAAGGGTCGATCTAACTTGTTGATCCTATCGATCTCCATGTCAGTGATGTCATTATAGATGTAGACGCTGAGAACAATGGCACAAGTCGAAAGGAGAGAAAGCAAGAGGGCTCTTCCAAAAGTGATCATGTCGCTTCCATTAATCTTCGACGAGGCGACCAATGCAAGTACAACACATAACGAATAATAAACCAGCATATTCGCCCTAGATTTTATCAACGAAAGATAGGAGTTTAACTTCAACACCTACACTTGCTTACATTTTCAGCATAGTGAATGTCTAATAGATACTCTTGATTCATAATTTAAATCTATGTGACTGTAATACTACAGTAACAGTTTATCTACAAGCGGTGGAAATTAATTTAGTTTTTTACGATGCATCGTGGTGAATCCTTCAAGACCAATAATCTCTAAAATTTCTACATTTTCTCTTTTATCTCTTAAGGAAGAAAGAATAGAGTTCTAATTCAGATTTATCATTCACAATCGATATCTTATTTGTTTTACATGAATGAGAACTAGCGACATACCATTTATTATGTCTTCTAAAATACGTGGATGTGATCTAGGAAGAGTATGATACATATCTTAAGTAAAGAAATCACAAAACTCGTTCTTTTATATATGAAAAAAAAGTATTGAAGAAGAAAAATTCTGAATAACCATATAGGATAGTGTGTAGGGGTGGGAGAATAACTGTCGATTATTGAATCTAAGGGGAGATATAGGCGTCTTTTTGAACTGTCCCCTGATGGCATAACAACTTTGAACAGATGGGGCACGATAACATCAGTCAACCGCGCATTCGAGAAGCTGACGGGGTATTCTGATGAGGAAATTGTTGGTAAACATTTCACGAAGATAGGGACAATACGAGCAAGAGACATACCAAGATACCTGAAACTGTTTAGTGATGTATTACGAGGAAAGGATGTCCCGTTCATTGAATTCTCTTATAAGCAGAAGGATGGAACCAACCGATGGGCTGAAGCGCATGTCAGTATAATGCGAGAGAATGGCAAGCTTACCGGTATACAAGCCGTCTTAAGAGACATCACCGATCGTAAAGAATCAGAACAGGCGCTTAAGGAAAGCCAGATGAAGCTCAAAGAGTACTCTGACCACTTAGAGGAACTGGTAGAGGAGAAGACTAAAGAGTTAAAGGACACTGAGTGGATGGCAGCAATCGGAGAAATAGCAGCCATGGTAGGACATGACCTACGTAATCCGTTGACAGGAATAGCTGGCGCCATATACTACCTGAAGACAAAGCTTGGTCCAAACATGGACGAAAACCTGATGAAGATGCTTGAACTTGCTGAAAGAAATGTAGCGTACTCCGACAAAATTATAAACGATCTACTGGATTACTCAAGAAAAATATACTTAGAAAAGACGGAAACTACCCCACAATCAATCATGAGAGAGATTTTATCTTCAATTCAAATTCCCAAAAAAATTCAAGTAAAAGATAGAACTCAACCTGAACCGATGATTACAATTGATACACAGAAGATGAAAAGGGTCTTCACCAACATCATAACTAACGCCATAGATGCCATGCCTGAAGGTGGAAAACTCACAATTACAAGTCAGGAACTCAAAGACAAAGTAGAATTTACTTTCACCGATACTGGAGAAGGTATACCCGATGAGATTAAAGAAAAAATATGGACACCTCTCTTTACGACTAAAGCTAAAGGAATGGGGTTGGGTCTTGCCATCTGTAAACGAATGATTGAAGCCCACGATGGATCCATCTCCGTGGAAAGCACTGTTGAAAAAGGCACAACATTCACAATTACAATACCGCTCAAAAGAGAATAGACTTCAAATGAAAACATGTAGCGCTCTAGTTGCGTGCTGATGATATTAACAAACTAAAATAATCTGATATAACTAAGCTTTAAAGCAATATTCTCCGAAAAAGGATGAGTAAAGTCTTCCCTTTCTTTTCTCTTAAGAGATCGAGATATTTGCCTGAATGAGTATTGTTGAGAGAATAATATCAAAGATCATTGGTATAAAATTAAGTTCTTTTAGAGATTTTTTTAAAGGCTTCCCAATATTTATCATTAACATAATGAAGATTGATTGCAACTTTTCCATGTTTCTTTTCAGAAATTTTAATGGAGTTATATAAAACCTTACATAATGCGATTTTTTTGGAAAAATTTTCATCTAAAATGACTACCAAATCATCAATTTTAAATGATCCATCAACTTTGACAATTCCTGGAGCCATCACATTAGCACCGTTACAAATGTAAGGTACAGCACCCATATCAACAGTTAAAGTAGAGAACTGATTTAGGACATAATCATTGATCAAGGTTGGAAAAACTATATCAGATTTAATAAAAGATGGATGCCCATTAATCAAGAAGATAAAATGGTTAAACGTTAGTTCCACAACTTCAAATTTCAAATTTAGAAAGTTTATGATATCAATATTTTCTTTTTCAGCAATTTCTCTTAAAAATCGTTTAGCTTCTTTCTTTCTAAGAAAATATCGTCGTTTATAAGTCAAAATTTACACTTCGTTACCTAGTTATAGATAAGATTATAATTTCATGAATATTTTGATCTTAATATATTCATGCTATTTATAATAAAATCAATAAGTATAATTATTTATACAGCTAAATCTTTAAATTAAAGATATTAAAACAATATCGTAAGAATATTGAGTTGACTGATTATGGCAGAAGCGGCAACAAAAATCTTAGAAGAAAGCTTAGGAGAAACAGTTCTTATTAAATTGAGGGGAAATAGGAAATTAAGAGGAAAACTTGAAGGGTTTGATCTACACATGAACCTAGTTTTAGAAAATGCTGAAGACATATCCAATCCAGATGAGACAGTAAATCTTGGCCGAATAATTGTAAGAGGCGATAACGTGATATTAATATCCCCGCCTCCAAGATAAAGTTGTAAGATAACTGAATGTCAATAATAGCTGAAATTGGTTAAAGAGAGATTTATAATTCTTAGTTTCAAGGGTATATCTTCAATAGAGTTTAAAATTAGGATTATAACTCAAACCTAAAGGTTGCAAAAAGGGTATATTTGAGGGCCGGTAGACCAGCCTGGAATATTGGGATAAAATTTATCTCACAGAATGATCGCCGCATTGGCAAACTTCTAAAATTGCGGAAGCCCGGGGTTCAAATCCCCGCCGGTCCACCAAAAAAGGAACATACTTAAAGAATTTTCGTCATATGAAAATAAAAAAATAAAGCTATCTACATTATACAAATCTATTGATGCTATTCAAGTAGATAGAATTATGAAAAAATAATTCCGTTTAATGGATACTTCTTTTTTTTAAAAAAATGATTGAATAGAAAATAAACATACAGAACCTATCAAGATAAAAAAAGTGTTAGAAATAGATCTTGAACTCACAAGACTGAACATAATATGGATTTAATTCAGAAGAAACGTGTGTATGTGGAAATCAAAGTTAACCAAAAAAAACACCCACCCAAAACCACACAAACACACTACAACACCGTCACAGACTTCGCCAAATTCCGAGGCTTATCCGGATCACAACCACGCGCA
>SDBS01001419.1_pt1 | contig 24294 bp, 26 predicted proteins | sample 2277091 | NCBI WGS metagenome assembly SDBS01 (sample SAMN10404972, study PRJNA504765) | marine sediment metagenome | isolation source: marine sediment core GS10_PC15, 163 cmbsf | place: Arctic Ocean: Southern Knipovich Ridge | collected 2010
TATCCAGGGAACTCGTGGCAAGCTTTAGCATAGCACCAGCCAGGCAGCAAATACTTGATGAGATAAATAAAATAACTTCCGGGGCCGGGATAGATGCAGCCATCCTTACCGTCACCAACAGCCACACGCTAAATGATGCCATAGCTTATATCAGGGACGGGGGAGAAATAAATATATTCGGGGCATCAGAAAAAGAAGGCAGGATAGAAGTCGATTTCGAGAAAGTCTATAAGAGGGAACTGACCATAAAAAGCACTTATTCTGCAACTCCCCAAACATTAAAAAAGGCTTTTGACATCATTACCGGTAAAAAAATAAATATTGCCCCCCTGGTCTCTGAGGCAATGCCCCTTTCTGATTTTAAGAAAGGCATGGACCTGATGCTGAAAAGAAAGATCTATAAAACTTTTTTTAAGTTATGATCTGCAGGGCGGGCATTTGCAGGAATAAATACTACTGGAGAGATCTCTATGTTTCTGGATGAAGCAAAAATAAATATAAAAGCAGGCAATGGCGGAGACGGCATGGTCACCTACTTTAACCTTAGAGGGGGAAAGAAGAAGATCCCCTGCGGCGGAAAGGGAGGAAAAGGCGGGAACATAGTCATCCAGGCCACTTCCGGCCTGAGCACCCTGCAGACATTCAAGAAGAAGATCCATTATAAGGCTGAAAACGGCATAGGGGGCCAGCCTAATAATAGAAATGGAAAAGATGGGAAGGACCTGATGATAAAGGTGCCTGTCGGTACCATGATCACGGACGGCGGGGGCAATATGACAGCTGACCTTGCAGAAGACGGAGACAGGGTCCTTATCGCTGCCGGGGGCATCGGGGGCAGGGGGAACTCAAGTTTTACATCGCAGGCCAGGAGATTTCCCGGATTTGCTGAAAAAGGAGAGGAGACCGGTGAATCCTGGATAAGCCTGGAGCTCCGGCTTGTCGCAGATGTTGCACTGGTCGGTTTTCCTAATTCCGGCAAATCCACCATTATTAGCAGGATATCAGCTGCCAGGCCAAAAATTGCAGATTATCCATTTACTACCCTGACACCCAATCTTGGAGTGGTGACCATAGAGGATGAAGATTTCACGGTCGCGGACATACCCGGCCTTGTCGAGGGGGCCCATAAGGGCGTGGGCCTTGGAGATAAGTTCCTACGCCATATAACCAGGGCCGCCATCTTAGCCATAGTCCTTGACGGCCAGAAAATACTCGAGCAGGAAGAGGATTCCGGCATAATCAAGACTTTTGATGTTTTAAGAGAGGAGATAAGGTTATATAATAATGGGGTATACAAAAAAGACTATATTGTGGTGGTAAATAAGATCGACCTGATCCCTGATAAAAGCATCACAGATAAGATCAGGAAAGAATTGAGAAAAAGGAGCAGGAAAAAAGTTTTTTTGGTATCGGCCATAACCGGCACAGGACTGGATGATATGATCTGGAGCCTTTACCAGCGGGTAAAAGCATACAGGGAAGAACTGGCAAAAAGCCGTGACAGGAAGATGGAGAAAAGCCGGGTAAGGGTCTATGCGGTAGCTGATGAGAATAAAATAAATATTCAAAAGGCCGACGGCAATTATATAGTTAAAAATAAGAAACTGGAAAGAATGGTAGCAATGACTGACCTGGAGAACGAAGAGGCATTAGAGTACCTCAAACACCGGTTAAAGAAAATGGGTACAGGCGACCGGTTAAAGAAAATGGGAATTGAAGAAGGCGCCACGATAATAATCGGAAACCTGGTTTTTGACCTCATGGAGTAAGAGATGGCTGATAGGGCAAAATACATAAAAAATATTAGAAGAGTAGTGATAAAAATAGGGTCCAGCAGCCTTACCTCGCTAAAAGGCGGGCTTGATACTGCAAATATGAAAAAGCTTGTTTCTGAAGCAAGCGGCCTGGCTGCAGAGGGGATCGAAGTGATAATCGTCACAAGCGGTGCCATTGCGGCGGGGCTCAAAAGCTTAAACATCCTGAAGAAACCTGGAGATATCACCCAGTTGCAGGTTGCAGCATCCATAGGCCAGGTAGAGCTTATGGCAACATACAGCAGCCTGTTCTCAAAAAATAATTTGAAGATCGGGCAGATACTATTGACCACTGAAGACACGACCAGGAGGGAGCAGTATTTAAATATCAAAAATACCATAATGAACCTGATGAGGCTAAAAGTCATTCCCGTCATCAATGAAAATGACAGCGTGGCTACCGATGAAATAAAATTTGGAGATAATGATGAGCTTGCTGCACTGGTCTCAGTGCTGGCAGAAGCTGACCTGCTGATCATCCTGTCCGATGTCGACGGCATGTATGATAAAGATCCAAGGGCAGGCAGTGATGCTGTGCTTATCCCTGAGATCAAGAAAATAACCAGAGGTATAGAAGATGCTGCCGGGGGGATCGGCACCACCATCGGGTCAGGGGGAATGGTCTCAAAGATAAAAGCTGCAAAGATATGCTCTTTTTCCGGGATCGGCATGATAATCGCCAACAGCAGGGAGAAGGAAGTGCTGGAAAAAATTATTTCTGCAAATAATATTGGGACATTCTTTTATCCCGGAACACAGAAGAAGGTCAGGAGTGTAAAAAAATGGATTGCCTTCGGGATAAAGCCAAAGGGAAATATTGTCATCGACAGGGGGGCGGAGGAAGCTGTAGTCAAGAGGGGTAAAAGCATCCTTCCGGTCGGAGTCATAAAGGCCGGCGGCAGGTTTAGCAAAGGTGATACCCTGAAAGTATTTTCGGAAGACGGCCGGCTGATCGCCAAAGGGATCAGCAGCCTGTCCGGTGAAGAGATCAAAATGGTAATGGGCAAGAACGAGAAGGCCATTCTTTCAGATCACGGTTCCGGACTTTGCGGTGAAGTGATCCACCGTGACTGCCTGGTAGTGTTCAAAGAATGATCTTAAAATCAAATTCTTATGCTATAATAGTTAAAAATTTCAGGGATGGGGCAGCTGTACCTATAGGATCCGGTCCCTGTTTTACAGGTGGAGAAAATATGGACATAGTCACCGAAATTGCAAAAAAAGCCAGAGATAATACAAGATTTATAGCCAATATAAAAACAGGGGCCAAAAATAAGGTACTGGCAGATATTGCCGAAAGACTTGTCGGGGCAAGTGCCGGCATCATCTCTGAAAATAAAAAGGACCTTGACGGCTGCAAAAAAGAAGGGGTATCAGGCAGCATGCTTGACAGGTTGATGCTGGACAGCGGAAGAATTGAAAAGATTGCAAAAAGCATTGATAAAGTGATCAGGTCTACCGACCCGGTAGGAGAAGTAATATTTGGATACGATCTTCCCAACGGCCTTATTTTAAAAAATATAAGGGTGCCCCTGGGAGTAGTCGGGATAATATATGAAGCCAGGCCCAATGTGACAGTAGATGCCTCGGTCCTGTGCCTGAAGGCAGGCAACTGCATAATACTCAGGGGAAGCTCCCATGCCTTAAATACAAATAAAAAACTGGTGCAGGTAATGGGCGATGCCCTGGAGGAGAATGGTTTCCCCAGGGAGATCATACAGATCATCCCTGGCGCCGACCGGGAGCATGCAGTCAGGATGATGGCCCTGCGGCAGTATATTGATGTCCTCATACCAAGGGGAGGCGCGGACCTGATAGACAGCGTGGTTGAAAATTCAAAAGTCCCTGTAATAGAGACCGGGGTGGGGAACTGCCATGTCTATGTAGACAGCCGCCTGGACGGCATAAGCATGGCCAGTATCACCGGGATCGTAGTGAATTCAAAGACCCAGAGGCCGAGTGTATGCAATGCGGCAGAAAAACTTCTTGTCCATGCAGAAAAGGCAGGAGATATCCTGCCTCCTGTCCTGGGAGCCCTGGAAGATGCGGGAGTCACAATACTTGGCTGCACCAAGACCAAAAAGATATATCCTGCTGCAGGCACTGCAGCAGAGCAGGACTGGTATAAGGAATTCCTGGACCTTAAGATCGCTGTGAAGGTAGTAGAAAATATAGAGGATGCAGTGGCCCATATAAACCGGTATGGTTCTCACCATACTGAGACCATAATCACTTCAAGCTATAAAAATTCAAATTATTTTACCCGGGGCACTGATTCTTCCACTGTTTTTGTCAATGCTTCAACAAGGTTCACAGACGGTGAAGAATTTGGAATGGGGGCAGAGATAGGGATCAGCACCCAGAAGCTTCACTGGAGGGGCCCCATGGGCCTCCGGGAGATAACCACCAATAAATTTATTGTACTCGGCCAGGGGCAGATAAGGGAATAATAAGGGAGGGGGCAGATATGAAGGCAGGCAAAAATAACCGTGCCGTAAAGAAGATCGGCATCATGGGCGGTACCTTCAATCCCATCCACCACGGCCATCTGGTGACCGCACAGGAAGCGCTGGACCAATTTAAGCTGGACAGGGTCATTTTTATACCTACAGGTGATCCGCCCCATAAGATAGGTGAAAGACTGGCAGGTGCCGAGGACCGGTACCTGATGACAGTCATAGCCACTTCATATAATAGTGATTTTTTTGTTTCAAGGATCGAGATCGACCGGAAGGGGAAATCCTATACTATAGATACTGTAAGGGGGCTCGGGGAAATATATGGCAAAGATTCAGGACTGTATTTTGTTACAGGTGCAGATGCGATACTTGAAATACTTACCTGGAAGAAGGCTTCAGAAATAGTCACCCTCTGCAGGTTTATTGCAGCGACAAGGCCGGGACATGACCTCTCCAGGCTGGAAGGTCTCAAGAAGAAACTGTTTTCCAGTAAAGAAGAAGCAAGTAAAAAAATATTTATCATGGAGATACCGGCTCTTGCCATCTCCTCTACTGATATAAGGAAAAGGCTAAAACAGGGGAGGTCCATCGACTATCTTGTCCCGGAAGGAGTCAGTAACTATATATTAAAACATGGACTTTATAAATAGCCTGGGCCTGGCCGACCGGGGCCAAAAAGAATACCTGGCGGGCCTTGCCAAAAAGATCAAATCCAGAATGCCGCCCGCCCTGTACAGGCATTCGGAGGGCACGTTTGAATATGCCGCGGGCCTTGCGGCGGGCGTTCCAGGCACCATTGATCTTTTTAGCCTCGGAGTCTCCAGCATCCTGCATGATTATGGAAAGATATTCAGTTACAGGGAACTCATAGATATTGCGGTAAAGAACCGGCTGGATATCAGTGATTTTGAACTGGGCTGCCCGCCTCTCATGCACGGGCTGGCAGGTGATTTTTTAGCATCCAGGGATTTCGGGATAAAGGATAAGAAAATATTAAAAGCCATCAAATTCCACACGATCGGTTATTGTGATATGATTTTAGAGGACAAGATCTTATTCATTTCTGATAAAATAGAAAAAGGCCGCGATTATAGCGGGGTAGAAGATTTAAGGAAGATTTCCATAAAAAGTCTTGATTTATGTTTAGAAGAGATTTATAAAAGTACTATAATATATGTTCTGGGAAAGAGAGGGTCTCTTCACCCGGATACCAGTAAAATATGGAACAGTATTTGCGCCGGAGGTAAGTAATGGCTTTTGATGATAAAAATAATGGAGAAGATGAATATACAGATTATGAGGATGATGAAGATCCGCGTAAGATAGCGGATGACTTCTTCAAAGACGAGGACTTTGAAGTCGAAGACTATGAGGACGGAGAAGAGCCCTCCGATGGATTTAGAAGTAAGAGGGTCAGGCAGAGACAGAAGAAAAGAAAAATGATCATTTCCACCATTTTAATAATGGTGATACTGGTAGCCATCGCAGCAGGGATAGTCTTTGGCTACAGGTGGATAAGGAACAGGTTTTTTACCCCTGTAGAGATATCTGACAAAGACAGGATCTCTGTGCCGGGATCACTTCAGCTGGGTGAGGATTGGGAAATAATAATAGCTGGCGCCGGGGAGGACCTGCTTGAACCTGAAGTAAATTCAATTATATTTTCCAGCTACTACAGTACTTCCGGTGAAGTAAAATCATTGTGCATCCCTGTAAAGACATTGATGGATATACCGGGATACGGCGCTGAACTTGTGGGCCATTCCGTAAAACTCGGGGGCATGGATCTTCTAAGGCTCACCCTGGAAAAACGCCTGGGGATGGATATAAAGATCGATTATTATCTTCTGATGGATATCTCAAGCATTATCAACAAATTGGGAGGAATAAACCTGGTACTTGATGAGGAGATAACTGTTAAAAATTATGATGACGGATCCACTTTCAAGCTGGAAGCAGGGGCAAACCTTGTAGACGGGGCCGAAGCGGTGAATCTGTTAAAATTTACAAGCGGCATCGAGAAGGATGTGCCCATAGAAAATGTCACAATACAAAAACTGGTATTTGACACCCTGATAAGAGAGATAATAGGCAAAGAGGGAGAGGACCCTGTAGAAAACCTGAACCTGGTCGCAAGCTATATTGAGACAGAATTAAGCAATGAGGACCTCCTGGACCTGTTTACAACTTTTTCCGGCCTGGAGCCGGCAAAAAATAAAGTATATGCGCTGGATGTCTCATCTACTGAACTGGAGGGTGAAGGGGTGGTCTATATTCCGGATGTATCAAGCCTGGCCGGGATCTTTGCCATGACCGAAGCAGCCGATGCGGCTGCCGGCGGCGGACAGACAGTCAGCATTAAGATATTAAACGGAGTGGGCACCCCGGGTATAGCGGCACAGGTACAGGCAGTCCTTGAAGGAGCTCAATTTGAGGACGGCAGCGCCAAATACCAGGTGCTTGAAGTGGGAAATGCAGATAGTATGGATTATAATGTTACCGAGATAAGGATCTATGCTCCGGATAAACCATATGTCGGGACTGCTGCCGAAGACATCAAGAATATACTGGCTGCAGGAAATGTGATCACGCTTGAAGAAGAAATAGTCGGTTCTGATATCGTGATCATAGTGGGTAAGGATTATACAGGTGAAGCTGCCGTAGAAACAGAAACTGTAGAAATGGAAGGGGCAGTAAAAATAAATATATTAAATGGGGAAGGCACTGCAAAACTGGCTGCAACAGCAAAAAAAATACTGGAGGACCATTTTAATGCTGAAAGCGATATCCTGGAAGTGGTGGAGACCAAGGATGCTGCCAATTGGGATTATACCAAGAGCGAGATAATCGTTTTTACTTCAAATGATGCTGTGGAGGCCCTGGCCCAGCAGATACAGGAAAGGCTGGGAGTAGGCACCATACAGAAATCAGAAGACAATCCCGATAATGTAGACATAAGTATTATCCTGGGGAGTGATTATACCAATCAGTGACATAGAGAATGATAAAAAAAGCAGCCCGGGCCTGAAGGCAGGCAAGAGCCTTGCAGTTATAAAAACTGTAGCCGGGATAGCAGATGACAGGAAAGCTGACTATATAAAGATACTGGATATGAGGTCCAGGTTAACGATCACTGATTATTTTATAATCATCAGTGCAAAAAACACGAGGCTCACCAGGAGGATCCAAGAAGAGATCTGCACTCAACTCAAAAAGACCGGTAAATACCCTTTAAATATCAATGGTGTGTCGGAAGGCAACTGGATACTGATCGATTATGATGACTTCGTGATCCATATTTTTACCGATGAATACAAGGAATTCTATGACCTGGAAAGATTGTGGAAGGATTCAATGGAAATAAAATGGAATTAGGGCGCGGCAGCCGGATAACAGGAAGAGCAGAAATTTGAAAAATCCGCTAAAAGGTTCAAAATATGACCACAGGCAGATCGAGGAAAAGCTTTTAAAAAAGTGGGAAGCTGAAAAGATCTATTCTCTCAGGTCAAGCAAAGATGATCCCAAGTTTTATATGCTGGAGATGTTTCCATATCCTTCAGGAGAGCCCCATATGGGGCATGCAAGAAATTATACCATCGGGGACGTAATAGCCAGGGTGATGGCCAGGAGGGGATATGACGTGCTTCATCCCATAGGATTTGATTCTTTTGGCCTTCCTGCAGAAAATGCTGCATTAAAAGACAATGTCCATCCCAGGGAAAGCACCAGTGCCAATATCGAGAAGATGAGGAAGGCACTGAAACGGATGGGGATGAGTTATGACTTTGAAGATGAAATAATCACCTCAGAGCCTGATTATTACAAATGGACCCAATGGCTCTTTCTTCTTTTTTATGAGATGGGACTGGCTGAAAAAAAGGAAGCTCCTGTAAACTGGTGCAATTCCTGCCAGACAGTACTTGCCAATGAGCAGGTCATCGATGGAAAATGTGAAAGATGCAGCAGCCTGGTGGAGAAAAAAGTACTTTCACAATGGTTTTTTAAGATCACGGATTATGCCCAGAAGCTCCTGGATGATATGGAACTGATAAAAGACGGCTGGCCCGAAAGGGTCTTTGCCATCCAGAGAAACTGGATCGGGAGGAGTGAAGGGGCACTTGTCGATTTTAAGCTTGACGACGCAGGAGAAGAGGCTGTGATCCCGGTATTTACTACAAGGCCAGACACATTATTTGGTGTTACTTTTTTCATATTGGCTCCGGAGCATAAACTGGTGGACAGTATTGTGGTGGACCAGAAATACAAAAAAGAAGTGGCCGCGACAAAGGAAAAGATCTCAAAGCAGAGCGATATTGAGAGGGGTTCCGCAGAAATAGAAAAAGTAGGCTGCTTTACCGGCAGGTATGCGCTAAATCCGCTAAACGGTGAAAAGATCCCCATATGGATTGCAAATTATATACTGCTGGAATACGGCACAGGAGCCATAATGGCTGTCCCGGCCCATGATGAGAGGGATTTTGAATTTGCCAAAAAATATAGTATTGAGATACGGGAGGTCATTTCTCCTGATGGAAGCATCCACGACCGGCTGGATAGCGCATATACAGGTGAAGGAATAATGGTAAATTCAGGGAGATTTGACGGCCTGGATTCAAAAGAGGGCATAATAAAAGTCACTGCCTATCTACAGGAGAATGGGGTCGGAAAACCCGAAGTAAATTATAAGCTGCGGGACTGGCTTATCTCCAGGCAGAGATACTGGGGTGCCCCTATCCCGATCCTTTATTGCAATAGCTGCGGCACCGTTCCCGTGCCGGAGGAGGACCTTCCGGTCATACTCCCATATGATATAGATTTCAGGCCAAAAGGATTCTCACCGCTGGAGGGCAGCAAGGAATTTGTTAATACCGCCTGCCCCCGGTGCGGCGGCCCCGCTAAAAGGGAGACAGATACCATGGATACTTTTGTATGCTCTTCATGGTATTTCCTCAGGTACTGCAGCCCTCATGATGACAGCAGGGCATTTGACGAAGATGAAGTAGGGCACTTGATGCCTGTCGACCAGTATATCGGGGGCATAGAACATGCGACCATGCATCTTATATATTCCAGGTTTTTTACCAAGGTACTGTATGATAAGGGGCTCTTAAAGTTTAAAGAACCCTTCACCAGGTATTTCCCCCACGGGGTAGTCAATTTGGGAGGGCAGAAGATGTCTAAATCAAAGGGCAATATTGTAAACCCGTCAGAGATCTACAATAAGTTCGGGGCAGATACTTTAAGGCTCTATATTCTTTTTGTCGGACCTGCAGACAGCCCGATAGACTGGAATGACAGTGGGGCAGAAGGAGCCAGCAGGTTCCTGGGAAGGGTCTGGAAGCTTGCAGCCGCGAGCATTGAACTGATTGGCCAAAAGCCATCCGGAAATATAAACAATATCAGCGGCCTTACAGGGATTGAAAAAGATGTCTACCGGAAACTGCACCAGACCATAAAAAAAGTGACCGTTGATGTCCTGGAGAAATTTAATTTTAATACTGCCATAAGCGCCATCATGGAACTGGTCAACCTGACGGCCAAATACTTTGATGAAGCCGCCTCCGAAGGGAAAAAAAATACTGTTTTAATAGAAGAGGTAATAAAAAATATACTGATCCTTCTCTCGCCTATCGCACCGTTTATAACAGAAGAATTATGGATGAAGATGGGAAACAGCGGCAGTATCCACAGGGTGCCGTGGCCCGTCTATGACCCGGAAATAGCCGCCGAAGAGCTGGTCACCTTTATATTCCAGGTAAACGGAAAATTAAGGGACCGGGTCAAACTGCCCCTGGATACTCCTGCAGAAGAGATAGAAAAGCTTGCAGATTCTTCTGAAAAGGTAAAAAGGTTTACGGAAAACACCAAAATAATCAAAAAAATAATCGTCCCCAATAAACTGATCAATATTGTTGTCAAAAATTAATATTATTTACTGGAGGCCTTGATCATCTCCAGGACCGACCTGCAGAAAGCAGGAAGGTCATCTGGTATCCTGGAAGTCACAATATTTCCGTCAATGACTACCTCTCTATCGATATATTCTCCTCCGGCATTTTTAAGGTCTGTAGCTATTGCCCTGTATCCGGTGACTTTTTTCCCTTTTGCAATACCGGCTTCCACGAGCATCCACCCGCCGTGGCATATTGCGGCGACCACCATGCATTCATCAAATGCTTTTTTGACAAGGTCCACCATGGCACTATTGATCCTCATCTTGTCAGGAGCATTTCCACCCGGGATGATAATGGCAACCACATCTTTCGTATCGGCCCCGGAGGCAGATAGGTCGGATTTTATTGGGAAGCCAAATTTTCCCTTATATTCTATTCCTGCTTCCGGCCCCACCGTTTTTACCTCATAGCCGGCTTCTATGAACCTGTAGAATGGATAGATCACTTCTTCATCCCTGAATTCGTTTTCTAGCAGCATCAATATTTTCTTAGGCATTGCATTCTCCCTTTATAATTTTAAAACAGAGTTACCACATGATCCACAGTAATGGTGTGAGCTAAATCTGTTTTAAGCCTGTTCTAATAAAAATTTAAGTGGGATCATTGCCTGTACTGGCTGTACCCACTCAATTATTTATTATACCAAAATAATCGAGTGAATCGAATGTGGGTAATATTATATTAAAGATGACAGCACTCCGGGCAAGGTAGTGAAGCTATAAGAAAAGATCAAGATATTGCCATAATAAATAATATCTGTTTTTAAAATTTCCCCTTAAAACTCTTACCACATTAGAATCTAAAAATAATTTCATTAATCTTTTTGCAGTATTGTAATGGATCCCTAATTCTTTAGCTACAGTATTTATGTTTATAATAGGTTTTGAAAACATTAATAAAAGTAGTTTCCCTCCACGCTCAGCCCGGCTTCCAAAGGACCTTACTTTTTCATCATAAATTTTTCTTAATTCAATTATTTTTTTAAATGTTTCCGACCCCTTTTCTGCTGTTGCGATAACCCCGGATAAGAAAAATTTAATCCATTGTTCAATATTATTAGTTTGTCTCACAATTGTAAGATAATCATAATATAGTCCTTTATTTTTTTCGAAAAATTCTGATATATAAAGAGTTGGCTTATCTAAAATTTTATAATCAATTAATTGAAGGGTGATCAGTAATCTTCCAATTCTGCCATTTCCATCGAAATAAGGATGAATTGTTTCAAATTGATAGTGTGTCATTGCAATTTTTATTAATTCAGGCACATCAATTTCTTTGTTATGCCAAAAGTTTTCGATATCACTTAAAAGGTCGGGAACTTCCAAATGGTCGGGGGGAATAAAAGATGCGTTTTGTAAATTTGAACCACCGATCCAATTGGGACCATTTCTGATCTCCCCTGGCTGCCTTTTGCCACCGCGTACTCCCGATAATAGAATTTTATGAGTTTTATTCAATAAGCGTATACATAATGGAAGATTTTTTAGTTCTGCAATTGCACTATTTATTGCCACAATGTAATTTTGTACCTCTATCCAATCATCACGTTTTTCTGGCTTAATTTCGGTTTTTGGTAATAAAACTTCTTTTATCTCAGTTTGGGTGCCCTCTATTCTGGAAGATAGTCCAGCCTCTTTCCTGACATGCATAAAAATAAAAAAATCTATATCAGGTATTAAGATAGAATATGCATTTAATCGAGCTAATTGTCTTTCGGATTTTATAATTAAGTCATAGATCTCAATATCATTCCATTTGAATTGTCTATTTATAAGATTAGGACTGAAACTTTTATACTCGTATTCTTTCTTATAGAAATTAGTTTTATATTTTCCTGCTATGAATTGATTCATTTTTGTGTAAAATTGGAAACATTTCTTATTTTTGTTTCCATTTTAAGGTAAAAATGGAAACAAAACAACTGTTTATTTCCAAAAAGACATAATAATGGCAAGGAAACATAAGAAATTTGTTATACCTTGAGCATGGAAAATCCCTGGCAGTACCATTTATTAAATTGCAGGATCCAATGATCCTATATTTCTAATAGGCTCTATTTCCTTTGTCTTTAAGGCTTTCTCTTCTCTAAGATCATATTCTAATTGAAGTCCCAACCAAAAATCAGGGGTTGTACCAAAATATTTTGAAAAACGCAATGCAGTATCTGCTGTTATCCTTCTCCTGCCTTTCAAGATCTCAGATATCCTGGTCGGGGGTACCTTTGTCTCTTTTGCCAGTCTATATGCAGTTATATTAAATCCCTTGAGAAATTCTTCTTTAAGGATTTCTCCGGGATGGATATTTGGTATTATTTTCATTTTTCTCTTCCTTCCATTCAATGATAATCAGTTATTTCAACTTTATAGGCATTTGGATCTTTCCATATAAAACAAATCCTAAATTGCTTGTTTATCTGGATACTATATTGACCTGCTCTATTTCCTTTTAATTTTTCAAGCATATTTGCCGGTGGAATCTTTAAATCATCTAATTCCTTTGAATGCTGGATCATAAATAATTTTCTAAGTCCAATTTTATGCACATCATAGGGAAACTTTTTTACATAAAACTGATTCCATATTTTCTCTGTTTCCTTATCCTTAAAGGATTTTATCATTTTTATATATTAACGCATTACGTTATTAACGTCAAACGTATATATTACAATAGACTATGGTTTTAAGTTATTGTTTTACTATAATACAAAATATGCTAATATGCAAATACATAAATAGAAATTAAAACATTATGGATCTTATTGATATAAAAGACAGGATGAGCCGCTTTATGTTGAATATTTAACAAATGTTAAATATAATTACATTATTATAGGCAGCCATGGTAGAAAAGAGAGGTGAATATGTCTAAAGTAGCAATCGGAATTAATAAGAAAAGTGGTATTTATATTGTTGTTACAAATATATTTACAAAGGAAAAAAAGGGCTATGTTGTAGAATGTCCCGAACTCGGGATTTATAGTCAGGGTGACACACTGGAAGAAGCTGAAGAAAATATACTGGATGCATTGAAAGTTTTTTTAAATAGTATAGAAGAATTAAATTTGAGGGATAATATTTTTAAAGATAAAAATATTAAATTATATAAATATAAGCAAATACCAAAAGAAGAGAAGGAAACTATTACCATAAGTCCAAATATAGAAGAAAATTCATTTTATAGAAAAGTTCCCATTGCAATATAGTGGATAGATATAAAAATCCAAATGGTAATAGGTTAATACGGGCCCTTACAAAAAATGGTTATGAGATAAAAAAATATTGTAAGGGATCTCATGTTTTTTTAATACACCCTGAGAATAAAAATAGTTATGCGGTTGTTCCTAATATCAAAAAACCATTAAAAACCGGAACTCTTGAGGGGATAAGAAAAGATCAATTGAAAATCTCAAAGAATAAATTCTTCGAGATACTGGAGGATAGTTAGGGTCCCGGGAAATACATAATAAATGCTATAGGTCCAATTCCATCTGGTACATTCAGATAAATCTTTCTTTTTTAGCTTCCTGTAATCTCTTTAACCTTTACACTCTCGTATCGGGTAAGTAATTCATATATTTTTAATAAATGTTTTCCACGTGGGGGAAACATTTATAATGCCTGCAGCCGGTATAAATGATTTCAGAACTTTCAAATATATTTAGTATTTTACTATAATAACATATGTGTTATTATACAAATACATAAATACATATATAGAAATTAAAACATTATGGATCTTATTGATATAAAAGACAGGATGAGCCGTATTAAATTCATTTTTGAGAAAATAAAATACGGCAGGACAAAATATTTCTACTTCTCGGCCATAGGTTTGATACTGGTGCTGACAGCAATATTTTCGATTATTTTTTTTAACCAGGGCCTGGAAATAAAGAGGAAGGACAATATCTTAAAAAGCTATTACCAGGAGGACCTGGCTGGCAGCAGTATACCGGCTGATGGCGGGGACCCGGCACAAATGGATGAAAGCGCCAGGGAAATCACTATTGCTGCGGAAAGCAAGGGGAGTATGGAAGATATAGAAAATACAAATACTTTGATAAAGGTATATATCTGCGGTGAAGTGAATCATCCGGATGTATATGAAATTGAAAACGGGAAAAGAATTGCGGATCTACTGGTCCTGGCCGGGGGCGCATCCGAAGGAGCCTTCCTTACAGCAGTAAACCTGGCCCAGAAAGTGGCTGACGGCCAGAGGGTATATATTCCTTCCAAAGAGGAAGTCGATAGCGGCAGGTATATGACAATGCAGGATAGCAGCCCGGAAGGCGGGACAGGGGATATATTTTCCACTACGGCCGTAAACATTAATTCTGCGAGTCCAGTGGAGCTGCAGTCTCTTCCAGGCATAGGGCCCGTCACTGCACAGTATATTATTGATCATAGAAACAAAAGGGGCCCTTTCAGGTCAAAGGAGGAGTTAAAAAATGTCACCGGTATCGGTGAAAAAAAATATGAGAAGATAAAGGACGCTATTTCTATTTAATGGCCCTAAAAGACAAAGTATTCAAATTTTTATTTAAGGATTACTATCTATTCTGGGTAACCGGCTTTTCGGTTGGAATGGTACTGGGCAGCAGATATCCTTTTTCCTACAGGGCCATTGTTTTTGAGGCACTTTTTATGGGTATTTTGCTGCTTGCTGAATTTTTAACTGCATATGCAATAATATATCCAGACAAAAATAGGGCCCTTCCTGTAAAAGCGCCGTTAAATAAAGAAAAATTATTTTTACTCTTCATCATCCCTTTTATTATTTTCATGGTACTGGGCCACGGGGTCTTGAGTGCCTATGGGCAGAACCGTAACAGCGGTCGGTTCGGCCTGGTCCTAAAAGACAAAAACATCAATAGTGAAGACATAATAGTAGAGGGCAGGATAGCCTCACATCCCGGGTCCGGGAACGGTTACCTGTATTTTTATCTGGAAGCTGATAAATTATATATAAGGGATAAAAACCAGAAACTGCTAAGTTTTCCAGATCTCGGGGAAAAGATAAACATAAGGTCATCGGGGGGATATAAGGGGCAGTTTGCCCGGGATGAATATATAAGGATAAGGGGAAGCCTGTCAATGGGCGGCTACCGGGACTCCGGGCCGGAACAGGGAAACCTGGTAGTCAATACCGATCCATCCCTTATGGAAAAAATAAATGCTGACAACTGGAACGGCATTTATTTTAGCCTCAGGAAAAGGATATACGACTGTTTAAAAAATACTTATTATCTGAGCCTGGATTTTACCAGTGCAAGCCTTTCAGAAGCCATAATACTTGGAAACAGGAATAATATCCCGCAGTATCTGTTAAATAATTTTAAAAAGGCCGGCATATATCATCTTTTCGCAATTTCCGGCCTCCATCTTTCTTTTTTCATGAGCTTTATATATTTTTTGTTCAGGAGGCTCAGGCCGTCCTGGCTCCTATTTATAGTGATCGTCCTGTTTTTAGCTGCCTATAATTTCCTGGTAGGCAACCGGGCCAGTATGATAAGGGCCTCCCTGGGCGTCTTGCTTGTCCTTGCAGCCGGCAGCTGGAAAAGGGAATACAGCCCAAAGATCATTCTATATTTTTCCTATATGGTGATGCTGGTCCTTGATCCGTCTTTTTTTTATGACCCGGGGTTCTGGCTCTCATTTGGCGCCATGGCCGCCATAGTCTTTATCTATCCTGCCTTAATCGAAATTTCCGGCAGGACCGGCAATAGCTTAAGGCAAAAAAGAAACCTTATGGCAAGAATCGCCCTCGTGTCTTTCTCCATCCAGCTTTTCCTGTTTCCCGTACTGGTTTATTATTTTGGCGAGGTATCGATTGCGGCATTTGCCCTGAATGCAGTCGTGCTTCCGGTTTTCTATATTCTGCTGTTTATACTCATCACATCAAGCGGCCTTGCCATATTATGGCCACCCCTTGGGGGCCTGGCACTTAAGCCGGGCCAAATATTTTTTAATATCATTTTAAAAATCATAAATTTTACAGGAGGATATGATTTTTATATTATAAAGCTTGAGGATCTCACAATCGGCCATATTGCAGCCTACTATATCATACTGCTCGCCCTTTTGGCCCTTCTGGCCGGCGCTGCCAGAAGGATCAGGGCAGTTGGCAAAACTGGAAGTTAAAATATGGCAAAAAAATGAAAAGGAATTTGATTTTTATTTTATATAAAATAAAATGTAATAATTAAGTGATAGCGAAATATTTAAAGCAAAAAAGATCATAAAAGAAATACTCGTGGATTGACAATATGGCAAACACAAATGAAAAAAAAGACAGGGGACTGGAAGGCCTGGAACCCGTATATCTCTATATCAGCTCAAGCGATTCCGCACTTGAAGATAAGGTCAATGGAATAAAAAAATTCCTGAAGGGCAAAATAAATCTTGATACAGACTTTATGGCTCTTAGCGGCGGGGAAGACATCAGCGAAGAAGAAATTGAAAATTTTACGGGCACTCCTTCGCTTTTTTCCCCAAAAAAAGTAATGGTCATAAATAATGTCAATAAAGCGCCGGTATATCTTAAAAACAGGATTGCAGAGATCATATCCTCACCCGGTTTTGCGTCTTCAAATACTGTCCTGATATTGACCTCATCAAAGGAAAATTTTTCAAAAAAGCTTATAAGCGCAGTTGAGAAAGCCGGGTCAGTAAAAAGAATAAAGGCCCCCTCAGCAGGAAACTTAAGGAAATGGCTCAAGGAAAGATCAACTTCAGACGGGATCAGTTTTACCGTTGAGGCAGAGGAACTGCTGCTTGAAAACACCAATATGGAACCTAATCTTTTAAAGAAAGAATATGAAAAACTATATGACTATATGATCTCAGAAAAAGACAGGACCATTGATGTGGACTCAGTAAGGGCCCTGGTGGGAAGGGTCCATGCGCTTAAAATATTTGACCTTGTGGATCGTCTTGGGGCAAAAGATAAAAATGGCTGCATCCTGGCACTTGAGGCTATTTTAAGTGACGGGCAGAACTTGATCGGCCTTATCACACTTATCCACAGGATGTTCAAATGCTTCCTGTATATCAGGTCCGGGAACGGCAGCTCTTCCGTGACAGATTATATCGGGGCCACAATGAACATATCCCCATATTTTACCGGGAAGCTGGTAAATAAATATATCAGGTTTTCAGGCAATTATGGGGAAGCAGAGATCGTGGAGATCTTTAAGGTCTTAAATAGATATGATATTGCCTTTAGGACCGGGATCGCCGGGGACAGGAATACGGCAATAAAAATGATCGGGGAAATAATAGATATTAAACTTTCGGATTGATCCAGGTACTGCCAGCCTTACAGGCAGGTCAATCTGTTTTTTCTGGAGTTTCGGCGGAAGCATCCAGGGAATTTACCAGTTTTGATCTCTTTGATTTTTTATGGGCCGAATAGTTTTTATTGACCGCACTTTTCCTTACAGCTTTATCCAGGTGTTTATAGAGATCACTAAGGTTTTTCTTTGCCCCTTCGGCATCTTTACTGTTTACAGACTCAATAAGCTTTTTTTCTACAGTCTTGATCTTTGACTTAATAGCCTTATTTTTTATGGTCCTTTTCTTATTCTGTCTGTCTCTTTTTATCTGTGACTTAATATTTGGCATTTATATCTTGGCCTCCGAAATTATTTGACTTCAAACGAAGATACATTCTAGCACTTTTTTAAGTAAATAAAAATATTTATTATTGGAACAGTTTAAATGATATAATACATTCCTTAGTAGTATCCATGCATTATAATATATCTTATGAGTGAAGATTATCTATTATCAAGAAAGAGGATCTTTAGCGCCACATTTATTGTAGTAGTGGCCATCCTCCTGTCAAAAATATCGGGCCTTGCCAGGGACCAGGTGATGGCCGGCTATTTTGGCATAAGCTATGAGACAGATGCATTTATCTGGGCCTATTTTATTCCAAACCTTTTCAGGATACTTATTGCCGAAAGCCTTATCGTGGCTGCCTTTATTCCGATATACTCTGCATACTTAAAAAAGAAAAATACTGGAGAGCTTAAGGTCTTTGTCAGCTCTGTGGCCAATATTATGGCAATTGCCTTTTTTGTAATAGCAGTAGCCGTTTTTATCCTGTCCCCTGAAATAGGGAGCCTTCTCTCTAAGATAGCAAACAGCCAGCTTGATGTGGCAGGTTTTGCCCTCATGAACCGGATCATGATATTTTCCCTTGTCACCCTCGGCCTTTCCGGGCTGGTAACGGGAATACTCAATTCACATAATATATTTACCATCCCGTCCATGGCGCCTCTTGTATTAAATATCACGATCATTATTTTTGTGACAACGCTTTTTTCCAGGTGGGGGATCATTGCAATGGCAGCAGGGGTCATGGCAGGTTCGGTGGCCCATCTTTTAGTACAGCTTCCCCAGCTCAAGATATCCGGGTTAAAATACAGGTTCATACTGGATTTAAAAAACAAAGGGGTCAGGGAGATATTATCCCTCATGTTTCCCATTTTACTCAGCCTGGGAGCGGTCCAGTTAAATAATAGCGTGGATAATTTCTTTGCCCTCGGTCTTGGAGGGGGAAATACTACTGCGCTTACACTGTCATGGAGGGTCGCAAACCTTCCCCTGGGAGTATTCTCTGTGGCCATAATAACTGTACTGTACCCGCTTATCTCAAGACAGGCGGCAGGAAAGGACGTAGCAGGCTTAAAAGAAAGCTTTTCCCTGGGAATAAGGGAAATAGGGTATATGATGATACCTGCCTCAGCGGGCCTTGTAATACTGAGCCGTCCGATCATAAAGCTCCTTTTTGAGCACTATAGCTTCAGCCCCGAAGACACAAAAAAAGTAGCACTGATCCTTGTGTTCCACAGCCTGGGCCTTGTCTTTTTCGGCCTCCTGATGATACTGAACAGGGTGTTTTATGCTTTTAAAAATGTCCGGACCCCGCTGAAAGTCGCAGCCGCCTCTATAATAGTAAACCTCGGTCTGGACTGGGTCCTTATAAGGTTCATGGATATAAACGGCCTGGCACTCTCCACGACCCTTGTAGCATTATGCAATGTTATAATACTGCTGGGCATCCTGAGGAAAAAAATAGGAAGCTTCGGGGGCGGGAGAATAACTATATCATATCTAAAGATCATTGCAGCTGCAGCCATTATGAGCGCGGCCATATACTTTTTGTGGGGCTGGCTCGAAGGCTTTGCCTACCGGGGCCTGTGGGAACTTATCCTCCTGATGCTTGCGGTGATCATCGCCGGGGCCGGTATATATATAGCCTGCACTTTTTTATTCAGGATGGATGAGGTAAGATTTGTCCTGGGTTTATTTAAAAAGTTTAAAAAGAAGAAATGAAAACAGTAAAATTAAGCAAAAAGTTCCAGATAACAATACCCGGGCCTATAAGAGATAAAATGAGCCTCGTGCCCCTGCCGGGCAATTATTCGGAATATACCAGGAACCTGTATTCAAAGATATGGAAAAAGGTAGATGTGGGTAAATATATCAAAAATGAGAGGAAAAGCTGGGATAAAAAAAGGAACTGACTTTTAAAAATATCAAGAAATTGTTTTACTTAAATTATGACAGATAAAAGATCGATCAGGAATTTTTCCATTATTGCCCACATAGACCACGGCAAGTCTACCCTGGCAGACAGGATCCTTGAAATAACCCACACTGTCAGCAGCAGGGATATGACGGACCAGTTTTTAGATGACATGGAACTGGAAAGAGAGCGTGGGATCACGATAAAGGCCCATGCGGTAAGGGTCCTGTATGACAGCAAGGCCCGCGGCCAGCAGTATATTTTTAACCTTATAGATACCCCCGGGCACGTAGATTTCAGCTATGAAGTATCAAGAAGCCTTGCCGCCTGTGAGGGGGCGATCCTGGTAGTGGATGCCGCCCAGGGGATACAGGCACAGACCCTGGCCAATGTATACCTGGCAATGGAAAATGACCTTGAAATAATCCCGGTCATAAATAAAATCGACCTGGCAAGCGCCAGGGTCCGGGAGGTCTCTGCGGAACTCGGGAAAATAATGGGCGTCGAAGAGGAAAAGATCCTAAATGTCAGCGCCAAGACAGGCCAGGGCATTGAAGAAATACTTGAAAGGATAGTAACTGAAATCCCCCCGCCCGCCGGGGAAGGGGACCAGCCGCTCCAGGCGCTTATCTTTGATTCCCAGTATGACCTGTACCGTGGAGTGGTGGCCCTTATCCGTGTAGTAAGCGGCACCATAAAGAAAGGCATGAAAGTAAGGTTCATGGCCGAAAAACTGGATTCTGAAGTAGAGGAAGTAGGGATATACGGCCCTGAGATGGTACCTAAAAAAGAGCTTTCAGCAGGAGAAGTGGGATACCTCATAACGGGAATAAAAGAGGTCGGCCATATTACTGTGGGAGATACAGTGACCGGTTCCATAAAACCTGCCACAAAAAACCTTCCGGGCTATAAAAAGCCAAAACCCATGGTCTATGCGGGCCTTTTCCCCCTTGAAGGAGGGGATTATGAAAATTTAAGGGATGCCCTCCAGAAACTGGCACTGAGTGACTCTTCACTTGATTTTATGCCCGAAGTATCTACAGCCCTGGGCTTTGGGTTCAGGTGCGGATTCCTGGGGCTTTTGCATATGGAAATAATAAAAGAAAGGCTTGAGAGAGAGTACGGCTTAAAACTTGTGACCACGGCCCCGAATGTTGCTTACAGGATAACTAAAAGTGATGAGAGCGTAATCGAGGTAAAAAGGCCGTCTGATTTTCCACAGTCCGAGAAAATATTAAAAATAGAGGAGCCGTATGTGTCAGCGACCATAATTACCCCGAAAAAATATGTAGGCGATGTGATGAAACTGGTAAGCTCCAAAAGAGGGGATTTTAAGGATATGCAGTATATCTCGACCGAAAGGGTAGAGCTTAAGTATGCGCTCCCCCTTTCAGAGATAATCGTAGATTTTTTTAACCTCCTAAAATCCACTTCTTCCGGGTTTGCATCCCTTGATTATGAGCTCATAGACTACAGGGCTTCTTCACTGGTCAAGCTGGACATACTTGTGGCCGGTGACAGAGTGGATGAACTGTCCACCATAATCTATGAGGACAGGGCATATTATATAGGAAGGGAGATGGCCCTAAAGCTCAGGAAACTGATACCCCGGCAGAATTTTGAGGTACCCATACAGGCAGCCATAGGCAAAAGGATAATCGCAAAGGAAAGGATAGCGCCATTCAGGAAAGACGTCACCTCCGGCCTTTATGGAGGAGATATAACCAGGAAAAGAAAAGTGCTTGAAAAGCAGAAAAAGGGAAAGAAAAGGATGAAGAAGATCGGCAGGGTGGAGATCCCGGATGAAGCTTTTATGACATTCTATAAGATAGACACCAAAAAATAATTAGATGTTTTAAAAAAGCCGGGCACTGCAGGCGGTTTATTGGAATAATGGCAAATATTAAGATATAATTATATATATGTAAGTCTTAATATTTTACTTGATTAAATATTTTAGTAAAATATTAAATATTAAAGTAAATTTGTATCCATTCAGAAGAGGAGGATGTTATGAAGAAGGTAATGTATATAGCGGCAGTGGCAAGCGCGGTACTTATTGCCCTGTTTCTTACAACCGGCTGCCTGGGGCAGAAGATTGCAGAAACAATTACTGGAGAAGCAATTGAAAGGGCCATTGAAGAGGAAAGCGGCGGGGAAGTAGATATAGATATAAGCGAAGGCGAGATGACCATAAAGACTGATGAAGGCGAGATGACATTTGGAGAGAGCGCCGAATTGCCGGATGGTTTTCCCGGTGTTGTCCCTGTATATCCCGATATGACCATTGCAACAGCATGGAAAGCCACAGAGGAAGGCAAAGAGAATTTCTCTATCAGCGCCACTACCAGTGACCCCGGGGAAAAAGTATTTAACTGGTATAAAGCCGAGATGAGCAGCTGGGAGATAGAAAGTGAATTTTCCTCTGATATGGGCGAAGATGGAATAACTTTCAGCATCAATGGAAACAATGGGACCTATAATCTGTCTGTCCTGATACTTGAAGATGATGAGCAGACCACAGTAGTGGTAAATACCGGAACAAAATAGATAATGGGAATAAATCCAGGTTAAAACTCGAAATAGTAATAAAAGGCTGGCCTTAAGGGCCGGCCTTTTTATATGGAGCCTTTTGCATACTTGATTGGATATTGATAATATTTTAGGTAATGTCTTAGCTAAAGGTAGTCCATTTTGGCGCCGAATTTTCCTAAAGACATTTTTAAATAATTCTTCCCTAAAATTTTACCACAAAGGAGGTGATATTATGAGTAAAAAAGAAAGAAAGTATGTAGTAAAGAAAGCTAAAGAAATAGTGAATAATTTAGCAAGTGAGGGTATCATCTTTTATTTAATGGATTGGATTCTTGACGAATGCAAAGAAGAAATAAAATTACTAATACCCTCATCGGGAAAGAGATCAATTATTGCTAATCTGCCCTAGTTTGTTGGCTATTTTTACGAATGCACAATAATTTACCGCATATAGGGCACATCGGTCTTCAGTACAGATACTCTTGAGGAAGGGGCACATTAGTTTTCCGTTTGTCATTATTATTCCTTTCGTTCTTTGACAAATTAAAAAATGATTTAAAAATAGTATACCAAAATATTGGAGACAATGAATTATTTTAAATATTGACAATTTAACCATTGTTAAATATTATCTATTTTATAAGAAAGAGATGATAAAAATGAGAAAAATTAAAGAGATAGATTTAACTGAAATCTTAAAACCCTATGCAGAAAAAAATCTTTGGGTTGCGTTAAATCAGAAACAGAATAAGGTTATTGGTTTTGGGAAAACAATCTCAGAAGCCATCCAAGAAGCAAGGAAACAGAGTAAAGATAAACCAATTATAATGAAAGCGGTACAAGATTATTCAGTTTATGTACCTGTTAGCTCGAAATGATAGTTCCATACACAAAAGTATATTCAAGGGTCCCTATGGGAGAATTAACTATTCAAAAAATTCCCATTATTAAAATAGAATTACCCGACTTCGACTATAATTGTCTCATAGACTCGGGGGCAAATTATTCACACATGCACGGAGATTTTGGAAGGGAAATGGGATTAAAAATAGAGAGTGGAATACCTTTCCCCAGTAAGGGGATTGATGGTTATGCATTTCAGTCATATTTACATATAATTAATTTTGATATTGGCGGTGGGCTACACCATTGTAGGGTAGAGGTGGCTTTTAGTGACAAATTTATTTTTCCCCAAGGTCTTTTGGGGAGGAAAGATTTTTTTGATTTATTTAAGGTTCACTTCTACCAAAAAGATGGGTTTTTTGAATTGGAACCATCTTAACGTGAAAATGCTATTCATCATCTTCAAAATCAAATTCAGTTTGACCGCCAAAAGCTCTGTTGAAATAACTCTTAAATTTTCTCCAGTTTGAGGATATTTTCATTAAAGTAATAACACTTGCTAAATGTTTCCCAAGATGTGGGTTTCCTATTTCCTCGGTTAAGCTTTGATGAAATCTTTTGGTATAATGCCCTTTTGGACTTTTTGGTGTTTTGCGTTTCAATTCTTCCAATACCCCTTTGGGTAATTTTTCATAAACCAATTCATTGGTTAACTTACCAACAATTGTAGGTCTTTTAACACTCAAAGGGTTATAACTCCAATTTTTTAATCTAAATAGATTTTCATAAAATTCATCGGGGAAACGTTTGGTCCAGGGTAAAAATTCTTCACTTATATAAGCTTCTAAAATTCTATGTAATGCGTCTCGATCTCTTTGATATTGATACTCCGTAGCTCCCTTAAATACAGGCTACCTGCTCCTGAAACCAGGGTGGTTGATATTGGTTTACAAATGGCTTGATACTAAGTTGATAGCATGAAAATACAGAAAAGATAACTCACTAAAAAACAAGGTGCACCTCCTTTATGAGGCCTATGATAAAATTAAGTTATCAATAACCTAAGTTTACAGCAAAGGAGGCACACAGTGAAATACATAGGATTAGATTTACACAAAAAAAGTATTTTTGCAACCGTTTTGGGAGAGGATG
>SDBS01001420.1_pt1 | contig 24294 bp, 33 predicted proteins | sample 2277091 | NCBI WGS metagenome assembly SDBS01 (sample SAMN10404972, study PRJNA504765) | marine sediment metagenome | isolation source: marine sediment core GS10_PC15, 163 cmbsf | place: Arctic Ocean: Southern Knipovich Ridge | collected 2010
CCACCTCAAGCGCGGCCATGCCGGTCAGCGATCCGGCGTTGGAGCCGCCGCTGAAGCAGGCGAACAGCCCCACGCGGGGCAATTGGGGAACTCGCTGCTCTGCAACCATAGATGCTCCACGTCAACTCGTCGGGCATCGCACCCACTCCATCCAAGGTGCGACACTGCTGAGCAATGTTCAATCGAGTTGGCCGGAGACGTACCGGGGTCGCTCGCTCAGCCCGCTTCGCGACGATGTCTTTTCTCGTGCAGCTCGTCTTCGTAGGCCGCGGCCCGGTCACATCTTCCTTGGCCGTCAAGCGATCCACAGGAAATACAGGCCGACGCCAATGATGACCACGCCGCTGGCGCGTTCCATGATCGGAGACCAGCGACCCAGAGCCTGCAACTGCTTGAGGGCGCCGGTGAACGTACCGGCCAGCACGATGGGCACGCCCCGGCCGAGGGCGTAGACGAACAGCAGCGCCGCCCCATAGAGTAGGGACCCCGGCCGGCTCATCACGTAGCTCAGGATGGCCGCCAGCACCGGCGTGGCGCACTGCGAAGCTACCAGTCCCGAGACCAGCCCCAGCGCCAGCGCCCCGGACAGCCCCCGCAGCCGGATCCGCTCCCGCAGGCGCCCCATCCCCGGAACTTCGGGCAAGCCAAAAGCCCCCAGCATCGAAAGGCCGAGGAGCAGGCAGACACCGGCCACCACGTAGTACCAGACACGGGACGTGCCGCCGATCAAACCCCCGACCAGGCTGGCCACCACGCCCAGCAGCATAAAGGTGACCGCCAAACCCACGGCAAAGGCCAGTGATAGGATGAACGACCGGCCCCGTGACAAATGGCGGGAGCCGCCCACGTAGCCGATCACCAGCGGGATCATGGCCACGTTGCAGGGGCCGATACTGGTCACAACGCCGCCCAGAAAGACAAGCAGGAAGGCCAGCAGCGAACCGGTCTGCAAGACAGCAAGGTCTAAGGTCATCCTACTGCCCTACCGCCAGAGCCTGCAATCGCTCTCGGAACTGCTGCGGATCCATGGCCCCCATGACGACCAGGCCCTGCCCAGTCTGATCGAAGAAGATCTGCGTGGGAATGGCCCGTATGCCCGCCCGCTGCAACAGGCTGGCATTGCGCTGGTCATAGACGTGGACGTCCACCAAGGCCACTTCATCATCGAACTCGGGATAGACCTGCTCGACGACCTGCATCATCTTGATGCACTGCACGCAATCGGTGGAATGAAAGAAGGCCAGTGTGGGTTGTCCGGCCGCCAGCAATCGCTCCAGTTGCGCGTCCGGCAGCTCATCGGGCAAGGAGGTCGCCAGCGCCTGGCCCTCCGCCTGAGGCAGCACGGCGGTCGCTTGCGTCTGGTCCACAGCCACCGGTAGGGTGGCTGTGGCCTGCGATCCACGATCTGTGGCGGCCGGTGGGCCGACTGCCCGATACTTGAGGATCAAGACGAGGGCCACCGATAGCAGCACCCCGCCGATGATGGCGAGTTGCGACCGGCGGATTGCCTGCGTGTTTGGGGACTTGTGTGGCTGTCGCGTTCTAGGATAGCGTTTCTTCGACATCGTGCAACCTCTTGGCAGTTCTCGTTGCTAGCTCTTTGCCGTGAACCAACACCCTTTGGTGCTATCCCTCCCCAATCCGGGCACACTGGCGCGATCATCTCTCTTTGCCATCCTCTTCCTTCCCAAAGACGCCGCCCAGAAGGGCCCAGCGCCGCCAGCATGCCGATCCCCTGCGGGCGGAGGACGGTTCCCTGGCGCAGGACCATCAGAACGACTTGACGGAGCACTAGAAACATCGCCACTTTCGGCAGCAGTTTGTGCTTGCCCCGGCTGATGCGATCCATCAGGAAAGGCGTGAAGTAGGCTCCTCCTACGATGCCAGCTATCCAAAGATGGCCCGCCACCTCCAATTTCGAAGCTAGAACTATTCGCCTCCTCCGTTGGTCTCCGGGTTGGCTTGCGCCGCTCTCTGCCGCTTGAAAAGCAGCCAGAAAGGCACAGCGGCCACCACGCCAGCAGTCACAATACCGCTCAGCCACTGGCCCACCACGTTGGCCGTCGCATGCCGTGGTGATTCTGGCAGGCCATAAATAGGGGCCTCATCTTCCAGCACGTACAGCACATGAAGCCCGCCCAACTCGTGCTCGCCGTATAGCCGGGCCTTGCCCACCCCTTTGGCCTGGAGCGCAGCCACCCGCTCCTTACCTTTGGCGATCAGCTCGTCCCGGTCGCCGTAGGTGATGGCCCCGAAGGGGCAAGCCGCAGCGCAGGCGGTTTGGTCGTCCACCAGACCACCTGCATAGCAGAACATGCACTTCTGAGCTGGGCCCTTCGGCTCACCCAAGTGCGGGATGTCGAAGGGACAGGCCATGGCGCAGTAACCACAGCCAATGCACCAGTCCTGGTCAATCACAACGTGTGCCCCATCGGGTTTGGAGATGGCTCCAGTGGGGCAGACATCCATACAACTCGCCTGGGTGCAGTGCTTGCATGCATCCTTGATGAAGTACTTAACGACATCCGGATAGGTGCCGACCTCGTGCTCTTCGATGCTCGTCCAGTGGATGTGCTGTCCCACAGGCACGTTGTTGTTTCTCTTGCATTCCACCGTACAGGCGTTGCAGCCCAGACACATAGAGGTGGCTATCAACATTCCTTTGGCCATGATCTTGTTTCCTCCCGATATCACATTTGCTAGCATGGCGCCGGCGTTGAGGCGAATGCAAGCACGCCTTCGGCCAGCCGCGCCAATTGGGGATAGAGAGTCATCCTGGCAGCTTCTTCCACCCGCTGGCGGAACTCAGGCACCCAGGGTCTTACCTGCTCCAGAAGAAATCGCCGCAACAGGTTGACCAACTCGCGTGCCCGTTCGTCGTCACCACCCACCAAGGCGGACGCGCCTTCCTCGCCCAACCAGCCCAGGAACTCCAGTTCCGCTGCCAGGTGATCGGGCAAGTTGTGGTAGTCTTCAGCCAGCTCAAGACCGGCCATCCTGTAGGCTCGAACAGCAGCCTCGGCCGGCTCACCCATGAGCAGCCCATCGCCTGCGTAGGCCGAAGCATAGGGTGGGGCTGGTACATGGGGCACGGCGTTGATGAAGAGATAGGTGTATTCCACCTGCAACGCTTCGAGTGCGGCTGCTGGCTGGGCCGGCAACTCCTCAATCGCCTGCGACAATCCGTCCGGCGCCAGTCGCAAAGGCTCCAGCACTTCCGTCATCGCAGCCAGCCACCGGCCATCCACCAACATGCCGGTCCAGTCTGGATCCGGATAGGTAAGACCCTGGGCCAGCCCTCGCAGCGCCGCCAGCCAGCAACGCCCCTCTTCCGTCATACACCACATGTCTTCCTTCCTCATGCTCTATACACCTTCACGGCCACATCTTCCATAAAGGCAGCCATGGCCGGGCAGCCAGCCTCCAGTTGCTCGGAGACAGTCTGGTTGGGGATCAGATCGCCGTCGTTGCCTCCCTTAAGGTACGCCACGGAGAGGCCGGAACTCCAGTGGCCGAAGCCATGGTCCACGGCCACGCAATCCGGCCGGATGCCCTCTGTCACCTGAACCCGCACTTCGATCTTGCCGACCGGCGACTCGACCCAGACGTATTCACCCTCGCTGACGCCTATCCTCTCGGCTGTCTCCGGGTTCACGGTGGCGCAGTTCTCCGGGCAGAACTCGGCCAGGATCGGGTCGTTCTGACTCTGCGACATCTTCTCCCACGGTTTGCGCCAGATCAGCAGATGGTAGGGATACTCATCGCTGAGCACAGCCCGGGGCTCAACCCAGCGGGGTAGCGGGTCGTAGCCGTTCTCTTCCAACACCGTCGAATACAGCTCGACCTTCTTCGACGGCGTGCCGAACTCGGTCTTGGGTACAAACTCCTGCGCTTCGCCCCACAGGCCGCCGCCAGCCCGGATCTCTTCAACGGTCGTGCCAAGCTCCTCCAGTTCTGTCTCCATCAAGGCTTTGCCGCCCATCCCCTCGGGGACGTAGTCCTCCAATCCCATCTTCTTGAGGATGCTCAAAGCGACCCCGCCGAAGCCCTTGGTGTCATACAGAGCCGGCAAGGCCTCTTTGAGGGCCACCTGGGGATACATGGCGTGATATCCCCTGGCATTGAGCCCACCGCGCTCGAAGTAGGTGCTCTCCGGCAGCACCACGTCGGCCAGTTGCACCATCTCGCTGGGGAGCACGTCCGACACGGCGATGAAATCCACCGTCTTCAGGGCTTCGACGATCCGAGGGGCGTTGGGGAAGGCCAGCACGTTGTGTTTCCACACCACGGCCGCCTTTACAGGATACGGATCCTGGGCCAGGATCCCCTCGGCCAGCGTGCTGAAGGAACCCTTTCCGGTCTTGTACAGGATGGGAAACTGCTCCATCCCGTCGATGCGGGGACCCCGGATCGTCTCGGGGTAGTCTGGGAATTCCCATACGTCGCTCAATCCGGGCAAATGGGGCTTGCGATCCAGAATGTGGCCGCCCGGCCGGTCCAGGCTACCCACCAGGGCGTCCAGGATGACGAAAGCCTGGGCCGTGTGCCACGAATTGGTGTAGTTTGGACCTCCGGCGTCCCGCTTGTGAGAGGCAACTACGGCCGGTTCACTGGTCGCGAACTCGCGGGCGATGCGAGCGATGGCCTCGGCTGGCACCTGCGAGATGGAAGCGGCCCACCCCGGCGTATACTCCTGCACCGCGGTCTTGAGTTCCTCGAAGCCGTAGGTGTAGTTGGCCACGAAGTCGTGGTCGTACAGGTCCTCGTTGATGATGGTGCGGATCATGGACAGCAGCACGGCCAGATCGGTCCCGGGCTTGATGGGTATCCACTCGTCGGCCTTGGCGGCGGTGATGGACTGGCGTGGGTCAAATACTACAAGTTTCGTCCCGTTGGCCAGGGCCTGATTGACCGCCCGACCCCAGTGGTTCTTGGACTTGCCCATAGCATCCCAGCCGAAGGCCAGGATGTACCTGGAGTTGACATAGTCCACCGTCCAGGTCTTGCCTTTTCCGGTGACCATGGAGCGCCAGATGACCTCATGGGTCGCGTAGCAGGTGTTGTTGTGGGCGATGTGGTTGGGGGTGCCGATGGCTCGGGCAAAGTGCTTCTGCCAGGTCTTGGGCCGGGCGATGACCACGATCGCCTGGGGGCCGTAGGCATCCCGTACCTCGCGCAGGTTATTGGCCGTCAACTCTAGCGCCTCGTCCCAGGAGATCTTAACCCAGCCAGGGTCCACTCCAATTCCCTTCTCGGGATTGGTGCGCTTCATGGGATACTTCAGACGGTCAGGGTCGTGGAGCAGTTGCAGACCGCTGTATCCCTTGACGCACAGCTTCCCCTCCGCGGTCTGGTCGTTGGGGTTCCCGCTGAGGCGGACGATCCGGCCATTGCTCAAATGAGCGATGTACGCGCACCCCATACTACACACCCCGCACACTCCGTAAAGGACCCCATCCTCCTCGGACGCCGGGTAGGTTCGGGCCGGAGCAAAGAACCGCAGGTCGCCGCCGAGCAAAGCAGCAGCCCCGCCAGCACTGACGCCTTTGAGAAACTGACGTCTGGACAGCGCATTACCAGACTTATTCATTGCCATACCTCCCTACTCATGCAGTAAGACATCGATCAACACTGTCGCTTCTCTTCTTCGCTTTCTGCGGCCGTGCGGACCGCCATCTCAGACAAACTTCAGCTTCATCGGGCCTCCTTAGATTACGGCCTGCAATAGCCACCAGGCCAGGATCACGAAAAGAACCGCTGTGGCAAGCTTGATGGCTCCTGTCTTGCGAGACACGAACACCGCCATCTGGTGCGAAGTCGTGCCGAAGTAGGCCAGGACAAACACGGCCACCAGAGGCAGGATGAAGACAACGTTATATAGAAGCAGATAAGCGAAGGCACGCACCCGCATCGCTGGGACGCCCAAGACGAAGATGATGGTGGGCAGATACACCTGGCCTGTGCAGGCAAGCTCGATGAGGGAGACCCCCGCGCCGGTTACGAAGGCCACTGGTGCCGTCGCTCGCACCCCGGCACCCTCACGGATAACTCGGTTCACCCACTTCCTGAGTCGCGTGGGCAACTTCAAGGCCATCTTCTCTGGCTTCCTCCGTCGTGCCTGCAAGTAGTCATAGATGCTGCCCGCTGCCAGCGCGAGGCACAAGAGGGCAGTCGCCACATAGAGCCAGCGTCCTATGGTGTCGAGGAAAGGGAGAGTGACCAGGAACCGCAGGAGACCTACCCCTACCGCCAGATAGGTCAGGAAAACACCTAAGGTGAAGGAGAGACCCACCACAAGGATGGTGATCCCACGTCCCCCCATGGCGGAGAGGTAGGAGAGCAGGAAGACTATGGTCACAAAAGCGCAGGGGTTCAAACCATCCACGGCAGCCGCACCGACCACTGTCAACACCCCAAAAGACCGGAAGCGTTCCAACAAGCCAACCTCTACCTCTTCTCGTTCCTGCTCCCAGCCTTCCCAGAAGGCTTCTGCACCGCGATCCAGGTAGCGTGCCAGCAGCGCCTCCAAGTCAGCAGGGTTGACCTCCTCGCCTACGAGGTAGCCATCGCCAATGAAGACAGCCGGTGCAGTGAGGCGCTGCTCCTTCGGGACCCCTGCTTTGTCCCCCAACCATTCGCAAAGCGCCGGCTCTTCGTCCACGCAGTAAGTCTCGATGACTAACTGGGGGTATCTCTCTTCCAGGTACCTGAGGTCGTACCGGGCTCGATCGCACTCCTGACAGCCAGCATCGCACAAGTACGCCAGGTGGATGGGTGGTGACCTGGCGGGTGTAGGGTCGCTGGGCAGCGTCTCCCTCGCCAATTGGGATAGAGGTGGCAAGTCCACCCCTCCTGCGGCCAGATACTCCTCGATCAGACCAGGCAACTCCTCAGTAATCTCGTCAGAGCCAACCAGCACGTGTTCCCCGATGAACAGAGTGGGCACTTCACGCCGATCCGTAGGTACTTGGTACATCTCCTCAGCGGCCAGGAACAGCTCATAGCTTTCGGACGTGGAAAGCTCAACGGTCTTGATCTCTAGGGCCTCGCCGTACTCCTCCTCCAGGGGAGGCAACACCTCTTCCAGTACCACGTGACAGTGAGGGCATCCCTCGGCCCAGAAGAGGAGGACTCGCACCACAGGCTCCCGCGCGAAAACAACGGGGACAAGCAGCAAACCCGCCAACCCTACGTATAGGATCGCTAGCAAGGTTCTTCTCCGAATCATTCCATTTCCTCAGTTCGCTATGCGGCTTCCACCGCACTGAGCAGCATAGCTGCCAAGCTCGGTCACACCTCTCCAGAGTGGTACGAACTCATCCACTCCTCTAGCCCGCATAACATTGAAGGCTCAGTCAGGTGCTCCAGAGTTTTCACATCCAGCGGACAGAGTCCTAGCTTTTGCAGGAGGGCGAAGAGGCTGGCGGCCAAGCAGCGGAATAGCAGCAAAGTTGTGCCGCTGAAGGGAGATCGGTCCACATCAATAGTTACTACCCTGCCTTCGTCCACAGACCAAGCGGACGCCGTAAGACGATCCGCCTTGGCGACTTCGCCGCCCACCAGGTTGATGACCCTGTCCGGGACGAATCCCGCTGCCTCCACGATCTTGCGGGCGCAGTTGAGTGGGCAGCCGTCCACCGTGATGATCCTATTGGCGCCACGGGTTCTGTCCACTACTGTCTGCGCCTCCGTAGCCAGCGCGCCCAGGCAGAGAAGATGCAAGCCTTATCCGGTCCCACCTGCTTGACGACTTCCAGGCCAGCTAGCCCAGTCAATGTGCCCACATTAGAAAGGCCGCCGAAGCAAACGAACAATGCATTCTCACGAACCTTGTTACTCATTGAGCCTATCTCCTTCCATCTTGCCCTCTTGAGGCGATGAGCCAGCAATGGCGCCGCGCAGTTCCGCTGACCTGCCGCTCAGACCTTCTCCTCACGACGCCCTTTATGTAGCAGATGATCCGAAACCGTGAGGCTCGCTCCAGGCCGGGCGCGGGCCCCACAGAGACACTGCGCGCCGATAGGGCGGGAAGCGTCCTTCAACGGCCACGGCAATTAGCACCGATGGCAAATCGACAAGAACCATTACCGGGCGTTCAGACCGTCACCTCAGGAGCCTGACGGCCACGGTGATATCAGTTGCCCTGGACTCCATCTGAGGCGGACTGGAGGTAGCGGAGCCCGCAAGTAGTGCCTACCCGCGAGCCCGCTCCTCCTGAATACTGCACGCGCCCGCCGTATTGGTGCCGAACAGTCTCCACTCGAGCTTCTTCGCCAGAAAGACGATCGTCAGCATCAGGGGCACTTCGATCAGCGGGCCGATCACGGTCGAAACGGCAACCATTGGCTGCGACGCAAAGGCCGTCAGCGCAATTGCGATGGCCAGCTCGAAGTTGCGACCCGTGCAGTGGAAAGAGGTCGTGGCCGAGTCAGCGTAGCAGAACCCTACCTTCCGGCTGACGAGCAGGACGCCGAAAAACAGCACAGAGAAAAAGAGCACCAGCGGCGTCGCCATCAGCCAGATCAGCTCAGGACGCTGCAGGATGACATCGCCCTGGAGCGCAAACATGACGACCAGCGTCAACATCAGGGCGGTGAGCTGGATATCATCGAGCACGGGGAGCGCCTTGGTCTCAAACCACGCCTGCCCCTTGGCGCGCAACATCCACCTACGGGACAGCGCCCCGGCCAACAGCGGCAGCCCCAGGTACAGAACCACGCTCTGCGCCACGAGTCCAATGTTGACGGAGACCCGTGTCCCGAGGATCAACCAGATGAAGAAGGGGGTGGTAGCCATCTGAATCAGGGAGTTCCAGGCCATCAAGACGATGCCCAGTGGACCATTGCCCTTCGCCAGGTCGGTCCAGACCAGCACCATGGCGATGCACGGTGCCACGCCCAGCAGAACAAGGCCCGTCCACAGATCCGGATGGTTCCGCAGAAAGACCCAGCCAAAGAGATAGAGCAGGAAGGGGTTGAAGGCATAGTTGAAGAAGATTACGATGGCGGCTGCCTTCCAGTGGCGGACAGCGCTGCGGACCTGTCCAAGCTCCAACTTGGTCATCGCTGGATAGATCATCACAAAAAGGCCGATGGGGATGCCAGGTTCCAAGGCCTTTCCCACCTGCGGCAGGAACCTGCCCAACAGCAAACCGGCCGCCATGGCCAGGATGATCCACACGGGCAGTAGTCTACCCACCAGGCTGAGACCCGCCTGCTCGCGGGTAGATGCCGTTACACTATCATTCATTTTGTTTTCTCCCTTCACAAGATCATCGGATTTGATGTACGGTATCGCAGCGGGCCTCCAAAGGGCGAATTCTCTAGGTCACGTTCTGGACGGAAACACCACGGCCGATGGGCAGGAAGCGGTCCAGCACCGACAAGCGGCCGACCACGCCTCCTCCCCCTGCTGCTCCATCCACTCTTGTTGCCTCTGCCATTTGCACTACGTCCTCACTGCAGCATGTTCAATCGTAGCCCCACGCACTAGAGGACAGCGTCAGGGCCTATTTTGACTTGTCGTTTTCCTCCTGCGCCAGAGCCTCCTCGGCCCAGGACATGACCTCCTTGATAGACGGTATACGCCCTGCGCACACCAATTGCTCATTGATCACCAGGCCTGGCGTGTACATGATCGGGTACTTACCCATCTCATCGGTGTCAGTGATGTGCTCGATCGTAGCCTCTGCATCCAGCATCTCCAACGCATCCACCGCCACCTGCCGCATCATGTAGCAGTTGACACAACCGGGCCCTAGTATCTTAACGTTCAGCATTGGACCTCCCTACGTATTACTAGTGAAAGCCCAGATTCGCCGGCTAGACGATGGTGATCTCCGGCTCCACGATCACCTCGCCTTTGATGGAGTTAGCGACCAGACTGTACTTGGTGGCCGATTGAAGAGCCCGTCTTACGCGCTTCTCATCGGCGTTTCTGACCTTTATCTTGGGCCACAGGGTGACTCTGGTGAAGATCTCCGTGCGGTCCAGTTCTATCTTCTTCTCACCCTCGGCTCTACACTCATAGGACAGCAGATCGATCTTGAACCGCTCCGCCGCCCAGAGAAACATCATCATCACGCACGTATTGGCCGCAGCCACGAAGGCGTCCTCGGGGGTCATGACCCCTGAATGACCGTGCAACTCCGGTGGAGCCGAGAAGTCCATCTCCGGCCCATTGCCGCATTTGAGATGACCCCAGTGCTCCCCCTTCCAAGTCACGGTTGTCTCATAGGTGTACTCGGCCATCTATTTCTCCTTGCCACGGCAGAAGTTGCGATACTGTTCTGATAGAGCTGCTTTGTACAACTCCTCGGCGGAGGCAGAGACATGGTTGTACAGCTTGACAGTCTTCAGGATCTCTTCATCGATCCCAGGCCCGTCCTGACGACCATCCTGGTAGAACTGCTCGAATATGGGTTCCAGCGCCACCACGCCCACAGGCACGCCCCCGATGTTGACCTGGGTTACGGGAATGCCTGGGCCGCAACATGTCCCCCCAGCAGTGGCCGGCGCACTGGTCGCCACCGCTGGCATCACTTCAACAGCCCTCTTCCTTCCGAGTAAGCGCCCCACCTGGTTTACGATCTCCTCCGCGATAACCTCAGCCGACCGCTGACCATCTTCATCCAGTTCCCGTCTGCTCTTCCCTGGGGACAGACCCCGCTCCTCAAGCAACTCGTCCACCACGATGCTGCCAGAAACAGGACCGCTATACTTCTCCGTCGCCCTCTTGGCACAAATCTTCTCGCAGCCATCTACAGCGATGGTGGGATAGAACTTGGCAAAGGCCCTTTCCTTCTCATCTCCAGCTAGGAATAGAGGCAGGCAGAGCGTCACGGTATCCTCGGGTCTGAGCTCCTCCAGGACCGTGCGGGCCGCCACGCGGGAGATCGTCCCTTCGGGGATCTCCTCACCGGCGCAAGCGATGATTCCCACCTTCTTCTGCGGTAACTCAACCATCCTTACATATCCTCCTTCATCTTCATAGCATCAACGGTCGCAGCCACCTTCTCCCCCAGAAAACGGGCCAGCTTTCTACCTGGCTCTCCCAGGTGCAGCACCGATTTCACCTTGAGTTCACGATGCTCCCGGTAGGTATCCACCACTTTGAAGTTGGCCGCGCTCCGACCACCCGCGCTCTTCACGTTCATCTCCGCACAGGCCGTGGGACATCCATCAATCGTGATGACCTGGTGCTTGCGAACACGTTGTTTCGCCTCCTCGTCGCCCATAGTCAGCAGAGAGAGACAAAGAGTGTCCGCCTCGCCCGGTCGCATCTCCTCGACAACCATGTATGTGGCCTCTCGGCCCACCGAGCCGAAAGCCCTTCCAATTCCGCTACATGGTATGATCAGCACTTTGTCATCATCATTGTCACTCATCGTTTCCTCGCCTCCTCTTCGGCCTGAGCTTTCATAGCTGGCAGGTATTCCTCTGCCGTTAGAAGCTCCTCACGGTCGCTTTCAAGACCTGTCGTCTCTATCAGAACGAGCCAGCCTTCCCCGTAGGGATCTTCGTTCACCAACTCAGGTCTCACGTCCAGTTCCTCGTTCCTCTCCCGAATGGTTCCTGACACCGGGGAATTGATGCTCACGTCAGCTTTGATGGTTTCGACGCTGCCCAATTCCTGCCCGCGTTTCACTTCGGTCTCGGGTTCCGGCACATTGACGAAGGCCACGTCGCCGCTCTTCTGCTGTAGGTAGTCGGTGACGCCGACCCGCGCAACGCCGTTCTCGATCGCCACCCACAGGCCCTGCTCGTCATACAGGTAACCCTTCTTGACAGTGAAGACAAACTTGTCAACCGTCGCCTCCAGATACTCCTCTGCATTCATCTTGTTCTATCCTCCCAATCTTGCCTAATCACAATCTCCAGTCTGCATGGTGCTTCAATCTGTGCAAGTGAGTCACCAGACTCTCTTCATTCAGACTGAACAACAGACTTCTATCCCTTCGCCTATCCTGATGTTGATTCTTGTGATGCATGATGGCGGGCTCAGTCCCTCTCACAGTCTATGCATAGGTCCGTTTCCCGATTGGTCCAGTACTCTTTGCCGCAAACGGGACAGTCTACCTTACGGAGACAGCCTTTCTTCTTCGGCCGGGGCTGCAGCTCCGGCGGTACTGCAGCGAAGGGATCCGTCACGCAGCCACAAACCTCTGGCTCTTTCACAACTCTGCTCTCCTTCTCACTTGCATCGCGCTTCGCATAAGTCAAGCGAGCACAGGACCTGAATCCGAGCCCTGCACTGATGACACTGCGCCTTTGCCTTCCTCTGTCGGACGCTCTAGTCTCGCGCGACTTCTGTAAGAGCAGCCGCCGCATCCACGAACTGGTCTCGTGCTACGTGCCCCAGGGTGTCTAGCACATCGGTCAGGCGCTCATCAGACAGGCCATATATGATGCGCACACCATCCCGTCGCGTATCCACCACCTGGGCCTGCCGCAAGATACCCAGGTGCTGAGACACATTCGCCTGTCCCAGCCCCAGAAGCGGGCCAAAGTCGCACGCACAACGCTCGCCGTCCCGCAGCAGGGCCAGTATCCTCAGTCGTGTCGGATGGGCCAGAGCCTTCACCACACGCGCCTGTAGCCTGTATCCCTCCTCGTCCATGTCTAGTTCGCCTTATCAGTATATGCGCTAATCCTGATATAGTATACCAGAAAAAAGGAGCGCTGTCAAGCCTGGTTAGGGGCGTGTTGAGAAACGGTGTTCGACGTGCTTGCGCGGTCGCTCCCGTTGCCTTCGCCGCTGGACGCCCCCTGAGTAGACCGAAGGTCGTATCGAAGGGCCAGTCCAGCGGCGCTTGCCACACTCTTTTTCCAGACCCTCGTTAGCCCACGTTTTCTGGATCACACCATACCCTCTGCTCAGTTTGCTGGCGCCTTCGGATGCCCCTCGATGAGAAGCCCTCTCGCTTGAGACAGGCGCGCCACCGCAGCCTCTAGCGAATCCCAAAGTCACGCGCTAGACGGCTTGCGTTCACCCTCAACCTCTAACATGGCGCAGTAGGTTTGCACATCCAGCAAGTTCTCGCGGTCAGTGGTGAAATGGGTCAGCCGGAAGACGGCCAGCCAGCCTTTGTCATACCGGTCGGTGTCCACCAGCCACAGATGGCTCTCCAACTCCTCGTTGATTTCCTCGATGACGCCGCTAACGGGAGACGGGATGGCCACATCGGCCTTGACCAGGTCAAAGCTCCCCATCTGCTCGCCCTGCCTGACTTCAGTGCCAGGCGGCCGCAGGGCGATGAGATTCAAGTTGGGCGAAATGGCGCGGTACAGGCAATCACCGATGCCGACCCGGGCCAACTTCCCGTCCACAGCAACCCACAGACCATCCGCTGAGTAGTAGACGTCCTCCCGGAATGTGTACATCATCCCCTCTATGGTTGCTTCCACGTACCCCTCCGAGGGCAGCCCACACCCCTTGCGTCAGCTAAGCACTCCACGACGACTCTCCATGCGACCACCTACGCCCCCGACGAGGTGGGTCCAGGGGGCTGCTGAGTTGCCGGCTGGCCAAGACAGTCCAGCGCGCTCACACCTACCCGCCGACGCGGCATATGGCATCCACTGCCGTCGGCCGTGTCAGTCGCCCTAGGCCACCGCGTCCAGGGCCGCTACTGCCTCCACGAACTGATCTCGTGCTACCTGCCCAATTGTGTACAGAGCATCGGTGATCCGTTCGTCGGATAGACTGTACATGATGCGCAGACCTTCCCGCCGCGTGTTCACCACGTGTGCCTTGCGCAGGACGCCAAGATGCTGGGACACGTTAGGTTGACCTAGCTCCAGGAGCGGACCAAACTCACACGCGCAGCGTTCCCCTTCCGTGAGCAGAGCCAGTATCCTCAACCGTGTGGGATGGGCCAGCGCCTGCACCATCCGGGCCTGGAGCTTGTATCCCTCCTCGTCCATGCTCCCCCTGCCTTATCGCTATATTCGCTTATCCTGATATATTGTAACAAGGATCAGGGACACCGTCAAGCTCTACACGGATCTGCCCACTCTCGCTTCGGGAGGCGTATCCAGGCCGTCTGCTCCTGCTCTAACGGCGCGTCCTGTGGTAGTGAATCGACTGCCCAACGGCCTCCAGAGCTGCCTCCAGAACGGCCTCAGCCAAGGTGGGGTGGGCATGGGTGGTCCAGGCCAGGTCGTCAGCCGTGGCCCCTACCTGGACCGCCAGTGCCCCTTCGGCGATCAGGTCACTGGCACGGGCGCCCAATACGTGCATGCCCAGCACACGGCCGCTTGCCTCCTCACACACCAGCTTGACTATGCCTTGTGGGCTCTCCAGGGTCTGAGCGCGAGCATTGGCCGAGAAGGGAAACTTGCCCACCTTGATCTGGTACCCCTCTTCCCGTGCTTCGGCCTCGGTCAACCCCACGCTGGCCACCTCCGGATTGGTGAATACAACGTTCGGTACCGAGCGATAGTCCATTATCCGCTGGTGTCCCAAGGCGTTCTCAGCGGCAACCCGCCCTTCGACAGACGCCACGTGAGCCAGCATATAGCCACCGATGACATCACCAATGGCGTAGACGCCCCGAAGACTGGTCCGCAGGTGTTCGTCCACCACTATCGCCCGCCCGTCTCGCTTTATCCCAAGTCCGTCCACGCCTGAGCCATCCGTGTAAGGCCAGCGACCTGTCGCTACGAGGGCCAATTCAGCACCTGCCTTTCCCTGGCCGTCGGGCCTTTCAAAGATGACCTCCACACCCCCTGTCTCGCTTCCAGTGAACTTCACCACGCGTGTATTGGTGTGTACCTCTATCCCCTGGCGTCGTAGCAACGGCAACAGGCGCCGAGACAGTTCCTCATCACAGGCTCCTGGCAACAGCGTAGGGAGCATCTCCAGAACGGTCACCTTCGTCCCCAGAGCGTTGAAGAACCCCGCGAACTCAAGGCCGATGACTCCGCCCCCCACCACAACCAGTGTCTCTGGTACGTGGCCTATTTCCAGAGCCTCTGTGCTGGTCAGGACTCCCGGCAGGTCGGTTCCCTCAACCGGGAGTTCCGCCGGCACCGAACCGGTCGCAATGATCAGACTCTCGGCCTCAACAACCGCACTTTCCCCGCTCTCCTTGACGACTTCTACATCGCGAGGGCTCAAGAGGTGCCCGACGCCCTCGAATACGGTAACGTCGTTGGCCTCAAGCAGTCCCACCACCCCGGAAACCAGGCCTTCCACCACGGCCCGCTTGTGCTCCATCATTCTGGCAAGGTTGGGCTTCACCTGCTCAATATCAAGGCCAAATACCGCGCCCCGCAGGGCTTCCTGGTACAACTCGGCGCTGGTGATCAGCGCTTTCGTCGGGATACAGCCGATGTTGAGACAGGTGCCTCCCACCCGTTCCTTCTCCACTAGCGCCACCCTGGCCCCGAGTTGAGCGGCCCGAATGGCCGCCACATAGCCGCCAGGTCCCCCTCCCACCACTCCGATCTGGAATCGTTCTTTTATATCAGCCATGACGGCCCCTCAGACCTTGACAGTCAGAATGGATCTATCACCGATAGTGAGTCCCCCGAAATAACTCGGACTTTGGCGACAGTGGAAACGAGGGTGGGAAGAGATGAGCATGCCGCAGATCAGCAAGGCTTTCCAGGCGCTGCCCCCAGCGTGTCAATAGGGGGGCGAAAGATGTAGCCCACCAGCGGCTCACGATGGCGAATGATCCACTCCGAATCGGTGACCCTGGCACACAAGTGGAGTTTCTCTGTCTCTCTTATCGCAAACCCGCGAAAGGTGCCATGTCGTCCTGAGTGAAGCAAAGGACTTGGCCTTGTTTCAGTGGTATTCTCTGTCTGGCTCACGCAGAGCGTGACAGTCGACCGCGTTAGCAGCTCTTACACCCTTTGCTTCCAGCCAGCGGCGGATGTCCGGCACCGAGATCTTGCCGCCCGAAGACAGCAACTCTCCATCCAGAAAGACCAGCGGTACCTGCCCCTGCCCGGCAGCTACCAAGGACAGCACCTCGGGGAAGCGGTCCATCTCCGGGGAGAAGAGATCGTAGTACTCCACACTTACCTGTCCGCCGAAACGGGACTCCAGTTGCCGCCGCGCCCAGTGGGCCACCTCTCGCCATGTGTCCTTCGAGCCGCTGGCACAGTCAACGGTCGGGGTCCCAAAGATGCGTACGCGAACCGGATAATCCATGTCAACAGCATCCTGGCCCCATGTCGTCCGGGCCGCATCCCACCGGCATGGCGCCAGCACGGTCGCCGCGTCGAATGAACATCATGGAGCGGAAAGCCTGTATTGTCGTCTTGCTATGGCACTCTGGGCACTCCGGCTCCAGGCCAGCCGTCTTTTGGCTGATGGTGGCGCGGACTTCAAAGGTCTGCCCACATACTTGACACTGATAGTCATACGTTGGCATTTGTACTTACGCCTCCTCTTGCCTATTCTCCAGCTCGACCGGCGACTCTCTGGCCACCTCGACGAGCTTGGACACGATGGTATTCACCGCTGCCATGCAGCCCATCCCCTGCTCGCCGGTGGCCAGCGCGCCCACCCGGGGCTCGACGAAATGATACCCCAGCTCCCGCAGCCGCCCGATGTTGCCCTGCACGATGGGGTTGGCCCACATTTGAGGGTTCATGGCCGGCGCAAAGACCACCGGCGCCCGGGTGGCCATGATGACCGCCGTTAGCAGGTTGTCGGCCAGGCCACAGGCCACCTTGCCGATCGTATTGGCCGTGGCCGGGGCCACCAACACAATGTCGGCCAGACGGGCCAGGTTGACGTGGGCCACCGGCCATAGTCTGTCCGCTTCGAACATGCCCACCGCCACCGGGCCACCCGACGCCGTCTGCAGGGTCAGCGGGGTAGTGAAGCGGGTGGCCGCCTCGGTCATGACCACCTGCACGGCGACCATGTGCCGCTGACGCAGGATGCCAATCAACTCCGGTAGGTAGTGCACGGCGATGCCGCCGCTGGCGCCCAGGAGCACCGTCTTGCCGGCCAGCATCTCAGCAACTCCCGGCCCCGGCCCCACTCAACGCGCCAAAGTCAAAGCCCAGGAGCTGGCTGATCTCCATGTTGACGGTAGGCAGGAATGCCTGGGCCTGTTGCTGGGCCTGCGCGTAGGCTGTGATGACCGGGTTGCGTTGTGCTTCTCCTTGCAGGCGCCGCAGGGCGTCGATCTCGTCCTGGGTGATGTCATGACCGTCTTGCTGTTTGCGCAGCAGGGCCTGCTGGTGTTCTTGAAGCTCGGCCAGCAGCTTCTGCGCCCCCTCATCCGTTTCCAGACGTTCTTTCGCCTGCCAGAAGGCTGCAATGGGCGGGGATGCTCGCAGTTTTTCGGCGAGCTCCTGCGTTGCTGCTTTGCCTGTTGGACTCAACACTGTCATTCTCCTTTAGATGATAACTGCTGACAAACAATAGTCGATGTAGACCGTCAGCTCGTTCGTCGCCGCCTACCTTAGCAGCAGCCCGGGCCGCAACTGGCGCCGAAATTCAGGCCGATGACCTCGGAAATGAGGCTCGCAGCTTCCTGACAGAGCAGAGCCAATCGCTCCTGGGCGTCTACGTAGGCACGGGTGGCCGGCTGGGCCAACATCGCCTGCTGCAGCCGCCGGAGCTCCTCCTGCTCAGCGCTGCTAACCAGGCCGAACCGGGACTGCCAGCCCAGCTCCTGTTGCTTTGCCTGGAATGCGGACAGGGCCTCCTCGGCCGCTGCATCGCGCCGCAGCCTGCCGTCTGACTCCTCCAGCGCCTGATACTCTGGGGTCTGGGCCAGCACTGCCGCGAACTTGCGGGCCGCCTGCAGCGCCTGAGCTTCACTGACCTCGCTCCGTTCTGATGTCTTCTCCCGAAGTTGTGAAATGGCCATTGTCTGTTAGCTCCTGCTCTATTCTCTCTGTGGGCGGCCGGATGCCGCCCCAATTCTTATGATGACAGCCTGCCCTTCACCGACGGGAACAGGTCGATATTCGTGTGGGGCAGGAACGGCGCCCCGGTGTACTCGTCGAAATAGCGCGGCTCGGCCCTCAATTCCACGCCGGTGATGCTGCCCGCGATCTCCACTGCCCGCCTCCAGGCTCGCTGCGTAGCAATGCCCGTCGCGGCCCGGGTCCCTTCTCCCGCCCCTCGTTGATGCTGGTGGCCGCACTGCGACCGAAGCCATGTATGCTGGATGCGTTGCCGAATTCCCCCTTCAAGTAGGGCAGCATGGCTTCCAGTACCTCTGCACGCAGGGGCGTGGTGGCATCCTGATCCATGTAGATCGGTTCCATCATCCATCACCTCGACCCCTAATTCTTGGAGAACGCTGTCCCTGCATCCTCCAGCCAGGGTGACGAACTCTTCGGAGGTTGAGCCCCGCCCAGATTTGCCGCCGCTCGGCCTACCATGGCAGCGAAAGCGTCAAAATCCTCCTCGGTGAAACGCAGGGTCACGTGGCCATAATCCACGTGGATGTGCCCGGCCGGACAACGGCTAACCCCGACGCCCTCACCCTCCTGGGCTAACGCTTTCCATTCCTGCATGATCCTCCTCCCTACCTCTCGGGTGCAAGCTTCACTGATGTGGTAAGTCTCCCATTCCCGTAGATCCGGTCTCCCAGTTCGGCCAGTACATCCAGCCCCTCGACCTCGTGCGGCAACAGAGGCACGATCAAGACGGGCGTCTGGAAGCGCTCGGCCATCTCCCCCAGGTAGCGAGCCTGCATCAACGAACGGCGGCAGAAATACTCGGTTGTGCACTGCTCGGCAGGCAACACCTGGTTGGCTACCACCAGCCCGGGCTGGATGCCCACCGTGCGCAGTTCCTCCACCGCCCGCCACGCCTCAACGATGGGCGTGGCTTCAGGGTAGGTGACGAAGGCGAAGGTCGAGCGCTGGGGGTCGCGCATCCGGTCAATGACCTGTCCGAAGCGCGCCTTGGCCGCCGCGTCGGCCTGCGCTAGCTCGGCCGAGGCGTAGAGCTTGACCTCCAACTGCTGGCTCCAGTCCAGCGGCAGCTCTAGCAGTCGCATGGTGTGGCCGGTAGGGGCGGTGTCGAACACCAGCACGTCGTAGCTGTCCTGCGAGGCATAGTCGATGAAGCGGTCGAAGGCGGCCATCTCCTCGGTGCAGGGGCTGTCCAGTTCCTCGGCCATAGCCTGCAGCGATTCCGGTGGCCGGCCCTGCTGCCGCGCCTCCTCCAGTATGCGGGCCTTGTACGCTTCGCCTGCCGCCTTGGGGTCGATCTGGGCGGCCCACAGGTTCTCCACGCCGACCACCGCTGCTGGCTCGTCGCCCAGCGGCTGGCCCAGCACGTCGCCGATGTGGGCTGCCGGGTCGGTGGTGAGCAGTAGAGTGCGGTAGCCGTGCCTGGCCAGCCACACCGCCGTCACGCACGACAGGGCCGTCTTGCCCACCCCGCCCTTGCCGGCGAAGAACAGCGTACGGCCGTGGCCGTTGGAGGGCACCAGGCGCGGCACTACCTCACCCGGCCCGGCCCCTGACCACTCCCGGAGCGAGGTCGAACAAAGCTGCACCTCCTCATCGGGAACAGAGTGGGTCCCTTGCCCTCTGCCCGCGTGCTCCCCGCCGTCCAGCAACCCGGCCACGAAGCGCAGCCGAGCCACGCCTTTGATCTCCTCGTCCAGCAGAGGCATCCGCTCCGCCGGCAGGGGCAGTTCCCGCTCGATCTGAGCCAGGTAGCGGGTCTGCATCTCGATTCGTTCGGCCAGGAAGGCGTTGCGCCCCTCCTGCTGAGGGATGATACCGTTGACGATGAGCCGGTGGGTCTCCATGCCCAGTTTGGACAACTCGGCCACTGCCCGCTGCGTCTCCTTGATGGACGTGGCCTCGGGGTGGAGCACAAACACGAATTCCGTGCTCGCCGGGTCGCGCATCAGGGCCACTGCCCGGTCGTATTTGGCCTTGGCCTCCTGGATGCTGGCCACCGGTCCCAGACAAGTCTGGCCGCTGCCCTCGGCCGCCTCCTCGATGTGGCGGCTCCAGTCCACCGGCAGCTCCAGCAGGCGCAGCGTGTGGCCGGTGGGCGCCGTGTCAAAGATGACGACCTCGAAGGCCCCCTCCGGGCCGCTCACGTCCAGAAAATCCACAAAGCGGTCAAAGGCCGCCACCTCGGCCGTACATGGGCCGCTGAGTTGCTCTTCCATCACTTGGATAACTTCCGGTGGGAACAGGGCGCGGATGCGCGCCAAAGCGCGATCCTTGTACTCCTCGGTGGCCGTGTCGGCGTCGATCTCCATGGCCCAGAGATTGGACACGCTCTCGATGGGTGTGACCTTGTGGCCGATGCGCTGCTCAAAGACGTCGGCCAGGTTCGAGGCCGGATCGGTGGTGACGATCAGGGTCTTATGGCCCTGGTCGGCGTGGTAGACAGCCGTGGCGCAAGCCATGCTGGTCTTGCCCACGCCGCCCTTGCCCGAGAAGAAGATGAACGATGTGTTCATTCGCGGCCCCCGTTCAGGGCGGCCTGCACTTCGGAGAGGGTGGGATAGGCTCCCACCTTGATCGCCCGCCCGTTGACGACGGTGATGGGCAGGGCGGCCAGTTGCTGCTCGCGTACCAGGCGGAAGACCTCGGGGTTGCTTAGAAACACCTGGGGATTGCTGGCCATCTGGTAGCGTTCCACGCGCGTCCCTTCTGCCCGGAGCGCCAGGATCATCTCTGTGACGTTCAGCAAGACCTCATCAATAGTGGGCCCGCACAGCCCGGTGGGACAGCACATGGGTGGGTCAAAGATCTCCACCCTGGTTCCATTGGTATTCATCACGCAGACAACCCCCTCGATGATTTTTGGGCGCTGATATTCGCGCTGTAGACGCGAACATCGCCGACCATGCGAAAATCCAGCCCGTGAATACAGAATACCCGTTCGAATCCGGCCTCGCCGATCTGGCGACTGTAATCCTCCTCGGGGATGGCCCCGCCCACGCAGCGGGACCACTCATCGGCGTCGGAACGCACCGACTCGGGCAGCGGCTTGTCCGTGACGATGTCGGAGATCATCAACCGCCCACCGGGCCGGAGCACGCGGTACGCCTCCCTGAAAACCCGGCCCTTGTCCAGAGTCAAGTTGATCACGCAGTTAGAGATGATCACGTCCACCGACTCGCCGGGCAGGGGCATATCTTCGGCGTCACCCAGCTGAAACTCGACGTTGCTGAATCCGGCCCGCTCGGCCGCCTGACGGGCCCGCTGGACCATGACCTCGGTCATGTCCAGGCCGATAGCGCGGCCCGTCGGGCCTACCCTTTGGGCGGCGAGAAAGACATCGAGGCCTGCCCCGGAGCCGATATCCAACACCACCTCGCCGGGCCGCAGGCTGGCCAGGGCCACGGGGTTGCCGCAGCCGAGAGACAGACCGGCCGCTTCGGGCGGCAGGCCAACCAGATCTTGTTGCGGATAGAGTCCATCCCAACAGGGCACGGGCAACTCTCTCAGGGCCAGTTCCGCGTAGCGCGCTTTGATTTCTTCTTTCATCGCTCCAATCCTCTTCATCATCAGCCGGTGATCAGGCACTCCCGGCAACACTCATCCTCTGTACAACACCGCAGCCAGTAGGCCGCCCGGTCGGCGGCGAAGACGCTCAGGACAGCCCGTTCAGCTCGCGCCCCATAGTAGGCTTTCACGGCTCCTTCGATTCGTTCCTCTGGATACTCGTCTACCACACTGCCTCCTCATACCTCTGGAATTGTATCATTCCATTTGCTGAGCAGCTCGGCGAGCTGCTCAAGTTCGTCACGCGCCAAAGCACCACAGCAGCCCTCAAAGATCATGCCCAGGCACGGCGTTGCCTGCTCCATCGCCTTGCCCCGGTCAGTCAGTCGAGCGAGAATGCTCCTTCGGTCCTGCGGATTCGACTCGCGCCTGACCAGTCCTTTCTTCTCCAGAGTATCAACGACTCCTGTGATGGTCGATGGCGAACAACAACAAGCCGACGCCAATTCATTGAACTTCAGTCCATCCCTCTTCCACAGCAGACTCAGGACCGAATACTGTGCAGGGGTGAGTTCCTTGCCACTGATCCGCTGCCTCTGAAGGCGCGTCAGCTTCTTCGCTACCAGATCCACGAGCCCGTATACCTCGCCCACAGACCCCGTGTCACGCTCGCCTTCGGGCAACGTGCATTCCTCGCCGCTCATCTATGTCACATCCTCCAACCCTTCTTCACCCTTACGATACAAACTGTGCGCTTCCATGTTATAAGGTTCATAACGATTGCCATCCTAATAATACAGGACGAGCGGCATCTTGTCAAGTCGCCACACATGGGCGAAAAGGCGCTTGGGCGTGCTTTTCCCCGCTCGTGGGCCCGCTTTCCGCACCATTCCGCATTTCTCCCCGCGCCTGAGCTGAGAATATGTCCCCTACGACCACTTCCCGCCAACAGAGGGCTGATACACCTCCGTGATTGTGGGCACAGGCGATTCACGCCTCGTGGAGTGCAGCATCCCGCAGGGCACAACCACAGAGAATAGCCAACTACGCCTTTTGGCTGGGGAAGGCAGTGGCGAGTCCCTGTTCAAGCTGCCGCGGACCCGAGGCAGCATCCTTAGGGGGCTTAGGGAAGGAAATACTCACCATGAGAAGCAGACACCTCGAGAGGTGGGAGGCCCAGACTGCGAAGAACGGGAACCTCAGACCATGGAACTTGTCAAGTAGACACCTGTCTCAACGAGCCTGCTCGCGCAGTAGGGCGGGATGAAGACTGTGTCACCCTGCCCCAGCGGCGGTTGCTCCCCGCCGCCGTACACCCGTCCCTTGCCAGAGAGCACGAAGACCTCATGCTCCCATTCATGAGTGTGCAGTGGCGTCGTGGCACCTGGCTCCACGTCGAAGACCCGCATCACGAAGTTGGGGGCGCCTTCGTTCTTCCCGATGACCACGCGGATGTTCACACCTTCCGCCTCCATCACCTTCTCGGCAGCCACCTGCTCGTAGTTCTGTACTATCATCTTCCTCTCCTGACATTCGTTCTCAGAAGGACTGATGCTTGCGCAATCCCGCCCTCCACAGCTCCAACCTTCACTTCACAACCGAACGGCTAAGACTGCCGTATTATATCATTCCGGGACTTCCCTGTCACGCCCAACAGGCTCTGCAACATGGCCTCGCCTGGCGTAGCCTGCTCTTGGCTCCCAGGATTTGACATCCACTTTGGCCTGCACTATGATAACCCGAGCCTGACCGGCCTACGCACTGGAGGCGCAACATGGCAAGGGTTTTGGTGACCGGCGGTGCTGGCTTCATCGGCAGCAACCTGGCCCATCGCCTGCTCACCCAAGGCCACGACGTGGTCATCTACGACAATCTCAACAGACGGGGCACGGAGAAGAACGTCGGCTGGCTGCGGGACAACCACGGGGACGGCTTCGTCCTAGTGCAAGGCGATGTGAGAGATTACCCTAGCGTCCTACAAGCGGTGCAGGGCTGCGAGATGGTCTATCACCTGGCAGCCCAGGTCGCTGTGACCTGGTCCGTGGCCGATCCACGAGAGGATTTCGAGATCAACGCCTTGGGCACCCTCAACCTCCTCGAGGCCACCAGAGAATGCGAAGAACCGCCCATCCTCCTCTTCACCTCCACCAACAAAGTCTATGGCGGCATGGAAGAAGTGGAGATTGTGGAACAGGAGAAGCGGTACGCCTACGCGGATCTGCCCCGAGGAGTGTCAGAGGCCCAGCCTTTGGATTTCAACTCCCCCTATGGTTGCTCCAAAGGAGCGGCTGATCAGTATGTGAGGGACTATTCCCGGATCTATGGGCTGAGGACCGTGGTTATGCGCATGTCCTGCATCTATGGACCTCGACAGTTCGGGATTGAGGACCAAGGCTGGGTGGCGCACTTCCTCATTTCGTCCGTCCTTGGTCGTCCCATCACCATCTACGGCGACGGGAAGCAGGTCAGAGACATCCTATACGTGGATGACCTGCTGCTGGCCTTCGAGCGAGCTGTGGAGCGCATAGATGTGACCGCTGGTCAGGTTTACAACATGGGAGGCGGGCCACAGAACACGATTTCCATCTGGACTGACTTCAGCGAACTGCTCACCCGGCTCCTTGGTCACAAGGTCGAGGTCGGCTTCGACGACTGGCGGCCGGGCGACCAAGCGGTGTACGTCAGTGACACGACCAAGGCTCAGCGCGAACTGGGGTGGGAGCCGCTTACATCCGTCACGGTGGGAATAGAGAAGCTATTCAATTGGGTCGTCGAGAACAAGGACCTGTTTCGCTAGACAGGGTACATCGGAAGGTGGGCTTGTTTCGCAGGCGCAAGGATAAGGGCCGAAAGGTCGTGGTCATCGGCCCGGATGGCACCCCTCTCA
>SDBS01001421.1_pt1 | contig 24290 bp, 26 predicted proteins | sample 2277091 | NCBI WGS metagenome assembly SDBS01 (sample SAMN10404972, study PRJNA504765) | marine sediment metagenome | isolation source: marine sediment core GS10_PC15, 163 cmbsf | place: Arctic Ocean: Southern Knipovich Ridge | collected 2010
AGAAAAAGAAGATCCTGTCCATTATAGGGCCCAATGGATCCGGGAAGTCTACACTTATAAAGCTTATAAACCTATTGGAAAAACCTGATAGAGGATCTATTTATTTCGAAGGAAAAGAGATATCTAACGGGAATGTGAACCATGGAGACATTAGAAAAGAAATGGCAGTTGTGTTCCAGGAACCCATATTTTTTAATACTTCAGCATATAATAATATATTGCTCGGGCTCAAGATGAGGAAAACCAATATACCCACTGTAAAAGACAGGATAGACCATTATGTCAAGAAGCTGAAAATAGGGGATCTGCTGCACAGGAATATCAGGACTTTGTCCGGAGGAGAGAAGAAAAGGCTATCTCTTGTGAGATCACTGGTCCTTGATTATAAGCTTTTACTTTTAGATGAGCCTCTTGCCAATATTGACCAATATTCCAGGGAAAGTCTCATGTCTGACCTATTTACTGTGCTAAAAAGCATTGGGAAGTCAATTATTTATATTACCCATAACAGGGATGAAGCTATGATGCTTGCAGATGATATAGCAGTTATCAATAAGGGCAGGGTTGAACAGTCCGGCAGGAAAGAAGAAATATTTAGGAATCCTGCCTCAGAATTTGTTGCAGGATTTGTAGGAGTTGAGACTTTAATTTATGGTGCCATTAATAAAAAGAGGGGAAAAGTTTGCGAGGTCAGGATCGGGGATCATGATATAAAAGTTTTTGCAGTCGGGGAGTTTGCTCCCGGTACAAGAGTAGCACTGGCCATAAGGCCCGAAGCAGTTATCTTATATAATAATGACATGCAGCAGCAGGGGTCTTCCGCAATGAATTTATTTAAGGGAAAGATCACTGAAATAAGGGACCTGGGAATACTTAAAAAGATAGAAATAGACTGTGGTTTTGACCTCGTCTCTTTTGTTACCCCTGACTCTGTGGACAGGCTTGAATTATCCATTGGAAAGGATATTTATGCAGGGGTCAAAGCCAGCTCCATTCATTTATTTAAAAAGTAATTGGAATACTAAAAGGATAAAAGTAAATGCCAGAACAATTAATTGATAATTATGGAAGAAAAATAGAATATTTGAGACTTTCAGTAACTGACCGCTGCAATCTGAGATGTTCTTACTGCATGCCTGAAAAAGGGGTCACATTGCTGGATAGAAGCCAGTTATTAAAATATGAAGAAATTGTAAGAATCGTTAAGATATTTTCTGGTATGGGCATAAAAAAGGTCAGGTTGACCGGTGGGGAACCTTTGCTCAGGTATGATCTGCTGGCTTTGATCGAAGAGATCAACAGAATAGAAGCAATACAAAATATTTCCCTCACCACCAATGGAGTTTTACTTGAAAAATACCTATCCGGGCTTTACAATGCCGGAGTAAAAAAACTCAATATCAGCCTGGATAGTTTGAATCCCTGTAAATACAGGAAGATAACCAGGGGAGGAGATATTAAAAAAGTACTGCTTGGGATTAACAGGGCCGTAGAGATGGGTTATGATTCCATTAAGATAAATGTTGTCCTTACAAATTTGATAGACAAAGAAGATATTATTGATTTTATTAAACTGGGGATCGAAAAACCTGTAAGTATCAGGTTTATAGAGATGATGCCCGTAAAAGATATGGAAAACATAGAGTGCAGTAGAAATACATCTATTCCCTCCGATCCAGTACTGAGTGTAGATAAGATCTTTTCTACCATGGGAATGTTTGGAAATTATAATATGGTAAAAGATCCGGATAGTGACGGTCCTGCTGTTTATTATAGGATCGCTGGAAGCAAAGGCAAAATAGGATTTATATTGGATGATAAATTATTTTGCTCTCATTGTAACCGCATCAGGCTGACTCCCCAGGGCACCATAAAATTATGTTTATTTTCTTCTTTAGAATTTGACTTGAGGGAAAAACTAAGAGAAGGATATTCTGATAAGGAGATCAAAAACAGTATTCTTGATTTTATAAAAGTAAAGCCCCGTAATAGGGAAAAGAGCCCTTCTGATAAAAAAAGGATGGGAAAGGTCTCAAATTATATGAATAAGATCGGGGGGTAAAATTTGCAAATAGGAAAATAGGGAATTATACTCATATATGAAATAATATTTTAAAGGAACGGGATCATGAGCTTGGATATTAAAGGAAAAATAGTTTCAATAAATATCAGTGAAAAGAAAGGCCAGAAGAAGAAACAGGTAGGCCTTGCAAATATAAATGAAAACGGGATCGAAGGAGACGGGCACAGTGGAGATTGGCACAGGCAAGTATCCCTGCTTTCTTTTGAAAGCATACAGGATGTCATAAGCAAGGGAGTAAAAGTAAAGCCGGGAGATTTTGCTGAAAATATAACTGTTGAGGGAGTAGACTTAAAAAATTTGACTATAGGAGATGTCCTGGTCATTGAAAATGAAGATAAAGTCAAGTTATCGGTGACACAAATCGGGAAGGAGTGCCATAAACCGTGTAATATTTATTACAGCCTCGGATCATGCATAATGCCTGAAGAAGGAATTTTTTGTAAAGTCCTGGTCCCTGGAAAAATCAAGGTAGGAGATAGTATTTATCTGGCCTGATCGCATGAACTGATCCGGGCCGGGTCAAGGAGGGGAATATATGAAGAAAAATTAACTGCTGTAGTTGTTTTTAATAGCAATATTTTTTTATTAATCTTTATTTAAAGGAGATTTAAAATGGCAATGAATCAAAGAGTAAAAAATCCATTGATCCTGTGTACTGTTTCAACAGTATTTTTAATACCAGTGCTGATTTTATCAATGTTTTTGATCAGTGATATCAATTGGTTATTACTGATAGTGACCGTCGTGATCTATTATATATTAATGTTTTTGGTTTTTATGTATTATGGGAGCCTTGAAGGAAAAAAATCTTAAGTTCTAAGCAAGAACCATAATATTGTTTTTGATAGATATTATATTGATGAAGCCTGCCGGGCAAGGCCGGGGTTTTCAAAATTAAACTGCGGAAGCTGGTGTCCATTATCAATATAAGTTTAAAATTTATAAAGATAGGAGATTATGAAAATAAATGTTTAGAAGAAAAGGAAAGAAAAAAGTAAAAAATGAAAATAAACAGATGGCCTTTCTTGACCATCTTGAAGAAATACGTAAAAGGCTCCTTATTGTGATTGGCATATTTGTAGTCGCATTTGGTTCCTTTTATCCTTTTCATGACTGGCTATTGGGACTTCTGACCAGGCCCCTGGATAATAAGGAACTTGTTTTCCTTGATATTAGCGAGCCCTTTTTGATGAATATAAAGGTAGCTTTTATGGCTGCTATAGCTGTTATAATGCCTCTGCTTGTTTTTCAAATAATAAGTTTTGTATTCCCTGCTTTCAGTAAAAAATTAAAAGGCAAGATCATCCCCATTTCAATCCTATTTTTCATTTTGTTTTACGGAGGGATCGCATTTAGCTATTTTCTTTTAATACCCGTTGCCGTAAATTGGCTGCTGTCGCAGGGTGCCGGCCTTACTCAGACCCTGAGCGTGACTAAATATGTCAGTTTTATCGGCTGGTTTCTTGTTGGAGCTGGTCTTGTATTTGAGTTACCACTGATCCTGCTATTTTTAATTAAGATCGAGGTCCTGACAGTTAAACAATTAAGGAGGCAGTGGAGGGTCGTATATATCGTTATTTTACTGATCAGTGCCATTATTACTCCGGATTGGAGCCCTGTCACAATGGGAGTCCTGGCAGCACCGATGATATTACTTTATGAATTAGCTTTATTGATATCAAGGTTTGTATAAAATAAAGAGTTTTCCTTATAGTGAAAAATATGATTCAGCAGTATATTACCGGGGTAACAGGGGCATATGATCGAAAAATTTTGATGTGCCCTGGTGATTTTTTTAGCCCTTTTATAATTGTATTATTAAATCATACAGGCCGGCAGGTAAATGCTGGGTTAAACCTTATTCATACCGGAGTGCATCTATGGGATTGAGTCTTGCTGCACGCATTGCCGGATAGATCCCAAAGAAAAGTCCCACAGCAGTTGAGAAACTCAGGGCTACAATTATTGGAAAAGCAGTTGTACTTGTCTCAAGCACAGTAAAATTATTAATAATCACTGAAATAAGTACTGCAAAAAGTATACCAAAAATACCGCCCATAATACTCAGGACTATGCTTTCTATCAGGAACTGGGTAAGTATGTCACGGTTTTTGGCGCCTATAGCCTTTCGAATACCTATCTCCCTGGTCCTTTCCGTAACGGATACCAGCATGATGTTCATAATACCTATACCACCGACCAATAGGGATATACTTGCTATTCCCGCTATGACAATGGTGAAGATATCTGTAATAGAACTTACAACATCAAGTATCTGGTCCTGGTTCTGGACATGGAAATCAGCTACTTCCCCGGGTCTTATATTTCTACTTTTCCGGAGGATATCTCTTATTTCATCGGATGCTGTGCCTATTGTTTCCTCTGATGTGCTTGTGGCAAGTATCATATTATATGAGCCCTGTCCAAACAATTTGTTCTGTGCCGTGGTCACAGGAATGGAGACGAAATCATCCTGGTCATTTCCAAAAGCATCTGTACCTCTTTCTTCAAGGATTCCGATGACTTTAAAATTATGTCCGCTTATTTTTATTATTTTACCGATAGGATTCATCTTGCCAAAAAGTGTAGATGCAGTAGTTTTACCTATAACAGCTACATTTGCGGAGCTTGAAACATCTCCCCTTGAATAAAACTTACCCTCTGCTACTTTCAAATTATAGACCTCTTGTGCATTTTCTGTGGAAGCAACGATCTGTGGCTGTGAATTTTTATTAAGATAGGACGCAATGGATACACTCATGACAACAGGAGCTACTTTTGTAACAAGCGTCGCTTCTCTGTCAATTGCTTTGACATCATCTGGTCCAAGCTCTGCCGTTTCTTCAACAAACATCTGCTGAGGGCTTGGCATACCTCCAGGCCCTCCTTCTTCAGGAGCACCGGGTATAACAATTATAAGATTGGAACCTATATCCTGCACACTTCTTACAATGGACTGCTGTGCGCCTGCTCCAATTGAAAGCATTGCAACGACTGAACCTACTCCGATTATTATTCCAAGCATAGTTAAGAATGATCTAGTCTTATTAAGGATTAATGAATGAAATGCAATTTTTATATTTTCACTTAATCTTCTCATATTCTATCTTCCAGTTTTGGCATATTTTTAATTAATTCTTCAGCATTCAACTGATCTTTTACATCTTCCTGTCCGCTTATTATCCCGTCTCTGAGATATATTATCCGCTGTGTATGCTTTGCTATATCCATTTCATGTGTAACGATTATAATGGTTTTTCCTTCTCTATTGAGTCTCTGGAAGATCCCCATTATTTCCTCACCGGTCCTTGAGTCAAGGTTACCGGTTGGTTCATCGGCAAGGATGATCGAAGGCTTGTTTACAAGGGCCCTGGCAATAGCTACTCTCTGTTTCTGGCCACCTGAAAGTTCATTAGGCCTATGCCTTATCCAACCGGTAAGACCTACAGATTCAATGGCCTCAAGTATCTTCTGTTTTCTATTTCTGACCCTGTCCGTACTATATATCAAAGGCAGTTCCACATTTCCAAATACATTGGCCCTGGACAAAAGATTAAATGTCTGGAAAACAAAACCGACTTTTTCATTCCTTATTATTGCAAGCTCATTATCATTTAGTTTTCCCACATCTACATTGTCAAGAAAGTATTTTCCTGAGGTCGGAATATCAAGTGCTCCGATTATATTCATAAGTGTTGATTTACCTGAACCTGAAGGTCCCATTATGGATACAAATTCACCGGACCTTATCTCCAGATCGACCCCGTTTAATGCCGGGACGACTATATTTCCAATTTTATATATTTTTTTAAGCTCTTCTATTTTTATTGTATGATTATTCTCGTTCATATATCTTTTCTTTTAATATAGATTATGTTTTTTTACCTTTGAAACAGTAGTGTCTAAGAGATATTATTCCAGACCGGAAACAACTATTATATCTCCTTCTTTTAGACCAGATTTTATCTCAATTAAGTCATAGTTAAATATCCCTGTCTCTACTTCAACCCTTTCATATAAGTCTTCTCCTACAACTATATCTACACTTTCTTTCCCGTTTTCTTCATAGACTGATTCAATCGGGACATACAGCACATCTTTAAGGAATGAAGTAGTTATATCCATGCTTGCTGAAAGGCCATGAAAGAGTTTAATATCATCGGGAGTCTCAGGTTCCACAGTAATAATATAGGAGACCACTCCACCAATATTTGAGGAAACTGGAGAAATGTCGATTATCTCTCCCTTTAACTCTTTATTATAATAGGCATCCAGAGTGATAGTCACTTCCTGGCCTATCTCCATATTGACTATGTCTGTCTCATTTACTGCTGATCTTATTACAAATTCGCTACTGGCAATACTTACTGCCGGTACTCCCGGGCCAGCAAATTCTCCAGTTTTGTATGCAGAAGAAATAACAATACCATCATAAGGGGCAAGTATCATATGACTATCGCTATCAAGTCCAAGCAGTTCATAATTTATCGCAGCTAATTTTAATTGAATTTCTGCCTGTTCAATATTTTTAGCTGTAATTGCTATTTGAGCCCCGGCTGCCTGCTGGCTAGACAGGTTTGACCAGTAAGTGGTTGACTGTGCGATAAGTGCTTGGTCATAGGCCCCTTCAGCAGTATCGACACTTGAAGATGCCTGCTTCTTTTGATAACTTGGCACTTCACTATGCTGTTTAATCGAACTAAGGTATTTATTTGCATTCTCTAATGATATTAGTGCACTCTGTGCAGATTTCCCAGAAGCTTCTTCATTTATTTCAGCTAACTGCAGAGATATATGATTTGCATCAAGAGCCTGCTTTAAACTTAGCTTTGCAAGATCAAGTGAAGTCTGTGATGTCTTTATATTCTCCTCTGCCTGCGCCAAAAGCAGTTCAGTCCTGTTGGATTCAAGCTCGATAAGGATATCATCTGTGATGAATGTATCCCCCTCCTCCAGAGTTTTTAATACTGTGCCCGACGCACTCAAAGAATAATTATTGCTATATCTGGGATCAACATTTCCGGAAGTAGATACAGTCTGGACGATATTACCTCTCCTTACTTCAAAAATATCCATTTCAGCAGGGCTGCTGCCGAATCGCCCTCCACCGCCTTTACAGGATGTAAAGGTAAACACAATAGTCAGTGCAGCAGCAGTAGCAATTATTGCAGTGATCATCTTTTTAAATTTATTATTTTTCATTTTGCTTTCCGTCCTTTAATTTACCATTTGGAAAAATATCATAATATATTTTTTTAAAAATATGTATGGCTTCATTTAATTGTTTTTCCAGGATTATTTTTAATATCTTGTATTCTTGCCTGCCCCTTTCAGTTATTTGATAGATCCTTCTCGGATGCTCTTTTCCCAGGTCCCAGTGTCCATCTACGAATCCTCTTTCTTCCAGCTCCTTTAAGAGTGGATAGATAGCACCCGGATTAGAGCTCCATGCAGAAGAGGTCCTATTCTCAATTTCACTAATGATCTCATTCCCGAACATATCTTTTTCTTGAAGCATGCAAAGGGTATATAAAGGAAGCAGGCCGCTTCTGGTCAAGATCATATTAACGAATGGATTGATATCAGGGCTGTCGACCCACAGCTGGAAGCTTCTCTTGCCGAAAACCCAGTGATCCTTTATTTTTTTAAACATTTTTTCAACAAATACATCTGGATCCTCACTGATCTTGCCCTTGATGAAACATTTTATCTCATCTTCGAAAGGGAAGATATTTTTTCGGTTAGTATCTGCCTTATTTTTAGTTTTCTTGTCTTTGCCCATTATTTATTATACTTTTTAAATCTAATAGATATTAAACTCGATATATTATAGAAGTAACATTTTTCCTTGTCAAATATTTTTATAATTATTTTTATTTACAGTAAGGAGCCCGGTCTCCCTGAAATGGCTGCCAGGACATATTTTATTTAAAAAAGAATGGATTATCTAATATAATGGTTTATACAAAATATAATATGCTATAATACCTTAAAATTTAAGGTTCGTTAAAGCTATAAGATTAATATCTCACAGAATGGGAGGCAGTAATGGGAGAATGGACAGAAATTGTAGAGATCTATGCAAGAGAGATACTGGATTCAAGAGGGAACCCGACAGTTGAAGTCGAGACGACCCTGGAGGGCGGCTCTATCGGCAGGGCAGCAGTTCCATCGGGAGCTTCTACCGGTGCCTTTGAAGCTGTAGAATTAAGGGATGGAGATAAAAAAAGATATCTTGGAAAAGGGGTCCTGAAGGCGGTAGAAAATATTAACTCTTTTATTGCTCCGGAAATCGAGGGCCTGGATGCCGTATACCAGAGAGAGATCGACCAGGCCATGATCGATCTTGACGGCACTGAAAATAAATCAAAATTCGGGGCAAATGCTATTCTTGGCGTTTCTCTTTCGGTAGCCAAGGCAGCAGCAGGGGCGCTTGATCTTCCCCTGTATAAATATATCGGGGGAGTTAATTCCCATATCATGCCTTCTCCGATGATGAATATATTAAATGGCGGAAAACATGCAGATAATAGCGTGGACCTGCAGGAATTTATGGTAATGCCCCTGGGGGCGTCCTCATTCAGCCAGGCACTGGAAATGGGAACTGAAGTATTTCACCAATTAAAAGGGGTCCTGAAAAAAGACGGCCTTAACACTGCCGTAGGAGACGAAGGGGGGTTTGCGCCAGATCTTAAAACTAATGAAGATGCCATAAAATATATTATCAAAGCTATAAAAAAAGCCGGATATAAGCCCGGAAAGGATATATTTATTGCTCTTGACCCGGCTGCAACTGAATTCTTTATAAAGGGAAAATACAATCTTGAGGGAGAAGGTAAAGTGCTGACTCCAACACAGATGGCTGATTATTATGCTGACCTCGTAAAGAAATATCCAATAATCTCAATTGAGGATGGTATGGCTGAAGAGGACTGGAAGGGATGGAAACAGCTTACTGAAAAGATCGGCGACAGGGTCCAACTGGTCGGAGATGACCTTTTTGTAACAAATACTAAAAGACTTGGGAAGGGCATTAAACTTGGAGTAGCAAATTCAATACTGATCAAGGTCAACCAGATAGGGACCCTTTCAGAGACCCTGGATGCTATCGAGGCTGCCAGGGTGGCCGGTTATACCGCCATAGTCTCCCACCGGTCAGGAGAGACCGAAGATACCACTATTGCTGATATTGTGGTGGGGATAAATGCGGGCCAGATAAAAACGGGAGCACCATCCAGGACAGACAGGGTATGTAAATATAATCAGCTGCTCAGGATCGAAGAGGATCTGGGTGCAGAGGCAAGATATCCCGGCCTGGATGCTTTCTATAATATAAATAAGAAATAACCAGGTATCCATCTGGAATAATATATAAACACCTACTGGCAGTGACTCCGGGCAATACATTCATGTCTAAAATTCCTGTTCCGGCAGTAAAAGCCTGCTGTCCTGTTTTCTAAGCTAAAAAGGTTTTCCGTAAAAAAACTTGACAATACCAACTATTCTGAATATACTGAATTATCAGTATACTTAATATATTCAGATTAATTATAAAAGGAGGCATAAATGGCTGATAATAAAGAAAGCTGTTGTAATGTGGAATCAGTGGTAACTGTTGACGAGAGAGGGCAGATGGTCCTTCCAAAAGAGCTCAGGGAAAAAGCAAAGATCAAGCCCGGGGATAAATTAGCAGTGGTGAGTATTGAAAAAGATGGGAAGTTTTGCTGTATTTCATTGATCAAGACCGAAAATCTCTCGGGAGCAGTAAGAGATATACTGGGTCCTGCAATTAAATAATAAGAATGCCGGACATTAAGATCAGTAATAAATAATTTTTTAGCATGATCTAGGAGGAAATATAAATGGAAAATAAAGACATAAAAAAAATAGTCAGGGAAAGTTATGGGAAGATCGCAAAACAGGGCAGCAGCTGCTGCGGTCCCGAGTCTTCATGCGGCCCCACGACTTCCTGTGGAGGTACAGGCCTGGCAACAGATGTTAGTAAAAGTATCGGGTATTCGGATGACGATATAGGTGCAGTCCCGGAAGGAGCAAACCTGGGCCTTGGCTGTGGAAATCCTATTGCCCTTGCTTCCTTAAAAGAAGGCGAGACTGTCCTGGATCTGGGTTCAGGCGCCGGGTTTGATTGCTTTTTAGCTGCAAATAAGGTCGGTGAAAACGGCAAAGTGATAGGTGTGGACATGACTCCGGAGATGCTTGAAAAAGCCAGGGGAAATGCGATAAAGGATAATTATAGTAATGTAGAGTTCAGGCTTGGGGAAATAGACAATCTGCCAGTTGCTGATAATACTGTCGATATAGTCATATCAAATTGTGTGATCAACCTGGCCCCGGAAAAAAGCAGGGTCTTTGAAGAGGCTTACAGGGTGCTTAAACCAGGGGGGAGGATGATGGTCTCGGACATAGTGCTGTTAAAACCACTGCCTGAGAATATATTAAACTCAATTGAAGCATATGTCGGATGTGTTTCCGGCGCTATTAAGATCGGTGACTATATGAAGGCTATTGAGGATGCCGGATTCAATAAAGTAGAGAAACTACAAGAAAATACTTTTGCTGTTGAAAATTATATAGATAGCGGGTCCATAAAGGATACCATCAAGGAGATCAATATAGGTCCCGAGGAAGTAAAGGGGATAGTAAAGGATATCGAAAACTCTATAGCCAGCATAAAAGTATATGCGGAGAAGTAGTAAATAAGCGGCCGGGTAATAAAAATAGTGCCTGGATCTTTAAAACGGAAGGAGATGGTAAGCATGTCTTGCAAAGATGAATGCATAAAGATGATGGAAGGAATGGAAAAAGGAGATATGGAGGTTAGCATGTCTAAGATGATGAAGGAGTGCATGGAGTCAGCGGATGAAGTAAAAGAAAAATAATGGATTCGTGCTTCATTTTAGATCGAATGATCCGGGCTATTGATTATCAGGGTATATCTGGTTACTTACAGGTATACCCTGATTTTTTCTTATAATCTGACAGCATATCACTTTTATGTTATATTGATTAAATATAATAGAAATTTTTTATTTGTTACAAAGTATTTTATCAATTATTCACCGGAACAGTTTAGGATAGCTATAAAATTTTTTATTATCTTTATTTTTAGTTGATTTGTTTAGATTAAAAAAAACCTCAAATGGTATTGATCCGGTAAAAAAATTAGGTATTTTTTCCTGGTCAATAATCGGGTTTTTAATAATTGCTGCGCTTTGCCTCTATATTATATACCTGGCCAGAATAGCCATTATACCGGTAGTCATTGCTGCTGCCATTGCCTACCTTATCGCTCCCCTGGTGGTCTTGCTGCAGAAGAAAATGAGGAAAGTATTTGCAGTTGCCATTACATATGTCCTTTTTATTGGAGTGCTTGCTGCAACATTTTCCCTGATAATCCCTGCAATAATCGACCAGTTTAAAGTATTCCTTACCCAATTTCCCCTGTATCTGCAAAACCTGGATACCATGATAAAAAATTTGCAGGAAACTACTTTTATACAGGGTATTGAGAGACTGATGGGAAGGGATATAATACCTGAAGATGCCACTGTTATCTCTCAATATTTTATAAGCAGGGTCAGCATGGAAGGAATTGATATCCTGCAGAGGGTAACGACCCTGACCAGGTCAATAATCAATATAATCCTGTATATTGTAATCGGACTGCTGCTGGGATTATATATACTAAAAGATATTGATAAAGTGAGGGCCATATTCATCAGGGCATTTCCAAAAAACTTAAAACTTGATGCAGTGATAGTCATAGATAAGATCAATATGGTGGCCAGCAGATATATAAGGGGACAGCTGATGGTGTCTGTTATTGTCGGGGTCCTGTGTACCGCCGTGCTCTTAATATTAAAGGTTGATTTTGCTATACTTTTTGGTTTTGTTGCCGGTCTTTTTAACCTGGTACCTCTTCTGGGGCCGATAATAGGAGCGATTCCGGCTGCGCTTGCAGCGCTTTTTATATCCCCCTTAAAGGCTTTGCTGATCGTAGTATTTTTTATTGTAATACAGCAAGTAGATAATTTTGTGATCTCTCCCTATGTGATGAGGTATCATGTCGGCGTTCATCCCGGTTTAATAATATTTTCACTTATGGCGGGAGGAGCCCTTTTTGGCATGTGGGGGCTTCTTATAGCAGTACCGACAGTCGCCATCCTCCAGGAGACATTAAGGTACTATCTTTTTGAAAGAAATAAGACTGGATCCAGGGCTAATAGGGCTAATAGGAAATAATATGACTAAAGGATACTGACAGCCAGGGGCCTTTCTCCCGGCCTCAAATAAATAATATATGAAATAAATTGGAAAAACTTATATAATCAGTATGAGCTGAAATTTAATAATGTATTAATAAGGAAGTGAGTTAACTAAAATGTTTGGTTTAGGATGGCAGGAATTATTGATAATTCTGGGTATTGCACTGATTATTTTTGGCCCTAAAAAATTACCAGAGCTTGGAAAGTCACTGGGTAAAGCAATAAGTAGTTTCAAGGAAGGGGCAGGTAAAGCCCAGGTTGCTGTAAAAAAAGAGTTAAAAGACATAGAAAAAAGTATTAAGTCTACTGAAAGTGATGAAAAAGACACGAGTGACTGATGCCACTATATTTGTCCTGGCTTATAAGTCTCAATGAACTGCCCGACCTGGATCCCGGCTTAGAAACTTCACCAAAAGTCGGGGTAGGTTTAATGGATCGGAACCATTATTTAAGCGGGCAGGTTTTTCGGCATAAAGATTGGGCAGCCTAAAAAGTACTTACAGGCCACGAAATTTCAAATAAATTGTAAATGCCCCGGTCAGCATCTATGGTATTTACTGTATCTTTTTATTTTTTCACTGATCTTACTGCCTTTATTTCTAACAGAGAAAAAAACCGGAAAGAGCCTCATTTCAAGGTTTGAGGGACTGTTTGAATACCCGGCAGCCTTATTCCTGCTGTTGATATATTTGTAGAGGCTATAGGGATGGGCTTTTCCAGGGCAACAGGCGGATGGAGCCTATTTTCATATCTATTGCTATTTATCCTGGGTTATCTTATCTACTCTAATACAAAGATCCAGGAAGCCATCAGCAAGTATAGGATTACAGGTCTTATTATTGCGATAGTTTTATCTATATACGGCTTAGTGATGTATATACCCTATGGACACAGTCCGGATACGACCTATCAGCTACTGTTGGCCCAGCTTACTATTATATTATTATGCTGGTGCGGGGACTCAGGGTATGGTGCTGGATAATCGCTATACTTGGTTTTGCCAAGACATACTTAAATTTTAACGAACCATTTTTGAAATATGCAAATGAAACGGTATTGCCTTTCTATATTCTCCATCAGTTTATGATCCTGATTATTGGATTTTTTGTAGTCAGGCCTATTTTGCACTATATCGGGTCAAGCTTTCTTTACTTGGCCCGATAGTTTTTACTTGTATGCTTCATAGATCACACATGTATTAAAACTCATGCTCAAATTCATTATTTTTTTCCATCCGGCAGTTTTCATGAGTTTTACAAATCTGTCGATTTGTGGAAAATCTATTATTGACCGGACAAGATGCTGGTAAGCTTTTCGGTTTTTTGTGATCAGCGTGCCCATATTTATAAGGATCTTATTCATATAAAATATATAGATCCTTTTAAGCATATTATTTGCCGGCATATTAAATTCCATGATCAATATTTTTCCACCCGGGACCGTGACTCTGTAAAGTTCACTTAATGCTTTTTTTCTGTCAATTACATTTCTTATCCCGAAGATAATAGTTACCAGGTCAAAATAATCATCTTTAAACGGAATGGAACTAATACCTGATTTAACAAAAGAGACCTTTCCTTTAACCGGTACTTCATTCTTGCCGGCAACAGTTTTTATTTTATCCCTTGCGACCTCAAGCATTTCTTCAGAGAAATCCAGTCCATGGATTTCTGCTTTCCTCCCCGTTTTTTTCCATATTGCAAAAGTGGAATTACCTGTACCGCAACATGAATCAAGGATACGGGTCTCATTGCCTCTCATTAAAGAGTTAAATCTTGCTCTCCAGTATTTTTCAAGGCCGAGGCTGATTATAAGATTTGAGGATTCATACTTTTTTGATATGGTCCTAAAAATATCTTTTACTTGCTGCTCTGTCATCAGTAATATTTATCTAGACCAGCTTATCCAGCACATAACCCACTGTAAGCATTATTCCAAAGGACAATGTCAAAAGAATCGTCTTTGCCTGTGCCGGTATTATTGCTCTCTCATTACTATAGTCTTTAAATGCTACTATCGATGCCTGTACTGCAAAAGGGAGAGTAAGAAGTGTCAATAATAAATAGACTGGAAGTATCAGTAGTGCCACTGGGATCAGGATAGATAAATAAACTGCTGCAACTAAAATAATATAGACTATTCTTGACTTTTTCCTGCCAAACCTTACAATAAGGTGTCTTTTTCCTGCTGCCTTATCTGCTTCATAATCCGGAAACTCATTTATGAGTAAGATCAGGGCTACCAGTAATCCCTGGGGTATCGCGATCAGAAAAGCCTCAAGGCTGAGCTTGCCTGTAAAAAGAAGATAAGTACCGAGTACAGCCAGGGGTCCTGATTTTATAAACACCACTAATTCCCCGGTCCCCCTATAAGTAAATTTCAATGGTTCTGCAGTATAAAAATAACCCAGTAAAATCGCTGACAGCCCGAACCAGAGGAGATGGAAATTAATAAACATTACAAAATATAGCCCTATCAAAGCTGTTATTACAAATGATACGATCCCTGCAATAAGAATTTTCCTGGGTTTTATAAGATTGTCCTGTATGACCCTGCTGCCCCCAGAAAATGGATTATAATATTTATTGACCGCATCATTACCGCTCTTATGGTCAAAATAATCATTTATAAGGTTTATACCACAATTGGATCCGACAATTATTAATATTGCAGCGACCAGGTAAAGCCAGTTAAAATTACCTTCCGAATATGCAAGTCCTGCTGCTATTACAGCAGACATTGATGTGGCAGAAAAAAATGGCGCCCTGATAGCTTTTAACCATAATAAGATTCCCCGTTTGATATTCATTTTTCATCCATTCTTTATAATTTTAAGTATTAAAACCAGTTTTATAAATAGCTGGCTGTTGATGACTTAAAAGATTATACCAGTATTCAAATTATAACATAAAGGTTTTTTCAATTTCATTTATTCCAATTTTCAGGTCTTTATATTCCCACTATTTTTACTTCCTCTTTTTAGATATAAGGATCAATAAGATGAGATACTATTAAAAATATATTATATCTGACTATACTATTTCTATATGATTTGGTTAAAAAAATTAGAAATAATTATTTATTAATTGTGTGAGAGGATAGTAGTATAATGTAGTAGAATAAAGTGTTTTTAAAACATATTTTTTTTATAATAGTATTTTATGATCATTATTAATTCCAAAAAGGGCCATGGATGAATAAATCAAGACTTTTAAAGGAATTTGGCGACCCCTCCAATAAGCTGGGACCCGCGCCATTCTGGTTTTTAAATGAAAAGCTGGACAAAAAAGAACTTACCTGGCAGATAAAGGAAATGAAAAAAAATGGATTAAGCGGTTATGTGATGCATGCAAGATATGGATTGGAGGTCCCGTATCTATCTGAAGAATGGTTTGATAAAATAGGGCATATTATCGAGGAATCAGATAAGCTTGGCATGGATGCGATCATATATGATGAAGTAGACTGGCCAAGCGGGATGAGCGGCACAAGAGTGCTTGATGACCATCCTGAATATGCTATGACCTACCTGGATATTTCCTGGGTGGAATGTGCTGGCAAAAAAAGTATCGAAGCTGATCTTGAGGAGGGAAATATAATTGCAGTTATAGGTGCTGGATTTGTCAAAGGACACAAACAAGAAGATTTCAAGTTTAAGGTGAGAGATTTAAAAAAACTTAAACCTTCTGTAAAAGATGGAAGATTAAGTATCAGTGATCTAAAAGGCATTGATATAGTTTTTATTTTTATAGAAAAAGAATTAAATACATATCATCCCAAAACAGCTTTTCCCCAGCCTGTGAAATCAGACTGTCCATTCCACCAACCACATGGATGGGACTGGTATTTTCCATTTGGAAAATATGTGGACCTCTTGAATCCTGATGCTGTTGATTATTTTTTAAAGACGACCCATGAGGAATACAAGAAAATATTCAAGGGCCACTTTGGCAAAGCAGTGACCAAGATTTTCACGGATGAACCAGGGTTCTATACCATCATGAGGGAAAAATACAGCGCGGTACAATGGTCATCTATTTTTGCCGGTGAATTCAAGAAAGAGTTTGGTTATTCAATTGTTGACTGCCTGCCTGCGCTTATTGCAGATATAGGGGATAGGACTTATAAGGTGAGGCATGATTTCTGGAAGAAACTGACGACAATGTTTGAAGTCAATTATGTGAAAAAGCTTAATGACTGGTGTGAAAAGAACGGCTTGCAGCTGATGGGGCATTTCAGGTTATGCAATCCATTCCTGATCTGGCAGATGCAGTACCAGGGTAATGTGATAAATGATATGAGGAGCATGCATATACCCGGCATTGATTCACTTGATAATGTTGAAGGTGACCTGAACCTGAGGTGGGGTATTGATGAAAATGTATGGCAGATCCCCAATAAAATTGTTTCCTCAGTGGCCCACCAATACGGAAAAAGAAGGGTGATGGGTGAATCCTTTGCACTCGGGGGCTGGAAAGAGAGATTAGAGGATATCAAGATACTGACTGACTGGCAGTGCATGATGGGGATCAATTATATAGTTCCCCATGCTTTTCATTATTCACTGGCTTCACAGAGAAAAAGAGAGTGCCCCCCGAGTGAATTTTACCAGAACCCGATGTGGGATAATTATTATTACTATTCAAAATATTTTACGAGGATCTCCACTATTATCACCGGGGCCGTCCATATTGCAGATATTGCCCTTCTATACCCCATGGAAAGCCTCTGGGCAGATTATACAACAGGAACAACAGAAAAATTCCCATGGGATATAAGTAATGACTTTTCATATATTACAGATAAATTACTAAGGGCCAACCTGGATTATGATATTGTCGGGCAGGATATTTTTGAAGACTGTACAATTGAAGACGGGAAACTAAAAATAAGGGATGAAAAATACTCTATACTTGTAATCCCCCCGATGACTACCCTGAGGGACAGCTGTGCAAAAAAGATAATCCAGTTTATTAAAAATGGCGGTAAAGTCCTGGGCCTTTCACTGCTACCCTATAAGAACAATGAGGGCAGATCTTTAAAAACCCTGAATAATTTTTTTGCAAAAGAATTCAGTATTAAGGAAGGCGAGCTGCTGTCAGATTATAAGGATGGAAAAGGCAGCAATGAAATCGTAGAAAGTAAGAATTTCCACAGCGAAAACATGTCACTGGTCAAAGGCGGCCCTCTTTATAGGTCGGACCCCATAAACCTGATAGAAAAAGCAATAGAAAAAATGATAAACAGGGATATTGATATTACCATACTAAATAATGTTGAAGCTAATATTTATTATTCTCATTGGAAAAAAGAGGGGAAAGACTTCTACTTTATAGTAAATTCTGATGAAAAGCCTTATGAACTGGAGATCAGCCTGAGAAGTACCGGCAGACCCTATATTTGGAGCCCTGAAACGGGGCAGTCAAGGCCGGTTGATGTTTTCAGGGCAGAAGACAACAGGCTTGTACTGCAGTATGATCCCAAAGAACTGGAATCAAACTTCATAGTCCTGGAAAATGAGGCTATAGGGAAAGACAGTATTATAAGGACCAATCTTGAAGTTTTAGGTACCGGCAAAAATTCAAACGGGCCGGTAAAACTGATCAGAAAAAATAATGAAAGTATAACCTATATAGACATATTAAAAGATGGCGAAACAAAGCATATTCCAATAGATATATCCGGGGATAAGATAAAAATCCTTAATAAAAACTGGGAGATCAAAAGAAAGGACCCTAATGTCCTTGTAATAAACAATTGGAAGATGATCCAGGGTTTTTCCGAGGGTGCCGGATGGTTCAATATGCTCGGCGGCACTGTTTTTCTTGAAGGCAGATTCTATATAAAGGATTTTGGCAGAGAAATAAAAGGTATTTTTGACAGAGTCCCCGAACCCAATGAAATAGAGGTAAACGGTAAAATAATCAAGGATTTTAAAAAGTCTACTTATCTGGACCATCAGATGAAAGAGGTAGACTTAAAGGATTTTGTAAAAGCCGGAGAAAACCTAATAAGGATAAAATTTGAGTTAAAAGAAAGAGCCTTCCAGGGAAAAACAGGGATAGAGCCCATAGAGATCATGTATGATCCTGTATTTATTATTGGTGATTTTAAGCTGACCCCTGATAATAAACAGGAGAATGGATATATTATTGAAAGGGAAGAGGCGGGAATACGGGAAGGCAGCTGGACAAAGCAGGGTTATCCATATTTTAATGGATGCATTGAACTCAGCCAGGAGGTCTATCTTGAAGATAGCCTGGTCAAAGGCAAAAAGGTATTTTTTAAGTCTGATGATTTAAGGGAGATCGCTGAGCTGGATATTAATGGCAGTACTGTCGGACTGAGACCCTGGCAGCCGTATATTTTTGATGTAACCGGCCATATAAGGCCCGGGGAAAATAAAATAAGCTTAAAATTATGGAACACATTGACAAATTTGCTGGATTTAAAAATATTTGAATCTGGAATGATCAAAAATCCCTATTTCATATCAAAAGAAATAAAAGCTGTAAAAATATGATTTTGGAGGTAGGCCAATGAATAAGTACTGTCTTGTCGGTGAAATAAAACCTGAGCATGTGGAAGAATATTCTAAAAAGCACGAAGAGATCCACAAAGGTGAATATGCGGAACTATTGGATATTATAAAAAGATCAGGCGTAAAAAATGAAGTTGTTTTCATGTATAAGAATCTGGCAATAATCTATTTTGAGGCTGAAGATCTAAGTGCATGCTACAAATTCCAGGAAAAATTTGAAATTATTAAAAAATGGAATAAGATAATGGAGCCGATGTTTGTTTCAGATTATGGTTTTGGCGGTGATCCAGATAAGCTGTCCGGTTTAAAAAAAGTCTTTGATTTAAATGAACAGCGTGAGGGCAAGCTAAATAATTAAATATGGCAAAAACTCGGATTATTTATGGGGTGAATTTATGGTATTTCAAGAATATGTTTATGACAAATTCGTTTTTAAAGTCAAGGACGGGATCTACTATCATAAAGATGGCTGCTGGATTGAAAAGATAAATAATACTGCCAGGATCGGAGTCACTGATCTTTCCCAGGCTGTAAATGGGGATATAGCCTCTGTAGATCTATCCGGAACAGGAGTTAAAATCATGCAGGGCGGGGATATTGGAAGCATAGAGACCATGAAAGTATCTTTCACCCTTACTTCACCGGCCAGTGGTAAAATAATCGAGCATAATAAAGAATTGGCCAGTTCTCCTGAATCGATCAACCTGGATCCATACAGCAAGGGATGGTTATTGATCATGGAACTTGATGATTTTAAAAAAGATAAGATAAACCTGATGGACAGTAATACTTATTTTGATTTTATGAAGTCAAAAATTTCAGAGGAAAGCGAAAGGCTAAAAGGAAATGAATGAGAAGAAAATCCTGGTTATACCATGCAGCGGCATGGGAAAACCTATTGGATCAGTTTCAAGAGAGACTACTTATGAGATCATTGAAAATTTAATAAAGAAAAAATCTGAGACTATTTGCCTTGCACTTTTAACATCAGGTGATGAAAAGACGATCAATAGGCTTAAAAATAATTATTGCATAACAATAGATGGCTGTGCAAAACATTGTGCCAAAAAAAATATGGAAGAATGCGGTAAGGTCCCGGATAAAAGTTATACGGTTTTAAAATTTGCTGCTGCCAATCCTGATAAAAAGCCCGATGGCATAATTGACATAGGCGAAGGCGGAAGGGCTCTTGTACATACAATTGCAAAGGAGATCTCAGAGGATATGGGTGATCTATTGGAAAATGATGATAGGATTTGATCGATGACAGAAGATAATAACAAAAGAAAAAAAGTTGGAATAGTCTCTTGCAGCGGGGAAGATATTCCTGAAGGCACAATTTCAAGAATAGCCACTCTTGAGGTATTACTTAAAAGAAGACCTTTAAACACGACAACTATTTGCCTGCCTCTTTTTATTGCTGGAGGAAAAGGGGACAGGCTGTTTGCAAAAAACCATCCGACCATTACTGTCGATGGATGTAAAAAATTGTGTGGAAAAAAAGCTACCGAGAAGTATTCCGGTAAAGTCACTTGTTCAATAAATGTAGGAGACTTTACTGGGAGCGGCAGCAAAATTTGTAATAGGCGCAATTTAAATGATGATGAAAAAGAAATTGTAAATAAAGTTGCTACTGAAATATCAAATATAGTCGATGATATCTTAAAGGAAAGTTAAAATGGCTGCTTCAATTTACAAAAATAACTCAAAGTGGATCGGCGGACGTAAGGGCCATATTAAAATGGAAAATGGTATTGAGCTTGATTTTTCTGCTCCTCCGGCTCTGCACGGCCATCCAGGGACCTTAACTCCGGAAGATGCTTTTATGGCTTCGATAAATACATGTTATTTTATGATGTTTGTCTGGGCAGCGGAAAGATTTAAGATAAATCTAGTATCATTTGAATGTGAGGCTATTGGAAAGGTAGTTGAATTTATTGATAAGACTTCTATCTTTAAGGAAGTGATCCTAAATTTAAAAATTGTTGCAAAAGACACAGAAATTGAAAGAATAAATAGTGCAATAAAATCGGCCAGGAAATATAGCCTGATTGCAGAATCAATTAAATCTGATATAAAAATTGAACCAGAAATTAAAATTATTTAAAAAGTAAATTTTAAAGAAAGCCGGATATATTAGTTTTGGGGGTAAGGTCATTTTAGCATCTGACGAATCTGGGTATATCTGTGGTGCAGAGATTTTAGCAGATGGAGCCGGAAGCTATTATTTAAAGAAATCTTAGAAAATATCAAATGATAAATTGAATTTGATAGTTGTAAATCAAGAGGTTTAGTTTGAAATATTAGTATTTAATAAAAATTTAAAAATAAAATTAAAAAATATTGTTTTTTATAATACTTAGGAGAAAAAATGGTAAATGTAAGAAATATCAGAAAATCAATATGTGAAATAGCTAGATATTTAATTATGAATGATTTAACAGATCTAAGTGGGGGCAATATTTCTGTTAGAGATAATAATAAAGTATATGTAAACGAAAGATTTTCTGGACCTAGATACCAATGGTTAATAGAAGAAGATCAGATCATAGTGACAGATATTTGCAAAATGCCATTAATAGGTGATGTAAATATGATTACACGTGAAGCTTCAACTCATTATGCAATATACCAGGCTTTTCCAGATATAAATGCTGTTATTCATTGCCACCCAATTTTTATGATGACATTTGGAGCTGCTCATATGAATATACCACTCATAGGTGAGGGTGCAAGAGTGATATTTGAGGGATTACCGATAACAAATATTGAAGAGTCGGTACCTTCATCTCAAGAGCAGGCCGAAAGGGTGGTAGAAAATTTTAAAAAAAGGAGAGAAAAAAATCCAAAAGCAGGATTAATATGCAATATACCATTTCATGGTGTTTTTTCAGCAGGAAAAGATATAAATGAAGCCTTATTATTTGTTGATACTGCTAATACTTGTGCAAGATTAATAACATATAGACAAATAATGTTTGGCAACAATCCCAAAGCAGACCTATCCATACACAAAGAATTTACTAAAGAAGAGTTTGCGACAATGAATATTTTTAAGGAGGTTTGCAAACCCGGATATATATACACAGATCCTTTTGGAAATGAAGCAGTTTATAAAGGCTTTCAAGAAAGCAATAAAGATGAAGACAAAAAATTAAAATTTGATGGAAAAAATTATAAAAAAATTGTTGAAACCGTAACGAAATCAGTTTTAGAGAAATTGAAAAATAAATATTAAAAATGAGAGGTAGTTAAAAAATTAGTAGTGAAACTTTTTAAAAATAGAAAAGTTGGAATTATGTTTTTATGTATTTATGTTTATAATCAAGTATGCTTTTAATAGAAATTAAATGGTCTTTTTAGATAAGACACCTTTTTTATAGTGTCTCATTTGTCTCATTTTTCCGAGAGCATAATGTTAAATAATTCAAGATTAGAACTGGAAATCAATGGGACTAAAAAATCATCCTGACCACAATGCTCAGCCAATATAAAAAGATAATTGATTAAAAAAATACATTCGTTGTGTCTTTTTTACTTACTGAATGATACACTACTAATCTAATAGAAAGAGTAATAATTTATACCAACAGTCATCACATGCTACAAGGAGTTTTAAAATGGATTCAAAAGAATTGATTAAAAAAATTGAAAATGAGTTACTGCCGTATACTATTGGCTCTAAGAAAGAATTTACTTCAAAGGAGTTAAGTGAACTCACAGCTTCAATATATGAATTATTTTTATATGAAATCAACGATTTAAGAGTTGCAGTTGCAAATCTTCAACCTGATAAAGGATATAACAAAAAATAAAATCAGGAGGAAAAGATGTCAGAAACAAATATTGAAATAAATCCATCTACAAAAGTGTATGACCTATTAACACATACCCAGAACTTGAAGAAACCTTAATTGGTATTGCCCCACCATTTAAAAAACTAAGAAACCCAATTTTAAGGAAATCCCTCAAAATCTGAGACATACCCCAACCAGATTTTTAAATCCTTACCCAGCAATTCTATTCTACTTCTATAATTGTTGATTAAAACAGAAAGATCGCCACCATATTCCTTAACTTTTTTATGGGTCCTTTTCTTTAAAAAAAGTTCGAACTTCGTCCAAAAAACATAGCCAAGCTTTTTTCAAGACGCTCTGCTAACTATACCTTAATAATCGATTGTCTTGGTACCCCTAGACGGCTGGCTTCTTTATCCAATAAATCAACTATCCATAAAGGAAAATCTACATTTACTCTCTTTTGTTTCTGTTTTGGTCTTATTAATTTAGATAGATCAAGATGTTCTGTTATATTTTTATTTTCATCAAATTTTTTATCAAATTCATTAGCTTTCATAAATATCAATTTCCTCCTTTCTGGCTCTGCAGACTGAAATAATCATGATATTCTCACTTCGATAAGTAATAATTCCAGTCCAGTATCTTTAAGCAATCTTACCTATTATAAGAAATCTTGGTTCATCGCTTGTTTTAACAGGAATCTAAACATAATCAGAATCTTCCCATAATTCTTTAGCTTCACTAAAATCAATACCATGTTTTTGTTTGTCAGATTCATTTTTACTCTTGTCAAACTCAAATTCCATGGTATTGATATTATACCTTTTTTGTACCTATTCTAATTATCATTTATTTTATTTATTGAAGATTTTCTTTAAGATTGCTCAATTCTTTGAGAAAATGGTTCGAAATTTCGCAACCCGGGCCAGCTGTGATTTTTCACCATCTATGTACCACTTATAGCTAATTTTTTTCACCATCTATGTACCACTAGATTAAAATTTTTTTCAGGGGCATTGTACCACCTGGAAGAAGTTTTTTTCACTATCATTGTACCACCCCAAATAGCAAAAGCTGTATAATTGCCTCTAAAAAATCTGGAGGCAGCATATGGCATACCGGGAGGTACACATGACAGAGATAAAGGAAATACTTTTAAGGTTGAAAAGAAAGGAATCTGTAAGAAGTATTTCAAAAACGCTTGGCATACACAGAGACACCATAAATAAATATTTAAGTCTCTGCCTTGAGCTGGGAGTAGATCCCAGAGAAGGTGCCATAACTGATAAAATTATAGAGGCAATAAATAAAAGACTTACCCCGGGCGCAAAGCCTTCCCACATACCAAGGGATGACATCCTCCTTCCACACAAAGATAGGATTGAGGCCTATCTGGAAAAAGGGATCAAAGGATCAAAGATAATGATACTGCTTGCCAGGGACGGCATAGTAGTAGGAGATTCAAGCTTTTATAGGTTCATAAACACAAGATGTGAAAACTATATCAGAAAAAATATAACCGTAAGACTTCCAGAGACCGGTCCGGGTGAGTACTTACAGGCCGACTTCGGCTATATGGG
>SDBS01001422.1_pt1 | contig 24289 bp, 26 predicted proteins | sample 2277091 | NCBI WGS metagenome assembly SDBS01 (sample SAMN10404972, study PRJNA504765) | marine sediment metagenome | isolation source: marine sediment core GS10_PC15, 163 cmbsf | place: Arctic Ocean: Southern Knipovich Ridge | collected 2010
CATCGATTCAACCTTCTCAATTACTCCTTGGGAATAATTTGTAAAAGATTGTTGATTTATTTGAGCACCCCTAACCGGATGAGTGTATCTTTCACCTCGTTTAAGCTCTCAGGATCACCTAGACTATTCATCTTGAGCTCGCGGGCGCAGCGCTTCATCAGACCGCTGATCACATTACCGTTGCCGAATTCGATCCCCAGCTCAACGCCGGCATCCTGCAAATAGCGTGTACCATCCAGCCAGCGCACCGGCTCGGCCACCTGCCGTGCCAGCGTATCCCGAATCTCTTTCGTCGTCGCCGCAGGCCTTCCGGTCACGTTCGTCACCACCTCAAAGATCGGCCGGCTGAACTGAACATCGGCCAAGACGGCGGCCAGCTTGATCCCGGCCTCCCTAACCAAAGAGGTGTGGAAGGGACCGCTCACGTTAAGGATCAGCGCCCGTTTGGCCCCCGCCTCCTTGGCCAGCTCGACGAAGGGCTCAAGGCCCGAAACCTCCCCGCCCACCACGATCTGCGTCGGGGCGTTTACCGTGGCCAGCTCCACTCGGCCGGCCCTCTGGACGTCGGGAAGAAGTTGCCTGATCTGGTCTTCGGTAAGACCGATCACGGCAGCAAGGGTGCCGGGGTTTTCCGCCGAGGCGTCGCGGATCAGCTCACCGCGGCAGCGGACCAGACGGAGACCGTCCTCGAAGGAGAGGGTCCCGGCGGCGGCGTAGGCGCTGTACTCACCGAGGGAGTGACCGGCGGCAACCGCCCAATCGAGCTCACCGACAACCTCCCGAAAGCAGGCCCAGGCAACGTAGCTCACCACGTAGATGGCCGGTTGGGTGTTCTCGGTGGCGGTCAGCTCTTCGGCCGGCCCTTCGAAGCACAGCTTTTTGATCGAATAGCCCAGCGTTTCATCGGCACGATCAAAGAGCTCACGAGCCGAGGGGTAGGCGTCGTAGAGAGCCCTCCCCATTCCCACGGTCTGCGAACCCTGCCCGGGGAAAAGAGCGGCAAGCCTCATCCGGTTCCTCCCCTAAGGTTAGAGAGAGCCCCGGTCATCGGGCACCCGATGACGACGCGAGGCCAAGCGGCGGGACAGCTCAATTCAGGGTGAAAACCACGCCGGCGTGGAGATCGAGGTACGAGATCATCGGCTTCTCCCCCCATTCAATGCCCTCCTTGGTAATTTTTATCTCTTTGAACCCGTCGGTGAAGTGATAGCCGGCGGCCAGGTTGACAAACATGATGGAGTTTAATCTGTACCCGCAAGAAATTTCAGCGTGGAGCCCTTGTGCGGTGATAAACCCCGCTCCGACGGTATCGGTGAGTGAGGCATCCAGCGTATAACCCAAGGCGGGCCATAGACGCCAATCATCCGCCACGTTTATCACGGCGAAGGCGTCAATGGTAATTATCTGATGCGACATCTCAATCACCACCTCATCGGGCAACTTCCATTCAAAAGGCGAAAAGCTCAGGACGGCCTTGAAACCGAAGGACCTGAAGAGGGTGAATCCGACGTTAAAATGAGCCACGAGGGCCGGATCGGTAACCCCCTCGGGCATATCCCGGGAGGCCGGGGCGAGCATGCCGACCCCCAACCCGATGGTGAAGCCGAGGAAGTGTTCGTCTACCTCGGCCCGCAGCGGGGTCAACGAGGCGAGTAACAGGAACACCATTAGGGAGGATTTACCCAGGTTCATCGCCGTTCTCGAGTTAAGAACATTAGGTTCCAATATCTCTTGTAGCTTACCTGCTCCGCTCAACAGGGTCAATTGGAGGAGATACCTGGAAACTACACTTCGGCGCATCCGTTCAGATACACCAGCGCAGGAGGTTGGCGGCCCAGGCAAAGCCGGCTCCGAAGGTGGTGATGCACACCAGATCGCCCCTCTTGAGCCGCCCGGTCCGGTGAGCCTCCTCCAAACAGACCGGGATGGTGGCCGACGAGGTGTTGGCCTGCCGCTCGATGTTCACGAAGGCGCGTTCCGATGGTATCTTCAACCTTTTACGCACCGCTTCGATGATTCGGATGTTGGCCTGATGGGGAACGAGGAGGTCAACGTCTTCCGGGGCGTAATCCGCCTTCTCCAGGACAACTAATGCGCCCTCGACCATGCCGCGGACGGCGTACTTGAACACATCCTGGCCGGACATGTGAACGTAGTGCATCCGCTTCTCCACGGTCTCGTGGCTCGCGGGATGGCGGGAGCCGCCGCCGGGCTGGTGGAGGTACATGCCGCCGCCGCCGTCGGCCTTGATGAAGTTGGCCAATATTCCCTCGCCTTCGGGCACGGACTTGACCACTACTGCACCGGCACCGTCTCCGAAGAGAACGCAGGTGTCGCGATCGGTCCAATCCGTGATCCGGGTCAGCGTCTCTACGCCCACCACCAGAACGTTCTCCATAATCCCCGAGCGGATACAGGCATCGGCGACTGAAAGAGCCGAAGAGAAACCGGTGCAACCGACGCTCAGGTCGAAACCTCCGGTGTTCTTCGCCCCCAGTCGATCCTGGAGAAGACAGGCCGTGACCGGAAAGCGGTAGTCAGGAGTTACCGTTGCCACAATGATGACATCCAGGGCGCTGGGATCCATCCCGGCCATCTCTAACGCGTCCTTGGAAGCGTTGTAGGCCATGTCACTGGAGGCCTCGTCGTCGGCGATAATGTGCCGTTCCCACATCCCGGTCCGCGTCTTGATCCACTCGTCCGAGGTGTCAACTATCTTTTCGAGATCGAAGTTGTTGAGTATCTTCTCGGGGAGATAGGCTCCCACCCCGACGATACCTGCGCAACGTGTCATTGCAGCCCCGTTTATGTTAGGCCCCATCCCACGCGCGGATAATCTTGGCCGGTACGCCGACGGCCAAGACTCCGTCCGGGATGTTGTGGGTTACGACCGCGCCGCTGCCGACCATGGACCGGGCACCGATCTTGAGGTATGGATTCACCGCCGCATTGGTGCCGATGTACGTGTAGGGGCCCACCTCCACCCCCCCGGACAGGATAGCTCCGGGATGGAGATGGGCGTGGTCCCCGATGCGATTGTCGTGATCCACGGCGGAGTTGGTGTTGAGCACAACGTTGATTCCGAGCTCGGTGCCCGGATTCACCACGGCCCCCGCCATGACGCATAACCCTGGAGAGAGAACAACGTCGGAGGCGATCACGGCGCTGGGGTGAACGACCGGCGGCAAGCGGTAGCCCAGGTCGCGTGCTCTTTCGAAGTACCGCGCCCGGATCGAGTTGCGGCCGATGCCCACCACACAGGCCTCGGCATTCCCAGGACGCCCCTCAAGAAGCTCGGTAGCGCCAAAGATTTTCACCCCACCAAACGAGCCACCGTGCTTCGTGGAATCGTCGTCCAGAACAGCAACCAGCTCCAGGTCCGTTGAAAGACGGATTATATCCGCCAGAACCTTGGCGTGTCCACCGGCGCCGATCAGTACCGTGGGTGAAGCGGCCATAACCGGACCTAATCCTCCGCTTGAGGTTCAAGATTAAGGTTGGTGGTGATCTTCTCGTTGACCCCCTCGTCTACCAGGCGCCTGGCCATCTTTAACGCGTTCAGTACCGCCTCGGCGTTGGAAGAGCCGTGGGCGATGATACTCGCCCCCCTTACTCCCAAAAGTGGCGCTCCGCCGACGGAGCTGGGATGGGCCACCCGTCGTAAATGGCGGAAGGCCGGCTTCATCAAAAGGCCGCCCAGAGTGACCAGGGGACGCCTGCGCATACCCTCACGAAGGTGGTGAACCACCCAGCGGGCCGCTGATTCGGAAAATTTCAACAGCACGTTGCCGACAAAGCCGTCGCAGACCAGAACATCGGCCCCACCGGTGTAAACGCCCCGACCCTCGACCATGCCGATGAAGTTAATCCCGGGGGTTTTTTCAAGAAGCCTGTGAGCCTCCACGACCAGCTCGTTGCCTTTGGCGGCCTCCTCGCCGATGGACACCAGCCCGACCCGGGGATTCTCCACCTCTAAGATGTGGCGCAGGTAGAGGGTCCCCATCACGGCGAAGCCCACGAGATGGCTCGGACGGTTTTGCGCGTTAGCTCCTGCGTCAATCAAAACACCCCAACCATGGGTGCCTGGGAAGGCCACGGCTATCGCAGGCCGCTCCACGCCAGGCAGACGTCCCAGGTGGAGGATCGAGCTGGCCACCTGCGCTCCGGTCGAGCCGCAGGACACCAGGGCACAGGCTTCTCCATCCCGGACAAGACGGGTGGCCACGGCGATGGAGGCGTCTTTCTTCCTTCTCAGAGCATAGGTGGGGCTCTCGTCCATGGTCACGGTTTCGGCGGCGTGGACGACGGTGAACGTTTCGGGGGGGATCTTTCGACGTCTCAGCTCACCCAAAACCTCGTCGGTGTGACCGACGAGGGTGATGGGACCGATCCCGGAGCGCAGAGCCAACCTGGCGCCCTCTACCTGGGCAGAGGGTGCAAAGTCGCCCCCCATTACATCCAAGGCGATGGGTGGCGTGGTCACAGATTTAAGGGGAGGTGGACATCCATTTTATCTCGGAGACCGTTCTCGTTACATTCTTTCGACCATCTCGACGCAATCCTCGGGGCACACGACTCTGCACAGACCGCAACCGTAGCACCGATCTCCCTCGACCTTCAGCCGTTCCTCAACCATCTCGCGGGCCTTGAAGTAACAGACATCAACGCAGACCCCGCAGTGTGTGCAGACGTCCATATCGGTCCGTTCGACGAAGCGGCCCCTATCGCAAGCCTCTTCATCCAGATTGGTGAGATACCAGCAGCAGTCGTCGCAACAGAAGCAGATACCCTGGTTGCGAGTCCTGTCTTTATCATAGCGGAAGGGTCGGGTGACAAGGCGCTTGTCCTCGGCCTCTTTGAATAGATCCACCACGAATCCCCGGTCTACCTCGTGAAAATTCGCGCCGGTACCGGTCATCTCCTTATCATCGAAAAACAGGCACACATCAACGCGCGAGCGTTTGCACCCCGGTCCACCTTCTCGGCACCCGCAGTCGGATACCCAGTACCTTTCGTGCTCCACGGCAATCTTGTGAGCCTCTTCCCACGTGCACACGTAGTGGAACGAAAGCTCCGGCTCTGCAGTTTGATGCATCAGGTTTCCAAGTATGCTTTATTTACACCTTCCGCGGTCCATTATCTATCCGACTTTGCTCTCGAGCGTGCCGAATCTCCCGGCACTCGGGAAGCAGACTACCCACCGAAGGGGGCATACGCAAGCGGCGCGCCTCGCCCCAGCCCCGCGCCTTAAAGGTATGACAGGACCAGATTAAAAAGCCGCCGGTCCTACTCCTCCTGCTTGACCGGGATGATGATCTGGCGCCCCTTGTAGTAGCCGCAGGAGGGGCAGATCCGGTGGGGCAGCTTGGCCTCACCGCAATTCGGGCAGGGAGTCAGAGTCGGCACGCGGATGCTCCGAACCCAATGAGCCCGGCGCATGTCGCGTTTGGAGCGGGATTTCCTTCTCTTCGGTAAGGCCATCTGAAACTCCGGATACTACCTGGCCGCAACAGCCAGCACTATGTCTTTGGTGTCCCGGGCGATCACCAACTCTTCATTGGTGGGGATGACCCACGCGGAGACCTTAGAGCCTTCCTTCGTTATCATGCCCTCATCGCCCGAGCCGGGTTTGAAAACGCTGGAATTCAGCTCCTCGTCGAGTTCCAGGCCCAAATACTCGAGCGGTTCGCAGACGAGCCTGCGGACGACGGACGAGTTCTCTCCAATGCCCCCGGTGAAGACGACGGCGTCAACCCCGCTCATCACGGCCGTGTAGGCCCCGATGTACTTCCGGATGCGATACGCGTACATTTCCATGATCTCGGTGCACAGAGGATCATTCTTGGAGTACTGCTCCTCCACGTCCCGCATGTCTATGTACTTATCGCTGGAAAGGCCCTTTATGCCCGAGCGGCGGTTGAGGAGGTTGTCCACCCGCCCCGGAGAGAATCCCTCGTTCTTCATCAAGAAGACGGGGATGGCCGGATCGATATCACCGCAGCGGCTCCCCATCATCAGGCCCGACAGGGGGGTGAACCCCATCGAGGTGTCCTCACTCTTCCCCCCATTCACCGCGGCCACGGAAGCGCCGTTTCCCAGGTGGCAGGTGATGATCTTCAGCCCCCCGATGGGAGTTCCCAGAAGTTCGACACAGCGCTGGCTGACGTAACGGTGACTCGTCCCGTGGAAACCGTACCGCCGCAGACGATACTTCTCGTACAGCCACGCCGGTAACGCATAGAGGAAAGCCGTCCGCGGTATAGTCTGGTGAAAGGCCGTATCGAAGACACCAACCTGGGGAACGTGGGGAAGCGCCCGGTTGGTGGCGTCTATCCCACTGATGTTGGCCGGGTTATGCAGAGGTGCAAGTGGAATGCACTCCTCGAGAACCTTGTGAACCCTATCGTCAATGAGCATGCTCTCACTCAGCTGCTCCCCACCGTGGACGACCCGGTGCCCCACGGCCTCGATCTCCTCGATGGACCCGAGAACCCCCTCCTGGGCGTCGGTAAGCTGATCCAGGATGACTCCGATGGCCTCGGTGTGGTCGTTTACATCGGGAGGTTCCTTCTCGATCCTCTTCTCTTCAGTTTCGTACTTTAACCGGGCCTGCCCCGCGCCGATCCGCTCAACTATGCCCTTGGCCAGTACCCTCTCGGTGGTCATATCTAAAAGCTGAAACTTGACCGAGGAACTGCCGCAGTTCAGGACCAGGATATTCATCGGAATGTTTGCCGTTCAAAGAAGAAACTATACCGTTGCCGTCCTCAAGACAGCCGAGTAAAACGGTTGGAGCGGCTTTAGGAGCGGTAGTTTAGCACCCGAGGGTACGTTAGTCAAGGACGCGGCGCCCTCCGTCACGGCTTGAAACACTATGGAAACGGACGGCCCTGGGCCATCCGTTTGAGGAGGTGCTGATGAGAGGGGGAAGGCTATCGGGTAACGATCAAGGGTGTGCTCACGCTTTGGCCGCCGGTGGTGGCCTGGATGTAGTACGCCCCCGAGTGAAGCCCGCTGGTTTCCACCACCAGCTCGTGCCGGCCGGCGGTCAACGTTCCTCGGAAAACGGTACCGACTCTACGGCCGGCCGTATCATAGACGGCGACCTCAGAATCACCCGTAGACTGGATATCCAGATGTAGTACGGCGTCGTGGCTGGTCGGGTTGGGAAATACCGAGGTGATACGAAGCTGAGGGTTACCCTCCTCGAAGTTTTCCTCACGGGGCATGGCGTCGTGGCGATAGTAAATATCCCAGTTCTCACTATCGTCAGGGGTGTAGGAATAAACCAGGTTTAAATCGCCGTTAGAGCCTGTTGAAAGGGAAATCCGCCGGTGATTGCCAATCAACGGACCGATGATCACAGGTACGCTAAAACCCAGGGGGCCAACGGTAGACTGATAAAGATTGTAATGACCCTCCACACCCTGAGCCCAAACGATACGCGCACCTCCGCGCGAGGCGGCGATAGCCGGCTGTTTCACATTTTGTTCACACTCGGAGCTGATTATGCGGTCCCAGATGAGCCAGACATTATCTGGATCGTCGAGATGTTTTACCGAGTATCTAATCTGAGAGTATCCTTCTTCATCGGGATCATAAATCCCCAAAGATGGTTCTTCAACCTCAACTCGATCCTGGGAAAGGAAGAGGTATTCGCCAGAGAGAGCTATGTCATGCGGTACACCGGGACCCAGGTTAATTTCCGGACCCCAGACGCCTTCGGGGCTCATCCTCTTGTAATAGATGTGCCAATCCATCCTGGTGGAACGGTCGTCGGCCCAGAAGAGGTGAAGGATACCGTAATCGTCCAGCTTTACCGCTGGCATCCAGCTGAAGTACTGACCAGCGTCCGTAAGCTGAACTTCATCTGCCCACTGCCCATCCTGCCAATAGGTGTAGTAGAGCTCGAAGTTCAAACGATTTCCGTTTCGGCCATCGGACCAGACGAGGTGGACTTTTCCTCCGGGCTCAGCCACAGCCACCGGAATAAGCGCACCGCTGCCCTCTGTCACGATCAGAGGTGTATCCTCGCTCCAGGAGCCGACAGCGGCGGTGTAGCGACACGAGAAAAGATCGCTGTATGGATCCCCCAGACGGTAATCGTACCAGACTACAGTGATGTTCCCCTCTCCATCAATGGCCATCGTCGGTCCGTGGGAGTTCTCGGAGCCATGGCTCAGGCGCAACGGTTCCGACCAGGATCCTCCCTCCTTCTTCATGTAGTAAATCTCGCGGTTATCTGGCTCGTCGTGGTCGGAGAAAAAGACCATATGCAGTGTCCCGTCGGGCCCTACAAGTTGGCTGTATTTACCAGGACCGCCGGTAAACTCTATCGCATCCGTCTCAACGATCGCCTCCGCCTCGCTCCACGTATGGGCGCCTGCCGCAAACATGAGCAGCAACAGAAGCATTAACGTCGTCTTTTTCATCTTTTCCTCCGGCTCACCAATCCGCATGGTGAAGTTAGCCTAAAAATTCTCCTTTGGCAAGACACTTTTCCCAGACCCTCTCAATTCAATCACTAATATATGCATAGACCGTGCCATTTTGCGGTATCATCAGCAACAATTCTTACCGCCATTAATGTGAGCAATATGAACAGGTTACAGATCACCAGCCGAGTGCTCCCATCCCGGCGAGATCCCGGTTAGCTCAAAACGTTACCTTTTATCCCGTCCCGATGGGGTCAACTACCCCATTAATTAACAAAGATGGGCGGAAAACCCGCCCACACTCGTACCGACTCGAATACCAACACCTACGGTTCCGGTGCCCACACCCCTCCACCGTCCCCATCATCGTCATCATCATCGTCATCATCTCTTTCAACATCGGGAGTGGGGCCCCAGACCTCATCGTCGTCCTCGTCGGTTTCCGGTCCCCAGGCCGGTTCGCCCACATCGTCCGACTCAGCGGGGGTACAGAACACGGCGAACAGCACATCGAAGAGGCACGATGAGACAAACTCATCATCCTCCTCCGATTCCACGTCGAACCCGAAAAAGAACTTCTCCACCACTAGGCCCTCGGCCACGATGCTCACAAAGCGGGTCTCCAGAGGGCTCTCGTCACCGTTATAGACGGTGAGGCGATGGGCGCCGGCGGAGAGCCTGAGCTCAAGTCCCTCGGACGGTACCACGCCCACGGGGTTTCCATCCACGGCGGCGGTGAAACCCCTGCCATCGCAGCGGATCAGGAGTCTTCCATAGGCAACCGACGTTTCTTCGGTAACCGGCGGGAAGCGGCGGTGGAAGCCCTCGGTGGCGGCGGCGGTAACCAGGGGAAGAACATCACCGGAGGAACCGGCGAAAAACCGTTCCTCCAGGAGACTGCCGTCAATGCCGACCAGGTGGAGACTCCAATCTCCGTTCTCCTCGATGAACACGAAGAGGACGGCCCGGGCGCCATGATCAGCCGCCGGGATGAGGTAGGGAGTAAAATCGCGGACGCGGTTAGCCGGACTCCAAACCTCGGACACCCCAACATCTTCCACGGCTCCGGTATATACCAGACCCATCTCACCACCGAAGGCCTCGAACAGCAGCTCGTCGGCGCGCTGAGCCTCGCCGGTGGGGGATGCTCGCAGGTCTACCACCGACGCCAGGGCGATCCTCTCGCCGACCGTGGAGAGGACCCGCAGCTCTCCACCGTGGGACGCCAGGCTCAACAGGGCGACCAAACTGCAAAGGGCTCTTCCGATCATACATCCTCCCGTTTTAATACCTGTTTATTATACCAGGAAAGTGTTCCGGCGCCCGGCCGATTCGCCTTTATTTCACCTCCTCCGGTATGGTAGCATCCCACCTGCTTAAACGTGCGGAGGTGGCGATGCGGCTCTACGAGTACGAGGCGAAAGGCTTCTTCGGAGAATTCGGCATTCCGGTGCCGGAGGCGTGGGTCGTCAATGACCTCGAAGAGCTGGGCGGGATCTCTGGCGAGCTGGATTACCCGGTTGTGGTCAAGGCCCAGGTCCTCACCGGCGGCCGCGGCAAGGCCGGCGGGGTGAAGGTCGTCAAGAAGCAAGCCGAGCTTCTGCGCGAAGGCGAACGCATTCTCGGGCTCACGATAAAGGGTTTTCCGGTGCGCAGGCTCCTGATCGAGGACGCTCTGGACATCTCGGCGGAACTCTACCTGGGGATCACCCTCGACCGCGCCGCCTACAAACTGACCATCATTGCCTCCCCCGAGGGCGGCGTCGAGATCGAGCGGGTGGCCGAACAGAAGCCGGAAGCGATCCACCGGCTCTCGGTCGGGATCAACGAACCTTACTATACCCACCAGGGTATGACGTTGGCTCGAAAGATTGGTTTAACGGGGAAACACTTAACCGGCTTTGCCGCAGTCACCTCCCACCTCCTCGAATTGTACCGAAAACTCGACGTTATGATGGCGGAGATCAACCCCCTGGTCATCACGACCGAGGGCGGGCTCGTCGCGGCCGACGCGCGCATGAACGTGGATGACGACTCCCTCTTCCGTCAGCTCAGGCTCGAGGCCCTCGCCGGCGGCGGACGCCACGAGGAGGGTGAGCTAACCGGGCGGGAAAAAAAGGCGCGGAAGCTGGGCATCCCCTACCTCGACCTCGACGGCGACATCGGTATGTTCCCAGGCGGCGCCGGATTCGGAATCATGGGCAACGACTTCATCCATCATTTCGGCGGCCGCCCCGCCAACTTCATGGACTCCGGCGGCGGACCCACCCCGGAGCGGCTGGCCGACATGCTCCGGCTCCTCGAGGAAAATCCACAGGTCAAGGCGATCTTCGGCGCCCGTTTCGGCGGCGTCTCCCGCTGCGACGACTTCGCCCGGGGCGTGGTGAAGTTCCTGAAGGAACACGGTCTCTCGAAACCGATGGCCCTGCGCTTCACCGGGAACATGTGGCGGGAGGGTGTGCGTATATTCACCGAGGAGAAGTCGCAAAACCCCGAGCTCTTCGAGAAAATCGAGTTCTTCGGCATCGAGACGCCCATCGAAACGGTGGCCAAGCGGGCCGTTGAGCTGGCTCGGAACGCGGCCGGGTAGACAGCATTCACTAGGAACTCACTTATATCCTCGGGAGTATTAGTAACAGCTAATTCAGCAAACCTGGAGGAACAATGCAGCGACTCATCGTTCTGGCCCTCATCCTGGGCCTCATACCCGTCTTCGCCCTCACCGACGACGACGTGGTGGACCTGCTCGTGGACCTTTACACCGCCTCCTACATGGGTATAACCGAGGCGGAGATCTTCACCGCCCACGACACCACCGAGGAGGAGCTGAACACCTACCTCGACTCGCTCCCCGCCGAACGGCAGGACCGGATCTGGGAGCGGATGGAGGAGGGACACTACGCCTTCCTGGATTCCCGCTTCGAGGCCTTCTACGGTGAATCTCCCGCCCTCTTCGAGGCCGTAATGCTCGGTGGCGGAACCTACGAGCTGGAGGGAAATCTCGGCGAGAAGGTGCTCTTCATCAACGTTTTCGCCACCTGGTGCCCGCCGTGCAGGGACGAGATTCCCCATTTCGTTGAGTTCATCGAGGAGTACGACGGCCGCTTCGGTGTAGTGGGTGTGAGTGTGGATGATTATATCGAGGTGGACCAGTTGGGCGAGTTCGCGGAGAATCTCTTGATTAACTACCCCCTCGTCCTCTACACCGACACCGAAGACGAGGCTCAGGAATACTACGCCGTGGAGAGTATCCCCACGACCTGGATCGTGGATACCGAGGGCATAGTGCGGAAGGTCATTGTCGGCAGCCGGTCGAAGGAGGAGTTCAGAGAGCTGATAGACTCCTACCTGGTGGGCCATTAACGCCGCGGCTCCCCTCTCCCGGTGGGAAAGGGTTAGGATGAGGGCTGCCTTGTCTCCCCTCTCCCTGTGGGAGAAGTATTCGCTTACGGGCTAGGGTGAGGGCTGCCTTAGATACAACGCGGCGGGGATGGAATCCCCGCCCTACATTCATTGTCCTAATCTGAATTCGGTCAAAAAGCGGCCCCCCTGCGGGCCGCCCGGTCTGAGTAAAAACAGAGGGGTACTCAAGTCCCCACCCTACGCATCATTGCTCAATGTAGGGCAGCCCCTCTGCGGGCCGCCGCTCGATTAAAATAAAACATAGGGATCTAACGACAGGTCGGCCCGGTAAAATTTGCGGTAGAGACCTGTACCGCCTCAGTATCAGGGATGGATTAAAAAGCGTAAGAAAGTGTGGCCGTGTAATCCTGGCCCAGCCCCTCCGGACCAAAGCCCACGGTGAAATCCACCCCGAGCCCGCCGAGGGTGAAACCCACCCCGGCTCGTAACTCCTCACCGTCGTGGTAGCCTATCCTCAGCGCCGCCACCGTGGCGATGGTGTACTCCGCCGCGACGGACCAGTGATAGTTCCCGTGAAAATCCGCCTTCACTCCTGCCGCGACGACGAGACCCTCCCAGGTGAAACCGAGCGCCCCGCGCACCCGCCGCTGACCCAGGCTGCGCACGTCGTAGAGTTGGATGTTGGGCTGGAAGAGATTCTCCAGCGTCGCCGCCAGGTAGAGACGTTGCCAAACGAGGGGAACCGCGAAGCCCAGGTCCATGCCGAAGCCCTGATCCCCGGCGCCCGCCAGCTCCCGGGCGAAGATTCGGAAACCCAGGCCCAGGTAGTAGCTCGGCCGGTACTCGGGCGCCCGGCTCACCCAATCCTCCGGCTCCTCATAAGTCTCGACGTACTCTTCGATCTCTCCGGTTTCCTCCTCCTCATTCCCATCAACCTCGATTTCGTGGTCCTCGGGGAGGATGACCTTGGTGCCCAGGCCGATGGACCAGCCCAGGTTGATCGCCGTGGCCACGTCGCGGTAATCACGCCCGGTTGGCCGGCCGGCCTCATCGTAACCGGGGATCAGTCCCGCGTCGGAGCGGCCGACGTCGAGGACGAGAGTACCCAACCGGAGGAAGCCGGTGATGGGGTAGACCAAGCTCAGCGATTGGCGGTTTACCTCGGGCAAGGCCGAGAAGGGCATGGCGTAAGTCGCCCCGACGCGGGTGTGCTTAGTGAAGGCGGCAAGGAGGGGATTCGTACCCGGAAGGTAGCTCGGTTGAGCGGGAACCGCTATGATTGCGTCGCCGAAGACATACTCCCGCGCACCGAAGGCCGAACTGAACTCGATCAGGGGATCGAACCCTCCGGCGGCCGTGGCGATTACGGGCAGGACGAGTAATATGAGTAACTTTCGCATTCCCTCGATCAGTTGAAGAGGACCTTCGTCCGCCAGGCGGCCAGACGGATGGTGGCGGCGTCCAGGTACCCCAGGGCCCACCACCGTCCTTCCCGGAAGCGAACCGCGTTCAGGATCAGGTCACCCCACCCCAGGCCGAACACGGCGAGGTCGGTCAGCCACTCGTCCTTCCGATCGAGCTGGTTTGGCTCATCATGCCCGGAGGAGGGGTTGAGCACCCGGTAATAACCGTGGCGGAAGAGGAAGGCATGGGCGCTCTCGTGGGCCAGGATGGCCCCCACCGCCAGCGGGTCCTCCCGGAAGGCCCCGGCGATGAAGATGCGTCGCGGCTCGGGCAGTTCGGGAACACCGGTGACCGGCGGCCTTTCGACCATCCGGACCAGCCCCGGCACCTCGAGCCAGGCGCTGAACTCAACCGGCACCGGCTCCTCGCCCACCGAGGCGGCCAGCACCGTCTGCACCCGCGAGGGATCGTCGCGGATCAGGTAATCCCGGTAGAGCGCCTCGACGTTTAACGATTCGCTGCGGGGGACGCCCTCGCGGACGTAGCGCAGGACGAAATCCACCTCGTCGGCCAGCTCGGGATCAACGCCTGCCGGCTCCTCCACCGGCAACAGGCTGTTGAGGAGAAACACCCGGATAAGGATGTCCCTCTTCCTCCCGAAGAGGCCCCTCTTACCGGCCCCCCTCAGGCGGATGGCCCGGCCGCTGGTCATCGTTTTGGAGAGGGAAAAGCGGACACGGGTGTCCTTGACCCTCAGCTCCACCGTATCCCCGCGGGCGGCGGCTGCCCCTGAAACGAAAAGGTACTCCATCCGAGCCATCTAGCCCTCGGCGTACACACCCATGACCCGGAATTTGTCGTAGCGCTGCTGCAACAATTCCTCTACGGGCAGCTTGGACAGCTCGGCGAAGTCCGCGACGAGAACCTCCTTGATGATCTGCGCCGTCTCGTCCACCCCGGTGTGCGCCCCGCCCAGCGGTTCGGGCAGGATGCGTTCAACCACGCCGAGATCCACTAGATGCTTTCCGGAAACCTTGAGGGCCTTGGCCGCCGTCTGGGCCATCGCCTGATCCCGCCAGAGGATCGCCGCGCAGCCCTCGGGGCTGATCACCGAGTAGTAGCTGTTCTCGAGCATGTAGACCCGGTCGCCGACGCCGATCCCCAGGGCCCCGCCCGAGCCGCCCTCGCCGATGACGACGATGATGATCGGCACGGTCAGGGTGAACATGTCGCGGATATTGCGGGCGATGGCCTCGGAGATGCCCCGCTCCTCGGAGCCGATGCCGGGGTAGGCGCCGGTGGTGTCGAGGAAGGAAATGAGCGGAAGGCCGAAGCGCTCGGCCAGGTCCATGATCCGACGCGCTTTGCGGAAGCCCTCGGGATGGGGCATGCCGAAGTTCCGCTGAAGCTTCTCCTTGGTGGAGCGCCCCTTTTGATGACCCACGAGCGCCACCGGACGGCCCTCCAGGCGGCCCAGACCGGTCACCATCGCGCCGTCATCGGCGAAGGTGCGATCCCCGTGCAGCTCCACCCAATCGGTGAGGATCCGTTCGACGTAGTCGAGGGTGTACGGTCGCTTCGGATGCCGCGCCACCTGGACCCGCTGCCAGATCGTCAGATTCGAGTAGACCTGCTCCTTGAGCTTCTCCAGCTTGGCGGTGAGCGTCTCTATCTCGTCCGAGAAGTTAATATCGCCCTCGGCGTCGAGCTTCTTCAGCTCCTCGATCCGCATTTTGAGATCGAAGATGGGCTGCTCGAAGGAGAGCTGGGCGAACTCCATGCGTTCCTCCACGCAAAAAAACGTAGGCTTACGGGGGGTCAGCCGACCTCTCGGCCACCATACTCGCGAGGGCCGGATTACGTCAGATGCCTTTTCCCAAGACTGGTCTAAATCTCTTTCTTGCTTTGTTGGGAGTCCATTTTATTGGTTGATAAACCAGAGCAAATAACCGGCTCCCTTGCCGGTGAAGGTCGGATGGACTATTATTAACCGTACCGTAGCACGGGCGGGTGACCGTGTCAAGAGAATCCGGGGAGAACCACCTTCATATGACGCTGTAACATAAAGAGTTAGAGGAATGAGAACCCGAAACGCGAAGACGCTGCTCCTGCTTTTTCCCCTGATTATGGGGGGTTGCAACCCAACCGGCGGGGGGGAGGACCTCATCGCCGACCTGGCCGGGGACTGGTTCGGCTACACGGACGAGAGCCTGCCTTTGGACCTGGATATCAAAGAGGACGGCCGCGTCACCGGCTTTTACGACTCTTACCCTTTCACCGGCCAGGCCTCCCTCTACGGGACGCAGTTCGAGTTGTCCTCCATAGACATAGACATGTCGGGCCAGTACATCGCCGAAAGCGAAAGGCTGGAGGGGGACCTCTACGACTACCGCGATCCCGAGGAGACGGTACTCGTCGGCTTCAGCCTGATCCGACAGGAGGAGTAGCCGGCCCAAGTGCGGCTTCGCAGCAAAAAAATCCCCGTCCGCGGGGGTTTCCTTGGAGCGCGTACGGGGGTCAGGGTGTGGGGGGGACGTTGGTGATGGTTCCATCGGGGGCGACGTAAACGGGAGCCGAGGGCGTGACATCGGTAAACTCCACCGTCCCCTCAGCCTCACCGCCGTAGCGACGGTAGCCCTCGAGGACCAGGGAGACGTACCGCTGGGTTTCTGGATATGGTGGTATCCCGGAATAATGCTCCACAGCCCCGGGTCCCGCGTTGTAGGCGGCCAGGGCGAGACGAAGGTCACCGCCGAAGCGCTCGAGCATCATTCGCAGGTAGCGGCAACCGCCGTCAACGTTTGCCGACGGGTCCCATGGATCGGACACGCCCAACTCCCTGGCGGTGGCGGGCATGAGTTGCATCAGGCCCACGGCCCCAGCCTTCGAGTACGCCTTGGGGTAGAAGGCGCTCTCCACCTTGACCACCGCCCTGACGAGGGCGGTCTCTAGTCCATACCGTTGAGCCGTGGACTCGATCAGGGGGCTGAAGCGCTCCTCGTTGGCGGCGGAGGAGGCCAGCGCTTCGGGGGTGGGCACATAGAGCCGTGGATGGGCCGGGACGTTGGTGATGACGCCTTCACGGACGACCACCTCGTCGGCCTGGGCGGCCAGAACGAGAAGGATCGCCAGGTTGAACGTTCCGTTGAGCACGGAGGGACTCCCGCCGGTTTGTAAACCTACCCGCCGCCGAGAACCACCTGCAGATCGTAGGGAACACCGGTCACCGAACCGGGCAGGCCGAGGGCTTCTTTCAGGGCCAAGGCGAACTCAAGCTTGTCCGGCGTACAGGAGATGGTGGTGCGCTCACGATCAAAGGTGTTGTTGTTGCGAAAATCCACGACGATTACGCCGAACTCCCCCAGCTTCCACGTCATGCGAGAGGCCATGCCTGCGATTCCACTGCCGTTGAGCACCTCGGCGGTAAGCCCGGCGACCCCCTCGGGCCGATCGGATGTATCGGGCGCGGTGGAGAGTAGGTCCTCGATGTCCCTGCCCACGGTGATGGAAAGATCAACCCGCCGGGGGACGGGAAATCCGAGGAGTTCGGTCAACCGCTCGGCGAAGGAACGGAGCTCGTCGCTCTCGCCGTGATAGTAGACGGCGTTGACGTTTCCGGTACCCAGAACGTCAATCGGCAGAGCGTTGTACACCGTTTGACCGAGCTGGGAGAGTTGGTATTCGACGTCGTGGAGCCTCTCTTCGTCATCAGGGGTATGCCACACCGCCACCGAATAGCGTTCGGGGAGGATTATTTCGTCGGGCGGCTCATCACCCTCAGGCAGCTCATTGACCTGAATCGCGTCGAGGTGACCGTTTACCCCGTCGGCGACCTCAGAATCATCCGTCTCCCACGGACGCCAGAGGACGAGCACCACGGCGATCAAGATGACGGTTATCACCGTGACGGCTATGATCCGGCGTTTTCGCGTGCGCCGCCGGGAACGCATTATCTCAACACGGCCCTCGATCAACGTCATCCCCCGTCATCGGGTACCAAACCACTATACACACAAGACACCTTAAACGAGGGGTTTTAACCCCCTTGTTTCAAGATCAGCCAGCGGCCGACTCTACCGCACCCCGGCCAAGGGCGAAGGGTCCAGGATCGTACTCACCCGTACCTCTCTCACCCCAGTGGAATCGTAGAGGGCCACCAGGTCGGCCTCCTGCACCGAGAGCCAGACCCTGTCCCCCAGGGCTGAGAGTTCGGGGGTTCCCGGAAGGTCCTCGATCTCCGTCTGCAGATCCCCATCGGCATCCACGAGCAGGAGGTCTAAACCAGCCGTATCGTACACCCAGCAGCCGTCCCCCATTGCTCCGGCAACCCGGAGGTCACCCAACCCCTCCACGGTGAGAAGAAGGGATCCGTCGGCCAGGGAGCGCTTTTCCAGCGCCTCGCCGGTGGCCAGCCAGAAGTGATCGGCGTCGGGATCGGCGGTGAGATCGTAGTGGCTCCCCGACAGTGCCAGCTCGAAGACTGTCGAGCCATCGGCGGGGTCAATCCCCACGATGCCGAATTCGTTGTTGCTCACCGACGTCCGGGTCAGAAGGATGCGCGCGTCACCACCCGCCACTGCAAGCTGACGCGGGGGGTGGGTCAGATCGCTCCGCCAAAGGATGAAGCCCTCCTGATCGAGAGCGATCACCTGGAGCGCTCCCGGATCAGCCAGAAAAACACCACCGGTGTCCGGATCAATCACCACCGATTCGGGGTGAACGAAACCGCTGATGTAGAGTTCCTTATCCCCCGAGTCGGATACCCTCAACAGCCGGGCGGCGTCGGAATCGGTCACCCAGAGAGTGGCCGTTTGAGGTTCGGCGGCCATGAAATCCACGCCACCGGGATCGAAGGCGATGGCCTCCACCTCGCCGGAATCGGAGAGGAACACCAGTACGCCTTGGGAACCATCGTAAACCCAGCAGCCTCCGATTCCCGGCTCCTCCTCAACGGGCATCTCGCACCCACCGAGGACCAGCAGGGTCACCACCGAAACAAGTACAGCCTTAACGGCGCCGGCAAGTCCATTCAAAACAGGAACTCCCAGGTTAGTCCCCCTCGATCTCCAGGAAGAGATCGTCCTCGACGACCCCACCAGCTTCAGCCTCTTCGGCCGCCCTCGAAGCCTCGACAGCCTCCAGGGCCTCCTCGCCCACCGTCTCCCCACCGTCTCCGGAATCTGAGACGATAACCTCCTCGTCCGCCTCGTCGGGGGTGAAGATGGCGAGAAGGGCGAGACCAACGCCTACCAGCCCTACCACCGTCAGCGTGATGACCCAGTCCTTTTCGAGACCAGACTCATCGGGCTCGGCGTCAGGGCCGGTGGCGGCCAGAACGGGCATGCAGAGAAGAAGCAGGCTTAAAAACACACTCAGGGCTCGCATCGCGCGCCTTCTTTCACTCGCCGATTCCATCAACCAGAGAACCGGCACTTCGTTCGGATACCAAACTCAATTTTTAGTGGTCGCGACACCGGTTTCCACCGGCTTCGGCTGCGCCGGCACGTTGAAGGACCCGTTCCGCCAGATGCGCTCGGCGATTAGTTCGGCGTCGCAACGCGCCACGGGGCTGATGTCGGCCACGCCACGCACGTGGAGCATCCCGATTACGCGACCCTCCAGACGGACGTCGTTACAACGAACCACACCGGCCAGCTTCGCCCCCTCGGCCACCCAAACCATGCCGGAGATATCTATCTCCCCCTCAAAGGTTCCATGGACCAGTACGTTGACGTTCCCCTTCACCTCTCCGGCGATCTCATCGTCCGGAGAGATGTAGAAACCGATCGGAAGCTTATTCCTAACCGTGTCCTGCTTGGGAATGACCTGGGGCGTCGCACTCTTCATCTTCGGTTTGAGAAAGTCGAATAATCCCATTGTTGAATACCTAGATACTCAGGATTCCCAGAAGGGCGTACTCCTGGTGGTTGAACCTATGCTCATGGATGGTAACGTCTTTCAGCGGCGTATGTCGGATGATGTTGGAAACCAGGCCGACGAGGATATCACCTATCCCCTCGCCGACCGCCTTAACGGCCGCCCAGCCAAGCCGCGCCGCCAGATTCCGGTCGTATGAGGTCGGTGTCCCGCCCCGCTGCAGATGACCCAGCACCGTAGCCCGGCACTCGATACCGGTCATCGATTCGATCTCCCGGGCGATCACCTCAGCCCGGCCGGCCCCCTCGGCGCAGATGACGATGGCCGATTTCTTCCTGGAACGCTTAAGATTGAATGTCAACCGCTCAGCCAAGGGCGGCAGTTCGGCACTTTCAGGGACCTCGGGCACGATGGCCGCCTCCGCTCCGCCAGCCAGAGCCACCTCCAGAGCGATCGCCCCCGAACTCCGCCCCATCACCTCGACGATGAAGATCCGGTGATGGCTGTCGGCCGTCTGGCGGAGTTTGTCCACGGCGTCTAGCGCAGTATTCACCGCCGAATCAAAGCCGATGGAGTTGTCGGTGCCGTAGATATCGTTGTCTATGGAGGCGGGCACCCCCACGACCTTGAGCTCCGTCTCTCGGGCCACGGTGTGGGCTCCGGCGACCGATCCGTTACCGCCGATCACCACCAGTCCCTCGATCGAACGTTCCCTTAAGTGGGCGTAGGCCCGCTTCCGATTTCCGGTTTCCCGGAACTCCGGTGAACGCGAGGTGCCAAGGATGGTACCGCCCCGGTCAATGATCCCGCCGACATCCCGGCTCTCCAGCGGTCTGAGGAGCCCCTCTAGAAGCCCCTGATAGCCGTCCTGCACCCCCCAGACCTCCACTCCACTGGAAAGTGCTGACCGGGTGACGGATCGAATACAGGCGTTCATGCCGGGAGAATCGCCGCCCGATGTCAGTACGGCAATACTGGATTCATCCCCCATGCGGACCCGGCGTAAGGTTTTTGCTTTGCATTGGCGGTCAGGTTAGGGTTCCACACCCGCAACCGACTGGTAGATTAGCACACCGGTTATACCTAGTCAACGCAACATCCGCCGCTTGGAGGCGCGGATGGTGGGGTTTGAGAACGTAACCGTTAAAAAGCCGGGCAACAACCGCAAAGTCGTGGTTGAGAAAGGTGTAAATCCGTTTCCATCAGCCGATTGACAGTCACCGGCGGAGCCCCGTATACTTCAACGGCCGCCACAACCCGAAAAGAGACGTTGCAATCCTACGACCGACTGCTGGAAACGTTGAGGATTCTCCTCGCCCCCGGCGGCTGCCCCTGGGACGCCGAGCAGAACGTCGACAGCATGGCCCGGTATCTGATCGAAGAGGCCTATGAATTCTACGAAGCGGTGGGCGATAAAAGTTCCCCCCAGGCCGCGGAGAGGGCTGCCGAAGAGCTGGGTGACATCCTCTACCTGGCCAGTTTCATCGGGCTTCTGGCCGAGCGCGACGGCACCTTTACCCTGGCCGACGCCCTCCAACGGGCCGCGGCGAAGATGCGCCGGCGCCACCCCCACGTTTTCGACCCGCAAGGTCCGAAGCTCACAGACGCCGAGGCGGTGATCCGAAATTGGGAGCGGCTGAAGCAGGGTGAAGCCGATGGGATGGACGAGTCGGCGGACCTTCCACTTAGCCACGCACTGGCCCGGATTCCCGTATGTACGCCGCCTCTCTTACGGGCGGTTCGGGCCCAGGAGAAGGCGGCCCATTACCACTTCGATTGGCCCGAGGTCGGAGGTGTACTGGACAAGCTGGAGGAGGAGATCGGGGAGCTCCGCTCGGTCGTGAAAGGTGACGATAACGAGCGGGTCGCAGACGAACTCGGCGACGTCCTCTTCTCCCTGGCGAACCTCGCCCGTTTTTTACGAATTGATCCCGGACAGGCCCTTATCGGGACGATCGTCAAGTTCCAGGAGAGGCTCCGATGGATGGAGACGCAGTGCACCGCCGAGGGCAAGTCTCTGACCGACCTCAACCTTGCCGAACTCGAGGAACTGTGGCAAAAGGCCAAGCTCCAGCCAAGAAAGGGCTCCTCGGGATAACCCTTCTCGTCGCAGCCGTCGCCGTCCTGGCGGGAATCGTCTACCAGGTCACCGACGGGGGGCTGGCCGACGGCGCCTACCTCCAGCTCTCCTTCTCCGATCAGCTGCTCGCCGGGGAGAGTTTCCGCATCAACGTTGACGATCCCTCGAGCGACGCCACCGCCAACCCCCTCTTGGTCGGCCTTTTATCGTTGGGACGGTTGCTGTTCGGCGGGGAGGCGGGAACAGTCACCGCCCGGGTGCTGGGGGTGTTGATCCTGGCCGGCTTCGGTTTACTGGCCCTCCGTTTGGCGAAAAATCTCGGCGCCGAGGAATACATCGCCTGTATAGCCGGGCTAACGGTGGTCCTCTCACCCTCTGTTATCGCGGCGTCCTGTTCCTTGCAGCCGATCGCTCTCGACGCCCTCCTGCTCACGGCCGCCGTCTCAGGCATTCTTCGCGGGATCGGCACCCTAGTAATCGCCGCCGGGGCCCTCACCCTCACCGGCTACTCGGGCATGTTCGCCGGACTGGCCCTCGTCGCGGCGGTACCGGCCATAGACGCCGTCAAGGGAAAGCAGCTCGAGAAGCGCTACCTTCTGCTCCTCATCCCCTTCGCCATGGCGGCGGGCAGGGCAGTCGGCGGACCGATCCTCTTCGAATCCGTCCCCCTACATGAGGTGCTCGCCCCCGTGGCGCTCACCGGGGCGATTCTGACACAGCGCTTAACGCTGGTGGCCGCCCTACCGGTTGAGATTTTCACCCTCATCGGTGTCTCGGTAACGGGCTTCCTCCTCTCCGCGGTTGCCTTCGGGTTGGCCGTCCCCAAACTGAAGTGGCGTACCTCCCTGGCAGCGATCCTGATAGCTGCGGCGGTGACCTCCCTGGTAATGCGTGGGGGGGAACTCATGGCTATTTGGGCGGTGCCCCTGGTGATAGTGGCCGGGGTGGTCTGGTGCGGTTCCTACTGGAAGGAAAAGGCCCGGCCGTGGATCACCCTGGGTGTTGCTCTTGCCTTCGTAGTCCCCGCTTTTATAGATTTTCCGCCGGGTGGTGTTGACGGAGGCGTGCTGGCCCTGTGCCGTCAGGTGCCCGAGGTTCTGCCACCCCGGATCGTCCTCGCCACGTCTCACCCAGGCGCCTACCGCTACCTCGCGGACGTTCCGGTGGTGGACCTCTCCGGAGCGTTGCCCCCCCGGATCCGCGAGGGCCCGCGCAACCTGCCGGTGGTGCTCGAGAATTGGGCCCGCCGGGTGAGGATCCGCCGTCCGACCTACGTCGTAAGCGACGAGGCGAACGTCGCGGAGGTGGAAAAAACTCCCCTTCTCGAACGGGTATACCCCGAAAACGACGACCCAAACGCCCTCTGGCGCATCAATTGGGAACCGTTGGACCGCCGCGAAGGGCTGTGGGACCCCGACGTGTTGGAATGCATCGGTGAAGGCAGACTCATCAGTTGGGTGGAGATCGGCGGTGACACCGGACTGACCGGGATTATCTCCACCGAGAGCTACGGACCCGCCGAATGTGATTGGAAGCTCATCTTACATCCCGTGGAGTTGGGGGGACGCCGAACCATGCTGGCCGACACCTGCCTCGTTTATCAAAACGCCGAGGCCGTCCGCGTTGACATCCTCCTCCCCCCCCACACCCGTATCGTCTGCATACGCCTGTTCGTGGAAGGAGCCGTAGAGCCGGAGTGCCGCAGCGAAGCCGACACCTACTCGGCCTTCCACAGCCTCCACCCGAATCGGTGGAACGAGATCGCGGTCAGCGTGCCGATATCTGCGGCCAGCGTGAGCCTGACCTTTATGGGTCTGGGAACCGACTCAAAGCTCGGACTGGGCTCCGTTTGGTTCTTCAACTGATGAAAACGGAACTCTACCTCCCCGACGAGGGATCCACCATCGCCCTGGGTGAACGGATCGGCCGCTCATGCCGCGGCGGGGAGACGCTGCTGCTCACCGGGAAGCTCGGCGCGGGAAAGACCACCCTCATACGCGGAGTGGCGCGCGGTCTGGGTATTACCCATGGGGTCAGGAGCCCCACCTTCCAACTTCTGCGCGAGCATGGGGGCCGGTTGATCCTGTACCACGCCGATCTGTACCGGCTCAGCTATGGAGTGGAGGATGAGATAACCCAGCTCGGACTGAACGAGCTGCCGGGTCCGAGGGGCGTACTGGCGGTGGAGTGGGCCGAGCGTGGTTTTTGGAGCGATCGGGGCCTCCGGATCAAACTCGGCTTCGAGGCAACGGGGCGGAGGGCGGTCCTCTCAACCAGAGACCGGGGGCAACTGCACCTCCTCGTTGAAGGGGAACGATGGAACGACTGATCGCCTTGGCCACGGCCACCCGTCGCGGTGGTGCGGCTATAATCGAAGACGGCGAACCCACCGCCGTCCGGGACATCTCACCGTCTCAAACCGGCGGGGCCGCGCTCCTGGCCGGAGCGATAGGCTGCCTGGAGGAAACCGGTCTGGAGTGGGGGGATATCACCGCCGTCGCCGTGGCCCTCGGCCCCGGCTCCTTCACCGGTCTCAGGGTTGGGTTGGCAACCGCCCTCGGCCTCGTCGAATCGCTTGGGCTGAAGCTCATCGGAGTGGGCAGCCTGGACTGCGTCGCTCGGGGGGCGAGAAGCGAATTTGAGGAAGATAGAATCCTTTGTGCCACGCTCCCGGCGGGGGAGGGCCTGGTTTACGCCCAGCTTTTCCAGAACCAGAATCCGCTCGGCGGCGTGAGGATGGTTCCGGTGGGCGAACTCATCGAACGCCACCCTGTCACCCAGGTTTACATCGGCGAAGCCCTGGAGGCCACGCTGGGCAGCCTTCACGGGCGTTTCATTCCACAACCCGACTCGGTAACCCCGGTGCACCTGGGCATCCTGGCCTGGGAGCGCCTGATGCGGGGCGAGACGGACGACCCGGCAACGATCGCCCCGCTGTACGTGAAGCGACCGGCGGCCAGACCGACGTTTCGTTAACCCTCTATAGAAGCCCGCCCTACGTCGGAACAAGGGGTTGAACCGAGCGAAGCGAGCTATGCCTCTGGCAAAACCCCTTATCTTAAGGGATCGCGGGAGCGACCAACGGGAGCGGCCACGCGCGGCAGAAGGCAATCGAATACGACCGATCCAC
>SDBS01001423.1_pt1 | contig 24281 bp, 17 predicted proteins | sample 2277091 | NCBI WGS metagenome assembly SDBS01 (sample SAMN10404972, study PRJNA504765) | marine sediment metagenome | isolation source: marine sediment core GS10_PC15, 163 cmbsf | place: Arctic Ocean: Southern Knipovich Ridge | collected 2010
TATTTCCTCGATACTATATCCCCAAATATCTGCATATGTTTTGTTAATATATTTTATTTTATTATCTTGGGCTATGCATATACCCATTAAAGATTGTTCGGTAATTTTTCGAAATTTTTCTTCTGATTCAATTAATTTTTGTTCTGCTATTTTTCGATCAGTAATGTCTACCGTTGCGACTAATCTCGCGGGCTCTCCTTCATAATGGATTCGCGCTGAGAAATTGTCCACCCATATTACCTTCCCCGCTTTTGTTATCACTCGATGTTCAATTTGATTTGATCTCTCCTCTGATTTCAAAGTAAATATCTCCATATTTTTCTTTACTCGTGGTAAATCTTCAGGATAAATAAGTTTAAAAATATCGTTAAAGTCCCAATTTAGCATTTCATTGGGTGAATAACCCATTATTTCCGCATTTTTCTTATTCACATATTTTATTTGGGATTCTTGAGTTATTGAAATTCCGATTAGAGAATTTTCTGCCATCGTTCTAAATTTTTCTTCTGATTCAATTAATTTTTGTTCTGCTTTTTTATGCTCAGTTACATCAATTGCGTACTCTATCATTTGGGTTACTTCTCCATTTTCATCAAAAATTGGATAACCATGAACATCTACGTTCCTTAGATTCCCTTTTTCATCGTAATGAATATGTTCGACGAGTGCTGGTGATTTTGTTTCTTTCACTATATTAATAGGGCAAGAATACTCCCCGGTACATTGTTTATCATTATGATGTGTAAGGAAGAAACATTTTTGATCTCCAATAGAATCACCTAAGTTTGCAGCAGAATTTGCCATTTCGATGGTAAAATCGTTGACATTTATAACATAAAAAGGATGAGTTAAAGATTCTATAACATTAGTAAGAAATTTATTTTGTTCTTTAATTTTCTGTTCAGCTTTCTTTCTCTCAGTGATATCTGTAAAAGTAACTGCAAAAAATCCTTTTTTAGGAGAATAACCCGAAACTTTATACCACCGATCTAATGCATCAGAATAATCTTCTACAATTAAAGGAACTCCAGTAAGGCCCACATTACCAAATCTACCTATCCAATCAGCAGGATCTTTTTCTGTTCCAGGTAATATTTCAGTTACATTTTTACCAATCATATCATTTGCCTTTAAGCCAGTAAATTTTTCAAATGCGGGATTTACTTCAATATATCTGTAATCGATAGGTTTGTTATTATCATCTGTGATTACTTTATGATAGGCAAAACCAGCATTCATGTTTTCAAACAAGGAACGGTATCTTTCTTCAGATTCTTTTAATTCTTGTTCAGCTTTCTTCTGTTCTGTAATATCCCTTGAAATTAAAAGTGCTTTTTTTTTTCCATCCTTGTCAAAAAATGCCTTTCCTCTAACGTCAAGCCAAATATAGATTCCCTTCTTATTTTTCATCCTCACTACTACCATTCCTTCCCCATCTTCAAAACCTTTTTTAAAGGTTTTCATTGCAATATCAACATCATCGGGGTGGATGAAATTTAATGCAGTTTTACCAATTCTATCTTTACTTGAGAAGCCCCTTAATTTTTCGTGAACTTTCTCATTCATCCATTCAAATTCAAGTTTCTCATTTACTATTACCATTAAATCATTCGAATTTTTTGTAATTAAGCGATATTTTTCTTCTGATTCTTTTATTTTCTCATTTTTTATCTCAACTCTTTGTCTTAACTCGTTAATTAAGATTTTTAATTGTTCCTCGGACTTTTTGAGATTTTTCTCAGCTCTTTTTTGTTTGGAGATATCTCGTATTGTTATAAGTGCTTTTTGTTTCTCATCCTTATCTTTAAATATCATTCCTTTTGCTTCTGTCCAAACGTAGAGTCCATTTTTATGTTTAAGTCTAATCTCAATTGTTGCTTCGCCTGTTTTAAAAAATTTGGAAAATTTCTCTATTACGGTTTCAAGATCATCAGCGTGAATAAATTTTATACAATCTTGCCCTATTAAATCATTGCGATGATATCCCGCAATTCTGAATAAAGGCAATTCATTAACATATTCAACTTTAAAGTTCTCATTCAAAACAAGAATAACATCATATAGATTTTCTGTTATTTGATAGTATTTTTCCTCTGATTCCAATAATTTTTGTTTTATATTTGCGTTTTTTATGAGCTCAGTTGAGATCTGATAAAAATTATCTCCCATCTTATTGATAAGATTTCTATATTTTTCATCAGGTAAATTTAATTCCGAGCTCTTTTTATTTATCATAAACTCGTATTTGTCTTTAATTTCTTTCAGTTCATTATTGAAATCTTCCAAGAGTACATCTAATTCTGTCAACAATCCACCAACTCTGTCTTTTTTAGAAAGTCTCTAATTTAAATCTTAAAGATTTAACATATAAGTATATATGTTTTGTATATAAGTTATGAGTTTGAAATTTTTTTTTAATATTTTGTAAATTATATATGTACGTTCCCAAACATAATAAAAGAGAATATCATACAATTTTGTGAAATCTGAACAATTTATTATTAAATATTTAAGTTAGTTAAAAATTCTAATACAATTTTATTCATAACTAACTTTATACTCTAATTTAAAATTCAAAAATATTTAATTAGAACTCCTTACTATAGTTACATACTTTTTAGCATAAAGACGCGCTATTAGTATAGTGGTTAGTATGCTGGCTTCCCAAGTATGAGTTATATAACTTATGCGGTAAAAGTCAGCGGCCCGGGTTCAATTCCCGGATGGCGCATTTCTAAATTTTTTACCATGAAAGCCCCTTTTTGAATCGTAGATCATTAATGAGCCCTTCAGATTCATTAGAAGGAACTTCCAGAAAAGCATAGAACTCATTTTGCCAAAATGCTCTTCCACTAGTGGCAGAACGAATTTCTTCAGCAAATTTTAGTGAATTCCTAACAGGTAATAATATTTCTATAACTGCTTGATAATCTTTTTCTTGGTCAATGCTTTTGATCTTAGCAGAATTTTTTGAGAACAAAGAAATTACAGTTCTAATATAATCCGGAGGTAACTGAATAATCGTGTGGTAGATTGGTTCTAACAACACTAGTTCACTCTCTCTTAATCCTTTTTTTATGGCTTCATAAAACATTGCAGATAATTCGGTGAAAGCACCTTCTTCATCAATTTTATTAATATTCAAATCTTCAATGATAACTTTTATTTCAGTTAGTTTTTCGCTACAAAGTGGTCCATTTAGATGTATTTTCTCAAAAATTTGTTGAATCATATTCTTATAGTTATCACTTAATTCAGCTTCCCCTTGATAAACTAATAAATTTTGATCACTGTCTGATTTCCAAAAATTTTCAATTTCATCCACCCTTAGATTTGTTTTCTCCCGCAATACTTCTTTTAATCTATCAAATGGTTTTATTGAATTATAGTCGGTAGATTGAAAAAACCTCGTGGTTTTATTGTCAAGTCTTTCAATTTTCAACTTTAAAGAGTTATCACCGTTTGGAGATGTCACAGTGATTAATGAAGAATAATATCGACAAGACTCTTTAAACACTGCTCTTGGCTCTGAAATCGAGACTTGTACACCTCTTTTTTCAATTTCATTAGAACTTATTTCAAGGTGTAGGGGTCCCATTCCAGATAGTAAAAATTCCCCATTTTCTTCATTTACTTCGAATCTTAAATTAGGATCTTCAATGAGTAAATTTTCAATAAGTAATTTCATTTTATCAAGTTCTCTTAGAAACTCTGGTTCAATGGATACGGTCACAACTGGAGTAGAAACATATTTTACATTTTCAAAAGGTATCATTTTATCTAAATAGTCAGATTCAATAAGACTTTCTCCGCTTTTAACTTCTTTTAGGCCTTCAATAGCAATAATATTACCAACTGGGATTTCTTCAACCTGTTCCCTACGTTGTCCCATGAAGATCGCTATTCTTTGGATAGTATCATAATTATTTTCTTTAAGAAGAAAGACTTCTTGTCTCTTTACACATTTCCCTGAAAATATTCTCCCTGTTCCCACTAATCCATGCTTATCTACTTGCACTTTACTTAAGCAAATTATCAAAGGACCATTAGGATCACAATTTACCATTGCTTGACCAATTTCAGAACTGAGGTCCCCATCCCATATATCTTGAATTCTGTATTTTTGAGCATCTATTGGATTGGGAAGATGATCTACAACCATTTCTAAAATTGCTTTATGAATCGGTAAATAAACAGCGAGATCCTCATATGTTCCTTTAGAATATGTTTCCTTATTATATCTTTTTTTAATATCTTCAAATTTTAAATCGCTTTTTTCAATAATATTTAGTGTAAATCCCCATTTATGAAGTGCTGATCCGAATGCCACATTTCCCTTTGCTGGAGATACTTGCCATTCCTTATTAAAAGGAGCTTCTGTATGTCTCTCAATAAGCGTGTTAAAATCATTAATTATCCTTGTGTACTTCTTCTTTATTTCATCATCTGAAAGTTTTAGTTCTCTTATCAGACGATCCACTTTATTAATGAACAACACAGGTTTGACTCCATCTTGTAGTGCTTGTCTAATTACAGTTTCGGATTGTGTTATTATTTCTTCAACAGCATCAACAACTACAACGACTCCGTCAACAAGTCTTAATGCCCGAGTAACTTTCCCACTAAAATCTAAATGCCCTGGAGTATCTACAAGATTTATGAGAAAAGGTTCATGATCCTCCAGTGTTGTTTCATAATATAGTGATATATTTGTAGATTTCATGGTAATACCCCGTTTTTGTTCTTCTTCTAAATAATCTAAGGCACGGGCTTCACCGGCTAAATCTGGACTTAATAAACCTGCTTCACTTAAGAGTGAGTCACTTAGAGTGGTTTTACCATGGTCAATATGCCCAACAAACCCAATATTTCTAATATTTTCCGTTTTTTCCATTAGATTTAAAATTTCCGATATTTCTTTACGACGTGGCATTGCAGTATAAAAATCTTTTTTCTTAATTTTATTTATGAATAAACTTACTTTGATTAATTTCTAAGTGTTAAGACTTTAGAAAGGGGAGAGGGAAATGATTCCTCCATACTCAAGATCTTCTTCATCCAATTGGTATATCCAATACCAATTTCAGTTGGGTCAGAAATTTCCTCGAAATCATTTCCCATATATTAATTAAGACAACGTTATAAATTAACTTCACCATCAATTCTAACTATGCGACGATCAACTCGTAACCTATTATCAACAAATAGTTCAATAGCTTTAGGAAAAGCTTTATGTTCCCATTCTAAAACTCTTGTACCCAATGTTTCTTCGGTATCTGTATCATATACCGGAACACATTTTTGGATTATAATCGGACCATGATCCTCATCAGGATCAACAAAATGGACAGTACAACCGGATACTTTTACACCATACTCCAAAACATCATGATGAGCATGCATTCCCTTAAATGAAGGTAAAAGGGCGGGATGAATATTCATAACTTTCCCGTTAAACGCTTCAATAAAATGTTTACTAACCAATCTCATATAACCTACACACACTATTAGTTCACATTCATATTTTCTTAAAACATCAATCATTTTTTGATCAAATTCTTCTCGAGTTCCCTCATGTTTGTCAGATTCTATTAATACAGATGGAATACCGTGATTCTTTGCTCTTGTCATGCAATATTTACCAGGTTTATTACATAATAAAACTGAAACTTCTGCTTTTTCTTTTAAAATACCCGATTCACATGATTGAACTATCGCTTCGAAATTTGATCCACTGCCGGATGCAAGTGCTCCTATTTTTAACTTAACCATATGCTAACTAATTCTCTTTATTAAAAAAATCTATCTAAAATTTACTGAAATTGAAAAATAGTCAATAATTAGGACCATTTGTATTTTAAAATCCAATGAAATATAATCAAAAGGTTTTTATTTGAAAATTAGTATAAGTAACATAGAAATATAGAAATAATTTTTTCTAATTAAAGTCTTTCATAAACAGTTTTTATGAAAGGGAATCGTTTCTTGTTTATTAACATAGTACCAACAAACAATCAAAATTTACTCATGTATTTATATATTTTTTAGTGAAATAAATAATAAGATAGAAGACATTATAATAGGCATTATTTTGCTAAAAAAATAAATGATATTCATGGATAAGTAATTAACATAATGGAGATTAAATAAATTGAGCTTTGAGAGCGAATTAAAAAGGATAAAGGAAGAAATTATTCAAAATCTTCCCGCAGAATTAAAGGTGCAAGATATTGAATTCGAAGGTCCTGAGATTGCTGTATATTCTGAAAATTCTGATATAAATATGGTTGATAGTTCTACAGTCCTAAAAGATCTTGCTAAAATAATGAGAAAAAGAGTTGTTTTTAGATGGAACGTAGATAAAAGAAAGGATCCCTCTGAGACCGAAGCATACATAAAAAACCTAGTGGGAGAAGATGCAGAAATAACTAACATTGAATTTGATCATACACGAGGAGAAGTTATTATAGAATCTGGAAAGCCTGGTTTAGTTATAGGCAAGAAGGGAGTTAACTTAAAAGAGATAAGAATGAATACATTTTGGCAACCTAAAACAATACGAACTCCCCCCTTAGCATCAAGAACTATCCAATTAATTAGAAATATGCTGAGACAAGAGCGAAAGACTCAAAAGGAGATTTTGTTAAAAATTGGTAAAAGAATACATAGGCCAACCCTTTTCAGTGATCTTACTGTTAGGTTAACGTCTATGGGAGGATTTCGAGAAGTTGGCAGGTCATGTATTTTAATGCAAACTAGGGATAGTAATGTTATGTTAGATTGTGGTTTAAATGTAGGCAATCCCAATGATAGATTCCCTTATTTCGACATTCCTGAATTTTCCATAAGAGATCTTGATGCCGTAATAGTTTCACATGCTCATCTAGATCATTGTGGACTCGTTCCATTTCTTTATAAATACGGATATAGAGGTCCTGTTTATTGTACCTTACCTACAAGAAACATAGCAACCATGTTACAGTTAGATTTCGTTCAAATATGTGAAAAAGAAGGTAGAGCTACGCCATATTCAAAAAGTGATGTTAAGTCAACGGTATTACATACAATACCTCTGAATTGGGGTAAGGTTACAGATATAGCACCCGATATAAAATTAACTCTTCATAATTCAGGTCATATTTTAGGGTCTTCTATGGTGCATTTACATTTCGGAAAGGGGGGTTATAATTTTGTATATACCGGAGATTTTAAGTATCAGAAAACTCGATTATTAGAAAAAGCAGCTGTAAAATTTCCGAGAGTTGAGAGTTTGCTTATTGAAGCTACATATGGTGGTCCACAGGATCGTATTCCTAGTAGGCAAGAATCAGAAAAAGAACTCAAACAGATACTAAATTCAACTATTAGAAAAGGAGGAAAAATATTAATTCCCGTTTTAGCAGTAGGAAGAGCGCAAGAGTTAATAATTGTGTTGGAAGAGTTTATATCTAAAGGAATAATTGATAAAGTTCCGGTCTTTCTTGATGGTTTAATTAGCGAAGCAACTGCAATACATACCGCTAATCCGGATTTTCTAAGTAGTGATTTACGAGAGAAAATTTTACATCAAGGTAAAAATCCTTTCTTATCAGATTTTTTCACTACTGTTAGTTCTCATGAAGAAAGATTAGATATTATAAAAGGGGGTCCCGCCATTATTCTGGCTACTAGTGGTATGCTCATTGGTGGCCCGTCTGTACAATATCTAAGAGGATTGGCAATCGATTCTGATAGCTCATTAGTTTTTGTTTCATATCAAGTCTCCGGCACTCTAGGGAGCAGAATCCAACGAGGCTTCAGAGAATTTCAGTATGTTGACCCCAAAGGAAGGACTCAATTAGTAAAATTAAATATAAATACTTTTACTCTCGAAGGATTCTCAGGTCATTCTTCAAGAAGTCAGATTTCACAATTCTTAAGAAGAATTCAACCACGCCCCAAGTTAGTTATAACAGATCATGGAGAGGAGTCCAAATGTGTCAGTCTCTCAACTATGATTCACAAGAAGCTAAGAAAAGCTACTAAAGCGCCTAAAAATAGGGAAACATTGCTATTAAAATAGATATTAGACAATTTTCTTTTTTCCTTCTTCTGATATTTTTGCAATTAATTAAAATCATTTTATATTTTTCAACAAGTTGAAGAACACTTAATTTTTTTAAAAAGCAATTATTACTAATCTTAAAATTTGTTTGCTATAGTGGTATTCTTTGAGTATAAAAAAAAGTTTTGAGGAAAAATTACATAAAACAACAGTATTTAGACGCGTAGTTCAATTCACTGCCTTTGTTATAATCAATTATGCAATTATTGAAATGATTTTTACAGTAAATTTACTGAGTTTTGAAGAATTTCTTAAAGTTCAACCAGTTCAGAATTCTCCAAGAAATCCTTTATCAAAAGGTACTGGATTTGTAGAGCTTATGTTCTATTTTATCGCAGAAGGAGAATTTCCATTATTGCTACTTGGGATTTTCATTCTCCTAATCCTTTTTACGAACCGTTTTTTTTGTGGATGGATTTGTCCTGTTGGAACCATTCAGGATTGTCTTGCAGCTGTTCCAACAGGTAGAAGTAAGAAAAAAGTAAGCAAAGACACTCATCAATTTCTATTAAAGCTTAAATATGCTATAGTAGTTATATTATTGATAATAGTTGCCCCTTTGGGTTTTACAAGAACAACAGACAAGGAATTTTATAAAAATTATAGAGATAACCTTGGACCGATTGGAGAAAAACCAGTGAGTTACTTTTCGTTATCAGAATATATCTTTGTATTCTTCCCGAATATGATAACTGAACTCTATGAAAATTGGGAGGAAAAGTTTCTAGAACCCATTTTCACAGATTTTTGGATAGCTTTTATGTTCTTTTTTTATCTAATAGTGATAATTTGTGCAGTGTATTATCCACGTACATATTGTCGGTACCTTTGTCCATTTGGAGCAATCTCAGGAGCGATAAATGAATATTCATTTTTGAAATTATCAAGAAGTCCCGTAAAATGTGTAGGTAGAGCTGATTGTGGAATATGTGAACGAGTTTGTCTAATGCAAATTAGAATCTTAGATGAGCCGTTTGAGTTTTTTACAGGTGGTGGTGAATGCATTTATTGTTTAAAATGTAAAGAATCTTGCCCTTATAATGCTATAAATATTAAATTTGGGTAATTCTTTTTTGCGGCTTTGTAAATTCTATTGATATAATAATTAATAAGTTTAAATCTGAAACGAAATTATGGACTTAAAAAAAATAGATCAACTTAGATTACGTTTAAGACAAGATACAGATATTGGAGTTCATGGAATATTAGATTCACAGGCAATTCGGTTTTATGAAGATGAAGATTATAAAGGATATGCTGATATCAGACCCCCATTCTTCAGAGATGTTGATCGTATAGTCCATTCAAAAGCTTACGCACGATATATAGATAAAACTCAAGTTTTTTTTGAAGTTAATAATGCAAATATCACTCATAGATCATTACATGTTATTATCGTTTCGAGAGTTGCTCGACAAATAGGACGCGTCCTAAAACTTAATGCTGATCTAATTGAAGCTTGCTCATTATCTCATGATATAGGTCATACTTGCTATGGTCATTTAGGTGAAAAAATATTAGATGATTTAAGTAAAAATTATAACATGGGGACATTTAATCATAACGCCCAAGGAATAAGATGGGTTTCTTTTCTTGAGAAACGATTTCCAAAAGAACCAGCTAGAGGTTTGAATTTAACGCTACAAGTGTTAGATGGGATTTTATGTCACGATGGAGAAATTCATGAAAGGAAATTAAAGCCTGTGAAATTAAATGGAAAAAGCTGGGAAGACCATTTTAAAGAATATAATGATGCATTTAGAGAAAACAAAATTGAAAAAATTCCAATGTCATATGAAGGAATCGCCGTAAGATTTGCTGATACAATCTCTTATATTGGTCGAGATATAGAGGACGCAATTTTGCTTAAATTTATTAAAAGAAAAGATCTACCCGAAAATTGCACAAAAATTCTTGGTGACACAAATCGTAAAATCATGAATTCCCTAATAATGGATCTTTTAAATTACAGTTTAGATAATGATACTATAGGATATAGTGAAAAGATTTTTGGAGCCTTAAAGGAACTAAAAGAATTTAATTATGAGAAAATATATCTTAGAAGGGACTTATTTCCCAATAAGCATACAAATTCAACGTTCATGGATGAATTAACTAAAAAATTTGAATTAATATTTGAAATATCACTCGAAGATTTAGAAAAAGAGAATTACAAAGCCCCTATTTTTAAAGATCATATAGAATATATTGATAATCCTAATTTTGAAACATACTTTAATCCCCTTAAAGAAAAGAACAAGTTAACTCTAATTGTTAGAGATTATATAGCTGGAATGTCAGATAAATATTTCAGCGAGGTTTATCACCTGTATCAGAAATCTTCTTAATTTGATATTTCTGAATAAAATCTGTAATATTTACATCTTATATGAATTTAAATATCTTATTCTTAACTTATATATGAGGATAAATCAAGGTTTTTTCTCATTTTGCTTTTTCTCCATTTTTTTTTAATAGATCTAAAGAAATAGTATCAAATTATCAGTTTAAAAAAGGTGGATTACACAATGGAGGATAAAACAAGGTTTTTTTTTCAGTTTCCCGAGCCATAGTAATATGAGCTACAGCTTCACGGGGTATTATCTTCAGCTTTTTACGGGATTTTGCAGAAAGGAGTTTTTTTAGCCGTAGCCGAAGTATTTTTTTTTATATCCACCAATACTGTGTAATCCAATTAAATATATGGAGTGATCCACATAAAAATCTATCTCATATTTTTATATTAATTTACAAAATTTTCACTTATGAGAAGGAAAATTTTTTTAGAAAAACTATATTATAAATAATAATCATCATCTAAGACTAAGCCCGGTGGTGTAGCGGTCAAACATCTGTCAAAGATGGGCAACTCATACGGGGCCCTGAACCCTGTGACCACGGTTCGAATCCGTGCCGGGCTATTTTTTAATATTTTTTATCCAGTTCGTTTTATAATATGATAACCATATTGAGTTTTGACGGGTTGTGATATTTCTCCTATTTTCAGTTTAGTACAAGCATTCCAAAATTCCCCCACCATATCTCCTTTCCCAAATTCGCCTAAATTCCCTCCCTTCTTATTTGAGGGACCAATAGAGTTTTCTCGAGCAAGTTTCTCAAAATTATCACCTGCTTGAATATCTTCATATAATTCTTGTGCTTTACTATATTTTTCTACTAAAATATGACTCGCTTTTATTTTACCACCTTTAATGGGGGCGCCACCACGTTTTCCTCCTCCAGAACCACTAGTTTTACCTTTCTTATATCCTTTCCCATAGCCTTTTTGTTTACCCATAATATTCACTCTAATATTTGGTCTTAATACAATATAAAATTGAGATTAAAATAAATATATTTGTTGATCTTATGAAGAAGTTAAATAATTTAGTTAATAATTAAATATCTAAAATTTATAATTTCTTTGATGCTGTTAATTTCTACAACAAATCTCTGTAAGTCTTTAACAGAACCTTCATATACTAAAAAAATAGAAAAATTATTTGGATAGAATATTTGATTTTTACTTATAATTTTATCAGAATATTCTTTTTCAATTCTATTTAACTTTTTCTGAACATAAAGATCATTTGGTGCCACTATTATCATATTACCAATAATTTTTTTACTCACTGGTACTAATAGTTCGCTAGTGATTTCATCGAGATTTGAAAAATCAGGACTTGTCATCAACCTCAACAATGCATGCCTTATTAATTTAGATTTGTTCAAATCGGGATTTCTTGAAGTTAGTTTATTTATAAATTTCTTGAGACTTTCGTTAATTGATATGCTTATAATCGGAATATTTTATTTGACACCTTAATTTTTGCAATCTCGTTGCGTTATTAATATTTTATCATGAAATTATAAATATTTATTGGTTAGAAAAACTTAGATTTTTAAAGTTCTTGTCAAGACATTTTTAAATTGCTCCACATCATTAACAAGCTTATCAGCGTCCTCATCACTAATTTTATCTTCTTTTTCGTATTTATTTAATCGAGTTAACCAAAACTCCATTCTGCCTAATACTGGACTTTCAATATTTAACATTTTTCTTAATCGGATAAAAGTATCATGTAGTTTTGTTCTAATGTTCTGAGCTTTCCAACGGAGCATACAATAATCCGAGATCTCCATAAGGTTTTGAGTGATCACTATCGAGTCGAGTGTCTTCTCACGTTCGTCAGATTTAATTTTTCTTATAATATTTATCTCTTCATACAATAGTTCAATTATCCTTGCTAAAAAGCCTGTTAGCTGTCCTGGGTTTCCACACCAAACTCTCACCTCCAGACTTTGAGATGTCGCTGATACAAAAACGCGAGTGATTATTCTTCCACCCGTGACTTTAGCTTCAGCACAAAACCACGCTTCTGCCTCGTATGTCTCTGCCGTATTGCCACCTTCGTATGAAGTTATCATACTTGTTTCAAAGTATTTTAAGGCTCTAATACCGGCTCGATATGCAAGTCGCGGGTCTAAATCTGCGATTAAAAATGCCCGAGCATCATTTGGAAGATCTTGAATTGAAAGTTGACAATCTTCTATAGTAGAGAGAGAAGTACATACCAGAGGGCATTTAATTTGGACTTCTTTTTTACGAATATGAATTGTATTCTTCTTTCCTCTTGCATTTTTATAAATAACTGTGCCTCCAACGTTAGAAATTCCACATTCTTTTGGTTCTAAATAGAAATCTACTCCTCTTGAATTTCCTGACTCAATCACAGGAATGCTTATTAAATCTTGTTTTATCTTAAAGCTTGTTGGAACATCTAATACAACTTTTACATTGTTTATAGCCATACTGCTATTATTTCTTACTACAACTTTATAGTGAAGTTGACCACCCTCAAAATCATATTCTCGTAAAACTTCAATATTTTTATCTTCAATGGGTTCTGTGGTTTTCTTTCTAGCTGGAGCTTTCTTACTTGAGGAGGTCGCAACACTGTAAGCATTAAAGAGCTTCTTTTGCGAATCAATATATCCATCTATTTCACCTTTACCGATCAAAATTGCCAAATTTTCTTCTATACTCGATTCAGTAACTCCTAATTTGTTTGACAATTCGCGCAAGGGTATGTTTCTATATGCCTTGGCGAGTTCTTTTATTTTTGTTTCGAGATATTTCAGTGTCATAAATTCCCTTCTTTGAGTAAAGATACCCTTTATCGAGGCACTTTTAATCATTTCATGAAGACTTTTTCTTGCTAACTCCTCGGCAACATTCAACTTTTGGGCCAGTTTAGTAAGTTTAAACAAACCGACTTCTTTGGAATAAGCTTTAATTTCACTATGAATTTTTTTAACCGTGACAATTTGTTTACCGCGGGCAGCAAAAAAGGCTTTTATAGCCTTGGTTTTCATAAGATTGATGCAAAAATTCTTTATTAACTCTAAAGGTATATCAAAACTCTTTGATAATTCTATTAATGGAATTCGTCCCTTACTCTTTATTGTTTTAATTAAACTATCCGTTATATATTTTTGCGTATAATATTTACTCTTGTCCTGTGAAAATGAACCTTTTATTTGATATTTACTAATAAGTTTATACATAACATTTAATGCCATTTCTGAATTCATATCCAGCATTAAACCCAAATCCTGTATCTTGATAATTCCTTCCTTTTGAATTTTTTCAACCAGTTTATCTCGCATTTCATAGGATATATAATAGAACATTCGATTTTTGGAATCTATGATGCCATAAATTCGTTCTTCTTCTAAATATGTTTTAATTAATCTTACCATTTGTTCGGCCGTTATATTAAAAGAGTTCAGAATAGTTGTAAAGTTAGTAGCAGGCGCCCTTTTTAATAGTTCTATAAAGCAATTAGGACAAATATCCTTTCCTGTAGTATGTTTTAATTTTTTATCACAGACTTTCCATCCTTTAACAAGACCAAATCTATTTGCTTCTTTTGCTAACTTTGCTTCGGAAGGAAAAAATAAACCTGGAGTTTTTAAATAGGAATTCCACGTACACTTTGAGCATCCTAAATAGTATTGTCCGGAGGAAAGTTTCTCAACTTTTAATACAGAACCACATTCTGGACATTTGCTATTCTCAACAACGGTACATTTATATTTACTGTCTATAGCTTCTGGTTTAGAATACTGAAGGAGATGTTTTTTGCATTCCCATTGTTCGGTTGTTGCCGAATGATTAATACAGAAGCCGGATTGACATTTTTCACATTTAAAATTAATGTTTTCAGTTTCACAGAATAGGCATTTCATACTTTAAATTCAACAATAAAATTTTTTCTTAATAATATAATAAAAATTTCGAACTTAAAATTTTAAGTAATTTAAGTTAAAGTCACAGTATCTTAATTTAAAAATTAAGTAGACCAATTTTTAAAGTAGAAAAAAAATATTTAGAATTGGAAATATATATTCAAGAGATTTTTAGCTGATTTGATCTTTTTCTTAATGATTTATTATAAGTCTGGTACTGGAAAGATACGAACACGCAGGAATGAGAGTACCATGATTATAGTGTTAAATAGAATTACAATCATAATCATAATGATAAATATCTTGTTTCTTTTTATAATATTTTTTTCTTTAGTATTTACTGTAAGTTGAGTTTCAAATCCTTGCTTAGCCAATGCTAAAGGGAATAATCCTATAAAAGTCCCAAGAGAAAAATAAAACACTGTGAAAAAAGCTTCTAAAAAGCCATAGCTTAAAGAAATAATTAAACATTGAGAGTAAATAAATAATTCAAAAAGACATGGGGGAAATCCTGCTAATGTTCCAAAAATATATGGTGTTCTCCTCTTTTCCCAATTTATCTGCTCCCATTTATCTGCATTAAATCTTGAATGAGGAAAGTAATCCTTTCGTGTTACAAAAAATAAAAAGAAAATTGCTACAAATGTCGAAGATAATGCGCCAAAGAAAGTTATGGCATAAGGATCAGAAACAAAACCAGGAATAAGGATTAAAGGAATCAAACTAAGTAAAATAGTTATAACTGCAATTGCTAAATTTGCGCTCATAAGCCCTAGTCCATATAGTATTAAAACTAATAAACTCTTTCCCCTTTCTTTAGTGACACCAAAGGACCAGAAGCAAAAGATCGCTTTATCTTCACAAGGCATTGCGGTATGAAGCAATCCTAATAAAAATGCTGGAAGGAAAATGAGGTAATATTCCGACAAGAAAAGATATTGCTGCATTCTATAATTCTTAATTTCTTTTGTGAAATTTAATTTTTTCGCAATTTTTGGAGTTTTAACTTTTTACTTTTAATCATTTAGTCATTATATTTAGAATTTGTTATAATTGAAAAAGGAATCTTGTTTTCATAAAAGGCCTTTCCTACAATAACACCATGGACTCCGATGCTTTTTAAGGTTTCGATATCTTTTTTGTTTCTAATGCCGCCCGCTGCATATACAGGAATGCTAGAATCATCCACCATTTTTTTTATGTTTTTAATATCAGGACCGGTGAATGCTCCATCAGCTTCAACTGATGAAAAAAGGATATAGCCTGCTCCTAGCTTAGAAATCTTTTTTCCGAATATAAATGGATCTTTATCAGTTTGCTCCGTCCATCCATGAGTTGCTATTTTACCTTTTCTATAGTCCAAAGCAACGATAATACGCTCAGAACTAATTGTTTTTGCTAACTTCTTGACGATTTCTGGATTCTTTACTGCTAAAGTTCCTATAATAATTCGATCAGCACCAATGTTAATGAGGTCTATGGCTTGATCATAACTCCTTATTCCACCCCCAATTTGAACTTTAAGTTTATCAGAGGCTTTTTTTATCATGTTTTTTAAAATACTTTTGTTTTTATCTGATCCCCATGCTCCATCTAGATCTACAAAATGTAGCCTTTTTGCTCCTTTATTAATCCAGAAATCCAATGCCTCTAAGGGATTTTCGTAATATACTGTTTCTGTTCCCTTTTTTCCTTTAAACAGCCTTACACATTTTCCATCGCTGATATCGATAGCAGGCACTACTTCCATTTAAAATCAACCTTTTTCTAGATTAAATCATTAAGTCTTTATAATTTTGCTATAAATTAAATAAATTAAACCGACATAAAATATAGCAATTATTGCCGGAAAGAGATAAAGTTCATACGGAACAGTTGTTTCAAGAGAAATATCAATAATTACCTTATGATCTTCAATATAAAGTTTGTATGAACTCAAAATACCTTTATCATTATACATTGCTTGAATCTTAACAAATATAGTAGGATAATCCCCTTTCAAATCATTTTTTTTAATTTCACATGTAATGGTTGATATTACTCTAGCATCAATAGCATATCCTTCATATAAATCTAAGTTTTTTAAATAATCATCTAGAGGTAATGGAAGCCATATTGGAGCAAAATTAGGGAAAATTAAATCCTTTTCGTTATCATCTGGATCAATAAAATGAGTAGATTCCTCAATAGCATCACTATCTCCCCAAACATCGTTTTTTGTCCATTTCCATTTCTTATATGTAATTTTAAGGACTGTCTCATTCTCTTCCGTTCTCTTACTATAAATCTTATCATCATCTTCAGTTTCTTTAACGATCCATTTCATTTGTGCCCCTTGTTCAATATCATCAAAAAGCTCCCTTTCATTTTCCTTCCAGTCCTTACCAAATATGTCCTCCATTTTTTCCTCATCACAGATATTACAGTTCCAAATAATAGCATCTCCTTCGTTAACTCCTATTATAAACCTGGCAGCCGCTACATTTGAACTAATTCCAAGGGTACATACAAACGCTATCAGTAATAATTTGAATTTCAAATTTTTCTTTTAATCTCCTTTAGATTTATTTGTTTGATAAAAACCATATTTGAATATTCCGTAAAAAACTAATATAAGAAAAATTGTACTGGCAAAATTATAAGGAAACCAAAATGGTGTAGTCAGAAACCAAATTCCCATGAATACTAAATCAAAAAAACTAAAGAAAATAAAACTTTTCATCATAAATTTAGTAGTGATCTCGGAATTTCGAGGTAAATTAAAAATAATGATGATTAATAATGGAATTAAAATTAAAAGATGATGGTCCCACGAATCAAAGTATCCAAGTAGCATAATCAACATCCCTAATGTGAGTCCATAAATAATAGCATTGTTTTGTTCAAATTTTCCCTTTACATAAATAATGAAGCCTAAAAATCCAATTATAATTAGTACACCAAATAAAATAATTAATTGATTAAAAGGAATATTGTAAATATAACAGAAATTTACAATAAGTTTAGAGATGCTAAATGAAAAATTTAACGTTAAAGGATTACCCCCTGTAAAATTGGTGGCAACAAATCCCTCCCATAACTTTGGATATAATATAAATAATATTAGGTTTAAAGATATTGGAAAAATTACCCCTATCAATCTTATAGCACTTTTTAGAATATCAATTCTAATCTTTTTTCTCTGCTTTATACCACGATTAATCACAAGCAAAAAAGGGATCATAAAAAGTGCTGCTGGTTTAATTATGATACTTATTCCGAGTAGAAAACTTCCGAAAAACTGCCATTTTAGTGTTTCATATTTAAGAAATATATATAGGGATAGTAATACGAAATAGGCAACAAATGAATTAATTTGCCCCAATATGTAATTAAAGATATGAGGTACAGCCATAAGGTAAAGACATATAAACAAAATGACTCTTCTATCATCTTTTTCATGATCTCCTCGTATTACGAGAGCTACTATTTTATACAGAATCGTACAAATCAATATGTTGACTAATAGGTTTAAAAATTGAAAAACTATGAATCCTAATTCAAACCCTAGCAAATAAAATGGAATAAAAATCATAGCTGAAAGAGGGAGATATCTAAAATCCCATAAATATTGTTCTTGATTATACAGATTGTCTAAATCATTATAAAATACACCTCCAGCAGTATAATATATGAGAAAATCGTTTTGCTCCCTGAAAACTGTTAAAACTAATATCATGGAAACAAAAAAATATCCCAAATGTACGATAACGGCATACTTAAACACCGAATAATTAGTCCAAAGGTCTATTAATCTTTCCTTAATTCGAATAATTTTTTGAATAATATTCATTGAGTGATTTAAATAAGTTTATTTTTCTAATAAATTCATAAATTAAAGTAGTAAAATAAATTTTGTAAAAAAACGAACGGAATTAAAAATGTCATTTATAAATGTAAAACCAGAAAAAGTTTGTTTTGGTGTCATAGTTGGTAATAGAGATGTTTTTCCTGATCATCTTGCAAGGGAAGGAAGAGAAGAGATTATTGAAGTATTAAACGAGCTTAACTTCGATTCTGTAATATTAACAGAAAATGATTCTAAATTTGGAGTTGTAGAAACTTATGAGGATGCCAAGAAATGTGCTGATTTGTTTAAACGAAACAGAGAACGAATTTCGGGTGTGTTAATTGTAATGCCCAATTTTTCTGATGAGAAAGGAATTGCTGAAACTCTTAAAATTGCCGATCTCAATGTTCCTTTGTTAATTCAAGCGTCTTCTGATGAAATCCATAAAATGAATAGACAATATAGGAGAGACGCCTTTTGTGGAAAGATATCGGTAACTAGTGTCTTATATCAACGTGGAATTCCATTTACTTTAACAGAATACCATACTTGTGGAATAACATCAGAGCAATATAAGAAAGATCTTAGGAAATTTGAAAAAATCTGTAGAATCGTAAAAAAACTAAGAAATCTAAGGGTAGGACAGATCGGAACACGACCTAATGCATTTGATACTGTTCGCTACAGTGAAAAAATATTAGAGTTTAACGGAATAAGTGTGGAACCAATAGATATGTCCGAAATTTTTGGGGAAATAAGACGTTTGTCCAACGATGAACCTCAAGTGAAAGAGAAAATAGAGTTCATTAAGAACTATACACAAACAACACAATTTCCAGAAGAGGGGTTAGTTAAATTAGCAAAACTTGCCGTCGTGGTCGAAAAATGGGTGATTGAAAAGGAATTAGATGGATTTGCTTTTCAATGTTGGCCATCGATTCAAGATAATTTTGGGATCGTACCATGTGCTGTAATGAGCATGTTTAGCGAAGGCCTAGTACCCGCTGCTTGTGAAGTGGACGTTGCAGGTCTAATTGGTATGTTAATATTACAGTACGCCTCAGACAGCCCGTCAGCTATTTTAGATTGGAATAATAATTATGGGGATGATCCAAATAAAATGGTCCTTTTTCATTGTAGTAACCTTCCAAAATCATTTTTCCAAGACACTAGAATGACTATTCATCCTATAATTTCAGACCAAAAGGGAGGTGAAGTGTCTTTTGGTGCAATTCAAGGGAAAATTAAGAATAGACCATGTACTTTACTTAGAATTGAAACAGACGATCTCTTTGGAGAAATGAAAGCATTATTGACTGAAGGGAAATATGTTGAAGATCCATTAGAAACATATGGTGGTTATGGAGTTGTTGAAATACCAAATCTACAGGAGTTATTAAAATCTGTATGTATTGGAGGATTTGCCCATCACGTCGCAGCAACCTTAAATGAGGTCGGAGATATAGTATATGAAGCCCTTATTAAATATTTGGGGTACAATATAAATTATCATAATCAGATTCCATAATATATCTTCATCTTACTTTCTTTAATGCACTTTATAGATTTAAATTGACCTAGTATAACAAATAGGAAAAAATAAAAAAGAATTTAAATTTCGAATAAACCGTCCCATGCTGCTCTTTCCTTATCAAACACTGCGTTGGCAAGCTTACATTCATTTCCAAAAAGCATTGTCGCTCTCTTTTCAACATCATAAGAAGGCCATTCTGGAATACCTTCATGATTCGGATTGCCTGTGCGAGCAAATGAGGTCCATGCATCTATCATTTTTTCACTGAGTTCTTTATTTGGAGTTTTTCCAATAAATCCCTCCATCAAAGGGATATTGTATGTACCAAAAACGAAAGGTAATTCAAGAGCGTGACAAGCACCCAAACTACCATCAAAAGCAGTGCTTTTGAATGTAAACATGTAGTTGTAAGTATTACGCTGATGAACTTTTTGAGCCTCAAGTAAACGTATTGTGGAAATTCTAAAGATAGAATCAGTAATAAGTGCTGTTGCTAGCTCCTTAGGCTCCGTTGAAAGTTTTCCCGACCTCGCCTCTTTGTATACGCTGAATATTTCTTTGCCCCTTTTCATATCTATACCCATTCCTCCCAAATATGCAACGATCAAATTCTCAACTCCATCACCAGTAATATTGGATAAATTTGGATCAAGAGCACTAAACAATTTGAACTCTTCCTCGGTAGTTCCTATCATAAAATCAAGGTGACTACATTCGCCATTTCGGAATACTTTTAACGGGTGGATAGGTAATGTATCACCATCAATTAAAGGTCTTAAAGCAAGAATATCTGTGGGATTTTTCTCAAAATATTTATTTTGCGCCTCAATAATTTTTTCTGGTGGAATTTTACGTAATCCTTCTATATCATCTTTTTTAAGGTTCATCTGACGCATTATGCCTTTTGCAACTTTACCATTTGCTACTGGATTAATAAAAGGTGCACTCTGAGCAATAACTCGATGAAAAAGACCTTTCGCTGCTGGCATTGCGGCTAAGGTCACAACAGCATAACCTCCGGCAGACTCTCCAAAAATCGTCACATTATCAGGGTCGCCACCAAACAATTCAATATTATCGTGTACCCATTTTAATGCTAAGATTTGATCAAATTGACCTATGTTGATGGTTTCACCTGGAATATGTAAATATCCTAAAACTCCTAATCGATAATTAATCGTAACCACGACCACATCCTTTTTTGCCAATGATGAACCACTATACATTGGATCTTTCCCCGTTCCAATAGTAAATGCTCCTCCATGTATCCAGAACATAACAGGTCGTTTATTATTATCAGTTGCTGGGGTCCAAATATTGAGATTTAGACAATCCTCACTTTCTGGTTGAGGCTTGCCAAACCATTCTTCCAATTGTGAATATCCTTGAAATGAGCAAGGCCCATATTCAGTAGCATCTAACACATCATTCCATGCTATTTTTGCAACTGGAGGACGAAGTCGTAAATCTCCTACAGGAGATTCAGCATATGGAACTCCTTTAAATATTTCTAAACCATTTTCGCAATAACCATGAATTTTACCTGATTTAGTTTCGATAATTTCTGTTTTTTTCATAACTGTTCAGATTTTTTTAATTGTAATTTTGTTATTACTACATATATAATTAAAATCTCCTTTTAGTTTACAGAAATGTCGGTATTAGGTCTATACAAAAAAGTATAAAATGCTTCAGGAAATAGATAGGAAAAAAATAGTTTCTATTTTTAAGTTTTATCTAGTTTTTCATTAATTTCCGTAACCTTTATATCAACTTCTGCTAACCCTACTTCAATTTTTAAGATTAAATAACTATTTCTTTCTTTTAATAGTAAGGTTTTTTTTAAAAAAGCCAGAATCTATAACTTGCTTTCGTTTTTCATTCATATTTGTAAACAATTCAAAGGGATAGATAGAATTCATTGAGTCTTTCATACTATTTTGAAAATTTATAATTCTTTTTCGACATAAATATATAGAATATTCTGAAATATCACAACCTATCCATCTTCTCTTTAATTTTTCAGCGGCAAGCAAGGTGGTTCCGGAGCCGCAAAAAAAATCCGCTATTAAATCATTTTCATTTGATCCTAGTTGTATAATGCGCTCAAGAAGTTTGTGATGTTTTTGTGTAGGATACCCGGTCCATTCCTTAGAAGCAGGCTGCAAACAAGGTATTTTCCATACGTCATCTAGCTTTTTATCTGTAACTATACGATATATAACATGCCCATTTTCATCTTTAGCATTTTTTAATACGCCGTTTACCATCTCTCTTTTTAATTGTTTAGTAGGTTTTTCGCGAGGCAGTCTAAGCTCATTAAACGTATAAATATTAGCCTTCGAGTAAACTAATATATCGTCGTGTGCTCGTGGTAGGCTCTTTTTACCGGCAGAGTATTTATTGTAGTAATACCAAACTATATTATTTACAAACCTGTTTTGTCCAAAAACCTCATCTAAAATAATTCTGGCATAATGAGCTGCGTGATAATCTAAATGAATAAATATTAATCCTGTTGACTTTAATAGTCGTTTAAATAATAAAATCCTCTCATATAGCATTTGTAAGTAAGAATCTAAATCTTTTTCCCAATGGTCATAATAAGCGATACTTTCATAATCTATATCACCTTCCTTAATTTCTATATGGTAATTTACTCCTGAAAAAAAAGGAGGATCGATGTAAATTAAATCAATTTCTTCTTCAAAGTCATTTAATAAGTGGTATAAAACATTTAGATTCTCTCCCCAAAATAGTTTATTTTTCCACTTCTGATGGGTGGTACTGTTTAAAGATTGTACTTCAACACTATTACTGTCTAATTCTATTTTATTAAAGAAATTTTTATATTTTGTCTTTAAGAGTTTTATATTCTCTGTTATATTCGTTTTATTATTCCATATTAATTTTCCCATCATTAGTAAACTCTATAATAATTATAATCCAAATATAATAATCGTCAGGATTGTCATAGTTATTAATGTGATAACAGTAATTAGTAAATAGGTCAATAAATGAATACAATAAACCTTCTTGTTTTTATTTTCATCTAATACCCTTAATGAATAAAATACCTTGTTAAAAATGGCACCAGATAATCCAATAACAAGCATAATTAAGGCTTGAGCTTCATCTACTTGACCTCCTAGATATGCCGTAGTAACAAAGAGAGAAGAAGCACCACCAGAAAGGAGGCCAATAGCGAATGCAATCAATGAATATATAACAATATTTAGGACAAAATTTTCTAAAATCAATGTAATTATTAATGCTAAACTATATGTTCCTGCAAAAATCAATGCGCCTTTTAGTGATAAGGGATTTTTGATCTTTTCTAGTTTCAGAGACGTTTCTTTCTTTCTTAATATTAAAAAAGATCCAAGTAGTCCCACTGCTACCGTTATGCCTATTGGATATAAAGCATAATATAATAATACAGGAGCAAGAATTAAAATGAGTAACATACGAATTAACATTGTTTGAATAACGAGCCATATGGAGGATGATGAAGCTCCTGCTTCTGCCAGCTCTATTGTTGTTGCTTCAGAATGAGCTAAACCTCCTAAGAATGAAATGTAATAGAGATTATTTTCAGCTGAGCTCTTCAAAAGAAAATAACTGAAATATTTAACGGCTAAAATTGTTATGAAAATGATAATAATTGCTTTAATGTTGATATTAGCTATAATAATATTGTTTGGAAACAAGATAAATAATAAAACACATATAGATATAAATTCTATAGTGCCGGTCCATTCTATTTCCTTTAGCGTTCTAATTTTATATAATTGTTTTTTTATTGAAAGAATTATTAAAAAGATGACAGATATGATTATCGCTAATAAATAAAGATAGTAGCTTAGGATTCCTACAACCATAGCTAAAAGCATTGAAAGCGTTGTAGTATATCCGGGATCTTCTTGTCTAAATAATCTAAAAATGCTTCCGATTAAAAGAAATGCAACCATGCCTCCAAAAATAATAATTAATATCGCAATTCCAATTTCCGGAAGGAATTTATCGTATAAAATGATTAATATAGTTGAAATTGATGAAAAAAAGATATGATCTCTTGCCCCATATTGAGCTTCCATTCTGGTTCGTTCTATCCCAATGATGAAACCACAGAAAAGAGAGACTAGGATTACAAAGAAATAGATATACAACTCTCCAACTCCTTCTAAAGTTTGACTTATCATCTCTTTAAACCTCTCTTAAATATTATTACAATAATTAAAATTTAACTTATGAATATAAGTATATTTATTGAAATTGATCCTAATTCTATTAAAGTTAATTATTTTAGAGAAAACATTATTGATTATTATAGATATAGATTGTAAAGAAACTACGTAAATTTTGCCATTCAGGTATTAAATGGATAATCTTATGACAAAATTAAGTATAAGTACTGCTGGTTGGGATTATAAAGACTGGATAGGTAGTTTTTATCCAAAAAATCTTGAGAGATTTCAACATTTGGAGTATTATGCAAAGTATTTTGATTTAGTAGAAATTAATTCGACGTTTTACAATATTCCCTCTGAAGAAATGGTAAT
>SDBS01001424.1_pt1 | contig 24273 bp, 14 predicted proteins | sample 2277091 | NCBI WGS metagenome assembly SDBS01 (sample SAMN10404972, study PRJNA504765) | marine sediment metagenome | isolation source: marine sediment core GS10_PC15, 163 cmbsf | place: Arctic Ocean: Southern Knipovich Ridge | collected 2010
AAGCATTATCACCGGTAAACATTTTATAGCTTTCATCATCTCTGGACCTTCCTCTACCCTATTTTATTTGCATCTTTCTTTCTCCGCCTCATCTTCTTTCTTTTTTCTGCTCATACTAGCAATGAATAGGAGTCCACCTAGTGCGATAAACACAATTCTCAGTGAATCTAGTTTATCGCTTTGTCATTGCGAATGGAGTGAAGCAATCTCGGTCTAGCTGCTCGGAACAAATTCTGCAATCCCATTCTTCACCAGACGTTGCCTGAAACCGTCTTTGTCTTCAGAAACACATTCCTGATAACTTTCCCCTCTAAGTGGAATGATGAGGAAGACCTAGTTACTAGAACTCTTGGTATGCCAAAAACTTACACACAGCGACTCAATCTGTCAATAATAATAGACGCTGTCTCTATTCTTTCTATTTTTCTATTTTTTTGATTTATTATTATCTACCGTCTATTTGATTTTCGTCCTCTGAATCCTTTTCGTATGGGAGGTAGGAGCGCCTTAAACGCTTGTGGATACTTTTTTCCTAATTTGCGTAACTTTCGTTTGATCATTTTTATAGTAGCTTTATCCTTTTGCTCCATAACTCTCAGAAGCAAAAGTGTTCTTGCCTGCTCTTCGAGATCAGAAGTCTTGGAGAGTGACTCTAATACTCGATTAATCATTATGGGGATTTCCTGTGGCCTCAGAAACCTTTGAGTGGCCCACAGCAATGATAACATCTGCATATGGGGACTACACTGGGGACTTTTGCTTAATAGACGATCGAATACGTCTTTTGCTTCCTTAGCCAAGAATCCGCTACTAAATGAAAAATCAGAAAGCACCAGTACAACGAAATCTACATAAATCTTCGGAATTGGCACTTTGCTCTTTTCGACTACTCTTAACAATCCTTCTCTTATCGCTGGTGCGAAAGCTATTGCCTTTTCAATTCCAAAATGTTTCGTTGCGACAGGCGAATGCCATCCAGCTTGCAATAGTCTTCCTGCTGCAAGTTTGTTAATAAGGGTTGTCAAATGCTTACCTTTAAATGCAAAAATCTTTTCCAAGACTGAATTATCAATCTCCCTTTTTAATCCTGTGTGGAAGAACGCAACCTCTCCCCACATATCATCAAAGTAGATCTGCACAATGAAATCATTCAGGTTTTTAAATTGTTCCGGCTTGGCATGAATGTAAGAAGCTGCAAAATAATCCAGGAAAGAGCGATGCTGGAATGCGACCGTTCTTTTTGTATTGAGGATCGCGCTTCTTCCTATTTCGTTAACGAAGTCCCTTCTGGCTTCTTCTCCCCAGCCGTATCGACTGGAATATTGATCTAGAAATCCTTCGAGCTCTTTCTTGGTGATTTCCAAACGTTTTTTCTTAAGAAATTCTACGAAAGCGAGTTCCGCAAGAAAGCGCTGTTTGATAAAATACTCAAAGAGCACCTTGATGCCCTTATCTTTATCCCATCGTCCAAGCATAAGATCAGAGAACCTTTCATAAAGTTCAGTCAACGAAGCAGGAATTTCCTTATCGCATTCGACCAATTCTACAAGCAATAGCAGAGATAATGGAACCATTGGTATTTGATTCTCTACCCGTTTGAGCCCATCTTTCAGGGTATCCAGCATCTTCTTATTGGTAAGTAGTCTTTGGAAAAGTTTGAGAGCTTGGTCAAATTCAAACGATAGAAGTTCATACCTTTCAAATCTGGAGGACAGAGTCTTGACGATATCAATTTTTCGTGTGGTAATGATAAGAGCGCACCGCAATTGTTTCGAGAATTCTTCCGCTTTCTCTAGAATATTCTTCCGCTGATTTGGTAAGGCTTCATCCAAACCATCAACCGCCAGTACACTCACTTTAAGACGATCAAGTAACTCTGGATTCGGAAAATATTCCTTTTTTAGTGCTTCAGAATCACCAGATTCCAGAATTTCCTTTGTTGACACCAGAATTGGTACCTCTAATTGTTGGTTTTCTGAGATACCTCGAACCACAAGTTCGGAGGCCTTTCTCCAATTATCAACTGCCAATTTAGCCAAAGCGACCGACTTCCCTGTTCCAGGGTCACCTCCCAACATTATCTTTTTCCCTGGCCGAAGAAGGGAGTTTAGTCGGGAGAAGGGCATTTTTCGCTTTTTGACGATCGTGTTCATGGTTGATGCGAGTTCCTCTTCGTTGAGTTGAGTAGGCATGTCTATTGTAGTAACTAAAGGTTCCACAAAACATTCCGATAAATTCTTTCCTCTCTTAGAAGAAAAATGTTTCTTCTCAAATGTCTGTATTTTTTGCTGGAGGAAATCGATGAGTTTCCCTTCAAAGAATACCTGCGGGTAGTCTCTTGTAAAATTTTCAATAAGCCAATTTAGATCGAGAATCCTTATACTCCTGCCCTTAAGTTCTTTTTCCAGTCTTTCATGAGCGTTCACACTTAGTACCCCTGCTAATATGACCCATGCTTCTGAAATGCTCAATTCTTTTGCGATTGTCTTTAGTCTCACACGGTGATCAAAAGTTTGCCGAACTTGGCTTATTATCTTGTCTACTTTTCCCAAGGTGTCCCCACGTATATGCCCCATTTGCACAATGAGTCCGATTGTGGCTCTACCAAATTGGTCTTCTTTTACCATTACAAGATCTTTCCCATACTCTTGTTGACCATGCGTTATCTCAACAGTAGCATTTGGCTCCATCTTATCCAAGAGAGCTTTTAGATGTTTATGCAAGTGTTTTTCTTGAAAGGACATCAATATCTCTCCTCTTCTTTTCTTGGAAAGCGTTCTTGCCATGCCACTTATCTCCATTTGTTTAACCATATGTGTCTCCTTCTAACTTCGGGTTAGAGAAGCTAAAATATAGATCGAGTCAAGTCTTGATTTTTGAAGTACTGTATGGCAATCCTGACCCTCTTTTATTCCCCACTCTATTTACCTTTTCTTCACACTGCCTGTACTTGAATAGGGAACACTCAGGAAATCTTTCGAGGTTTCTTGCCATTCCTTTTTCTAATATGGCGTCTTCATAGAAACGAGTCTTCACTTTTGATACTATTTCCCGGAGAGTTGTTTTTTTATCCATTCCTGGCCTGCAGCATACACCATTTCTTCCCACGAGTGAAAATGACTGTTACTTGATATGAACTTGCTCCATTTTTCGTTAGGGATCTTGCCAAAATCTTCTTGCGAATTTACCGTAAATCCACTCTTCCCAAACATGTCGTCCAATGAATAGAATTCTGTATGTTTTGCTAGGAATGATTGGGTGAATAGTTCTTTAAAAGGTACATTATTAGTACCTGTCAGTTTCTTTGCTTTGTTTCCCAGTCTGTCCAATTCTCTCTTGACCTCATCGAATCCAAAGAGTTCAGTTTCAAACATTTTAGCTTCCTCCATAGATTTGAACTGTTGAAAAATGGTTTAGAAACTCTTATGCAAGGTATGTCGTATCCAACCATAGTGGCAATGATAGAAAACCATTTTTCTTATTTGCCTTTTTTCTCTTTATTAAAAGGGGGTTTTCTTGATTCAATTAATCTTGTTTCCAGTTTCTTCGCACCCTCAACCGTCTTAGTTGGTATGAAACTGAATTTCTCTGCTTGTCTTTTGGCATCCCTAACTGTTTTCTGGCTCTCCACAATTCTATCATTGGCTCGGTGTCTTTTTGCTCTGCCAACTTTCTGGATATTTCCGCTGTTAGTAAATATTCCATATACTCCCGGTTTGTCTGGTAATTTCTTGAGATTGATTTTGTTGATCTGTTTCAGCGGTCCGAACTTTTGTTTCATTGCCACATGAATCACCTCCTCATTTCTGTTTCAAATATGGATAGATCAGTAAATAGGGACAGCGCCCATTTATTGATTCTTACTTGTGGGACAATATGCCTGTATCTTAAAAAAGTCTCTTTGAGTATAATCTCCAGGACACCCCAGGGGTTGTCTTAAACCATCTTTGTCTTCAGAAACACATTCCTCTTTCCCCTTTAGGTAGGATGATGAGGAAGACCTGTTGCCACAGCTCTTAATACCCGTGGTATGCCAAAAGCCGATATACAACGCTCAATCTGGCAATAACAATAAGCGCTGTTCGTATTTTCTTACGTTGATATTATTGTCTATTCGGTGATGAATTCTTGGTGAATTCCATCCTTGATAATATCTTCCAATTCCTGGATGTACATTTGACATAGTGTTAGGATATCCTCACTTCCACTCCAGTCGTCAAATTTGTGCTTGATTTTCAGAGTCGCTGGAGTTCTTGGTTGCTTGGGCTTTGGCTTCCGTTTGGGTTCATCGGAAGAGTATTGGTGTTTTATGTTCCCATATTTATCTCTGACAACAATCGAAAGCGATTCTGAAAGATGTAGGGTATCCTTGATCGTTAAATCATAGTCTACTCGAGGCCTGATAGGCTCGGTATGAATACTAATATCACGTTTGTCCCTGAAGAATTTTGATATAGTGCTGGTTGAAACACAGTCATTATACCATTGTAGTCCTCCCCGTTTTGGTCGTGCTTCTTCTAACGCATACTGTAACACTGAACGGGCGGCAGAAAGAAATGCACTTAAATTGTACCTAAAATTATCCCTATCTTCCTTTTCCTCAATCATTTTAGAATAAAAGTATTTTGCCTCTTCTAGTTTTTCTCCCTCGTGCATTTTGATGTCTCCTGTTGCATAGTAGCCAGTGAAGCACAATTGAGTATCTATGACCGCCATTGATTCAAAGACTTCCCGGATAAGATCCTCTCGGGGGAAACAGGTCGAATCTCAGCACCTACCAATCTGGGCTTGAAGGGATTTAGCATGCAGGGATAGGTTTCTAAATAGACGCTGCCCCCATTTTTTCTAATTATCCCAATTAAAATAACCTAGAATTGATTTATTCAACTCATGCTTATAATTCTCCCATCGAGGCAGAAATCGCTCCATCAATTTCACAAATCGGTCTGTATGTTTTTTTTCAATTAAATGAACCATCTCGTGGACTAACACGTATTCTAAGCAATGTATCGGCTTTTTTGCAAGTTCAAGATTTAGCCATATCCTCCCTTGCGATGGATTAGATGTTCCCCATTTGGTTTTCATTTTCCTTATTCTAAATTCTTTCACATTAACTTGCGTTTTTTCCCCCCATTTCGTGATTAAGGGAGGAATATTTTTCTTAAGTTCATGGCGATAAAAGTTTTCCAAAATTTTCTCTCTCCTTGGTCTATTTGTATCAGGTTTTACGTACAAATCGATGAATCTCTTTCTTCGTATTTCAACTTTTGGAATAGAATTTGTAGTCATTACATTTAACCTATAACGATTACCTAAAAAGTAATGGCTTTCACCTGAGACAAATTCCCTTCGTGATTGGCGTTCTTGTCTGGTAAATTTCAATCTTTGTTTCTTTATCCAGGGCATTTTGGAGATCACAAATAACCTGATTGTTTCATCGCTTGTCCTAAGTGGGGTTGCAACTCTAATTCTGCCCGAAGGAGGATATACTCCTAAATGTATATTCTTAATGTCTTTTCTTACAGTCTGTATCTCTAAGTTGTAGATTCGCATTCTTGTTGGTCTAGTAATCATTTTGATTTTTGGCAAGTTCTAATATTCTTTTAACTTCTCCCTCATCATGAATATTGAATTTATCTAATACGTTCCTAATTGCATTCTTAACCTGCTTTTCTTTTATTCTGCTTCCTTTCCATCCATCTTGTTTGTAATTGACTATCTTTTCATGGACTTGTAAGGCTAAACCATCATTGTTATCAAGATTGTCATAAAGTGCTCGTTTAACAGTTGAGTTTATCCTATTTGGGTAATTAGTTGAACTGGAGGGGGTTTTTACCTTTCGAACAAACTCCACAATCTTTTTCAAATATTTTTCATAATTCAAAGCACTCTCTTTTCTCTCTTTAATCAAATCATTTAATAATACAGACATTTTTTCATAATATTTTGGATTAGTTGGTTTTTCTTCAATTATTAGCCTACGTACATTGTTTTCAATAACTTCTGCAACAGCCTCTTTGCTTTTTCTAATGCCACTAGGTAATGAATCTACTGCTCCCACTCCTTTCTTGACTATAAGATCTACTATTGTTAAATTATCAAATGCAGATATAGTTTTGCTTTGCTCTGCATCAATATATGAATCAATCAAATGCCTCATAGCGGGTTCATATACTTTTAAGTCAATATAATCTCCACTGGCCAATTTCATTTCACTTCTTACATTTTCATAATATAAAATTTCTTTCTTAATTTGCTCTGTCTCACTCGTGCCGTAACCTGCTTCTTTCATTTCACTTGCTAGATTAGCGTAAGCCCTTACTAATTTTCCTGTTAACTTGTATAGGCCGATTCTTCTTTCCTCGTTATTCTCTAAATCTTTGGGATTATCAGTATCCCCACAAAAGTATTCTATATAATCCATAGTTTCTTTGGGAGGTATAACCGGTTCGCATAAAGTTCTAATACTCTCCAAGGCTGTATCCAATTTCTCTTTGCCGGTTTTCAGACGGTCTTTGAGCAGTCCCCTAACATCTACTTCATTAAATCCTTCAAATGCTTCAGAAGTATAATCTTCAACAGCTTTATTTAGACTCTTAAATAAATCTTTGTAATCAATAATGTAACCATATTCTTTGTCTTCACCATCAAGACGATTAACTCTGCAGATAGCTTGAAATAGACCATGATCTTGCATACTTTTATCAATATAAAGGTATGTAGCGGGGGGTGCATCAAAACCAGTAAGCAATTTATCTACAACTATTAATAACTTCATTTGACCTGGTTCCGTAATGAATTTGTCTTTGATAACATCATCAAAGTCTTTTGTCTTAATATCTGGATAAATCTTTTCATAATATTCAATCATTTGTTGATATATTTCAAATTTCCGTATGTTTTCAGTTTCTTCTTCGTCACTTGTAGTTTCGCCTTTTATCGAATCAACACCAAGAGAATATGATGTAACTATTGCACATTTTTTTAATCCATGTGTCTGGAATAACTCGTAATATTTACACGCTTGATAAATGCTACCCGCAATTAAGATTGCATTGCCCATGCCACTTTGTAACCGGTCCTTTGTTTCCATATCTAACAAGACATCAGCTACAATACGGTTCAGTCTGGCTCCTGAACTTAAGACTTTTTGCATTGTGCCCCATTTCTTTTTCAGCTGGACTTTTGCAGAATCCGTCAACCCCCGAGTTTTAGCTTCAAACCACTCATCAATCTTATCTTGGGATGTAATCTTCTGGTCTATTTCTCTTGCTTCATATTGCAAATCAAGAACTACATTATCATCAACAGCTTCATCATATTTGTATGTGTGAATATATCTACCGAAAATCTCTATACTTCTCTTCTTATCCTTCTTAAGTAAAGGTGTTCCTGTAAATCCGATAACTATTGCATCAGGTAAAATTCCTTCCATAGCTTCATGTAGTTTTCCTGATTGGGTTCTATGGCATTCATCGACAAAAACATAGATGTCTCCTTTAGCCCTAAAATTATCTGGAAGATTAATTCTTATTTCTTCAAGGTATTTTTCATAATCATTTTCTGAACTGCTGCCAAACTTATGGATTAATGAGCAAAGCAGCCAAGGTTGTGTATTATTAAGTTGTTTTATTAAATCCCTGCCACTTTTGGTTCTATAGATTTCTTCATCAACTCCAAAAAAGAATTTTTCAATTTGTTTGTCTAATTCATCTCTGTCTGTAATAATCAAAACACGAGAATTAGTTATGTTTTCTCTAATCCATTTAGCAAGCCAGATCATGATAAAGCTTTTACCACTTCCTTGAGCATGCCAAATAATTCCTCCTTCTCTCTTTTCTAAATATCTTTGAGCAGCCTTAACACCAAAATATTGATTATGTCGTGATATTTTTTTAACTCCACTATCAAAAACAATGAAATCGTGAATAATCTCAATAATCCTATCTTTGTTACACAATGAGGAAAGATGTTTGTCCAACTTGTTTCTAATCTCGCTTTCTTCCTTCCAAGTTAGATAATACTTCTCTCGTATCTCTGTTGTAGCATATCTTAACCCTTCTGTATCGTTTCCAGCCATTACAAGCTGAATGGTGGCAAAGAATTGCCTAATGAACATTTCTTTCTGGTTGTCAAGGTTTTGTCTAATACCTTCTGATACCGAGACTATGCTTCTTTTAAGTTCAAGGATACCAATTGCAATTCCATTTATATATAGGACTATGTCAGGTCGTTTCTTATGCTGACCTTGAATTGTAACTTCTTCTGCTATGTAGAAATCATTCTTCTGATTGGTCCAATCAATTAACCAAACGGTCTTTTTGTTATCACTAGCCTTCTCCTTAACCTTAACACCATATCTTAATAACGAATAAACATCTTTATTCAAGTCATAAAGGTTTTTGTTTTGATTTGTTGCGGTCTTCTTGAATTCTGTAATTGCTCTCTTTATTAGAACATCACTATATTTTCCTTTCTTAAGAAACTTTATCAATAATTCTTCTTCGATATTGCTATTATCTTCTCGTTCTTTCCGGTTTCCAAGGTAGGTATAACCTAATTTATCTTTGTCAGAAAATAATTTAATAATTCGATCTTGCGTTCTTCCTTCTTTCTGTCCGATAGATAGTTTTGTCATCTTAATCTTATCTTCCCAGTTAATAACTGTCGCATCATGCCTTCTTTAATCATTTCATATTTGTCCCTCTGTTGCTCAAGATTCTCAATATTAACATCCATATCTGATAGGAGTTGAGCAATAGCTTTCTGCTCTTTAGGATCTCTTGGAATTGAAACCCTAATGTTATAAAATCCTGAAGGAATAACCCTTTGTCTACTTGGAGTGGAACCAGCAACAAGTTCTTTGGCAATAAGCATAACAGATTCAGACCATACGAGATAATAAATATATTCAGAAACAACATTTATGTTGTCAGGTATAATCGTTATCCATTCCCCTGAACCAATTTTTCTTTCTTTAGAATTAGATTCTATTAACCAAACCTTCTCTATTCTGGGGTTTAATTTTCCAAACAAGACTACTTTATTTTCCAATAATATTTTCGAACTAAAAATATTTCTTCCTTGTTCCAGTATTGGTTGTTTGCCATCTTGATACGAAGGTATACTATAATACTCAAAAGTTTCTTCTAGAAAATGCCTAGGATTGATTGTCACCATTTTTTTGCTATTGATATCTCCTAATGTTCTTTCTTCCCATTCTCCACTAAAACCAGGCAATCTTTCTTTGCCAGTTAGCAATTGCTGCATCGCTCCTTTCTTGAGATTTTTCTTCTTATTGATAAGTTTGTTCAGAGAATCAATAACATTGTCTGTATCTGAAAGAGCTTGAGCAATGGCTGATTGTTCTTGAGGTTTAGGAAAAGGTAGAATAATTTTTTTTAAATTAGCGGCATATATATGAACTACTGCATGGCCTTGTGCAAACTTAGATTTTTGTTTAGTTATGAACTCATAGTTCATCAAGTAACCAAGAAATAGGGAATAACCCTCATTAGGAGAGAAAATTATGATATCTCCACCAGCATAAACATCTTCATCTCCAAGATAAGCTATACATTTGCCAATCTCCTCAGCTGTTTCTCCAGAACCTGCGAATAGCAAGTCATCTTTTTGTATTTTTTGACTCTTTTTAGCAACTTCTGAAGGTATAAATGAGAAGAATCTATTCACGTAATAGTCATAGCGAGTGTAAATTTCCCCATACCGAATACATGGCAACCCTTCATTAGTAACTTCATCCTTTTTAACACCCTTACCCTTCTTAAAAATTCCTTTATCATCTAGGGTTGTTACATCCCAATCATCTGGAATAACTCCTATATCAGTTTTCCTATATCCTGGTTTAATTAATTCTGTTACCATTTGAAACCCATTTTTTTAAGATGTTCTTCAACTTTGGCAGTATTTTCTTCAACAGATTGTGTAAGTTCAGGCAAAGTATTTTCGTATCTTTCTGCAAGTTCCTTTATTCTCCTGGCAAGACTTTGAGATATGCTATCCATCTCACTCTCAATAGAATTATGTATTGAAGTCAACCATTTATCATTAACAACTATGTCTCTGATTTCATCTTCAGCAAAAGCATTGTATTTATTAAGTAGGTTTATATAAAGAGTAGTCTCTGCTTCTTTGATTTTCCTTTTCGAGTCAGTCTCTTTATCACTTAATTCAAGATATCTTTGCAAAACCTTTAATTCATCTTCAAATTCAGAATCCCCTTTGATCTCCTTTATTCTTTTTGTCAGGTCTTTTTTTGTAATTTTTCCAGAATCGCTTTTTGCTTCAGCAAATAAATCTTCTTCTCCCGCATTTTCTTCTTCCAATTCTTGCATTTGCTGATCAACCTCTTCTTGTTCTGATTGTAAGTTATCAATTTCTTCTTGACCTTCACTGAAAAATTTATTAATTACTAAATTCTTTGGGATAAGATCACAATTCCAACCAGTTTGTTTATGTTTTTTGTTTCTTATGATGTTTATCTCTATTTTCCATCCATTAACAACAATTAGATAAACATCATCTTGCATCGTATCAGACCAATAATTCATTAAATGCTGATAAATATCATACTTACCAATGAGTTCAACTTTAGAAAACCTTGATAGCAAATCTTCTGAAATGTTGAAAATTAGCTCTTTTGGTTGAGAACCAATTTGAATGTTATTCAGTCTTTGAATATTCTTGTTTTTCCATTCTTGGAATACTTTTTCGATTTCTTCTGAATATTCAACAAATTCGGGGTGCTTAAATATTATTGATTTTATGTCTTGTTGGGCTACTTTTAGTGCTAAATATCCTTTCCTTCTACTTGAACTAAATAGAATATTTCTTAAAGAAGGATAAACTTTCCAATAATTGTCCAAGTCATTGATATCTTTTACAGGAAGATCTCCCTGTAAGTGTGCATCAATATCTTGGATATCATCATTTTCTTGGGTATCAATGTACCTGGGAAGATTCAGATTATAGTCATTCTTTATGTCACTAATCTCTGGAAGAGGGACCATTTTCGAGTATTTAGAAACAGTCAGTTGTTTTGTAAAAACATCAACAATCTTATGTATATCACGAGCCCTTAATCTGTTTTTATTGCCATCTTTGTAAAACCCCTTGCTGGCGTCAATCATAAAAATACCCTTACGATTTTCAGCGTTTTCTTTGTCAAGAACGATAATGCATGCAGGTATACTTGTACCATAAAATAAGTTTGGAGGAAGACCGATTATTCCCTTTATATATCCTCTTTTTATGATATTCTTTCTTATTTCTGCTTCAGCGTTTCCCCTGAATAGGACCCCATGGGGCAATATCACTGCAGCTTTGCCGGTGCTTTTTAATGACTTTATCATATGCAACAAGAAAGCATAATCGCCGTTTTTCTTCGGCGGAATACCATACCCATCAAATCTGCCAAATTCGTCATTTTTAGCATCAATCCCGTTACTCCATGATTTATAGGAAAAAGGAGGATTAGCAACCACAAAATCAAATGTTTTTAACTTTCCATCTTCATTCTTAAAATATGGGTCAGAGATTGTATTCTCTCTCCAGATATCAGCAGTTGGATTATTATGTAATATCATATTCATTTTAGCTAAAGCTCTTGTTGCTACATCATTCTCCTGACCATATATGGTAATGCCATGCTCTGTCTCAGCAGCAGCTTTTAATAATAAAGAGCCAGAACCACAAGTTGGGTCATAAATTGTTTGATCTTGTCTTTTAGCATGACTAATATCAATCACTTTGGCCATAACTGTTGAGACTTCTGACGGGGTATAGAATTGCCCTTTGCTCTTACCCGATTCTGTAGCAAAGTGCCTCATTAAGTATTCATAAGCATCTCCAAGAATATCATCTCCTTCTGCCCTATTCTTACTAAAATCTAAATCTTCATCTTCAAATATTGCTATAAGATTAGATAATCTATCAACCATCGCTTTCCCCTGACCTAATTTCTCAGGATTGTTGAAGTCTGCAACATCAATTATGCCTTTAAGCTCATTGGCCTCTGCCAGTTTTGAAATGATTTTATTAATCTTATCCCCAATCTCTGCATTTCCTTTAAGTACAACCATATCTTTGAAACTTCCACCATTTGGAACTTCAATTAAAGCGTCTTTCTTTCCAGCATATTTATCTGATACGTATTTAACGAATAATAGAACTAAAACATAATCTTTGTATTGGGAAGCATCCATTCCACCTCGAAGTTCATCACAACTCTTCCATAACGAACTGTATAATTCACTTTTCTTAATTGCCATTCTCATATCTCCATATTGATCTAGATATATGAATCATTTTATTTCTTCCTCAAGCTAACTGACCTGCCTCCTTTATTGTACCACTTGCCAAGCCAGAGTCAACGGAATAGTAGCTTCGAGAGCGGGTGGTCAGTAGTTAAGAGCACTGTGCGGCCTTACCCGGTTGGTATTCCTTCCGCCACGCATCTCGGAACGAGGTGTTTTCGACCAATCGCTTCTATCCAGTGCCCCGGAAAGAGAGCAACTCGTACAGTTTCGCAAACGTTTCACAGGAGGCTATCGATAGCTGTCGCAACGGCCATGATTTTATGAGAGTCAAGACTGCCGCTATCATCTTCTTGTGTGGTAAACAGATCACTGCCGACTTGGAATCCATTCTTCTTGTACCAGTCTTTCTTCCATTCCCATGCCCGTCGGTAGTCGTCCCGGCCTAGCATGCCCAAATGTTCCCAGATGATGAGGTTGCCTGCGGGTGTAGCCCACGAGAAATCGGGACGCATTTTGCCGAGTACAGCGATCCCTTCATACGATCGTTCGTATTCGTAATCCCGAAGGCCACCTATGTGATATAGAATGTTTGCGATGACCAGTTCCGATTTGCTGCGAACCATATGCCCCTTTTCCGTGCGATGTATGAGATGCTCGGCATAGGGGATTGCCTCGGTCTGCTTCCGGATAGCACACGTAAATAGGTTCGTGTTTCTGCGTGCCGTCTCGGATTTCTCTGGGCGCGAGAGATCATAGAGGCAATCTCCACTGTCACCTTCGATCAGTAAGACGAGCTTTTCGCGGGACCTTGTCAGCGCTGTATAGAGCAGTTCCCTAGACAGTGGGCGACATTTTTGAGGAATGACGACAAACACCTTGAGGAACTCGCTCCCCTGCGCCTTGTGAACCGTAAGCGCGTACGCCAGCTCAAGTGGTCCTCTTCCTTGGGGAAAGTCTTTCTTGTTGCTATATCCGACTGTCATACCTTTTCTGCCGGTAAAGAGGATATTCAGCCATTTACCTTTTCTGTGGGATACAACCCCAATCTCTCCGTTGGCTAAGTATACCTCCAAGTTGACCTTTCCGTTGTAGGCACTTCGCGTGCCATTTGCCAGTTGGATGACTTTATCTTTAACTACAATTTCTTCGTCGCCAAGGCTGGTTCCCCAAGGGGTTCTTGCGCTCTGCAGATTGTCCGCCCGAAACGTCTGTTGTACCCAGCGATTGATCTCATGCACCCCATGTGGGTGCATGCGAACGGGAGAGAGTATTTGGAAATTTTCAGAGCCATCGGGAGTATTAAAAGGCATCAAGCCCTTGGGGTCGAAGCCCAAAGCGGCATTGAAACCACTGACGTCTTTCTCATCTTTCATGCCAAGGTGTTTCTTGAATTGCTCCATCAGTCTGGAGCGAAGGTCCTCGGGGGTCTTCCAGAAACAGATTTCCAGATCGTTGAATGATTTACCAATGTCTATGTCGCTAAAGATACGGTCAGCATCGACCGGCTGTTGTCCCCCGGTAAACCACGAAGCCAGGCGAAGAGTATCTGATGGGGCACCGGCTCTAGCGCGTACTTCAACTGTCAACCGGGCCATCGCCATGCCAAGTTCCTTAGACGAGGAATTTCTTGATTGCAGCGCATCTTCGAGACTTGCAACGAAGTCGGCGAAAGGCCGTCCGACGCCAATCGGCGGTAGCTGATTCGGGTCACCTACCAGAATCAGCCGCTGCACGTGGACCAAGTCCAGTGCTTCCAGAACGGCCAGAAGCGTATCCATGGTCAACATGGACGCCTCGTCTATTACGACAGTCTTCTCCTTCCGGTACTTCTCTTTGCCGGACAAAAGAGGCTTCTGCCTAATCCCATCATAGCGACCAAGACGGTACAAGAACTGGGCAACAGTTATCGCTTTAGCACCAGCTGCTCTGCCCAAACGAACGCGCGCCTTGCCCGTGGGGGCCAATAGTAAGACCCCATCTTTGAAGATATCATCACAGAGCAGCAGGGCACCCAGAACTGACGTCTTTCCAGTACCAGCCTTGCCGGTCAATATTGCAAGCTTTCTGGAGGTGATGCGGGTTAGAGCCTCGGTCTGTTCCCGCAGCGCAGTGACATGGCGAGGGTTATTCGCATCGAATGCTCCCTCGGCTTCCTTGATAGTCTTTTTGAGCAAGGTCGCCCAATCGGCTCGCGCTTCACTGATTTTTGCTGCCGCACGAGCTTTGAGGACTTTGCGTAGTTGGTCTTCTTGCTTTCGATACTCGACGAGTTGGAGCGACAGGATCATTGTCTCTGTTTCCCCTCGCTTGGGATAGGCATGAAACGTTTCCACAACATCGGAAAGAAAAGTCTTATTGGCGTTTAGCCAATCCGCTCCCACATTACAGGGCTGAGACAGATCGACCTTTGGAAGCCGCTCCATAACCTCTTCCATGCTCAGTAATGCATCACCTTCGTCGGCAGCCGACTTCAAGATGGTCACCAAAGCAGCCCGGACGCGCCTTGCATCCAAGGCTGACGCCACTGACGAAGGGGCGGGAACAGGATGGTTCGTAGCGATAGTACTATCCGGCATAAGGCCCCGGTCGATCATACCGATGGTCACCGGAACGGTCTCCGGATCTCCCAGATCGGCCTCGGCCATTAGATAAGGATTCTCCAATATTCTCTTGTCGCTCAGCTGAGCGTGAGTGGCTTTGGCTCTCTTGTGCGGGTCGAACCATCGTTGTGCATGGCCGGGGGTCAAATCAAAGCGGGACAGGAGTTCCAAGAGAGCCCGTCTTTCCACGGGCAAGCCCTCCCAGGTCGAACGAATGGCCTCGATATCACCAACGTATGCCGCTTGTGGAGGTTTCTTCATGCCTCTCAGAACTGCATCAACAATGGTCCATGGATTATCGGCTGGCCGTATCATCTCTGTGGACAACAATTCAAAGAACAAGGAGGTCCCCAGTCTTATGCCGAGCGCTTCTAAGGTAGAGCCCGTGCCTGGAAACGCCCCGCGATCCCGCCACACCGAGGCGATCTGGCTATTAAGCCAGTCCTCTCGCTTCTCCCAGGGACCTTTGGATATCCCGTGCTTACGGACCAGTCTTACTGCGTTAAGGCATCGGGTCAGCGTTGAAAGAGTACTTCCAGGCGGGACCAGCTCTGCCGCATGCGAAAACTCTCTCATATGCCCTTGGTCGACAGTGACGGCAATTTCCGAAAGGAGGTCTCGGCGACGAGCGTCCTCCTTGGGATCTCCCGTGGCCTGAAGATAATCGTGGTAGGGAAGCAGGAATCCATCGTTTCCATTTGGCCGGATCGAGTGACGGATAATCCGATCCCACAACGGATAGGTAGTCTTGCCTGTGGATTCGTAGCGCCGCAACTTTCCGATTTTTGCCACGCGCCCCAAACCGATGACTAAACGAGGCAGATGGTCGCTGACAGGGTGGCCTTCCTTGGTGTAGAAAAACACAAGTGATTTCTCCTCCGTGAGCCGCCCGAACATCAACTCCAATAGGGCCTCCTGACGGGCACGGCCGAATACCCACGATGTATCGAATGGTGGTTTCTCGTCCGGCGGTAGTGGAGTCGGGAGAGATTCGTCCAGATCATTCTGGTTCTTGCGCAACATCCATGCAAAGGGGACGGCAAAAGTTGAATACTCAGGAACACGAATGACCGTCTTCTTCAGGCATCCGTGGGTGGCCTGTGTCTTCTTGAGCTGGCTATAGGGATGGTCGAACTCGCGCGTCCACTCCTGGTCGCTCATGAAGAAGCCAGACTCAGCCTTGCACGGCGGAAGCTGATCATGGTTGAGTTCGCCAAAATGCTTACCTTTGATCTTCTCCTCGGCTACGTCATCACGTTCTCCCCTTATGCGGTCCAGGGCAACGCAGAACGCGTTTTGTCGCGGCTTATCGCAAACGCATCCGTCCCAACGACGGTCGTGCCAAGGAACACGAAGTGCTAGATGAAACATGCCATTCCCTCCTTAATCGTGGGCATCTCGGCACGTGCGTCATGACTCATCCTGCCTTAAGCCCATCTCGGTCCGAAGCATTGCCACAGCTTTCGCGATCGTAAGCCAGGTCCTCATGCATACACAGAATTGTTCGGTGTGAGCACCCTGTGACTTCATTTCTGCTCCTCTAGTATTGTCTTGATATCGTGATAATGAGTTTCGACAAACCGAACGGTTGTGTCCAGTTCGCCGAGGCGTAGAGGAACTTCAAAATCATCCGCATCCATCAATGCATTCTTCAGATCCGTCATTGCGCTTTCGTCCTGCTTAATAAATTCTTTGTACATCGCGGCGCACACCGGACACAAAGCCAGGAACTGCGCTTCGTGCTCCAGGCTGAAATGATCCCTGGAAAGCGCCTCTACAGTTTCAAAATAGTGTTCACCATCACGCTTTCTAAAAGGCATCTCCTCCTTACAGACTTGACAGATCATTTGGCCAGAATCATTCGTATATTGGTTTTTGAGCCACAGACTTGGATCGACTGTCCCTCTTGTTATTCGAATATTTCTGGCCCGTTGGTCATATGTCTTGTTGGGGGCGGCGGCCAATTGTTTGGTTATGTTCTCTCGCCTACGCTCGAGATTCGAAGATTCTTTCTCTGGGAATGTCGGCTTATACTGCTGTGCGGAGATGGAATCCTTCCATTGCTTGAATTCCTCAGGGTGATTCGCTAGAAATTCGATATTCTCTGCTGTGACACCAGCTTCTTCTGCAAGTTTGGCAACAACATCCATTTTCATCCCGAGTTGGTGCGCCAACTTTTCATCATGGACAAATGATTCGGGAAGATCATCGAGGGTAAGATCGCTCGGTTTATGCATGCTTCCGTCCGAACGCGGTAGCCATGCGGTATCAACTAACAAACGCCCAAATTCAGATATTCGATCCTCTAGGGTGCTATTCTCATAGGTTTGCCTTGTTGATGTTTCTACACCTCCCCGAATGCAAGCAAAGTTGGGGACAGCAATATTATTCCAAATGAATGCGCTTCTCTCGGGAATTGGAGTAGCTATTGCACGTTCCAATCCATCGACATGCATGTCAGGATCAAACCCATTAATGCCTCTCTCGTGCCAACCATGGTAGTATTTGATGGTGACGTATTTTTGTCTATTGCTTCCTTTCCGTTGAATCCTTACGGATTCCTTGACCCCAAGATCTTTGAATAGTACCGTCGCAGATTGCGCGTAATCTGGGCTGACACACGCAAAGGAATCGTTCCCAGAAAAATACATCCGCAGCTCGTCACTTCCAAAATAGACCTGATCTGGTCTCCCGTAGATAGTTCCTTCCGTACCCGGGCTCTCTGCAAGAATAAACGGTGTTGCACGCAGCTGTTCCCAAAGTCGTTCCTTCTTCTCTTGAGAATCTGTCGCGCATGCGTGTTCAATTGTGATGAAATCGCGTTTGTGCTCGTCGGTGGAAACTGTTAATGAAGCGGTCCTATATTTCGGAAGGATCTTTTCAATGACCTCTGCGACAAGGTCCAGCTCCGGGATACCCAAGTCGTTTAGAAACTGGTAGGCCTCTTTATGCCGAGATAACTCTACTTTCACGATTGGCAACGAAGTTCTAATACTTGTTCCAACGGTCAAGTATGCGTTTGGTGAGCCGTCATCCCGGAATGGACTAACATGGGACCCGTCCTGAAGGCGAATAAAAGGTTTTGCGCGCAATGGACCGGCAGGGTTCCAGTATCCGTGTTGCGGTTTCCAGAGAGCTTTTTGGATACCGACGAATCCATACATCAAAACCATCCAGTCATCGGATCGTTCTTCAAGGAACGTACTTGAAACTCTTCTGGCAAATCCATCAGGAGTAATCTCCTCTACATCAAGCTCATTCAGCAGGTACGTCCGCAAATCAGGTGTTCGGTCTTGAGTGATTGTTCCTACTAGCCATTTGATTTCATCGTTGGATTGAAACAATGCGCGTAGCTGGTTTTGGTCCAAGAGCTTCCTAAGTTCTGTACTACGGGCGAGCTTCGCGTTTCGCGCAGCGACAAACGTGCCGTCATCAGCTGGGAGAAGCTCCTCGTTCATCAGGGCTTCCCTCACCCTGCTGACTATCGGGTAGAACATACTGTTTTCTTCGAAATCCTCCATCCGTATAGGCATCGATTCAAGCAGGTGGACCGATAACAGACCCATATCCTTTAAGTCCCGCAACGCGTCGTTGACCAGAGCAGAAGTCTCTGCAACGAGGGTTTTGTTCCAGTCATCATCCTTGGGGATATTGTCCCGTGAGGGCGTTGTCTTGTATGGACCGTGGATGAGGAAGCCAAACCTGGTAATCTTCTCGGTCGGGAAATATACCACCAGCGGTGCGTCTTTTATCCCTATGATAGTCTCTGTCTTATCTTTGGTGCCGGTCTCAAGCCGAAATCCTACTTCAACGTGAACTTTGCAACTTCCATCAGGGACTGGCACTGGTCGTTCGAAGATAAGCCAGTTCTCGTCCACACTCTGACCGTTATTCTGTTCAATGGTGGTAACTTGCCTCGCAGAGCCTCTAGCGATCTCCTCGTGCAGATAGATACCGCTCGCAAGGTCCGGCAATTTATATTCAATTTCGTTGATTTTTCGGAGAAACAGAAGAGTTCTGGCGCTCAAGCTACGAAGTCGTGCGCCGATCTCTCGGCATGCGGTTTCCGTATCGATGTCATCCGCATTAAAGGCAAAGACAAAAAGGGTGGTCCATGAATCTCCAAATCTTCTTGCTGCCACGGGATGGGGGCGAACATAATTCTCGATTCGGAAGCTTTCGTCGCCTGAGTGGACTTCCGGCGTAGATGTATAGGCGTAGACAGATTTAAAACCGATTCCAAATTTCCCGATTTGTGTCAGGTCCTCCGCCTTCGTGCCCTCACCGATTCCGCACACACCTCTGACGTCGCGCTCATTGAAGGGACGGCCATCGTGATTCACTTCCAATCTGTCATCAAAGAGGCTGAACAGGATTCGGGAAGCTCTGGCATCCTCTGCGTTCTGCAATAGTTCAAAAATGAAGTGCGTTCTGTCGGTGTAGAGCGTGCGCAAGAAGGACAAATGACGAGTCCCCTGACCGTACTCGAGGATGTTGTTCTCTTTGATTTTGTCGTAGTCACTCGGCATCAGATGTCTCCCCATCGACTTGAATTACCCCGTAGGCAATCGGTCCCGCCGTTACTTCCGCCCTCTCCACGGCTATATCCAGTTCCTGGATGTGGCGCGCGTAATCAGTGTCCGCTGCGGCAATCTGGGATTCGCGCATCTTCTGGATCTTCTCATTAGTAGTCTGAGTCAGCTGCTCTTCTAGGAGAGCGATTCGGGCTCGGTGGCTCGTTGCTAAACTCTCCCTGCGGTATTCAGTCAGCTCCTCGGTCCTCCGCTGATGGTTCGTACGTGCTTCAAACCACAGCGTGTGATGTTGATCATCCAAATCATCCCATATGGCGAGATCTGCGACATCGATTCCTCCGATTGGATCTCCTTTTGCTTTCTCAAGAAGACCGGAAAGGCGCTCGGTAACCGTTTCTGATGAGGCAACCGGTCGAAAAACCAGATCGTCTTTAATGCCATGGAACTGCCATTGGTAGATGGCGAATTCGTATCTGCCTTCAGGGACCTCATTGCTGTCTACCTTCAGGGCTGTGAATATGCGTTTCTTGGTATCGAATGCCATGGCCGCTTGTTTTACCAGAGGATGGAGGGGCATAATGAAAGCGGCCTCGGGATGTTGGGAAGCGCACTTGGACTCGAAGGTCATAAGGAGATGAGGATCCCCCCCCTTCAACCAATTCTCCCATTCTCGATATGCGGTCGTATTCTGGTGGGAGAGCCTTTGAAAATCCCGTAGCAAACTGCTTCTTGACTCTTGCGAAAGACGAAGCGTTTTGAGCGATTTCTCGCCGAGTACGAACTCTTGCTCCTTCCCGCAGGCCTGCTGAAGGTAAATCGTTATGAGCCTTCGCATCGACGAGGGAGACAGCCAGAAACTCGACGCCTGTTCGATTTCCCGTTTCATTTGGTTTTGGGGTAAATGGATGCCGAATAGCTCGAGTTGTTTCTGCTCGAGGTCATTCTGCTCTTGTATTAGCCTGATCTTATTGTCCGCCAATTGCTCGAACTGCTCTCTACGCTCCACTTCACTAAGGGAGAAGTCTTCCGCAATGTTGTGAATTTCTCGGGTGATTTCCCCAAGTATCTCTTCACTCCCGCCCAGGGCATTGTTGAACACACCAATTCGCATTAGGCAACGGTCATATATGTCCGCATCTACTGTTCCTGGCGTGATCAAGTTGAAGACAGCGATGCTTTCGCTTTTTTGACCATTCCGATCAATACGGCCTATTCGTTGTTCGACTCGCATCGGATTCCACGGGAGGTCATAGTTTACGATGCAATCACAGAACTGGTAGTCCAAACCTTCAGAACCGATCTCAGAAAACAGAAGAGTATCGAGACAGTCATCCTGGTCTCGCTGCATTTGAAAACGATTCCGAAGCTCGATACGGTCCTCATCCGGGGTTCCTCCATGAATCATGCCAACCCGAAAACCATCTGTCTTCAGATGTTCATAGACATAGTGAAGCGTGTGCCTGAAACTGCTGAAAAACATCACTTTGTTGTTTGGCAGGCCTTGCTTGTTTCTGATGATATTACGGAGAGCGTCAAGCTTAGGATCATTCGGATCTAGATCACGGGCCTTTTCAAGGATGGTTTGGATTCGTAATTCGATGCTGGCGATAGCGTCGCTTTTAGGGACAATTTCTGTGTCGTCGGCCTCCTCCCATGATAATTCGTCAAGATGTCGGCTGAGGATGTCCTCGAGAAAGGGGGCGAGACCAAAAAGGCAGCTTGCAGCCTGCCGTCTAATTGTTGTCATCATGAATTTGACGTTGACATATCCATGAAGTTTGCTGAATATCTCTGCCTGGATTAGAAGCAGCTCGTCATGAAGCTCTTTTTGGGCCGGGGTAAACTCAACGACCACGGTTTCCGGCTTTCGGATCGTGAAGTCCCCGATATCACGGCGTCGAGTTCGGTTGATTATCCCGGAGAAGGTATGCAACGCCTCGAGATCAGTCATCAGCTGCACACGCTCTTCTAATCCGATTTTGCCTTCCGCAATCAGTGCATGTGTCCGCTTGAATTCAGGATTGTTTCTGAGAATCGATTGCCCCCATGGTGTCCCAGCAGCCTGATCTAGAGCGTCAGTGGCCTGAGTAGTCCATTCCGGTTTTTGTGCCCGCACCAAGGCAACTGCCCGATTTATGAACGGGTTTGGCTCTGCCATATGTTCGAAACTTTCTTGGTCAATTATGAGGTCAGGACGGAGCGTGTTCAGTAAGACAAAGAGGTCATGGTTGCCAAGTTGGATTGGCGTTGCCGTCAGAAAGACCACTGCTTCCGCGTGGTCGCAGAAAAACCTCACGGCCTTGTGGCTGAACGTATCCTGATTCCGGATATGGTGTGCCTCGTCTACGATAACCAGATCGAAGCGAGGGGATGGGTCCAAATCCAACAGACCCTTTTTGCGCTTTTGCTTGCTGTCCGGGCCCGAGCCATAAAGAAGAACTTCGTCGAATAAGGAGTATGGGATAATCACTCGCTGATGCTGCTCTGGCCAGACTCCTTCCAAGTCCATTTCGTTGATGCAGTACCTTAGCGTGCCAGCGTCGAGATGAATAAAGCGTTCTTCAAACCGTTTCATCTCAATCTGCCATTTACGTTCGGTAACAAGAGGGCGAGGGCATATGATGAGGATTGAGCGTATGTCGCGCCTTGCCTGCAGTTCTCGGAGAATCAGACCTGCCTCGATGGTCTTGCCTACGCCCACACCGTCGGCAATAAGCAATCGTGGGCGGTCAGATTTGATAAACTTCAGAACAGGCCGGAATTGATAGGGGATGAAGTCAACACGAGCGGCGTTTAACGAATAGAGCGTGGACAATCCCGGATATCGAATCTGCAGAGCAGTAAGGTAGGAGTGGAACTCCTCGCAGGACAAAAACCGAGAATCGGCTTCCTGCTGGTCTTCAGCTTTGAGTTGCGATGCATAATATGTCTGCGTCTCGCCCTTCACGAAAACTGTGAAACGATCCTCCAGTTTGTTGGGTATCACCGAAACGACAGCTCCTCGGACGGCGGGATTTGATTTGAGGACGACGATTTGTCCGGGTTCAAATTCGGCGCTTCGCTCATCTGTGTGCTGAGAGGCTTTTTCTTCTGCCGCTTCGTCTTGAATGGGGACAGTTATGGCTTTGGTTAGCAGGGAGGTCTTTGTGGTGCGTACTTCTTCAAGCAGACTTTCATCAGCCTCAATAATCGTGGCAAAGCGTTGGAGGGTATCCAAGTCTCGGTATACGTCGTCGACCGGAAATTCCTCACTCCCCGCGTGCGCCCACCGATTCCGTACTGTCTGCATCTCCTTGACGAAATGGCGAGCCTCCGAGGCGAGGTTCAGTTTTGCCGAGACTTGATACCAGTTTTGGTCCAGCACACGAAGTAGTGCAGCAAGATCCAAAGAGATCAGGGAATTGATCCCCCGTTCTTTGACCCGCCGTCGCTGTTGAAATGAGAGGACGTTGATGACCGCATCATGCCACCAACAGTGGAAAAGGGACGGTAGCACCTTTTCCAGAAATAGAGCGAGACACTTCGACGCCTTGTTCAGAAGGTTGGGAATGGAAGCCTGTATGCTGCTTGTATTTATCCCGTTCGTCATATTCTATCCTCGATTCATGGCTACCCTATTCAGATCGCCAGTGGTGAGCCGTTCACTATCGTTTGCTGTTCTGGCAAGTCGATAGAGAAAGCTTGTGCGTTTACTCATTACGAAATTTCTTTGATGGATAGATGTCTCTCAATCAGTTGTTAAGGCGATTAAAATGTCGTTTCGATCTTCTCATACGGAATAGTGAGAAAGGTAGTGCTCCTTAGATATAAGAATGGTCCAGGCGTCATATTTGCTGGGTGTAAACTCTGTTAGGCAGTCTAAAAACCGTATTTTTCGACCAAGAAATCTCGCAGTTCTTTTTCAACGTTCTGGGCAATCTTTTGCCAGAATACGGTGTTGCACCTAACTCTTAGGCGGTCATCCTTCACGCATCGTGCCGTCGAGTAAAACTCTTTCACCAGATCAGGTCTTCTTGCATCGCACAAAAGAAGAAATGACAAATTGTGCTGGTAGGCGGCCAGAATATTTCTGATTAGCTGATAGTTCAGATAATCCTCGCCACTTTTAGGAAGTAACTTTTCATTGAAGACTTTCTTGAAATTGTCGTATGATTCTACTATCCCTTTCTCTTTCTTGGTAAAGTCTTTCTCGGTCAGTTTGGCTTCCATGAGTGTGCCGCCCAACTTCATATCAATTTCGGTAGCATCATCTTGGCCACTGTTCTTCTTAACGTTTGCCAGAAAACCAAATTCAGGTTCTCCTATTTCAGATAGGCCGAGCAGTTTCTTGAGCGACTTCCATTCATCAATCATCGGATGGCAGAAAATATTCATCAAAAGAGCGTCAGAGCTGTTGCACGAATCTAGTTCCTTGACCCGATATTTTGTACCAGGAAAGGATGGATGGGGTTTGTCCAATCTCACCCTCCAGCTTTGTTTCTCCAGAATGTTCCTATACGATGAATCAAGAAAGTTTCCATGAATATTCTTGTTATGGTCCTTTTTGAAGATAATCACTCCACCAGCGGATTTGTCAAGCGGAAGATGATGTTTTTTGGCATAGCTTCCTGCCAGTTCTGAAAGTTGCTTCCTCAGGTTTTCGGCAGACAATTTTACACCTCCACAAATATATGAAAATCGCTATTCTTGGGGAATTTGTCATCCTTCTTGGCTCACATCCTGAACTCTCTGCGCCGACTAGAGCTAGACATTTTTCCTGCCTTGTTGCTCTCTGTAGCCTTGAAGAAGGCCATGTGAATAACTTTCTTTCGATATAGGAGTGCAGAGCCCAGGATTGTTTTACCTTCAAATCGATGGTCG